>JAABUM010006365.1_pt1 | contig 11614 bp, 9 predicted proteins | sample 5559161 | NCBI WGS metagenome assembly JAABUM01 (sample SAMN10711868, study PRJNA513369) | rock metagenome | isolation source: Antarctica rocks | place: Antarctica: Victoria Land, Siegfried Peak nord | reverse complement strand
GTACAGATGTGCGAAACTGAACCAGTGATGATGGATCTCCTGACGGGCCTGGACGACGGGCAACGGGCTGCGGTAGTGGCACCGAGCGGCCCGGTCTGCGTGTTGGCAGGTGCCGGAACCGGAAAGACCCGAACCATCACCCATCGCATCGCGCATCTGGTGGAGAACGGCTCGCATCCGGTCAGCGAGATTCTGGCCGTCACGTTCACCACCAGAGCCGCGGGCGAGATGCGGCTCCGGCTGCGTGGTCTTGGCGTTCCGGGTGTGCAGGCGAGGACGTTCCACTCCGCCGCGCTGCGGCAGCTGAGATATTTCTGGCCCAAGGCCGTCGGCGGCACTCTTTGGCCGGTTGTCGAACACAAGCTCCGTCTGGTCGCCCTGGCCGCGAAACGCGCCGGCGCCGGAACCGATGCCGCCACGCTCCGCGACCTGGCCGGTGAGATCGAATGGGCCAAGGCCTCGTTGATCCGCCCGGACGATTACCTCGCTGCGGTCGCCCGTTATTCCCGCGACACGCCCGTTGCAAGCGCCACCGTCGTCAAGGTCTACGCGGGTTACGAGAAGGCGAAGAACGCCGCCGAGCAACTGGATTTCGATGATCTGCTGCTCCACACGTCGGCAATTCTCGAATCCGACGAGGACGTGGCCCGAGAGTTCCGTTCGCGGTACCGCTGTTTCGTCGTGGACGAGTACCAGGACGTCACACCGCTCCAGCAGAAGGTGCTGGATGCCTGGCTGGGCGGCCGCGACCAATTGACCGTGGTCGGCGACGCCAACCAGACCATCTATTCGTTCGCCGGCGCTTCACCTGCCAATCTGCTCGACTTCGATCGCCGGTATCCGCACGCGACGGTGGTGCGACTCGTGCGCGACTATCGATCGACACCCCAGGTGGTCACCCTCGCCAACCGGATCATCGCGGGGGCGCAGGGCAAATCGGCCCGTTTGCGGCTCAAGTTGGTGGCCGTGCTTCCGGACGGGCCGGAGGCAAGCTTCGACGAACATCCCGATGAGCCGGCGGAGGCCAGGGCAGTCGCACAGAAGGCAGCAACCCTGATCAGCGGTGGAATGCCGGCTTCGGGGATCGCCATCCTCTACCGGATCAACGCGCAGTCGGAGTCCTATGAAAAGGCGCTGACCGACGCCGCGGTTCCTTATGTGATCCGCGGCGGGGAGCGATTCTTCGCCCGGCCCGAGGTACGGCAGGCGATCATCGCACTGCGCCAGGGCGCCGCGGCGGACGTCGACCTCCCGCTGGTGCCGGCGGTGCGGCAATTGCTCCAACACGTCGGATTGACCGATGAGCCACCACCGGCCGGAGCGTTGCGAGATCGCTGGGACTCGCTGCTCGCGCTCGTCGGAGTGGCCGAAGAACTGGTGGACGCACAGCCCGACGCGACGCTCGGTTCTTTTGTCGCCGAGTTGGAGCAACGGTCAGAAGCGCAACATGCGCCCACCGTCGAAGGGGTCACGCTGGCCTCCCTGCATGCGGCGAAGGGCCTGGAATGGGATGCGGTGTTCCTCGTCGGTCTCATCGACGGAACACTGCCCATCCAACACGCCGAAACTCCCGACGAGATCGAGGAGGAACGGCGGCTGTTCTATGTCGGTGTGACGAGAGCGAGAACCCGTCTGGCGATCTCCTGGGCCTTGTCGCGAACCGAGGGCGGACGACGCGGGCGCAAGCGCAGCCGATTCTTGACAGGTCTGGCGCCGGAGCAGATCCCGGTCGGCCGGGGTCGGGCCGCCGGGCGCTGTCGGCTGTGCGGCGGCCCGCTCAGTACACCGGCCGAACTGAAGATCGGCCGGTGTCAGAACTGTCCGTCGACGGCGGACCCTGAGCTTGTGGATGCATTGCGCAGTTGGCGCAAAGAAGCGTCCAGCCATGCCTCGGTGCCTGCCTACGTCGTGTTATCCGACGCCACGCTGCTGGCGATCGCCGAGCGCCGACCCACCGATGATGCTGCGCTGCTTGCGATTCCAGGTATCGGCCGGACGAAGCTCGATTCCTATGGCGCCGATGTCATCGAGATCGTCGCCGCCACGCGCTAGTCGCACAAGGTCCCCGGAGACCGTATTCGTGCCTCGATCGGCGCCGAGAAGAATTCTTCGAAGATCTTTGTTTAATCGGTTGCGCGCCTGGTGTACGGGCGCATATGGTCGATCTCGTTCCCAGGAACACCCGCCTCCCCGCCAGGACGAGGCCGCGATATGAGGAGGTGCCGGACCGTGAAGATCAATCTGACGAACCAGTTCGGCGCAGCCGGTGTCGCGGTTCACGGAGTCGACGGCATCGCCATGTCCCGAGTCCGCCCATTGGCGCACGGACTGGCAACGCCCAAGGGCTTTCCGGGTCCGGCCGGGGACGAGCAGCTGAGGTAGAACCCAGCACAACGCTCACCTCCGGCCGCGGATCCTTCCCATTCAGGGATGGATACCGCGGCCGTCGTGTTTCCCGGACACCCGCCGCCCGCCGACAAGACCTGTGCGGGGCCGTCCGGCCTCGAACATCATCGCTGCTCCGCAGGGGCAACGGAACAAAGAGGACCTCATGCTGCTTCCCAGGGCGATGGATAGAACAGACCAACACTGCTCCGCAGGGGCCGCAGAACGAAGAGGGCCATTGCTGCTCAGCACGACAAGGGAACACGCCGGCGATCGCCAACAACCAGATCGCTGCAAAGGCACCGGAACAACTTTCTCGACCGGAGGTGAGAGAACATTGATCAGCCTGCTTTCCGAATTCGAGCCGGATTCGTTCGTCGATCCGACTCTGGGGAACGATCTTCCTTGCCACAAGGGAGATCCCGACTTGTTTTTCGCCGAGCGCCCCGACGAGCTGGAGAAGGCCAAGGCCCTGTGTGCGGACTGCCCGGCGCGGGCAGCCTGCCTTGCTGCCGCTCTGACTCGCGCCGAGCCCTGGGGAGTGTGGGGTGGGGAGATCTTCGATCAAGGAGTCGTCATCGCCCGCAAACGACCCAGGGGGCGGCCCCGCAAGGTCGCAGCCTGACCGATCGGATGATCGTTTCAGGCAAACCCGTTGTCCGCAAACATATCTGTCCGCCCAGAGACGGTCGGACCATTTCCTAAGGTGCTCAGAATGAATCTCATGATCGAGGAATTGACGCGTGACCGGATGCGGCGCACGCTGCGGGACGCCGAACTGCGCCGGGCGGCAAGTCGATCGCGCCGACGGAAGGAAGGGCACATCGTTCCCGCCAGTACGAACTGAACGAGCGCAGAGCACGGCCGCGCGCGGCCGTGCTCTGCGCTCGTGATTCGAAACCTGCCTCGCTCGGCGGTGCGATCCGCATCCGGCTCGACTGCGGTGCCGGTGCGTCCCCTGCGCCTGCGGGGTACCGTCCGGGAATGGCCAGATCCGAGCGTGCGAGTTACGAAAGCGTAGGCGCGGCAGGGGATGCCTCGTCGGCTGTCGATGACCCTGTCGTCGTGGTCTGTGTTCTCTGTGGCATAGCGGCGAGCGGGCCGACGACTTTGTGGATGTTCGGTAAGGACAGGTCTGGGGGCGACAGCTGGTACTGCCCGAACTGCGCCCGCGAGAACCTGCGTTCGGTCGAGGCGAAACTGGATCGACAGTGGTGGTGACAACGGACAGTGGTGGTGACAGCTGCGGCGGACGTGCGACGGCCGACGGACTGCGCAGTATTTCGACGGCTCGAGCGGCAGGCCACTGCGGCGGCTAATCGAGCAGCTCAGGTCCGGACCCGTCGGCATCGGCGAATCCGGGCTGCCAGCGAAGCACGATGGCGCGGAACGGCGCGGTTGCGCCCAGTTGGCACAACACGCCGATCGAGCCGAAAGTGACGCGATGGATCATCAGATACGACGGCGGTAGGTTCAGATTCCGGGCCAGCTTCGATTCTTCCCCGGACAGGCTTGACATCCTTGCGGCCTGCGCCTGCATCCACTTCCTGTTGAAGTGAAACGTCTCGTGGCGCAACGGTTCCGCGAATGGCGTCAGGTAGTCCAGCAGTGCCTCCGGATCGGGGGAGAACCCTTCCGGAATGAAGCCCTCTGCTCGCAGTCCGACCAGAACCTGGTCGGCCCGGCCGTCCAGAGCCAGCCGGGACAGTCGCCCCACGATTGCGGGGGAGCCATTGGGCAGCCGCGCGATCGAGCCGAAATCGATGACGCCCAATCGTCCGTCGTCAGTCAGTAGATAATTGCCCGGATGCGGATCGGCGTGCAGCAGGCCGACGCGTTCCGGCGCAGAGAAGTGCAGCTCCGTCAGCAGTCGACCGGCAAGGTCCCGCTGCTCCGTGGTGCCGGCTGCGATGATCTTGCTCAGGCCGGTGCCTTCCAGCCACTCCGACACGATCACCTTCGGCGCACTGGCCAACACCTTGGGGACCAGGAATTCCGGATCAGCGTCGAACGCCTTCGCAAAGGCCCGCTGGTTGGCGGCCTCTGCGGCGTAGTCCAACTCCTCCATGACCCGTTCCCGGATCTCCGCCAGCAGCGGCCGCATCTGCATTCCCGGAATCAGCATCCCGAGGAGCGGCCCCAGGCGGGAAAGCTGATCCAGGTCTGCTTTCAGAGCGGGACCTGCCCCGGGGTACTGCAGCTTGACCGCAACCTCCCGGCCGTCCTTCCAGGTGGCTCGATGCACCTGTCCGATGCTGGCCGCGGCGACGGCGTTCGAGTCGAAGGCTAGAAAGCGGGCCCGCCAGCCGGTGCCGAGCTGTTCGGCCATGAGTCGGTTCACGGTGGCCGCCGGCATCGGTGGCGCGGCGTTCTGCAGCTTGGCCAGTGCCTCGCGGTAGGGCTCTGCGTATTCGTCCGGAATGCCGGCTTCGTACACGCTGAGCGCCTGGCCCAACTTCATCGCGCCGCCCTTGAGCGTCCCCAGTACCTCGAAAACCTGCTCAGCGGTTCGGCGTTGCATCTCGGCGGACACGTCGCCGCGATCGCGACCGATGAGGCGCTGTCCCCAGCCGAGCGTCACCCGCCCCGCAGCCGAGATCGGAAGGCTGGCCAGACGCGCCGTCCGGTTGAATGAACCACGAGGAATGTCGGACACGTTCTCATTGTGTCTGAACCCGCGCCGATGGGCGCGGAATTGGCGAGCGCGGGTTCGAAGATTCTCGGTTGCGCCCGTCCGGCGCCGAGCGGTGGCAACCACAATCAGGATGCATCGCCCACGACCGTCGACGGGGCGCGAGCTGTCCCAACGACCACTCGACGGTGCCGTCCAGGGTGCTCGGCATGCAGATGCCGTCGAGGTGGTCCAGTGCCTCGGAGCTGGCGAGCGCCGAAGCTGCTCCGACGAGCGCAGCGGGTGGAACAACCAGCTCCTGCCGCAGCCCTTCCTCGAATATCGGCCTTGCGCTGTCAAGATCCGCTCGTTGCCGCAGGGCGCAGACCAGACAGCTGGAACGCCCCGGCAGCACGAATGGGCCGACCACCGCGCTGGTCAGCCCGGCTCGTACCGCTAGGTGGGGGGTGCGCTGCTGGCTCAGTTCAGCGGCCAGCGAAGGAGCCGGCGGTCCGTCGCCCGCCAGCACCATCAGATCGATTCGGTGGTGTGGCGCCGGCTGATGCACCTTGACGCCAGGAGCCACCCGGCGCACGTTCGCGGCCAGTGCTGCGCCGTCGGCGCGGGACGGTGACATCCGTTCGAGCCCGACCGACGGTGGGAAATCGGACGCGCTACCCCCCAGGACCACCGGCCTGGCCGCCGTCCGCGTCGGTGGCGGCTCCGGAAGGTCGGCCAGGCGCAGTGCCCGATCCGGCTGCTGATGAACATGGCCGACCCCGGAGGTCGCAAGGCAGGCTGCCACCGCCGTGGCGATCCGTCCGCTGCCGCGGACCACTACCACGGCGTCGTGCCGTGATTGGAGGACCCGCTTCGCCACCGTGATGCCGTGCCGGTGCACCAGGCTGTCTCGCTCGGGCTCGAGAAACGCCCCCGGTGACATGCCCGGAAACGACCAATCACCGGCACAGACCAGCAGTCGTGCGTCTCGGAGCCGGGTCAGCAGGTCATGCCACACCGCGGGATCGGCGTCATGCGCACGCAGAACAGCGCCGGCGGCGGTGGTGCCGTCCAGATGTCTCAAGATGCTGACCGCATTGCTCGGTGCACGCCGCAGCAGGAGCCAGTTCGGCGGCTCGCCGCCGATCTGCACGCCGGCTTCGCCCAGTGCGACGACCGGCACACCGCCGATCAGCACGTACATCTCGGCCAAGTCGATCGGCGCAGCCCGTTCCGTGGTCACGTGCAACCCCCAGTCGCTCGGGCGGCGACCACGGCGGCACGCCGGCCGGACGGGGAACCCTGGCCCGGTCCCGGACCCTCCCCGTCGGCTCAACAGTGACAGACCGGACGGCAGATCGCGGATCCTGTCCACATGGGGCCGTGCAGTGGGGGATGGCCGGATCGGCGGGCGCAGCCGGCCGCCGCCGCCACGAGGAGCTCGGCGCGCCCGCCCGGGCGAATCAGGCCTTGCCGAGGATCCGGTTCATCTTGGTGCCGCAAACCGGACAGATGCCCTTGGCCATCCGGCGCCCGTTGGTCTCGTGGACCTCCCCGTCGAAGTCACGCTTTTCCTTGCACTTCACGCAGTAGCCGTTGTAGGTCTCGGTGTCGGCCATCAGCCTTTTCCTTTCTCCAGGCCGCCGGCGGCAGTACCGCTGGGCGGACGTATGACCGGGAGATCGTCCCGGAACCGTGGCCCACCGTACCCGCAGATCAGCTCCGGCCAGAGAACCGCGGTGCTCGATGCGTGCGGGTCGCAACCCGAACACCTCGCCCGTCCCCGAGCCCGACCCCACGATCGCGGCCGTTGCCACCCCGCGGGAGGGTTTCCCGGGAAGGCGGTGACAGAATCGACAGCATGACGTACACAGCTTCCGACGCCCGATACGAACGCCAGCCCTACCGCCGGGTCGGCCGCAGCGGCCTGCACCTGCCCAGTGTCTCGCTCGGTCTCTGGCAGAATTTCGGTGACACCTCACCGTTCGATACCCAACGTGACATCTTGCGCAGAGCCTTCGATCTCGGCGTCAACCACTTCGATCTGGCGAATAATTACGGCCCGCCGTACGGATCGGCCGAGACGAATTTCGGACGTCACTTCAGGGACGACTTCCGTCCTCACCGGGACGAATTGGTGATCTCCACCAAGGCGGGCTACGACATGTGGCCGGGGCCTTACGGCGATAACGGATCGCGCAAGTACCTGTTGGCCTCGTTGGACCAGTCACTGGCGCGGATGGGCCTGGACTATGTCGACATCTTCTATTCCCATCGCGCGGATCCCGACACTCCACTCGAGGAGACCATGGGTGCCCTCGACACAGCGGTTAGATCGGGCCGCGCCCTGTACGCCGGAATCTCGTCGTACTCGCCGGAGCGGACCCGGCAGGCGGCGGCCATCCTCGCCGAAATGGGAACGCCGCTGTTGATCCACCAACCGTCCTATTCGATGCTCAACCGCTGGATCGAGGATGGTCTTTTGGACACGCTGGGTGAGGTCGGTGTGGGCTGCATCGCGTTCTCACCGCTGGCGCAGGGCATGCTCACCAGCCGCTACCTCGGTGGCGTGCCGGAGGGTTCCCGGGCCTCCCGGTCCGGCTCGCTCTCCCGGGATCTGCTGACCGAGACGGCGCTGCACCACATCACGGCGCTCGCCGACCTGGCTGCAGGACGCGGACAAAGTCTGGCTCAGATGGCGCTGGCCTGGGCTTTGCGCGACGACCGGGTGACCTCTGTCCTCATCGGCGCATCTTCGGTTGAACAGTTGGAGGACAACGTCAAAGCCGTCGACGGCGCCACGTTCACCGACGAGGAGCTGGCGCTGATCAACGGGCATGCCGTCGATTCCGGAATCGACCTGTGGCGCCCCTCGCGAAGCGTCTGAACTCCACCCGCGAAGCGTCCGAGCCCGAATCGGCGGCCGGTTGCCTGCGTCGCCGACGGGCGGCCCGGACCCGGCCTCCGTCAGACCTGGCGCTCGTCCGGCCCGGCTGGCTTCGTCGGGCCGTCCGCGGGCCGATCGGTTCCGTCGTCGGTTCCGTCGGTCACCGGGAGGGCTGTGTCCTGCACGTCGGGAGCGATCCCGCCGGCGCCCTCCTCGAGAGCGCCGGTGTCGATCTCCTCGAGTCCGGCCAGCAGGTCCGAGAACTGACGATCGCGATCGACGAAGCCCTTCGGGTCGTCCAGGTCCGCACTCGAGGGCAGCAGGTCGGGATGGGACCACAGGGCGTCCCGGCCCTCGATGCCGCGGGAATCCTCCAGGGCGCGCCACAGGTCCGCTGCGGCGCGCAGGCGCCGTGGACGCATTTCCAATCCGATCAGGGTGGCGAAGGTCTGCTCGGCCGGACCACCGGTCGCCCGTCGCCGGCGCAGCGTCTCCTGCAACGCTGCGGCGCCGGGGAGGCGCTCACCGACGGCGTCGGCAACGACTGTGTCGACCCAGCCCTCGACCAGCGCCAACAGGGTTTCCAAGCCGGCCAGGGCAGCTTGCTGCCCTTCGGTCACCTTGGGCTCGAACATGCCCTGGCTCAGGGCCGCCTGGATGCTGGCCGGGTTGGACATGTCCATGTTCGCTGCGAGATCCTCCACGGCCGAGAAGTCGACCGAGATCGCGCCGGCGAAGTTGGCGATCAGTACCAGCACCCGCTTCTTGAGCCACGGCACACCGGCGTAGAGCCGATGGTGCGCCGCCTCGCGGGCCGCCAGATAGAGCAGCACCTGGTCCTCCGGTTGATCCAGGCCTTTTCCGAACTCCGAGATGGCCAGTGGAAGCAGGGCCGCCGTGCCTTCGGGCCCCAGCGGAAGCCCGATGTCCGACGAGGTGAGGACCTCGACCGCGAGCTGCCCGAGGGCCTGCCCGAGCTGCGAGCCGAAAGCCATGCCGCCCATCGAGCCCATCATCGCCAGCAGTGGTCCGGCCTGCTCCTTGGCGCCTTCGGGGAGGTTCTCGAGCCAGGCGGAGGAAACCCGATCCGCGATCGGGGAGCACAGCTGCTCCCACATCGGCATGGTGGCTTCGATCCACTGCTTCGGCGTCCAGGCAGTCGACGTACGCACTCCGGCGGGTAGGGAAGTTGCCCCGTCCAACCAGATCTCGGCCAGGGACACAGCCTCGCCGACCCGCTTGACGTCGACCGAGGACGCCGGGTGGGAGGCAGGCACCTGGGAGGCGGCCAACTGCTTGGCGAGGTCGTAGTTGACCGGCCCCGAGCTCGGGGTTGCGTTGGACATCATCTGACCGAGTTGCGACAACATCGATCCGATCTGACCGAGATCGAAACCACTCGGCAGTCCTTCGGGCTGGGTCCCGTGATCACCATCGTCATCGCCGGAGTTCGAGAAGCCGAAAGGCAAGTTGCTCATGCCGACCACGTTACCCATCGGGCGCATACCGATGGTGAACCGGGAGCGACTTCTCCCTGAGCGAAATCCGGCGGCGGGCGAGCAGTTCCGGAGCCGGCCGCCGAGCCTCTACTGTGCAGGACATGTCCTGGTTCTCGACGCTGTCCGTCCGGGCACGAACGATCATCGTCGGTTCGACGGTCAGCGCAGTTCTCGTTGGAATCGGTGCGGCAGTGCCGATTCCGTACGTCGCCCTCGGGCCTGGCCCGACCTACAACACGTTGGGCAGCGTCGAGAACTCAGCGGTGATCAGTTTCAGTGGCGATGCACCGGCTTCGGTCAAGGAGGTGAGCCGCTCCGGCCACCTCAACATGACCACGGTCTCGGTCTTCGACGGTCTCGGTATGTTCGAGGCGCTGTCGATGTGGGCCTCCGGTAACTACGCGCTGGTGCCGCGCGCCGAGGTGTACCCGCCGAACAAGACGATCGAACAAGTAAATCAACAGAACACCAAGGACTTCCAGGACTCCCAGTCGGCCGCCGAAATAGCGGCACTGCGCTATCTGCACTATCCGAACGTGGTGTTCGTCGGCACCATCGCCGCCGATTCGCCGAGCTACGACGTGCTCCAGCCACAGGACCAGATAGTCGCCGTCGACGGCACCAGGGTGACTGACTTCAGCTCCCTGCAGGCGGCATTGAAAGACACTTCGCCTGGTCAGGTGGCCGCCGTCACCGTGTTGCGCGGAACGAAGAGCGTCGCTGTGAAGGTGAAGCTGGCAGCTAATGCCAAGGTCGGCAAACAGGGCTTCCTGGGCATCGGGGCGGTTCCGCGGCCGAAGGCGCCGTTCACCATCTCCATCTCGTTGGCCAACATCGGCGGCCCGTCGGCCGGTCTGATGTTCACTCTCGCCATCATCGACAAACTGACCCCGGGGGATCTGACGGCCGGTCGCTACATTGCCGGAACCGGAACCATGGAGACCGACGATGACAAGGGCACCGTCGGCATCATCGGAGGGATCCTGCTCAAGATGATCGCCGCCCGCAATGCCGGCGCGACCGTCTTCCTGGTGCCGGCCGGCAATTGCACGGAGGCTCTGACCAGAGTGCCGGCCGGCCTCCGCCTGGCCAAGGTGGCGACCTTGGACGACGGGGTCGCCGCACTCAAGACGCTGGCCGCCGGCGGCACCCCACCATCTTGCTGACCGGGTGCTCAGTCCTGGAAGGTCGCCCGCAGCGCGCGCAGTAGGTTCGGCGCCAGGTCAGCTCCTCGAAGCGGGGTGGCGTCCTCCTTGCCCCGCACCCGGAGCAGGCAGGCGCCGCCGCTCTGGGCGTCGCGGAGCACTCCGGCCGCCAATCGAGCCTCGGCCCGGTCCGGGTGGGCCGCGGCCTGCGCCGCGGTGATCTCGACGTCGTTGTCGACATGGTCGCTCCGGTTGCTGTCCTCGTTCCGGGCCGACGGATCGACGGCCGGCGGCGGAAGTACCACGATCTCCTGGACCAGCACACAGCCGGCGACCTCGGCCGGCCATGCGATCTGCGACAGGGAATCGGACAGGTCACCCACCGGCAGCACATCCTGCGCGACGGGTGTGAAGACCCCGGAGCCCGTCAGGGTCTCTCCGAGCCCGGGTTGGGCGGCGAGCAGCTCCGCCGTGCGTACCAATGCAAACATCTGCGGAGCCCCATCCCAGCCGGCGGTCGCGACGAATTCCTCCACTTCGGCGACCGCGGCTGCCAGTTCCGGATCTTCCCACCAGTAGGGGGCCGGGGTGCCGGGAGCCAAGGCTGCCGGTTCGATTTCGGGAGTGGGGGAGGGCTGCGAATCGGAAGACGTCACATCTTGATCTTTCCATCCGCGACTCGTCGGCGTCGCTCCGGCGGTGACGAACGGGGAACCTACGACCGCCGCCTACAGTTGTTGCATCACGCTGTGTTCCATCGCGCTCTGTTCCACCGAACCTGCGGGCACCGTTGCACCGTAGAAGTCGAGTGACCAAGAGCGCTTCGGTCGAAGTCCACGAGTACCAACGCAAGGAGCCCAGCAGTGGCCATGAGGCCCCCGATCGGCATGCCCACCATGACGAAGCGATCCAAGAGAGTTCTGATCACGCTGGTAGCGCTGGTGGTGCTGGCGATCCTGTGGTTCCAGTTCGTCGGCGTGTACGTCGACTGGCTGTGGTTCGGCGAGGTCGGATACCGGCAGGTCTGGTCCACCCAGGTGCTCAGCCGTCTCGTGCTGTTCCTGATCGGCGGCATCGGTGGCGGCGG
>JAABUM010006364.1_pt1 | contig 11614 bp, 10 predicted proteins | sample 5559161 | NCBI WGS metagenome assembly JAABUM01 (sample SAMN10711868, study PRJNA513369) | rock metagenome | isolation source: Antarctica rocks | place: Antarctica: Victoria Land, Siegfried Peak nord | reverse complement strand
GCACGCTGGCGTGGCTCCACGACGTGCCACGCGCACCGACCCGCATCTCGCGCTTCGCCGCGCTCGCAGTGTAGCGGTTGCTTACCAGAATCGAATGGGCAACAGTCTCAACGTTTGTATGAGGCCGGGTGCAGCGGGGCCGCTCGACGCCGCGCCGCACGACGAGGCGCTGCTGCCGCAGCGACGCGTTCTCGGCGACCAATTGGGGCTTACTGCGCGTCAGAGCGGCGCGTGTCCCGGCGAAGAGCGTGGGCGCGGCGGTTCTCGTCATCGCGACAAGACGGCGACTGAGCGCCTGCAATCCGACTCGAGCGCTGCGGACGATGCGGCACAAGAAGCGAGCGAACATCGGCGGCTCCTTGGCAGGTGGCGGTTGGCCGGGGGAGGTCGCAGGGGGCGTCGCTTTCACGCGGGTCCCACCCCTCGGCTGCACCGATCGGCGACCGATGGCACAGCCCGGCAGCACCTGGCGAGGGAACGTCACACTCGAATTCTCGCACGGATGAGCCAGCCAGCCAGCACAGCGCTCGTCGAGCCGTCGGCACACCGCCAGGGCTTATGCGTTCTGGGTGGTGGGGCGGTGGAGCAAGGCGACGACGGCACCGGGGTGCTGGCCGTAGTGGCGCAGGCGTGCGGCGACGTGGCGACAGCCGGTCGTCTGCAGCAAGCTGAGGGCGGTGTCGCGGAGGGTGGCGAGGATCATCGGCCCCGCGCCGAGGCGGATCTGGCAGCGGTCCTCGCCGAAAACCACATCCTTACGCTAGTGCAGGCCATTTGCAATCCTCCAGTGGCCGCGTTTGAGCGCGAGCAAGCGCGCCGCGTCAGCGACGTCGGGTGGGAGGCTGGTGATGCCGTAGTGGATCGCGCCGTACGCCTGGCCGTGCGCGCGCCAGGAGCGCTCGAGGCGGAAGACCTGCGCCAGCCCCGGCCAGTTGAGGTAGTGGGTCAGGTCGGTCGTGGCGAGGAGGTGGCGGCGGTCGTGGGTGCGCCCATGCCCCCTCTCCACGGTCACCGCCTCGCGGCGATCCAGAAGCGGCAGGGACCGGTGGCCGTCGGCGGGCGGGTCGAAGAGCAGGGCCAGGTCTGCATGGAGGGTCGGCTGGTTCCCCTTGACGAGCAGGACGTAGTCGCCGCCCGCCTCACGCAGTTGGGTACACAGATGGCGCTGGCAGAACAGCGCGTCCCCCGTCATCACGCGCCCGCGCCAGTCGAGCCGCGCGATCAGGGCCGGGGCGACGGTCAGTTCGGCCTCCACCTTGGCGGCGGTACTGCGGATCTCCTGCTGGGCCAGCACAATCCCCGCCTCATGGCTATAGGCAGTCAGGGCATGGACGGTACCGCCAGCGGTGGTGGCGAAGGCGAGCCGACCACGCTGGGCTTTGCCGTCGATGGCCACCCCCTGCTCACCACGCTGCGTCGGAGCCGGGAGCGCCGCCGCGAAGTAGCCGCTTATCGCCGCCGATAGGGCCGCCGGATCCAGCACGCGGAAGAGGCGCTGGACGGTCGATTGGTGCGGGGTCGTGCCGTCACGGAAGCCCAGCGTCTGCAACAGGGCGGGGCGCTGGCGAGCACCCCATTGGGCGATAGCGAGGACCGAGAGGTGATTGGCCAGCAGCGCGCTCACCGCCAGCGCCAAGATGGCCGGCAACGCGAAGCGCCGCCCTTGGGCGCGGCGCGGGTCCGGGACGGCGGCGAACGCCGATAGGAGATCCAGCGGGGGCGCGTCGCTGGCGGACACGAGCGCGCTGCGCAGCACGGCAATGACGGTTGTCTCGGGGCGGGCGGGTACCATACACTCCATGCGGGCGCTCCTTGCGACGACGGACGATTCAGCACCGCCATCGTAACAAGGAACGCCCTCTTCACACCGCGCCACGAGAACGCATAAGCCCTGGGCACACCGCAACTTCGCGGACTCCAGCGAGATGAAATATGGTACAGTCGACGCCGACGTCATTCTATCCTTGGCTATCGCCGTCCGCGCGAGTACGAGGCGGTGTATCGCCGAACAGTTGCCGCCTAATCGTGACCTGTCCGCAGAGACACGGATCAAGCCCGACGCTTGGCCGACCGCCACGCCAACACACAGGAGGGATGCGTGATGATCCTCGACTCGCTGCACGCCAATCCGGCGGTATTCGAGCAACGGACCGGGTGGGCGATCAAGCCCGAGGGCGCGTGCAAGGGCTTGCGGTGCGTCCCGCTGCCCGACGCCGCGACCGCAGACGGGTCGGTCGACGTGCGGGCGCTGGCGGGGCGGCTGGGCATGCCGCTCGTCCGGGATGAGGAGGCCGGGCTCTGGTCCCTCGGCCCGGAGGCCGGCGGTCGCGCCCTGACCGACGCCCGGGCACCCGACTTCGCGCTCCCCGATCTGGCGGGGCGGGAGGTCCGCCTCAGTGCCCTGCGCGGGCGGAAGGTGCTGCTGGTGGCCTGGGCCTCGTGGTGAGGGTGCCGTTTCGACCTGCCCGTGTGGCAGGAACTGCGGAGCGAGTTGCATCCCCAGGGGTTGGAGATCGTCACGGTCGCGCTCGACACGGGCGGGGCGGATGCGGCGCGCCCCTGGATCGAGGCCGCGCAGCCCACACACCCGTCGCTGATCGACCGGGCGCACCTGCTCGACGAGCTGTTCGGCGTCGTCAACGTGCCGAGCGGGATCTGGATCGACGAGGCGGGGATGATCGTGCGCCCGCCGGAGACGGCCTATCCCCAGCGCCCGTCCTTCCTGGACCGCCCCGTCCCGGCCGACGCCGCGCCGGAGGTCGCCGCGCACATCAAGGAGCTCCATAAGCTCCGTATCGAGCCGGAGCGGTACCTCGCCGCCCTGCGCGACTGGGTCGCGCAGGGCGCGGCCAGCCGCCACGCGCTCGCGCCGGAAGCGGTGTTGGCGCGCAGTCGGCCGCGCCCGGTCGAGGAGGCGACCGCCACCGCGCACTTCGCACTGGGACAGCACCTGCACCGCGTCGGCCGCCCGGAGGCCGCCGTGGGCCATTTCCGCGCGGCCTACCGCCTGCACCCAGACAACTGGACCTACAAACGTCAGGCCTGGAACCTGCTGCTCGCAGGGCAGGATCCGCGGGAAGTCTATGGTGGCGACTGGCTGACCGATGTCCGGCGGATCGGAGCCGAGCAGTACTATCCGGCGCTAGAACTGGAGTGACGACCCCCCGACCACGAGCCACCCCGGGCGGCATTACCGGGATGCCGGATTGACCGCTCGACGTGCCGCAGCGACCCTGGCCGGGTGATTGCCGACCGCCGGGCACTGGGGTTGTAGGGTGTGAATACCTGTGTTGGCCGGCTAGCCCATCCGAAGCCGGATCCTGGCACTCACGCCGACTGAGTGCCAGAAGATTACGCCGACTGGCTAGCCGACCAACACAGCGGCGGGCACCGGTGCCGTGGCGACCCGGACCGTGCTCCCGGGGCAGCGCGTCAGACCGTTGGCCGCGCCGCCGCACGATAGTGGTCGCGATACTTGAAACGGTCGTCGGCGACGAGTTGGAAGTACGAGCCGAACCGTCCCGGTCCCTCGGCGGCGGCCCGGTCCAGCGGCTCCACCACGTCGTCATCCGGTCCGTCGAAGCGCCGCCGGATCGCGTAGGCGGTGGTGCGCTCCGCCGGGATGCGACCCGTGTCGCGGATCCAGCGGCGCAGTTCGCCCGGCGCGACGAGCTGGCCGTGGGAGGCGCCGGCCGCGGTCGAGATGCTCTCGTTGATCAGCGTGCCGCCCAGGTCGTTCGCCCCGGCGCTCAAGCACCACTGGGAGAGCTTCAGCCCCTCCTTGACCCAGGAGACCTGGATATTGGGGATATGCGGGTACAGCATCAGCCGGGCGATCGCGTGCATCTTGACCACCTCCTCGCCGGTCGCCCCCGGGCGCACGCCCGGCACCGTCTTGTCGTGGTACATCGGGGCCTCGTCGTGGATCAGGCTGAGCGGCACGAATTCGGTGATCCCGCCGGTCGCCTTCTGGATGTCGCGGATGGTCGCCAGGTGGGCGGCACGATGCCGGGCCGTCTCGACGTGCCCGTACATGATCGTCGACGTGGTCGGGATACCGATGCGGTGCGCGCCGGTGATCACGCGGATCCAGTCGGCGGTCGAGATGCGGCCCGGCGAGATCCGCCGGCGCACCTCGTCGTCGAGGATCTCGGCCGAGGTCCCCGGTAACGAGCCAACGCCCGCGTCCTTGAGGCGTGCCAGGTAGTCCTCGATCGAGCAGTTGGCGCGGGCCGCCCCGTAGAGCACCTCCTCCGGCGAGAAGCCGTGGATGTGCAGGTCGGGCAGCTCCGCCTTGATCGCGCGGCAGATCGCGGGGTAGAGATCGCCGTCCATCTTCGGGGGCAGGCCGGCCTGGATGCAGACCTCGGTCGCGCCCAGCTCCCACGCCTCCCGCGCCCGGCGCAGCAACTCCTCCATGGGCAGGAAGTAGCCCTCGGTGTCCTGGTGCGTCCGACTGAAGGCGCAGAAGCCGCACCGCTTGACGCAGACGTTGGTGAAGTTCATGTTGCGATTCACCACGTAGGTGACGACCTCGCCGACGGCCCGGCGCCGCAACTCGTCGGCGACCAGCGTCAGGGCGAAGAGCGCACGGCCATGCACGCCGAAGAGGCGCTCGCCCTCGTCGATCGTGATCTCACGCCCCGCCAGGGCGCCGTCGAGGATACGGGCGACGGTCGGGTCGATGCCGGACAGCAGCCCCTCGATGGCCGCCGCGAGCGCCGGGTGTTCGCTGCCGTTGGTGCGTGTCACGTCCATTGTTCCTCCTTCAGTCTCACCAGACCGCTCTCGTCGGTCCACGCGCCGACTCGCTCATGGAGTGCCGGGTCGAGGAACCGCGCGGCTTGTCGTGCATACTCCGGGGATATACCCAGCCGCTCGCGCAGCGTGAAGCCGGTGTCCGCCATGGCCGCCCGCAGCCGCGCCAGCTCCGGCCAGGCGCGCTCGGGGTTGATGTGGTCGCGCGTGACCGGGGAGATACCGCCCCAGTCGTTCAGCCCCGCGCGCAAGTAGTCGTCGAGACCGGTCAGCGCCAGGTTCGGCGGCGCCTGGACATTGATCGCGTCGCCGAAGAGCAGCCGCGCGACGGCGATCGTCCGGATCATCTCCAATGGCCCCGGCTCCGGCCAGTCGCGCATGCGGATGTCCGGCTTCGCCCGGAAGTTCTGGATGATCACTTCCTGCACGTGGCCGTAGCGGTCGTGGAGCGCCTTGATCGCCAGCAGCGCATCGACCCGCTCCTCCGGCGTCTCGCCGATCCCGATCAGCAGGCCGGTCGTGAAGGGGACCGCCAAGGCCCCCGCGGCGGCGATCGTCGCCAGCCGCGCCGCGGGGACCTTATCGGGGGCGCCGCGATGGGCCCCGTCCTTCGCCAGGAGCGCCGGGCTCGTGCCCTCGAGCATCACGCCCATGCTGACCGTGACGGGCCGCAAGGCGGCGATGTCGTCGGGGGTCATGACGCCCGGATTGGCGTGGGGGAGGAGCCCCGTCTCCGCCAGGACCAGCGCGCACATGGCGCGCAGGTAGGCGATCGTGCTGGGGTAGCCGCGCTCCGCGAGCCAGCGCCGGTAGGCGGGGTAGCGCAGTTCCGGCTTGTCCCCGAGGCTGAAGAGCGCCTCCTTGCACCCGGCCCGGCGCCCGGCCGCGGCCACCGCGAGCACCTCCTCGGGGGTCATGGTATGCACCCGCGGGTCGCCCGGCCGGCGCACGAAGGTGCAGTAGCCGCAACTGTCGCGGCAGAGGTTGGTCAGCGGGATGAAGACCTTCCGGGAGTAGGTCACGACCCGACCGGTCCGCCGATCGCGCAACGCCGCCGCCGCCGCCAGGAGCGCCGCAAGCACGGCCCCGTCGGCGCGGATCAGCAGGCGCGCCACCTCGCGGGGCAGGCCCTGCCCCGCCGCCGCCGCCGCGAGCGCCTCGGCCAACCCCGGGCTCGCGCTCGTCAGCATCCCACCCCTCATAGTGCCCCCTCACCGTTCCCCGCGCCGCGGCGCTCCCACATGCGGCGTCGACCCAGCCGATGGCGCCTCCGACGCAACGCCCCCATCGACCAAACCCCGCAGAGTCGAACACCGGATGACCGGTGAGCAGGCTCGGCCCCCCACCGTTGCCCATGGCCCGACGCGGATCATACCATAACCGCGCGACGCCGCTCACCCGGACACCACCACCGGCGGATCGCGCTCGTCGGGGCCGACGATGCTCAGCGCCTCCCGCGCCTCGGCCGCGATGAAGAGCGAGCCGGTGACGCAGACGAGGTCGTCCGGACCGCTCGCGGCGCGGGCCAGCCGCAGCGCCGTGGCGGTATCGCCGGTGGGCGCCGCCGTCACCCCGGCGGCGCGCAGGGCCGCGGCGACCTCCGCCGCGGCGCGACTCCGCGGATGCCGCGAGGCGGCGGCCCAGGCGCCGGCGGCGAGCGGCGCGAGGGGGGCGATGATCGCGGGGAGGTCCTTGTCGGCCCCGACGCCGAGGACCAGCCAGAGCCGGGCGAAGCGGAAGTGGTCCCGCAGGGCCACCGCCAAACGTTCGGCGGAGTCGCCGTTGTGCGCGCCGTCGACGACGACGATCGGCCCGTCCGAGCCGGCGGGGCGGAGAACCTCCAGCCGCGCCGGCCAGCGTGTCGCGGCGACGCCGCGGCTGACCGCCTCCGGGGGCAGCGCGCCATCCCGCAGGACCCTGGCCGCGGCGACGGCGGTGGCGGCATTCTCGAGCTGGTGCGCCCCCAGGAGGGGGACACGCAGGCCGGCGTGGCACCAGGGGCGCGGCCAGAGGCCGGGGCGGGCGCCGGCCGCGACGGTGAGCGCCGCGTGAGCGCCATCCCAGGTCCAGTCGCGGCCGCCAAGCCCGAACGGAGCCGCGCGGTCGGCGGCGACCCGCTCCAGGACGGCCTGGACCGCGAGCGGCTGCGGCGCGGCGAGCACCGGCCGGCCGGCCCGGATGATCCCGGCTTTCTCGGCGGCGATCTCGGGCAAGGTCTCGCCAAGGATGGCCGTGTGGTCGTAGCTGATCGCGGTGATGACCGCCAGGTCCGCGTCGACCACGTTGACCGCGTCGAGCCGACCGCCGAGCCCGACTTCCAGCACCGCCTCATCGACGCCGACCCGGGCGAAGTGGGTGAGCGCGAGCGCCGTGGCGACCTCGTAGGTGGTCAGTTCGCCGAGGTCGGGGCGCTCGCGCTCAAAGGCCGCAACCTGGGGCTGGAGCGCGGCAACGCCACTACTGAGGTCGGTGGGGCTGATGGGCCTGCCATCGACCCGGATGCGCTCGCGGAAGGAGTGCAGGTGCGGCTGGCTGTAGAGGCCGACTCGCCGGCCCGCCGCGGCGAGTATCGACGCCAGCAGCGCGGCGGTGGAACCCTTGCCCTTGGTCCCGGCGACGAGGACAACCCCGTAGCGACGCTGGGGATTGCCGAGGTGGGCGAGGAGCGCGGCGGGGCGCGCCAGCAGCAACCGCGCGCGCATCGCGTGGTCGAGCGGGCCGCGCTCCCAGTCGATCCGGCCGTAGAGCCAGGCCAGCGCCGCAGCGTAGTCGCCCCCGCACGTTCGCGGCTGCTCCGATTGCACGTTCCCTCCTGTACCGGTCACGCGGTCGGCCCGCGACCGCGCACGATCGCGTCGGCCATGCGGCAGCAGCGAACCGCGGCGCGCACATCGTGGACGCGCACGATATCGATCCCCTGGGCGACGCCGAGGGCCAGCGTGGCGAGCGTGCCCTCCAGGCGCTCCTCGACCGGCAGATCGAGCGTCAGGCCGATGACGCTCTTGCGCGAGGCGCCGAGGAGGAGCGGGAGCCCCCGCAGCCCCGGCCGGGCCTTCAGTTCGCCGAGGCGGCGCAGCAACGCCAGATTCTGCTCGACCGTCTTGCCGAAGCCGATGCCAGGGTCGATGATCAGGCGGTCGCGGGGAACCCCGGCCGCCTCGACCCGCGTGACGTACCCCGCCAACGCGGCGCCGATCACCGCGACGACGTCGCCTCGATCGTACTCGACCCGTGGGTAGTGGCCGCCACGCGCGCCGATGGCCGCCGCCGCCGCGTGGTTGTGCATCAGGACGGCCGCAGCGCCGTGCCGGGAGACCACACCCGCCAGCGCCGGATCACGTCCGAGCGCCCACACGTCATTGACGACCGTAGCGCCGGCGGCCAGCGCCGCCTCGGCGACGGTCGCTCTGGAGGTGTCGACCGCGATCGGCACGCCGGCGCTAGCGGCGAGCGCGGTGACCACCGGCAGCACCCGTCGCAGTTCCTCCGCTGCCGTGACCGGCGCGGCACCCGGCCGGGTCGATTCCCCGCCCACGTCGAGCAGGTCCGCGCCCTCTTCGGCCAGCCGCAGCCCATGCGCGATTGCGCGCTCGGGGTCGAGCAGACCGTCGCCCGAGAAGGAGTCGGGCGTGCAGTTGACGATGCCCATCACGTAGGTCCGCGTCCCCCAGGCGAGCGGGAGCGATAGCGCCACGGGTCTTCCTCCAGTCTTTCCGTACCCCTCCACCGGGAGTCGAGTCAGCGAATATGCGCCAGGATCACACCCGGCTACCGCGAATGCGGCCTACCGGGTGGCTCGTGCGGAGCGGTGCGCCCGCATCACTCCCGCGCTGCTTCCGTTGCCACCCCGGCCTCGGCGAAGGTCGTCATCTCGTCGAGGAGGCGCGCGGCGTCGTCGATCAGGGGGAGGGACAGCGCCGCGCCGCGCCCCTCGCCGAGGCGCAGGTCGAGATCGAGGAGGGGCCGCTGGCCCAGGCGCTCCAGGGTCGCCCGATGTCTCGCCTCCACCGAGATGTGCGCTCGTCGCTCACAGTGGCGGACCCGCGCCGACGTCGCACCGGCTGCCCTATTCTTCCCACGCAGCGCGAGGCACCCGTCCAGATTCGGTTTCCGCCCATACAGTATCACACTAATGACAAGACCATTTAGATAGGTCTTGTCAACTTGAGCCGGGAACGTGGTGAGGGGACAGTCGGCGGGCATACTTGGCCTGGGTCATAGCGGTGGATCAAGCGGCAGCGGCCACGCCGGTGACCTCGCGCCAGTGGGCGAAGGCCTGGTCACGTTGCTGGCGATAGTCGTAGGCGGTAAGGCGGTGGCGGCGCGGGCGGAAGTGGCTGGCGATGGGACCGTAGGCGGCGCGGAAGCGTTGCGCGTGGCCGGGTGTAGATTGTCGTTGTCAAGATGCCGCTGGCGAACCCTGCCTGAGCGGCTCGCTGTGCTGGGAGCGTCACGTCGCCGGGGCCAGCCGTGCGAAGGCGGAAACGCGCGTCTGCGCGCGTGGCCGTTCGGCGAGCCACGCCGCCAGGCGCACGAAGTTCAGCGCCGTGGCGATCAGCAGGTGCAGCAGGCGCGTTTTCGCTAGCCCACGATAGCGGGTGCGGCGCAAATCCCCGAGCCTGACCCCCTGCGCCACGGTCCCCTCGATACCCGCCCGGCGGCGGTACGCCTCCTTGAATGCGGCGGTATGCTGTCGTCGACGTGCCATCAGGAGCGCCTCATGCTGGGGCCGCGGGCGGAGCATCACCATCCGCGCGCGGGGGCTGGCGTTGCACTGCGGCCGGGCCGGGCAGGGGCCGCAGTCGGCGGGGGCGAAGCGGACGCGGATGACGTCGCGACCGGCGCTGTCCGTGGCGGGCTTCCATTCCATGCTGGTCTTGCCCTGGGGGCAGGTCGCCCGCTCGGCCGCCCAGTCGAGGGCGAAGTCGGCCTGGGCATACCCGGTCGCGGCGCGCGCCTGCCAGCTGGCGTCCGCGTGGATCGGGCCGAGCAACGCGCAGCCGTGCTCCTCCGCGCTCGCGACGAGGCGGTCGGCGGTCACGTAGCCAGCATCGACGAGGTGCGTCCGCGGCAGCAGGTCGCGCGCCGCCAGCCGCGCCTGGATGGTGGCGATGGCGGTGTTGTCGGCGGATGGTGCCGCCGTGGTGGTCACAGCGGTGAGCAGGGGCGGCGCGGCGGCGTCGCAGGTCTCGGTGCGGTGGACCTTGGAGAGCACTAAAAAGTCGGGGGTATCAGGCCGCTTCTGCGGTGATCATGACCGGTGTCTGCACGGGCCGGAAGCGCGGATACCAGCTGCGGAACCTCGCTTCCCATTCCGCGTTGAGCACCTGCGTCCGTACTTGCAAGAGCAGGTGCGCCCCCGCCGGCGTCCACTGCATCTGCTGTTTCTTCACCATCCGTTTGCTCACCACCTGATTGATCGTTGACTCGGTGAACGCGGTGCTGCTCCGTTCGCCATTGCGATACCGCTCACCGTAATTGACGATCGATGCGGCGTTGTGGCTGCTATACGTGAGCAATTCTCGCACATACTTGCCCATCCTCGCTGCGGCATCGCTGTCTGGTCGGGGGTGCTGCTCACCCGCTTCCTCACCCCCCCAGCATTCGCGCTCGGCTGCGATATCCTCGCGGCAATCCAGCGCCAGCGCGTGGTTGCCATGCCAGAGGTCGTGTTTCGCGCTTTCCAGCCGACGCGCCAGACTCCGCTCATCGGCGGTATCGGTCGTCTTCACCTGCGTGAGTCCCCGCGCACACTGCTGGAGGACGGTGATCCGCATCGTGAGGTGGAACCAGTCCAAAATGTGTTCCGCCTCCGGGTGGAGATACGCTGGCAGCCTGCGTACCGTCTCGCCGCCAGCGGAGAAGAAGGGCACCTGCTGGTTCACCTGCATCCCTTGGGCGTGCAGCAGCGCGTAGAGGCGGCGTGTGGGTTGCGGGTCAACACGCTGCACGAGGGCGAAGCATTTGCGCGATGGCGGCACGTCTTCGGGGTCGTCGCGGCGAAACGACAGGACGCGCTTACCCGCGATCACCGCGAACAGGTTGGCCGTTTTCGCTCCGGTCGTGCCGCGCCGCGCCCGCACAATGCCGCCATCCAGACCGACCGCCAGGGGACCGTCGGGGAGCGGCAACCGCTCCCGCTCGGCGTGGCCTCCTTCGAGGAACATGGTCTGTTCGGCACCCAACCGTTGCTCGCTTCGCCGGGCCACCGCGAGCGTGTGGTTGCGCCCGGTGACCGCGCTGTGCTTCCGGTCGATCGGCAGCACGTCATGAAGCAGCTTCGTGGTGAGGCCGTAAGACATCAGCGCCGCCCATCGCGTCGCCAAATACAGGAACTCGGGACTGGTGCGTGCGGGCAGGGGCGTCGCGAGCGGTCGGAAGGTCTTCGCTTCGTGCGGCTGACAGTCGCAGTGCTGCCAGCGCGGATTGGGCACCGAAACCACGCCGAAGAGCGTGCGGAACGACGCCGTGCCGTGCTCCTTGACGTGGCGAAGCTTCCCGCAGTGCGGGCAGGCGCGTTGCGCGTCGAGCGAGGCCGCCACCTGCTGGTCGACGATGGTCCGCTGGCGGTCATGGAGCACCCGCTTGCTCTCCGCCAGCGTCAGTCCTGTCGTCTCGAGTGTCGCTTCGGTGCGGATCAGGTCGGCGATCTCCTCGCGGTGTTCGGCGCCATCGTCCGCGACAGTGACGAGCTGGATACGGAAGTGCATGGCGATCCCTTTCGCGGCGCGCGTAGTGTCGTGTTCACCGCGCGCCGGTTGAAGGTAACGGGGGCGTCCTGCAGCCAGTCGCGCATCCGCTCGCGGGCATCGATCTATTCGGTGTCAGCGTACGTCGGGCGTGCCCCACCGTCGTA
>JAABUM010006356.1_pt1 | contig 11624 bp, 10 predicted proteins | sample 5559161 | NCBI WGS metagenome assembly JAABUM01 (sample SAMN10711868, study PRJNA513369) | rock metagenome | isolation source: Antarctica rocks | place: Antarctica: Victoria Land, Siegfried Peak nord | reverse complement strand
CGACGCACTGTTCGTCGAGGCACCGGCGTCGGCGGATGACATCGTCCGGGTCGCAAAAGAGTTGCGCGGCGTCGCCCCGCTCGTCTTCAACTGGGCCGAGGGCGGTCGGACCCCGCCGCTGTCGCTGGAGCGCATCACCGAGCTCGGGTTCTCGCTCGTCATCTACCCGATCGGCACGCTGCTGGCAGCCACCGCCGGTATCCGGGCGCTGCTCGCCACCCTGGCGTCCGACGGAACGCCCACCGCGGCCCTGCCGGGTCTGCCAACCTTCGCCGAGTTCACCGACATGGTCGGCCTACCCGAGGTGCAGGACCTGGAGCAGCGCTTCGCCGGCTCCTGAGCAGAGCGTGGACCAGAGGCATGACGCGGCCCGGGTCCTGCGCAGCGGTTGCTGACGCCAGTGACAGCTTTGCACGACCTTCACCTCCGCTCGTGACCACCTCGGCCGCCACCCGGAACACGGCGCGGTTCCCGTCGGATTGCTGGTCGCCGAACCAAAGACGGGCTGAATCCTTCCCAAACGGTCCGGCCGTTCCAGGGACCACGGGCCGAGCACCTCGGCCTGGACCCTGAGTCGTCAGGACCCTGGTCAAGCGCACCACCAGGTTCACCATGCCGGTCCACCGCCGCGAGGACGGCTACGGCCCTCGTCACGCGCACCCAGAACGGCCCGCCCTGGCCGGCTACGGCGCGGTCACGGTACCGCCCTGCTGACACCCAGCCAGGAGGTCGACCGGCCCGACCGAGCCATTGCAAGGCCAGCGCCAAGCAGAGCCGCACCGCAGCCGCCTACTCACACCACTCCACGGGGCTCAATCTCCTCGGGGGCGCATCACCGGCAGCCGGCAGCCCCACAAGGCAGGTGTCCGCCCTTGCCAGACCCAGCCGCGTCCGGCACGCTCCAGGCGTGCTCTCAGAGGGCGAGCGGCGCCGCTTCAACCAGATCGCAGCCGAACTTCGCCAGGACAAGGACCTCGCCCGGCTCGAGGGCAACAACCGGCCACAGGCGCGGCGCAAGAGCCGGCGCGTCCGGCGGCGCACCCTGCTCGAATGGGCCGAGCAGCGCTTTGACGAGCGGCTCCGCCGGGACCGCGCCGGCTAGCACACCACACGGACAGACCCAACTGCCCAGAGCGCAGCCCGCGAAGGACCGTGAGGTGGCGCCGCGAACGCCAGAGTGCAAAGGGCAGCCCTCGCTGCTGACCAGAGCGCCGCTCCACTGCCGGCAGCTGTGCAGAGCAGCCTGCCTGCTGGTCGGGAGGCGATCGTGGTGCGCTGGACCCGCAAGTGGATATCTGATGGCCTTCGGGTGCGCATCCCCCCCCGGTCGGCGCGAGTCAAGCACCCCCGTTGCCATGGTGCTGGTGCGGTGGTTGTGTGACGCATATCAACCTGGCACCCGCCGGATGCCGGGACCCGGAACTTGGATCGTCCGGCACGTTCCTGCCGGTGAAGGGAGAGCCATGGCGACCGTCACGTTCGACGAGGCCACACGCGTTTACCCAGGGGCGGACACCCCCTCGGTCAACAAGCTGAATATTGATGTTGGGGACGGGGAGTTTCTCGTCCTGGTCGGTCCCTCGGGCTGCGGGAAGTCGACGTCGCTGCGGATGCTTGCCGGCCTGGAGGACGTCGACGAGGGCTCTATCCGCATCGGGGACCGCGACGTCACCAACGTCTCGCCCAAGGACCGCGACATCGCCATGGTGTTCCAGAACTACGCGCTCTACCCCCACATGACGGTGGCGCAAAACATGGGCTTCGCTTTGAAGATCGCCGGCGAGGACAAGACCAAGATTCGCGAGCGAATCGTCGAGGCGGCCAAGATTCTCGACCTGGAGCAGTATCTCGACCGCAAGCCCAAGGCGCTGTCCGGTGGTCAACGCCAGCGGGTGGCGATGGGCCGGGCCATCGTCCGCAGCCCGCAGGTCTTCCTGATGGACGAGCCGCTGTCGAACCTTGACGCCAAGCTCCGGGTCCAGACCCGGGCCCAGATTGCTGCCTTACAGCGCCGGCTGGGCGTTACCACGGTTTACGTGACCCACGACCAAGTCGAAGCAATGACGATGGGCGACAGAGTCGCTGTCCTCAAGGACGGGATCCTCATGCAGGTCGACACCCCTCGCCGGATGTACGACCACCCCAACAACGTGTTCGTAGCGGGCTTCATCGGTTCTCCTGCGATGAACCTGCTGGAGGTGCCGGTCACCAACGATGCCCTCCATTTCGGGCAGCTGAGCGTGCCCGTTCCGGGCGACGTCGCGGCGAAGGCGGGTGCCGGCGGTCGCCGGGTGACCGTTGGGATCCGCCCCGAGGACATGGAACTCGTCGGCGAGGGCCAGGGGATCCGCACGACCGTCAACCTGGTGGAGGAGCTGGGTGCGGACGCCTACATTTACGGGTCGGCCGACGTCAACGGTGAGCAGCACGAGATTATGGCCCGGGTGGACGGGCGGCGCCCGCCGGCGGCCGCTCAGACCGTGCACCTGGCACCGAACCAGGGCCACCTGCACATGTTCTCCCTTGAGACGGGGCAGCGCCTCGGCGACTAGGGGCCCCGGCGGGAAGGGTTGCACCCTTCTGCCGGGCGCTCGGGCGCTCGGGCGCTCGGGCGCTCGGGCGCGACCGCGCTTCCGGGTTGGTGAAAGAGCTCGTCCAGGCTCCACCAACCCTGGCGCGGTCAGAACGGCCAACGAGGTTGTCGGAGTTGTGCCAAAGGCTGGGCGCCGACTGCTCAGATGAGCGACTGCAGCTTCGATTGGCCAAGAGGCTTGACCACGTGAGAACAGCACAGCGAGACTCACGTCACATACGCGTCGGTGGCGGCAGGAGGCCGCTGCAGTCGGGGGGAGGGGGCGACAGTGCGCGCAGCGTCAACCGGTCGGCGGGTCGGGGTCGCCGTCGCATCGGCCGTACTGGCTAGTGGCTGCGCCGCCGGATGGGGCGGCGGCGGTGGTAGCGGCGGCGGCAGCAACAGCATCAACGTCCTTATGGTCAACAACCCGCAGATGATCGACCTGCAGCAGCTGACCGCCAAGAACTTCACTGCACAGACCGGTATCCACGTGAACTTCACTGTGCTGCCGGAGAACGATGTCCGCGACAAGATCAGCCAGGAGTTTTCCAGCCAGGCCGGCCAGTACGACGTCGCGTCGTTGAGCAACTTTGAGATCCCCATCTATGCGCGGAGCAAGTGGATCGCTCCGCTGAGCGGCTACCTGGCCACCGACACCGCCTTCAACCAGGGCGACGTCCTCAAGCCCCTGACCGCGTCGATGACCGGACAGGACGGCAAGATCTACGGCGAGCCGTTCTATGGAGAGTCCTCATTCTTGATGTACCGCAAGGACGTGCTGGCCGCCAAGGGCGTCCAGATGCCGGCCAAGCCAACCTGGCAGCAGGTCGCCGACATCGCTGCCAAGGTCGACAAGGCTCAGCCGGGAATGGCCGGGATCTGCCTGCGGGGTGAGCCCGGCTGGGGACAGATCTTCGCGCCGCTGACCACTGTGGTGAACACCTTCGGCGGCACCTGGTTCACCGCCGACTGGAAGGCCCAGCTCAACGCTCCCGGGTTCAAGTCCGCTGCTCAGTTCTACGTCAACCTCGTGCGCGCCCACGGCGAGATCGGGGCATCCCAGGCAGGGTTCACCGAGTGCCTGAACAACCTCGAGCAGGGCAAGGCCGCAATGTGGTACGACGCGACCTCGGCCGCGGGCTCCTTGGAAGGCGCCAGCTCCCCGGTCAAGGGCAAGATCGGCTACGCCGCTGCACCTGTAGTCAAGACCAACAGCTCCGGCTGGCTCTACGCCTGGTCCTGGAGCATCGAGCAGGCGAGCAGCCACAAGGACAACGCCTGGAAGTTCATCTCCTGGGCCTCGAGCAAGCAGTATGAGCAGCTCGTCGGCTCCCAACTCGGCTGGTCCAAGGTGCCCTCGGGGAAGCGGGAGTCGACCTATCAGAACGCGAGCTACGTCCAGGCAGCGTCTGCCTTCGCCGAGCCCACCCGCAAGGCGATCGAGGCAGCTGACCCACGCAACCCCGGGGTGCAACCTCGCCCGGCGCTGGGAATCCAGTTCGTCGACATTCCCGAATTTCCTGACCTCGGGACCGCGGTCTCCACAGGACATCAGTTCCGCGATCAGCGGTAAGAAGAGCGTCTCAAGTGCGCTGAGCCGCGGCCAGCAACTCGCCGACGGCGTGGCGGAGCGTTACCGCGCACGGCGGTCCCCATGACCTTTTGCTGGGCGCACGTGACGGGCCCGCCCCGCCCTTGCCGGGGGCGGTCCGCTTGATCAGCGCACAGGAGGTGGCGCCATGAGTGCAGTCGTCGACAGGCCGGTTGCACGCCGGCGGGCGGCGCCGGTTCAACCGGGAGCGCGCTCCCTTCGACGTTCGTCGGACTGGGCTCGGCGAGCCCCTTTGCTGCCAGCGCTGATCTTTCTCATCGTCGTGACGCAGCTGCCGTTCGTGGTCACGCTGATCATTTCGTTCATGAACTGGAACGCCTACTATCCCGGCGAGCGGGGCTTTGCAGGCCTGGCCAACTTCCGCCGGGTGTTCACCGACCTGGCCATGCGCGACGCGGTTCTGACCACGATCCTGCTCACCGTCACCGTGGTGCTAGTCAGCCTGCTCCTTGGAATGATCATCGCGTTGTTGCTCGACCGCGCCTTCCTCGGGCGAAGCGCGGTACGAACGATGATGATCACTCCGTTTCTCGTCGTGCCCGTCGCTGCGGCGCTGCTGTGGAAGCACGCGCTCTACAACCCCGAGTACGGCCTGCTCAACGGCGCGCTGACCTCGCTGTGGCATTTGTTCGGCTCGAACAGCCCCCCGCAGCCGGACTGGATCAGCAACAACCCGCTGATTGCCGTGGAGACGGCGCTGATCTGGCAGTGGACGCCGTTCATGATGCTGATTTTGCTGGCCGGGCTGCAGAGCCGTCCGCTTGATGTCATCGAGGCCGCCCGCATGGACGGCGCCAGCCCCTGGCAGATCTTCCGGTACATGACCTTCCCGCACCTGCGTCAGTACCTCGAGCTCGGCGGACTGCTCGGTTCGATCTACGTGGTGCAGAACTTCGACGCGGTGTTCACCATCACCTCCGGCGGGCTGGGGACTGCCAACCTGCCATACACGACCTACCAGACCTTCTACCAGGCCCATGACTACGGCCGAGCGTCGGCAGCCGGTGTGATTGTCGTGATCGGCACGATCATCATCGCGACCCTCGCCCTGCGCACCGTGTCGAGCCTGTTCCGTGAGGAGAACGCCTGATGAGCTCGATCACCGACGTGGCGCCCATCCCGGCCACCCGCACCACCGCCGGCACCGCCCGGCGCACGAAGCCGCGACACAGTGGCACCCTGCTCGCCGTGCTGGCCTGGGTCATCGGAATCCTGTTCGTGTTGCCGGTGCTATGGATGGTGCTGACCTCGTTGCATAGCGAGACGGCGGCTGCGACCAACCCGCCCTCGCTTGCCGCGCCGCTGACCTTGACGGGGTACCGCGAGTTCTTCAGCGGCGGGACCAGCCCATGGCCACCGCTGCTGAATTCGGCGACAGCGAGCATTGTCTCAACCCTGCTGGTCCTGCTGCTAGCCATCCCTGCTGCCTACGCCCTGTCAATCCGCCGGGTCCGCAAGTGGACCGACGTCATGTTCTTCTTTCTGTCCACCAAAATGCTGCCCGTCGTTGCCGGCCTGCTGCCCATTTACTTGTTCGCGCAGAATACCAAGCTGCTCGATAACATTTGGCTGCTCATCGTGCTCTACACTTCGATGAACCTTCCGATCGCGGTGTGGATGATGCGCTCGTTCCTCGCCGAGGTGCCGGTGGAGATGCTGGAGGCCGCGGCGCTCGACGGTGCGGGGCTGAGCCGCACGCTGCGGCAGGTCATCGCCCCGGTCGTCCTGCCCGGGATTGCCGCCACCTCGCTGATCTGCTTCATCTTCAGCTGGAACGAACTGCTGTTCGCCAGGGTGCTGACCGGCACCGTCGCGACGACAGCCCCGGTGTTCCTGACTAGCTTCGTCACCAGCCAAGGGCTGTTTTTGGCGAAGGTCTGCGCAGCAGCTGTCGTGGTGTCCCTGCCGGTGATCATCGCCGGGTTTGCGGCCCAGGACAAGTTGGTGCAGGGCCTGTCCTTGGGTGCGGTCAAGTGACAAGGCACCTGATGGAGCCTGCGACAGCGCGGTGATGCGGGCTGCCGTACTGCGGGGCGCCGGGGACGTTCAGCTCGAGGAGCGTCCCGTCCCAACACCCAGGCCAGGTGAAGTCTTGATCCGCGTCGACGCGGTCGGAGTGTGCGGGTCTGACTCGCACTACTACCAGCACGGGCGGCTCGGCCGGTTCGTCCTTGAGCAGCCGCTGGTGCTCGGACACGAAGCGTCTGGTGTCGTTGTACAGACCGGCGTGGGAACCCTCGTGCCTCGGGTCGGTCAGCGGGTGTCGATCGAGCCGGGCGTGCCGGACCTTTCCTGCCCGCAGTGCCTGGCCGGGCGCTACAACTTGTGCCCCGCCATGCGGTTTCTCGCCACGCCACCGGTCGACGGCGCGTTCGCCGAGCTCATCGCGGTGCACGCCGCGTTCGCCCACCCCGTGCCGGAAGGCATCAGCGACAACGCTGCGGCCCTGCTCGAGCCGCTATCGGTTGGTATCTGGGCGTGCCGCAAGGGCAGGGTCACCGCCGGTTCACGGGTGCTGATCACCGGCGCCGGACCCATCGGGCTGGTCTGCCTGCAGGTTGCGCTCGCCCTGGGCGCCACCGAGGTCGTGGTGTCCGACGTCAACCCGGCCCGGCTCGCCCTCGCGCAACAGCTGGGCGCCAGCGCAGTCCTCGACGCCCGCACCACCAGGCTGGGCGATCTTGGCTGGCCGCCGCAGGTGCTGCTCGAGTGCTCCGGCTACCCGCCTGTCATCAGCGAGGCGATCCGAGCCCTGGATCGGGCAGGCCGGGCGGTCCTGGTCGGGATGGGCGGTGAGGAGGTGCCACTGCCGCTGGCGGCCGTGCAGGAACGTGAGCTGGAGGTAACCGGCACGTTCCGCTACGCCAACACCTGGCCGACCGCGATCGCGCTCGTCGAAGCCGGCCGGGTCGACCTTGACCGTCTGGTTACCGGCACCTACCCGTTGGAGCACGTCGAGCAGGCACTGACCGCCTCCCGCCGCGAGCAGGCAACGGTCAAGGCCATTGTGGTTCCGCAGACCTGATGCGCGGCGCGTACCTGCCCGGCGGCAGCCAAGTCGAGCTTCGCACTGTCCCGGACCCCAGCCCGGGCCGGGGACAGGTTGTGCTCGCCATGCGGGCTTCCACGATCTGTGGTAGCGACTTGCGGGCCATCTACCGCGAGCACCTGGGCGAAGGACCGGAGGCTTACCGCGGCGTTATCGGCGGCCACGAGCCCTGCGGGCAGGTCCTTGAGGTGGGGCAAGATGTCCGCCGACTGCGGGCAGGCGACCGCGTCGTCGTCTACCACATCAGCGGATGCGGCCAGTGCGACCAGTGCCGTCGCGGCTACCAGATCAGCTGCCGGTCCCCGGCCCGCGCGGCCTACGGCTGGCAGCGCGACGGCGGCCACGCGGACCTGCTGCTTGCCGAGGAGCGCGACCTGCTCCTGCTGCCGGACTCGCTGACCTTCCTCGACGGAGCCTGCGTCGCCTGCGGCTTCGCGACGGCATACGAGGCGCTGTGCCGGACCGGTGTCTCCGGTCGTGACCGGGTGCTGGTAACCGGGCTGGGTCCGGTCGGGCTCGCCGCCGGCGTGCTCGCCAAAGCGATGGGGGCATCGCTGGTCGTCGGTACCGACCCCAACCAGGCGCGGCGCGAGCAGGCCACGCGACTCGGAGCCGTCGACGAGTCGCTTACCGCAGACCACGACGACGAGCTCAACGAGCTGCTCGGTGACGGCGCCGAGGTGGCCGTCGACTGCTCGGGTAACCCTTCTGCCCAGCTAAGCGCATTTCGCCACACCCGCAGGTGGGGCCGGACGGCTCTGGTCGGTGAAGGCGCCCGGCTCACTATCGACGTCAGCGAGGTGCTGATCCACCGGCAGCTGACTGTGCACGGCTCCTGGGTGTCATCCACCTGGCGGATGGCCGAGCTGCTGGACAACCTCGAGCGGTGGGGCCTGCACCCCGAGGTTGTCGTCACCGACCGGCTCGCGCTGGCTGACGCGCAAGCGGCATACGCCGTCGCCGACAGCAGCACGGGCGGCAAGGTCGGGATCGTGTGGCCGTAGCCCGTGACACATGACCGTGACAGTGACAGCGCTGGAGGTATGAAGTGCCGCTGGTTGCCGGGATCGACTCCTCGACGCAGTCGTGCAAGGTCGTCGTTCGCGACGCCTTCACCGGCGCGCTCGTGCGGCAGGGCCGGGCCGCCCACCCGGACGGCACCGAAGTCGACCCTAGTGCCTGGCAGGAGGCGTTGCAGCAGGCCGCGCAGCAGGCAGGCGGCTTCGATGACGTCGCCGCGATCTCGGTGGGTGGTCAGCAGCACGGGATGGTCTGTCTGGACCAGGCCGGCGCGGTAGTGCGACCCGCGTTGCTGTGGAACGACACCCGATCGGCTGGGGCCGCTGCTGACCTCGTCGAGGAGCTCGGCGGTGGGCAGGCGTGGGCGCAGGCCGTCGGGTCGGTGCCGCTAGCTGCTTTCACTGTCAGCAAGCTGCGCTGGCTCGCCGAGCACGAGCCGGCCAACGCCGGCCGCACCGAGATGGTGTGCCTGCCGCATGACTGGCTGAGCTGGCAACTGACCGGCGGTAGAAACCTGGCCGGGTTGGTCACCGACCGCGGTGACGCCAGCGGCACCGGCTACTGGTCACCTGCCACCGGCCAGTACCGCCCTGACCTGCTTCGTACCGCCCTCGGGCGTGATGCTGGGGTCCCGCGGGTGCTGGGCCCCGCCGAGCAGGCAGGCGCCACGCCGGCAGGCTGCCTGCTCGGTCCGGGCACCGGGGACAACGCGGCAGCTGCCCTCGGCATCGGTGCCCGCAGCGGCGACGTCGTCGTGTCCATTGGCACCTCAGGAGTGGTCTCGGCCGTCGCCGAGGTCCCGGCCGCCGACCCGAGCGGCATCGTAGCCGGCTTCGCCGACGCCACCGGGCGCTTCCTTCCGCTGGTGTGCACGCTCAACGCGGCTCGAGTGCTCGACTCGGCGGCCCGGCTGCTCGGCGTCGACCACGACGAGCTGTCAAGGCTCGCGCTGTCCGTCCCCCCAGGGGCTGGCGGGCTTGTGCTGGTGCCCTACCTAGAGGGCGAGCGCACCCCCAACCGGCCGGACGCAACCGGCGCGGTGCACGGCGTGAGCCTGGCAACCTCGACCCCTGCCCACCTCGCCCGCGCCGCCGTCGAAGGGCTGCTCTGCGGGCTCGCCGACGGCCTCGACGCGCTGCGTGGTCAGGGTGCAGCGGTGAACCGGGTTGTGCTGGTCGGCGGCGGCGCGCGTTCGGTAGCGGTTCGCCGGATTGCGCCAACAGTGCTGGGTTGCCCGGTGTCGGTGCCGGCGCCTGGGGAGTACGTCGCCGACGGGGTCGCCCGCCAGGCGGCATGGGTGCTTTCAGGCGAGACTGATCCGCCGCAGTGGTCGAGCGGCCCCGTCGAGGTGTTCGACGGTCCGGCGGCGCCGCAGGTGCGCTCGCGCTACGGCGAGGTCCGGGAGCTCACCGCCCAACAGCTTGCCTCAAAGCGCTAGCGCTTCCAGCGTGGCACGGGCACCGCGATCGTGGAGCGACCGTAGCGAAGTGGTGTAGGCGGCGACGAAGCGCTCATCGTCGATCAGGTCCCCAAACAGCTCCCGGTTCACGATGAACGCGGTGGGATCTTCGCGCTGGCGACCGGCTGCGGCCATCAGTTCGTCGCGGAGCCGGTCGACGACCTCGATCGCCTCGCCCTGCTCGTCTACCCCCTCGGCGTAACGCGCCCACGCCGCTACCACCAGCGCGGCGAGTTCGATCCCACCGCCGGTCTCGAGCTGGGCGCGAACCACGGGCAGCAGCCACTTGGGGATGCGGTCCGAGCTTTCGGCGCACAACCGGGCGAGGGTGTCGCGGACCTCGGGGTTGGCGAAACGCTCGATCAGTGTGTGCTTGTAGCTGGCCAGGTCGACGCCAGGCACTGGCGGCAGCGTCGGGGTGGCCTCACGGTCCATATAGGCGAGCAGAAACGAGGTGAACAGCGGGTCTTGGCAGACCTCGTGGGCGTAGCGATAGCCCGACAGGTAACCCAGATAGCACATCGCCTGATGGGAAGCGTTCAGCAGCCGAAGCTTCATCAGCTCATACGGCTCGACATCCTCGACCAGCTGGACCCCCACCTCCTGCCACGGTGGTCGCCCGGCTGCGAACACATCTTCCAGAACCCACTGGGTGAACGGTTCGCAGACGACCGGCCAGGCATCCTCAAGGTCGAACCGCTCGGCGAGCACCGCCCGGTCCTCATCACTCGTCACTGGGGTGATCCGGTCGACCATGCTGTTCGGGAAGGGAACCGCGCGCTCTACCCAGTCGCCGAGCTCAGAGTTACGCAGCCGGGCGAAGGCGCTGAACATTGAGCGGGCGACGTCGCCGTTGCCGGCGATGTTGTCGCACGACATGACCGTGAAGGGAACCAGGCCGCGAGCGCGGCGCCGCACCAGGGCCTCCGTCACCAGACCGAAAACCGTCTCTGGGATGGCGCCCGGCCCGAGGTCGTGTGCTACCGCCGGGTCCTGCTCGTTGAACTGGCCGGTGACTGGGTGGACGTTGTAGCCGCCCTCGGTGACGGTCAGCGAGACGATCCGGGTTGAGGGCGCCGCCATTTTCTCGATCACGGCATCCGGATCGTCTGGGGCGAACAAGTATTCGACGATTGACCCGATGACCCGGGGCTCGAGAGCACCGTCCGGATGTTTGATCACCAGCGTGTACAGGCAGTCCTGGCCCTGAAGGGCCTCCTTCATAGCCCGGTCACCGGGCAACACGCCGACACCGCAAATCCCCCAGGTTCGGTCTCCACCGGCGTCAAGCAGCCTGTCGACGTACATCGCCTCATGCGCGCGGTGAAACCCGCCCACCCCAAAGTGGACAATTCCCGTGCTGACCTGGCTTCGCTCGTAGTTGGGCACGGCAATGTCCGCGCTCAAAGACACCGCCGTATCAGCAGTCAGCACGGGCATGGCGCCTTCTTTCGTTGTAAGACTAACTACTTCTACTCCCTGCACGACTCGCGTGACAGAGTCCTCGACGATGTGCTTGAAGACTGACCAAAGATCGACTTCGCCCGGGCCTGCCGGCCAATAACCGCAAGCAGGGTTCCTCCTCGTCCTCGGCTGATGCTCAAGTCCTAGTGAGAGGTCGCTCAGCCCGCGCCACGGTGCCCGCACGCCGAACCAGTCCCACGGATCAGCACCACCGGCAGCTCTCCGGGAACCGGGACTGTCAGACGTTTGGCGTCTGGTCTCAAGTCACTTGGCGGTGGACGAGACGGTGCGACCCTCGAAGCTGTTGAGCCGGCTTCCGAGGTTGTCCCGAAGTTCGTGGAACTTCGGTGGCGGTCCGTTGTAGGTCAAGCGGCCTTGACTTCTTCATCGTGCCGGGCGGGTGTGACAGGTCCGGCGGTGACGCGCTCGAGTTCGGCGGCGAGTT
>JAABUM010006353.1_pt1 | contig 11632 bp, 13 predicted proteins | sample 5559161 | NCBI WGS metagenome assembly JAABUM01 (sample SAMN10711868, study PRJNA513369) | rock metagenome | isolation source: Antarctica rocks | place: Antarctica: Victoria Land, Siegfried Peak nord | reverse complement strand
CACCTGCGAGGTGCCTTCCACTCGAGCCTACTGAACCGTCGACAAGTCCAGTATCTCGTTTTGCGACAGGCACTTTCGCGTTCCCAGGCCGCGTGTCGGGTCACGTTCGGTGAACGGGCCAGGCTAACGGTCTGAGGACTCATTTGGAGGATCACCAGGATCTGATTTCGAGAAGGCCGCGGCTACGAGGAAGAGCACAGCCACGGCGGCGAAGACCATCGACATTTGTCCCACACCACCGGAGATGAGGGTGCCTGCCAGATCAGCCACGAGAGTGCCCGTAGCGGCGCCAAGCCAATATCGTCTTGATCCCACCATTAGCGTTGTGATCCCAGCATTAGCAGAGTCTACTCAGTTCGTAACCGGCGCCAACACTTGCCGTGTTGAATAGGAGCGAGGCACCGTAAGAGCTGATCGGGGTCGCAATGACTCCGGCCGCAACCTGTGCTCAGCTCAGTGTTGGACCGGCCGCCGTATGCATAGGTGTATGTGCTCCCGTTTTTGGTGACGGACGCGAGCTGATCCCCTGAGCTGTAAGCCATGGTGCCTTGGCCAGGGCTGGCGGTGAGGTTGCCGGCGCCGTCGGAGCGACTTCACTTCCCGAGCGTGCACCTCACCCGCCGCGGTCGCCGCCCACCGGGTGGTTCCCGTAACCGCGACAAATCTCCCACGATTCGCCCCAAAGGCCAACATCCGCTATTCGGCATGTGAGGACGTCAAAGCGTTGCGGGAGCACGCTGTTGTAGTTCTCGAAGAGTGCTTGCGGGGTGGCCCAGTCGAGGGTCTTCCGGGGCCGGTGGTTGACCTCGTTGGCGACTTCGAGGAGGCGCTGTGGGCTGTGGTCGCTCAGGTCGGTGTGCTTGGGGAAGTAGTCCCGCTGCCACGGGGAGTGCGCGTCGCAGAAGTACACCGGCATCGCCGTGGCCCGGGTGACGTCGAGGTGGCCGGCCATCTCTCTGCCTTGATCCGACGTCAGCGACCGGCGCCACGCAGGTGGTAGGGCGGTGAACACGCCGATGAGGCCATCGCGTAGCGCGGCCGCGGACCGGTCGTGGCCGAGGTGGACCAGGACGGCCTGGCGGGTGGTGCGTTCGACCAGAATCCGGATCGCGGAACGGTTCCCGATACCCATGATGAGGTCTCCCTCCCAGTGCCCAGGCTCGTCCCGGTCGGCCACCGTGGTCGGGCGCCTGTCGATCATGGTCATTGCACTAGCCCTCGGGCCGGCGCCCATCAGGCCGGCGGCGCCGGCGGTCCGAAGCGGCATGCAGGTCCGGTCCCGGACCAGGCCACTGCTCACGTCGTAAATCGCCTGGTAGATGGACTCGGTGCACGGTTGCCGCAACGACTTGCCGGCCCACTCGACGTGCAGGGTGCGGCTGATCTGCTGCGGGCTCCACCGTTTGGCCAGCAGCGCCTGGATTCTTGTGCGGAGCCGCTCGTCGTTGTCGACCCGCCGCAACCGGCACCGTTCCCGACGCTGTGAAGCTGCAAGGTGCGCCGACGAGGCGCGGTACCGCCCGGCTGCGTCGGCGTTGCGGCGTAGCTCACGGCTGACCGTCGCACCGGCACGGCGGAGCTCTGCGATGGCGCACCGCTCGTCCTCCGCCAGGTACCGGACCGAGATCGTCATCGACTTGATAATCACCACGGGCGGGATAGCGCAACGCCCGGGCGCCGGCCGCCTCCGGACCTTCGGCGGAGCCGTTCGGGCCGTAGTCGAGGTAGGAGTCGACGATGCTCCCGTCCGGCTTGAGCATCGGCTGCGAGTTCTGGGTGTTCGCGTGCGGGGCACTGACGTTCACCGGGGCGCTCCACGTCGCGCCGCCATCGTCGGAGACCACCAGCGCCTGCGGCGACCCATCCGCGTTGCCGAACAGATCCGTCAGGAACGGGGTCCAGAACTGGTAGAGCCGCCCGCGGTGCGCACTGGCCGCGCTCGTATCCAGGGCCGTCTCCAGCGCGCTGCCGTCCGCCGGCGGCGGCAAATACCATCAGGTGATCGAGGGGGCAGCCCTCGACACCAGCCGCAGCCCGGTCCAGGCCGCCACCGCCCCACCAGAAGCAACCGCCGTGATGCAGCCCCTGAGCCGCCGACACGGTCAAGCCGCGTGGTTCGCATTGGCCGCCACCCCGGTCCCGCCGGGTAGCGCACGACCGGTGACGACCAGCTCCCACCACGATGCGGCGGTAATCGAATCCACCAAGTCAGCCCGCATCCCGTCGAACCAGGCGTCATCTTGGAACTTGCTCAGGTGCCCGGAGGTGCCCGGGTCGACCGCCAAGTACCGCACGGATCCGCCGAGATACCACCGGAGCTCCCCTTCAGCGGACCCGCCGACGGCAGCTGGTGTCATCTCCTGCCCGCGTGACGGGCCCCACACGACATGCCCAGGACGTCGCGGGGTCCTCCGAGAGGTCCTGTGCACCCCGCCACCGGGCGCCGCAAAGGGAGCAGGCCGGCGGTGAGCCAGTCGTGGATGTCGTTGACATTCCAGTACGGCCAGCCGCGAGGGCCGCGACCGGCAGGGGCCGGCAGGGCGCCGGCAGGGGCCGCGGCGCAGCCGCAGGGTCAGCGCGGGCAGGCTGCCCACGGACATCCGAGTCAGCCGCGGCGTCGATCCCTTCATCGACGATCCTGGCCCCGGGAACCACCTGTTGGCTGCTTGAGTAGTTCCTGGCGCTTGTCCTTTCGGACCTCGTAGATCTTCCAGCCGACCACGGCGACGACGACGATGGCCGCCACCCCTATCGCCAGCCCGCGGCCGACCGTGCTCTCGACAGCCTTGTAGGACCGGCCGGCGACGTGCCCGAGGACGACGAAGAGCGTCCCCCAGATGATCCCGCCGGCGGCGTTCCAGATCAGGAAGGTCCGGTACGGCATGCCGGAAGCGCCGGCCAGCGCGGGCATCATCGCGCGGAAGAACGCCGTGAACCGGCCGAGGAACACCGCGCTCCCTCCGCGCGTGGCAAGGAAGTCCTCGGCCCTGGCGAGCTTGTTCCGGTGCTTGCTGAGCAGCTTGCTGTCCAGGACCTTGGGCCCGAAGACGTGCCGCCCGACCTCGTACCCGACGGTGTCACCGACGATCGCTGCCACGACGACGACGATGATCGAGACTACGAGATTCGCGCCGCCGATGCTGGAGGCGACCCCGGCCAGCACGGCCGCCGTCTCACCCGGAACGAGGAACCCGACGAAGATCGCGTCTTCGGCGAAGACGACGAGCCCGACGAGGACGTAGACCCAAATCGGCGGCAGGTTCAGGATGCCGTCGAGGAACCCGCTCATCGCCTAGAAGTCGCCCCCGCCGCCACCGAAGTCGCCGCCGCCGTTGTCGTTCCAGTCCGCGCCGCCGCCGCCCTGGTCGGACTCGACGAAACCGCCGCCGCCCTCGTGGTCACCCTCACCTGCCCGAGGCCACGCAGACGCCTGGACTCCTGGTCGACGAGGTCGTCCAGGTCGACATCCGCCTGAGACACTGGCAAGCCACGGTCGTCGACCTGGGAGAGCAACAGCAGGTCGTCCACGAGGTGGCGCATCCGCTGCGTCTCGGCCTCGAGGATGGGCATGAGATCTCGCCACGTCTGCTCTGACTGGTCGACCTGTCCGACCTCGAGGGACGCAGCCAGGGTGGCCAGCGGGGACCGCAGCTCGTGGCTGGCGTCCGCGACGAACCGGCGCTGGGTGCTGTGCGAGGTCTCCAGCCGCGTCAGCAAGGCGTTCATCGTCGAGGCGAGGTGGGCAATCTCGTCCCGGCTCCCGGGGACGGGGACGCGCTCCCCGAGACGGCTGGCGCCGATCCGCTCGACCTGGGTTCGGATCAGCTTCACGGATCGCAACGCCCGGCCCACCAACCACCAGGTGACCAGCCCGGTCAGGGCCATCAGCAGCGGCACCCCAGCCAGGAGAAGGGTGCCGGTCGTGGCGACCGCTTCCTGCTGGGCATCCTGCGTCGCGCTCACCATCACCACATACGGCTGGCCCGCGTGCTCCACGCCCTGGGCCACCGCCAGCGGCTGCGCCAGGTCTCCCGGTCGCGGCAGCAGTGTCCGTCCGCTGGTGTCCATCTGTCCGGGTGCGGGGCGGATCGACGACGCGGCGGCCGTCCTGGACGCCACCGACGTGAACACCACCGTCCCGCCGGCATCCAGGACCTGGACCAGGACCCCGTCGCCGGGGCCCGGCTCGTTCGAGGCGGAGCCGGCAGGGCCGTCCTCGCTGACCGTGACGGCGTCCTGCGCGAGGCGGGCCGCGAGGCCGGCCTCGAGCGACGAGGTGAGCGAGCGCTGCAGCAGCAGCACCAGGGCCAGCCCCCCCAGCAGCAGGGCAGCGCCCACGACCGCGGCGGCGACCGCCGTCGTCTGGCGCCTGACCCCGAGGGGTCGCCGTGATCCTGAGTCGCTGCTCATGGAATCCATTCTGGTCCGCTCAGCAGCGCTCAGCGCCGACTCAGCGGACATCGACGAAGGTATGACGACCAGCCGAACCATCGGCAGGACTCAACAGAAAGCGATGAAATCCCATGCCACGCATCACCCCTCGCACCGCAGCCGTAGCCGCTCTCCTCACCGGAACCGCTCTGATCGGCGGAGCTGCCGCGGCGAACGCGGCTAATGCCCCCACCCCGCCGAACTCCTCGACAGCCGCCACGGCGACCCCGAGCCAGGACCCCCTGACCCCCGGAGACACCGTCGACAACCCGGCCGATCCGCAGGGGGGACAGCACGAGGCGACCAACGAGGCGGACGACGCCACCGAGGCCCAGTCCGGTCCCGAGCAGCCCGAGGTCGCCGACTCGGCCACCACGCCCTGACCGAGGGCACCAACCTGAGGGTGGTCCGGACACCCGTCCGGGCCACCCTCAGGCACGTCGGCAGCAGTTCCGGCGAATGCGTCACGGCCGGGCCAGTCCCAGCCGCGGGTAGAGCACGGCAAAGCCTTGGCCCAGCCCGGCGTTGAGGGCGCCCGCCAGGTGTCCCACGCCACTGAGCTCGAGGGAGGTCACCGTCATCCCGGCGGTCCTCGCGGCGGCAGCCACGCGCTGCACGCCCGGGCGGGACAGGGAGTCGTCGATCGAGACGGTGAAGACGGCGGTCATGTCCGCAATGCGGGCGCCACCGAGGATCGTCGCCAGTTTCTGGGCGTCGGATGCCGTCTGGTCACCGAAGACGATCTCGCTCAGGGTCCGCGCGGCGTCGAGGGCCGCACCCGAGTCGAATCCGCCGGGCAGCGGTTGCACCTAATAGCCGAGCACCTCGGCCCGGAAGGCGGCCAGCCCAGCGGGATCGGCGCAGTCGAACGTGATCTGCATCTTTGGCGCCCCAACGGACGGCCTAGGTCCTTGGCGTGGATCCTGGTCGACTTAGGCTCGAACCACTGGTCTTCGGCGATCGCTACCATGCGTGGGTTTCGCCGGGTGCCTACCCGCGGCCAGAAAAGGTGACCACACCTACACGCGACGTCATCTTCCAATGTGAGCTTGAACAGATCGCGGACGATCGGGGCGCTGAGATGATCTGGCTGGTCGGGCCATCGTCGACACCTGAGCTGCAGATGACCGGGTCGAACCTGATGTCACGCCTCGTGCCCAACATCGTCGACCGCTATGTCTACCTGCGCGCCTCTCCGAGGGTCTCGGGCCGTCCGCGCCGGACTTCGAGACGCAGGCCTCCCCACCCACCACCTCCACGAAGAAGGTCTTCTCTTCCTGAGCGCGCGACGAGCGGACCCTCGCCTACCCGGCCGTCAGGGACGAGCTGATCTAAGCCGTTGCTGCCAGCGCCCTTTCAACGGTAGTCGTTTGATGGCCAGTCGGTCTTGGTATGTGGATCTACTCTATGGCCGCCGATCGCAACGTCCGTCTGTCGCCTGCCTAGGAGTCAAGACGCTCCTTGGTGCGCCCTTCCTCGTTCGTTGCGGAGTCGGCATCAAGGGCCAAGGGTTTGGAGGGGCCCGCGCTCCTGGAGATCATCACGGTTCTCAGCGCGGACTCAGTCGGGCAGATATATACATACTGGGTGGGATTCGGTTCCGTGCGGTCGATGAGCAAGACGGAGAGGGTCCATCCAGGGCGGCTCGAGTTCTCCGGCGCCGTTGGTGGTCCCCCTCGTCTAGTTGGTTTCGGACTGGCACTGTTTGCGGTCGTGGCGTTGGCTCTCACCGGGGTCGTCACCGTGTCGGAACCACACCCATTCCAGGCTCGCGACTCTCCTTATCTGACCGGCTGGGGCTGGTTGGACGGCTGGTTCCAGTACGACTCGGCGTGGTACTGGACTATCGCAACTGAGGGCTACTTCTACACGCCCGGCCAGCAGTCCTCGATCGCCTTCTTCCCGACCTACCCGATGGTGGTGCGCGGCGTCGCGCAGCTCACCGGCGGCGACGTGCAGGTCGCGGGCACGATCGTCACCGTCGTCGCCGGCGCCGCCGCGGCCGCGCTGTTCGCGCTGTGGGCGTCCGCGCGCCTCTCCCCGGCCGCGACCCGCACGTCGGTCGTCATGCTGCTGCTCTACCCTTACGCGTTCTTCCTCGTCGCCACGATGTATGCGGATGCGCTGTTCCTGCTGACCGTGATCGGCTCGTTCGTGCTTCTCGAGCGGGGCCACCCGTGGCTGGCGGGCATCGTCGGCGCGCTCGCCACCGCCGGACGACCCGTCGGGATCGCTGTGGCGGTGGGGCTCGTCGTGCGGCTGCTGGAGATCCGGGCCGAGGCGCGCGCCGCGGTCGCCGCCGGAGGGCGGGAGGCGCCGGAGGCTCAGCCGCCCGGGCGGGTCAACGTCGCCTACCCCGAGCTGCTGGCCGCGCTCCGCCGGGTCCGGCTGCGCGACGCCGGCGTCCTGGTCTCGGTGCTCGGCTTCGCCGGCTGGTGCACGTACCTGTGGCTCAGCTTCGGGAACCCGCTCGCCTTTGTCGCGGCCGAGTCCGCGTGGGGCCAGGGCAGCGGCCCGCATACCTGGTTCAAGATCGCCTTCTTCGGACAGCTGATCAAGGGCGACCCGTGGCTGAGCGTGACCCTGGCCGTCCAGGCGCTGTTCTGCCTCGCCGCGCTGCTCCTCCTGCGTCGGGTGTGGCGGCGCTTCGGCTGGGGCTATCTCGCCTTCTGCGTCGTTGTCCTCGCCATCCCGCTGCTGGGCACCAAGGACTTCATGGGCACCGGCCGCTACCTGCTCGCCGCGTTCCCCGTCATGGCCGCCGGCGGCGACGTGCTCACGTCGTCGCGCCACCGGCGCTGGCTGCGCCCCCTCGTCCTGTCCGTCTTCGCGGTCGGCCTCCTCGTGGGGACGTCGCTCTACGCCCGGGGGTACGAGGTCTCGTGATCCCAACGCTCGAACCCGAGCACTTCGCCAAGCTGTCGATCTTCTTCCCCATGTGGAACGAGGAGGATTACATCCACCGGGCCGTGGGCGCGGCCACCGAGGTGTGTGAGCAGCTCGTCGCCGACGGTGAGGTCGGCGACTACGAGATCATCATCGTCGACGACGCGTCCACCGACTCGACCCCCGAGCTGGCCGACGAGATCGCCACCGCCGACGCCCACGTCAAGGTCGTCCACCACGCGGTCAACCGCAAGCTCGGCGGCAGCATCAAGACGGGGTATGCCGCCGCCACCGGGGACCTGGTCCTCTACACCGACGCCGACCTGCCGTTCGAGATGCGCGAGCTGGCCCGGGCGATCCGGGTGATGCGCTACTACGAGGCCGACATGGTCTGTGCCTACCGGCTCGACCGCACCGGTGAGGGCCTTCGGCGTGCCGTCTACTCGTGGGGCTACAACTGGATGATCCAGCTGGCCTTCAACCCCCGGCTGCGCGACATCAACTTCGCGTTCAAGCTGTGCCGGCGCCGGGTGCTCGACCACATCCAGCTGGTCAGCGAGGGCTCGTTCATCGACGCCGAGCTGAGTATCCGGGCGCAGCGCCTCGGGTTCCACATCGTGCAGATCGGTGTCGACTACTTCCCGCGCACCCGGGGCATCTCGACCCTCTCCTCCCCCGCCGTCATCGCCACCATGCTCAAGGAGATGCGCGGGCTGCGGCGCCAGCTGAAGACGGTCCAGCCCGTGGTGAAAAGTTGAGCGGCCGGCGTGGCAGCCCACGGAAATGGACAGCGCCAACGGCAGGCATCGCCGTGGCATCGGAGCCAAGATGGGTGTCCGCGCGAGTTGCCGTAAGTTCGGGCCAAGGTCAACCCGCGGCCGAGGCGTCTGCGCGAACGTGTCCAGGAGGAGGTGGCCTGGCGAGGGCCGTGTGCGGCGTCGAGTGGCGCAGCCGGCGTTGGGCAGCTTTACGCGTCAAACCGTCCGAATGACGGGGGCAGAGAATGGCAACCCGTCGACCATCCATGGCTCGTTGCTGCCTGGGTCGATACCGCTGAGTGGACGCGACCGGCTGGTGACAGCAGCGGCGTTCGCCGCCGGGACCGTTATCCTCATCGCTCGGCTGCGGGAGCGCACCCTACCGCCCGGGATCTTCGCGGAGGACGGCCCGATCTTCTACCTGGAGGCGGACGAGATGGGTGCGGGTGCCATCTTCCGCCCATACGCCGGCTATCTGCACCTGGTCCCGCGGCTTGGGGCCGCCGCGGTCGCCCCCTTTGGGCTAGCCGCCGTACCCGTCGGGTACGCGCTGTACACGGTGGCGGTGACCTTGGCCACTTTCGCGCTGGTGCTGAGCCCCCGCCTTGACCGGGTCATCCCTTCAGTGTGGGGACGGGCCCTGGCGTTTGTCGCTGTATGCCTGGTGCCCCAATTCTGGGAAACCTCCGCGGTCCTGGCTTCGCTGATCTTCGTGGGCGGGGTGGCGCTGCTGTTGATCGGACTCTCGACGACACCGGCGACCCGCCCCGGACGGACCGCGGAGACGGCTGCGTTGTTGGCTCTCGGGCTAAGCGGCCCGCTGGTGACCTTTTACGCACCCCTGTTCGCCTACCGCTGGCTGCGCGACCGGAACGGACACAACCTGCGGCTGGTGATCGCTGCTGCAATGACGGCGGCCGTCCAACTGCTGATCTTCCTGCACGCCGGCAGGCCATCCGCCACCTTCACGCTCGACAACGCCCCCGCCGCCTACGGGCAGCGGGTGGTGGGTGAACTACTCGCCTCCCCGGTGGCGGCGAGGCAGGCGTTCTGGTCCCAAGGAGCCCTCACGAGGATCGTGTTGGTATGGCTGCTGGCGGTGCTGCTGGTGGCAGCCGCGGAACTTGGCCTGGGAGCGCTGATCGCGGTCGCAGTGACAATGTTTGCCTTTGGCTGGGCTGTAAGGACCTATGACGTCCTGCTCCTCGACCCGGCCAATGGGGACCGGCACATGCTTGTGCCCGCCGTGACGCTGCTCGTGATTACTGTCGCCGGGTTCACCACGGCCGTCCATCGCGTTCGGGGGCAAGCGGGAACGGGCACCAAGCATCGCGGAGGAAGTGTGGGGACGGACGGGGCCGTCAGCTTCCGCCGCACCAGACTGACTTATAGAGAGGTCCGGTCCCGGCACGCGGTCGCGGCCGTGGTCGGTGTCGTCGCTTTGCTCATGACTCTGCCGGGGATCTGGGCGGGGCCACCATTCCCGCATGGAACTACCGACCGAACCAGGACCAGCTGAGCACGTTCCAAAATTGCGTGAATCAGGGACGCGAGGACTGTCCGCCGGTAAAGATTCCACCAGGCGGCTTCGACATCCAGGCTGTCCCCCTGTCTGTCCGCGTCCAGAGCAGGGTGGTCTGGGCCTCTCGGAAAGTGCGGATCGTGGGGGCCGCGGCACCCGTGTGGGCATCGAGGTCGGTTGAGAACCCCGTGTCCGTTGCGTACGCAGACAGCACACAGTGGGCCAGGTCGACCTCAAAGTGGAGCGGGTCGATTTGCGTCGCCGCGACCACGGCCCCTAACCTCGCTAATTCACCGGGGTCAGTCTTGGCCGGTTCTCTGTGCTGACGCCGTGTTCTGTGCTTCGGGCGTGCCAGCGTCCCGCGTGGCGCTGCGGGGCGGGTCTCCGGGTGGTGCTCGCTCGTGGGTGGACGGGTGAGGCCCAGCCTCAGGTCCGCAGCGGGGTGAGACCGCGGATCGCGGTGAACACGGCCAGGATGTCCTCGGCCCAGGGCCAAGTGGTGGGGAATCGGAGGTGGCGTTTCCGGGCGCCGTGGGTCAGGCGGGCGGGGACGTGCAGCAACCGGTACCGCAATGGTTTCGGCTCGCACGCGTTGAGCTTCTCGGGTAGGGCGAGTAGTCGGAGCCAGGCGATGAGGTCGGCGGCGATCGAGGTCGCGATCAGCCATGCCTGGTTGATCGCGTACTCGCGGGAGGGGAACCGGCCGATGCCGGTGTCCTTGGCGTGCCGGATCCGGGTCTCGATCCGGGCGTGGGCGCGGTGGCGGGCTTCGAGGAACGCGACCTGCCCACCGGTGGCGAGGGGGGTGTTGGTCGCGACGGCTTGGTAGCGCCACCCGTCGGCGTCTTCGAACAGCGACAGGGTCGCGCCGGGGTGGGGGTGCTCACGGCGGATCAGGACCCGCATCCCGGCCGGCCATGTCGTCACGTTGAGCATGCCGGTGATCTCGACGACGTCACCGTTCTCCCGGGCCTCACCTTCCGGGTCGATCGCGGGCGCCCACGCCTTCTTCGGGACCTTGCTGATCGCGTCGCGGACCTTGTCGGTGATCGCGAACCCGACCTGGGGGTCCCCCCTCTGGGGGAATACTCCACGGTGCGGCCCCGTTTCGCGTTCAACGCGGTCAGCCAGTCGAGCAGCCCGTGGGAGGCGCCGGCCCCGTCGGCCCGGATCAGCATCTTCCGCCGGTGCTGGGTGGGGACCTGCGCGATGGCCGCCGTCAACACGGCGATGTGGTCGGCGACGGTGTTCGAGCCGGCGTTCCCGGGCCGCAGCATCAGCGCCATCGACTCCTGGGTGTTATCGCACCAGACTCCGAGCGGGTGGTAGCCGAAGCCCTTCTTGAACGTGGACGCCGAACCTGCCTTCTCGGAGTGCGTCGTCACCAAGGTGGCATCGACGTCGAGGACGACGGTGTCACCGAGGTCGGTGTCCGCAACCTTCGACACGGGGAGCCCCCCGGGCAGCTGGGACCACACGTGGGCGCGGACCTTCGCCCGAGCCGCCTCGATCCACTTCGCCGTCGCGGGAGTGATCCCCTTCAGTGCCCGCCACACCGTCGGCGCGGACGCGACCGATCCGAGGACCTCACGCTGGTGGCGCAGGACGTTGATGTCGGCGATCGCCTCGCCACCGCCAGCGATCAGGACCGCCACGTCGGCCAGGACCCGTCCCCGGTCGTGGGTCGGGGTGAACCCCCGCCGTGCCACCGGCGAGGACAACCCCCCTCACAGGCTGAGGTCGACGCCGGGCACGAGCACTAGCGACGGACGGCGGTTGCTGGATCTGGAGAGAGAACCGGGAGCTGCGTCGTGCCAACAGCATTCTGCGGACGGCGTCAGCTTTCTTCGCGGCGGAGCTCGACCGCCCCTGCCGATGATCATCGACTACATCGAGCGGTACAAGAACCTGTTCGGAGTCGAGCCGATCTGCACTGCACTCACGAAGTCGGGTGTGCCGATCGCTCCGAGCACGTTCTACGCCGCCAGGACCCGGCCGGCCTCGGCGCGAGCCCTTCGAGATGAGGAGCTCAAAC
>JAABUM010006352.1_pt1 | contig 11632 bp, 9 predicted proteins | sample 5559161 | NCBI WGS metagenome assembly JAABUM01 (sample SAMN10711868, study PRJNA513369) | rock metagenome | isolation source: Antarctica rocks | place: Antarctica: Victoria Land, Siegfried Peak nord | reverse complement strand
ACAGCATCTTGCTAAAGCCCTCTCCCTCCAGGAGAGGGTTGGGTGAGGGGTCTGCAACAGACAGAAAATTGGTCGCTTGCCCCGCCCTCACCCCGACCCTCTCCCGGGGGGAGAGGGAGCAGGACTGCTATTTGCCGTGCACCTCGACCTTGCTGCGTTCGGCGTTGTTCATCTGCTGCACGGTCGGGTTCTGGCCCGGTGCGGCCGTGGTCTGGCCCGTCGTCGCCGGCGGGGCCGCATTGGGAACCGAGGTTTGCTCCGGCCCACGGCTAGGCCGTGCCTGGGCGGCGGAGCCGGGACCGGCCGGCGTGCTCGTTTGCGCAGCGGCGGGCAGGCACGCCAGCACGGCAAAGGCGAGGAACGTGATCGCGATCCGCATGGTCCCTGTTTCCCTTTAAGCCGAAAGCTGGTCGCGGATCGGCAGGCTGCGGATGCGCTTGCCGGTGGCGGCGAAGATCGCGTTGCATAGCGCGGGCGCGAAGAATGGCGGCACCCCGGGCGGCCGTGTTGCACAGATCAGAGGTGTGGGCGCAGTTACCCCAGCCCCGTTTGGGGTTCAGGTGATGCGAACGGAGATCGGGCGTCCCAACTCCAGCATGTGGTTGAGGGCATGGACGGCGACGCTCATCTCGGAGGCCCGACGCTCGTCCGTGCGCGAGCGCAGCCCGTCACCGATCACCTGTTTGAACCTGCCGATGGCAGCCTCCGCTCGAGCCCGTATCGTGTAACCGGAGGCTTTCTGCCAAGCCGCTCGTCCGTGCTCGGCGATGCATCGCAGATGGCGGTCCCGCTGTGTGGGCGCGGTCGCGACCGTCTCGCTCGGCACGGCCGTCGAACGCGGTGGCACGATGATCGCCGCTTCAGGATGGCGCTCGGCGACGGCGGCGGCAACGCCCTCCTGGTCATACCCGCCGTCGCCGGTAAACGAGGCCACGGGTCCTCGCACTTGATCGAGCAAGGGGCCGACCTCGGCGCCATCGTCGACCTCCTTGGCTGTGAACGACGCCGCGACGATTTGGCCGGTGTTGGCATCCAGGCCGATGTGCAGCTTGCGCCAGGACCGGCGCGTTTTGGCGCTGTGCTTCTCGACCAGCCACTCACCCGCGCCGCAGAGCTTCAGGCCGGTGCTGTCCACCAGCAGGTGTAAGGGCTCGCCGTCTTTGCGCGGCCGTGGCCGTGGCACCTCCAGCGCCTCTGCCCGGCGGCTCAGCGTGGAATGGTCCGGCATGGAGAGAGCGAGCCCGAGCAGGCCCATGACGGAACCGATCAGGCCTTCGGTCTGGCGCAGGGCCAGGCGGAACACGGCCCGGAGCGTCAGTGCGGTTAGGATCGCCAGAGGCGAATACCACGGCTGTCCACCCGGGGTCGTGCGCGGCTGCGCCCGCCAACCCTCGACCGCCTCGTCCGTGAACCAGATCGTCAAACTCCCGCGCCGGCGCAAGCTGGCGTCATAAGCCGCCGAGTTCATGACCTTGTGCTTCTGCTTGGGAATATGATGGTGGCGGTCTTGATTCAGCTTGAAAGGCAAGATGGGTATCCGGGATCAGGTCAGGGAGGAGCCTCCTACGCCCAGCCGGCTCCGGGCGCCAATGGGCGGGTCCGTGCAACAAGGTCACAGCAGCGGCAACGACGGATCACCGTCCCAGCTCCGCTCCTCGCCGTTGATCTTCAGGGTGATTATGGTTGACGCCTCCAAAGGGTGGCCGCCTTTTGCGTTGTTCGCAGCCCAGTTTCAATGGTTGAAGCATTCGGGAATATCGACTGTGCTAGTTCAAAGTGCGGGTGGCCTCGCAGCCGCCGCGGCCCGGATTTCCAGCCTTGACCGGCTGACGAAATCCTTCAGCTTTTGGCTGGCAAGGCGAAACAACGAGCGGTCGAGGGTCAGCCGCCGAGCTGATGTCACCTTCTCGCAGTGTTCGTTGATGAATAGGCCGCCCACCGGCTCCTGATCCGCTGCCGGCTCCTGGCTGACGCAGGTCCAGCCTGCTTCGCCGAAGCGGGACTTGACCTGCTCGCCGAACAGGAACGCCTTCTTGCGCAAGTACAGGCGCGCGGCCGGGTCGGTCTCGATCACCATGCCCTTGAGTTGGCCGTCGTCACCGATTAGTGTAGTCAGCAACACGGGATGGCCGCCGACTTTGGTGCCCTCATACAGGCCATTGACCTTAGCAAGCGGGTTCGCAGCTTCGTCGTACCGGAAGTGAACCGCATGCCATCCGGACGCTTGGGCCGGGCACTGGCGATAGTCCTGCCAATTTTCCAGCTTACGCTCGGGGTTGCCGACACAGGCTAAGCCCAGATAGCCTGCGTGCGGCATCTGGTCTACGCTCATGCCGACGCGGAACTCGCGCAGGTCGTTTTCGTCAGCGACGGCCGGCAGTGCCGAGGCAAGCGCGAAGAGCAGGGCGGCCCCGATACCGCGCATGGTCAACCTCCTTGCTTCCCAGGTGGCGCGGCCCCGGCCGTCGGCGCCTGCTTGTAGACGTTGCAGACACGCGATCCCTCGCCGAAAAAGCCGATGCACTCGGCGTAGTTTGGCTCGCCTCTGCCCTTGACCTCGGCGATGACGTAGTCCGCAACTGCGGCGACCTCGTTCGGACGCAGGAAGATGTTGGCCTCGATCGGGATGTCCTTGCCCAGTTCCTGCCGTCCCAAGCCGTAGCACGGATGGTCCTCGCCATCGTAGGCGCTGCGTTGGAAATAGGGCATCCCGGTGGTGGGTCGGCCGCAGGTCACCGTCATGATGATTTGGTCGCGGTCGAGCTGTGTCGCGCGCAACGAAAGCGCGTCGCCGCCGTATCCGCCGCCGCCGCCGCCATGCCACTTATGGCATCCGACGCAATTGGCCCGTTGGAAAATGCGCTTGCCCTCGGACGCCTGCTCGTGCGGCGACCCTTGGGCGTGTACGCGGTAATGCGGCAGAACACCCACAGCGAGGGCGCCAAGGACTAGAGTGGCGAGTATCGCACGCATGGCAGCTGGGTCTCCAAAAGCGACGGGTCCCGCCTACTGGACGGGACCCGCGGTCAGATCAGAGCGCGAAGACGTAGAGCATCGAGCTCGGGGGCACCGTCTTCAGCTCCGGCGTCCCCTCGATGAACCACTTGTCCCAGGCGCCGCCGAGGCCGACCAGGATGGCGAGGTACTGCTTGCCGTCGACCGTGAACGTCATCGGCGGCGCGTTGACGCCCGATCCGGTGTTGAACGACCACAGCTTTTCCAACGATTTCGCGTCCAGCGCCATCACCTGGCCCGAAGGCTCGCCGGCGAACACCAGGTCCGGCGTGGCTAGCAGCCCGCCCAGCATAGGGAACGGTGTCTCCAGTTTGCCCGCCACCTTGCCGGTGGTGACATCGATCGCGGTGACGCTGCCGGTGATCCGCTGATGCTCGCTCGGCCCGCCGCCGGTATACATCTCGCGCGGCTTGAACGAATCCGGCTTGGTTTCCTCCACGGTGATCGTGTTGCAGCTTTCGATGACCGGGATATACCAGCGCATCAGCGTCGGGTTGTAGGCCGTCGGCGGCCAATTCTTGCCGCCCATGTTGCCCGGACACACGTCGGTTACCTTGTTCTCGCGCGACGGCGTGACTGCGGCGTTATAGTGCTGCACCGGCTGCCTCGGGTCGTACTCGACCGGCTTGCCCGTTTCCGGGTTCAGTCCGGCGGTCCAGGTCGCCTTCTTGACGAAGGGCGTGCCCCAGACGAACTCGCCAGTCGCCCGGTTTACCGCGTAGCCGAAGCCGTTGCGGTCCGCGGTGAGCGCAAGCTTTGCTGGCTGCCCGTTCACCGGCGCCTCGACCAGCACGTTCTCCGAGACGCTGTCGTAGTCGAACGGGTCGTTCGGGGTGTGCTGGTAGTGCCACTTAATCTTTCCGGTGTCGGGATCGAGCGCCAGCGCGCTGTCAGTATAAAGGTTGTCGCCGGGCCGGTGCGTGTTGTCCCAGTCCGGGCCGGGGTTGCCGACGCCCCAGATCAGCGTGTTGTTCTCCGGGTCGTAGCTGCCGGTGACCCAGGTCGAGCCGCCACCATTCGCGGCCGTCTCGGCATTCTTCCAGGTCTCGCTTCCGGGCTCGCCCTTGGCGGGGATGGTATAGGTGCGCCAGGCTTCCTTTTGCGTCTTGAGGTCGGTGGCAGCGATCCAGCCGCGGATGCCATATTCCGCGCCGGCAACGCCGGTGATTGCTAAGCCTTTGACAATGAGCGGCGCGGCCGTGACCACTTCGCCTTTGTCCGGATCGGCGACCTGGCGCTGCCAGGCGACCTCGCCGGTGTCCTTGTTGGTCGCGACCAAGCGCCCGTCGAGCGTGTGGGAGATAACCATTTTGTCCCAAAGCGCGACGCCGCGGTTGTCGACACCGCAGCAGGCGACGGCGCCGGCCCAGTCATGATCGGTCTTCGGGTCCATCTTCCACAGCAGTTTGCCCTCGCCGCCATGGGTGTCGATTTTATAAACGGAGCCCCAGCCGTCGGTTACGTACATGGCCCCGTCCTCGACAATTGGCGTGCCTTCCAGGCCGCCGTGGGTCCAGATGCCGCCGCCCTCGACGCCACCCAACGCCATCGTCCATGCGACCTTCAAGCCTTTGACTGTATCATGGTTGATCTGGTTCAGCGGCGAGAAGCGCTGCGCCGAGTAGGTGCGGTGGTGTAGGATCCAGTTACCCTGCTCCTTGTCCGCGTTGAGCAGCCGGTCTTGCGTGACATCTTCGGCGCGGGCCGGGGCGCCAAACATTCCAGCGAGCGCAGTGCAGCCCAAGGTAAGCAGACGCAGCGTTGTGCGACCTGAATTCATTAAGTCAACCTCCCTTTAACGCAGTTTTATTATCACAGTGTTGTCGTTTTAACGCACAACTCTCTTCGAAGTCATCGCTGGATCAGCATAGATCGGTCCAAATGTGCAAAGCAAGACACTTGCCGGGCAATCTCGACGATATCTTCGCGCTCGTGATTGATCAAGCTTTCCTAATCATGTCATCATAACTGTTGCCGCACTCCTTCGAATAGCTCGACGGAGATACAGCCGGGCTGGCGCAGCAACAGGTGCAGGTTTCGACAAAGCCTACATCAAGGCGCAGATCGACGGACATTCGGAACTTTTGGGCATCCAGCAGTCCTTCCTCGACGGGAAGGGCCAGGATACGGCCAGCATGCTTTCCTCCGACACCGCCCATATCGCCACGCTTGCCAAGGCAGTGATCGAGATGCACTTGGCTATGCTCAAAGATCTGAACAACACGATACGTGGCTGATCCGGGCTGCCGAACTATTCGGCCGATCCGGACGGCCCGAACTTCCAACCGGCTTCCCGCCGCGTTCCGTTGAACGGCACGCGGCGGGAACGCGGCCAAATGACCGTCTATGCGGCGGTAAGGTGGGTTGCGCGGGTGAGCGCCACTCCAGCACGCAGCGCAACCGCGACAAATGAGGTTTCAGCCAACTCTTTACGTGTGGCGGCAGCCGCTTCTGCGGCGTTCCGGTGCACCTCCAGGCAGTAGGGGCACTGCGTCGTCAACGCCACGGCAAGCGCGATCAGTTCTTTATACTTCTTCGGGATCGCGCCATCGGCCAGTGCTGCCTTATCGAGCGCCTAAAAGGCGGCCATCGCCCCGGGTGCGGCTGCGCCGAGCGAGGCCGATTTGTCCATGTTCGCCATGTTATACATCATGTCTGTTCCTCCCTTGAGTAGGTTGCCGACCGCTAACGGCTTATCCGTGCGGACATGCTTTCTATGATCTACCCGCCGCGCCGTCGGGCGCAACCGTCACCTCAACCGGGTAGCGCCGGCTTTCTGAAAAACGACAGAACACGTGAATGTCTCGCCCGGCTGCAACGGCTGCTTCGTATGCAGCAGCATCACATGGACACCTTGAGGAGCGAGCGCCACGGTTCCGCCTGCCGGGATTGCGATCGCCTTCACCTCCCGCATAGCAAACCCGCCCTCACCACGGTCTGTCGCATGCTTCTCGGCGAAGTCGGCGACGGGGCACCGGACCCGAACCAAGCTGTCCGGCGCGTCGCTTCGGTTGCCGATTGTCATGTAAACCGGCGTATCGACTCGAGTTTGCGCCAATGCAGGAGTCCACGCCTTCGAGATCTCAATCGCGCTTTGCGCTTCCGCTCTCATCAGGGGCACTACCGTGAACGCTCCGGCAAGAACAAATCTCTCAATCCAATGCACTGGTTCCTCCATTTAAGCGTTGGATCGATCCTGGCAAAGCATGGTGTAAGCGTCCACTCCTCAATGCTATGCCGCACCGTAGCCGCCCACTGAACCGCTCCGGGTTTACCGGAGGCTCCAACTCTTGAGAAGGTGGGGCCATGACGACGAAAGCGACAACGCACAAGTTTTCGCCCGAGGTGCGCAAGCGCGCGGTGCGGATGGTGCTGGACCATGCGGGTGATTACCCGACGCGCAGGACGGCCGTAGTGTCGATTGCAGCCAAGATCGGCTGTGCCGTGCAAACGCTGCACGATTGGACAAAGAAGGCCGAGGTTGATGGCGGCCAGCGCGCCGGGGTGCCCAGCGAGGTGGCGGAGAAGCTGAAGGCGCTGGAACGCGAGAACCGTGAGCTGCGGAGCGGTTCATCGTTACCCATCGCGCCATTGCTTCTCGGCCTTATTCCACGCGGCGAGCGGCTGGAGATCCGGTACCCAGGCCAGGCCGGTTTTCGCGTCCGAAGACACCGCCTCCGGCGTGACCACCACGTCGAGCAGCGCCGGTCTATTGGCAAGCGCACGGGCAATAGCGGGCGCCAAATCCGCCTCGCGCTCAACTCGCTCCGCATGAAGGCCGAACGCCCGTGCCATCGCAGCGTGATCGGCAAACTGCAAGCGGGTTCCGACCACCTTGCCATACGTCACGGTCTGGTCGTGCACTTCGATCTGCCATGCGCCGTTATTCGCTACGACGAACAACACGGGCGATTTGTGCCGCGCTGCGGTGTCGATCTCCATCGCGTTGAAGCCGAATGCACCGTCCCCGGTTGCCACGACCACCGGGCGGTCCGGGAATGCGAGACCCGCCGCAATCCCGTATGGGACGCCGACGCCGATGCAACCGAACGGCCCCGGGTCGAGCATTGCGGGCGCGCTCAGGCCGATGCGCGCGAAGCTGAGGAAATCACCCCCGTCGGTGATGACGATGGCATTCTGCCCGATCGCCTCCTGTAGGGCTACGACCACCTTGTTCGGATGCATCCGCCCGTCGCTGCCCGGCTTTGCATTCGCCATCGACAGCTTCAGCTTCACTGCCCGCTCCTCGTGCCCCGCCCGCAGCTTCGCGGCCCAATCTCTGTCGACCGCAGACTCGCGGTTGCCGGCTGTCTCCACCAGCGCCCGGAGCGCCGCCTTGGGAGATGCCAGGATTTCGGCGGCGCCGCGGCGGTTGTCGCGCAGTTCTGCCGCGACATCCGCGATGCGCACGAACTGCGCCTGGCCGAACACCGCAGGCGAGCCGTAGGCCAATTGAAAGTCGAGCCGGCGGCCGACGGTGAGAACGACATCGGCGTCGCCCATGACCGCCCCCCGCATTGCGCCCACCACGGACGGGTGCTGATCCGGCACTAGGCCGCGACTCTCGCCGGTGTCGAGGTAAACCGCCCCGAGACGGTCCAGCAGAGCGATCAGTTCCGGCCCGGCATCCCGTGCGCCCCGGCCCGAGATGACCAGCACGCGCCTCGCGTTCCAAAGCAGATCGACGGCGGCCGCGATCTGTGCCGGGTCCGGTTCCAGAACGGTGCGCCGTTTCGGGCGGATGTGCTCATCGAGCTGCAGGGCTCGTGGAACGATCGCCCGCAGCGTGTCGACGGGGAAATCGATATAGGAAGGACCGGGCTCGCCGCCTTCGCCGAGGGCACGGGCGATCGCCTCGTCCAGCTCCTGCAAAGCGAGCGCTGGCTCGCGCACGGTCCGCGCGTAGCGCGTTATCGTCCGCACGAGTTGCGTATGGTCGAGATCCTGCAACCCGCCACGATTTTCCTGCGGGCGCGGGTTGGTCCCCGCCAGGACGAGGACCGGCGCCCGCGACACGTGCGCGTTGGCAATCCCGGTGATGGAGTTGGTCATTCCGGGACCTGCCGTGACGAGTGCGACGCCGAGCTGGCCGGTGAGCTCGGCATGCGCCTGGGCCATGTGCACGGCCGCCCGCTCGTCCCGCACGTCGACGATGGCGATGCCATGCTTATCCAGACTCATCCAAATTGGCATGATGTGGCCGCCGCACAGCGCGAACACCCGGGGGACGCCGCGTGCCGCGAGGACGCGGGCAACCAGATCGGCGACGCTGTCTGGCAATACTTTCATTTTGATCTCCCTTATTTCGCAGGCTTACAGAATTGCTCGAAGGTTGCTGGACCTGCAAAAAGCCGTCATGGCTGAAGCCTTAGCTTCAGGACACGATGAAGGATTTTTCCGGTCGCGTTCCGGGGCATGTCCTCTTCAGCGAGGAAACTGTAGGAGCGTGGGCGCTTGTACCCGGCGAGCCGCTGCTTGCACCACTCGGCAAGGTCTCGCTCGGTTGCCTCGGCCCCCGCATGCAGCACGACAGCCGCATGGACGCGCTCGCCCCATTTCTCGTCGGGCAAGCCGATCACGGCAACATCCTTTACGTTCGGGTGCGCGCCGATCACGGCCTCCACTTCGGACGGATACACGTTTTCACCGCCGGAGATGATCATATTGCTCTTGCGGTCGACGAGATGGATGTAGCCATCCTCGTCGCGCCGGGCCATGTCGCCGACGGACGCGTGCTCGCCGTTGAAGGCCGCGGCGGTCTTTTCTGGAAGTTCCCAATACCGGTCGAACATGTAGGGCGTGTTGCAATAAAGCTCGCCTGAGGCGCCATCCGGCACCTCGTTGCCCGCTTCGTCCAGCAATCGAATTGGTGCTGAGCCGACGCACTCCCGGCCGACCGAGCCGAGCTTTGTGTATTGCTCATGCGGATGAAGCATCGTCGCCCACCCGACCTCCGTCGCGCCGTAGAGTTCAAACAAGCCGGATTTCGGGAACATCTGCATGATCTCCCGCTTGGTGCCCTGCCGCGCGGGAGCCGAGGAGATCATCAACTTGGTGATCCGGTCGAGATTATATTTGGCTCGCGTTTGCGCAGGCAGGCCCAGCATCATGATGTAATGGGTCGGCACGAGCGAAGCGAAGGTCGATCCGCTCTCGGCGAGGGTGCGCACGCAATGCTCGGGGTCGAAGGACTTGCGAGAATAGATTGAAGTTACGCCACCGCAATAGGCGAAAGCGCCGAAGAAGTTCAATGAATTCGCGTGACAAAAGGGCATGACGAGCAGCCCGCCATCCGTACTATGCAACCCTAGCTCGAGCTCTGTAACCAAGGAGAGCATCGTGCCGCTATGATTGCTGCGGACCACTCCCTTGGGACTGCCGGTCGTGCCGGACGTGTACATCAACGTCCAGGGATCGGCCGCTACGACCTGTTGAGCCGGTTCGCTGCCGCTCGCCGCGCCCAACAGCCGCTCGTAGTCGCGGTATCCCGGCGGGCAGCTACGCGCGCCGAAATGGATGTAGTTGCTGGATGGTATCGGAAGATCGGCACGGATCTCCTCGATGACCCCAGCCAACTCGTCTTGCACGATCAGCGCCGATGGCGTGGCATTCTCGATGATGAAGCGTATTTCAGGACCGACGAGACGGAAGTTGATGGGCAGAGCGATCAGCCCGGCTTTGGCCGCGGCCATGTAGATCTCAGCCCATTCGAGCGTGTTGTAGGTGAGCACCGCGAAACGGTCGCCTTTTTTCAGGCCAATGCCGAGAAGCGCGTTCGCCAAACGGCAGGTGCGCTGGTTCCACTGAGAAAACGTGAGACTGCGTTCGAGGTCGCGGGCTCCCAGGTCGTTCGGCCGCAGGCGCGCGTGAACGGACAGCATCTGACCGACGTGCAGAAGATCCTTCATCTTGGCCTTCGCTCCTTATTTTGCTCTACATTGCCGATGTGAGGCAGGCTACTTGTTGACCAGCCTGGCAGGGATCGTGAGGATCAAGACGCCGCCGACCGCGATGAGCGCTGCGAACAAGTACAGGCTTGACGAGGTGCTGTGGGTCAGGTCCGTCATCCAGCCGACAAGGAACGTGCTCGCAAATCCCCCGATATTGCCAAGGGAGTTGATGAGCGCGATGCCGGCTGCCGCAGCTGCGCCACCCAGGAACGAGGCCGGAAGAGTCCAGAAACATGACTGGGCCGTCGACACCCCGGCTGCTCCGAGTGTCAGGCCGACCATCGCCAGCACGGTGTTGCCGCTTGCAGCGGCTGCCAGCGCGAGCCCGGCGGCAGTGACCAGGCACGGGATGACAGTGTGCCAGCGCCGCTCACGCAGGCGGTCGCCGCTCTGGTTCACAAGGATCATGACTATAATCGCGACCGTGTAGGGGATCGCTGTCAGGGCGCCGATCGTGAGCGGATCTGCGACACCGGTCTGTTTGATAATTGTCGGAAGCCAGAAACTGATGATGTAGATGCCGCTTGCGATGCTGAAGTAGATCAACCCGAGCAGCCAGACCCGACCAGTCTTGAAAGCTGCGGAGAGATGAGTGTGACCTTCCTTTTCCTTCGCTTCACGCGAGATGTCCTGAGCGATCATTTGCTTCTCGCCTGCGGTCAGCCACTTCGCGTGTTCGACCCGGTCATCGAGATACAGCAACGTTACGATACCGAGGATCATTGACGGAACCGTCTCGATGATGAACAGCCACTGCCAGCCGCTGAGACCGTAGGCGCCGCTCGCCGTGTTCAGAATCCAACCCGACAACGGGCCGCCGAAGATGCTGGCCATAGGGATCGCGGCGAGGAAGATCGCAGTGATGCGGCCACGCCGGTTCGCCGGAAACCAGTAGGTGAGATAGAGCAGCACGCCGGGGATGAAGCCCGCCTCCGCAACGCCCAGCAGGAAACGCAGGATGTAGAACGACATCGGCGTTGCGACGAACGCCATCGCCCCGGAAATCAACGCCCAGGTTATCATGATGCGCGCGATCCAGAGCCGAGCGCCGACCTTGTGCATGATGATGTTGCTTGGCACCTCAAACAGCACGTATCCAAGAAAGAAGATGCCAGCGCCAAAGCCATAGACCGTCTCGCTATAGTTCAATTCCTTGAGCATCTGCAGCTTAGCAAAGCCGACATTGACCCGATCGAGATAGGCAGCGAGGTAGCATAAGAACAAGAAAGGCACGATGCGCATTGTTACCTTGAGGTAGGTCTGCTCCTTCGTTTCCATTAGCGGAGTGGCGAGCGCTGCTTGCGTCTGGTTTAGCATTCATTCCTCCCAGGTTACTTCATTTGACTCTACTTACACGTTAGCCGCAGGAGCCTTGGACGGCACGCTCCGGCTCGCGTAGGCGGCCCCGGATTCCGATCCAGACGGCCGCACCGCCTTGCCCTCGCATTCTGAATTCAGAGTACCAAATCACATGGCGCTGCGTGGCGTCAACGTTTTTTGCACTCTGAATTCGAAATCCGGTAGAGTGGGTTGGTGGTCTGTTCCGCTAAACGAAAGTAGGATAATGCGCACTCTGGCCAGCCGTCCCACGCGCGTCGAGCAAGTTTATGACGAGCTTCTGGCCGCCATTACGGATGGCCAGCTTCAGCCGAATGAGCGCCTTATCC
>JAABUM010006349.1_pt1 | contig 11633 bp, 12 predicted proteins | sample 5559161 | NCBI WGS metagenome assembly JAABUM01 (sample SAMN10711868, study PRJNA513369) | rock metagenome | isolation source: Antarctica rocks | place: Antarctica: Victoria Land, Siegfried Peak nord | reverse complement strand
GTCTTCTACGACCTGCGTGAACTCAAGACCGGCGACCAGGTCATCGTTGCCCGAACGGACGCCAGGAAGGTGGTGTTCCGGGTGAGCCGGGTCGAGGAGTTCGCCAAGGACGCCTTTCCCACCCATGCGGTGTACGGCAACGTTGACCACGCCGCCCTGCGGCTGATCACCTGCGGTGGGTCCTTCGACCAGCAGGCCGCCAGCTACCGGGACAACATCGTCGCCTTCGCCGACCTGGTCGCTACCACAAGCGCATGACACTCGCCCCTCGTCTAAAGCCAAGGTGAGGGTGGGTGTTGCCCTGCCGGACTCAGGCAACGCAGCGACCCGTGTCTGACCCGGCCATGCCGAACCACAACCGGCCGTTTGCGGGTCAGCCGCACCTCCATCTACCGGGCGTTGCGCGACAAGCCACGCCAGGCGACGCCGGCTGCCACCAGCGGGGAGCGAACCGGCGACGCTCGACGTCGACAGCTGCCCCGAGGCAGCGTCGTGACCGGGCCGGGGGAGCGGCTGGTGATGCCGACGCGGAGGACGCCGCCGGGCTGATCGCGGACGCCGCGGTCAGCCCCGCGCTCGAGGTCGTGTCCTCGGCCCGGGGTGGAAGGGCAGGCGCCGGTGCCGGGCAGCCTGGTGGCGCCGCAGCGGCGGCCAGCCGTGGCGTGGTGGAGGCGGTGTCGAAAACCACCGCAGTTCTGACCGACCTGGCCGGGGTGGTGGTGCAGACCCCGCTGATCCGGCTGGCGCCGGACCGGCTGGCCGTGACCGCTGAGGGCACGCCGGCTGCGGGATCTGAGGCAGGGAATCGTCCGGCGGCGCGGGTGGCAGCGAGTATCGGTCTGCTGCGCGATTGACCGGCAAACTCGAAGTTGATGCCCGCCCATGGCCGGGTCGAGCAAGAATTGTGCGAGCGTGCAGCGGTGAGCAGCAACAACGGGGCCGGGCCAGCCCTGCCGGAGCGGCGGGGGGAGGTCGAGTCCGCGCGGGCGCAGGAGGGCGAGGCGCAGCAGGCCAAGGACGCGGCGTTGGCTGCCGAGCAGATGGCCCAGCGGGCTGAGCATCAAGCCCACCGGGCCGCCGTCGAGGCCGGGCTGCACGCTAACACCGCTGGGATGCGGGCAGGTGAGGCCGGGCGGCAGGCCGAGACCGCCGAGCAGCAGGTCGACCGGGCTGAGCACTCGTTGCAGGCAGCGGTCAGGACCGCACGGCACAACACCTGCCCGTCAGGCCCAGCGGGCGGAAAACATTGCGTCCACGGCCCGTGGTGATTTACGGCCTGATCGGCGCTATGTCGACGATGTACGCCCAGCACGTCGACCCCGAGACTGCATTCAAGGCGATGGCCAACGAAGACGGCGACGACCTTTTCGCCTGGAACAACCCGATCTGGGCGAAGGCGGGCGTGGTCACTCCGACCGGATCCGATTCCGGGAACGTGAGCACCCGCAACAGCTTCCCCGCCGCCGGGCCGCGACCCGCGTCCTCCAAGAGGTCATGGAGCTTCGCAGCGACCCAGTCGACTGACACGCCGTCGTCGGGCGATCCCGGCTCTGCGCTCTCCCAGATTGAGGAGGCGTACCGCAACAGGCTCCCCGGGGTTTCCAGAGACTCGTCGGCGAACAACCGTTCGTGAGACACGTCGGCGGCCGAGCCGTTTCTGCAGGTCGGGGTTCTAACGCAACTCGTGTCCGCAGCAGCGTCACGGTGGCGGGGGATGGCGTCAGTCAGGTGGCCTCGGTGGGAATCGGTTACGCCCGGGTCTCGATCGAGATCAAAGGCAGGGGGCGCGTCACGCGTCCCGCGCCCTGACGCACGGGCCAGCAGGCGACAGGAACCGAGGGCTAACCCCCCGTGCTGTCGCGCGACAGCGAGGCACTGGCGGGGGCCTCCGTCGTCGTGGACGAGCGGCCTCGACGTGAACATCGCCCGAGGTCCTCTTCACTCACCGCAGCCGACGCTGACGGCACGATCGGCAGCTCGCCTTGCTAGGCACCCGGCCGACGTGGCCGAGGCGTCGCTCAGGCGTCGGCATCGCGAACGAGCCGCAGTCGCGGCTGATTACGAGGATCGGGTGGAAGTTGCGACCACAGCACGTCGTCGCCGCTTCTGATTGGTCGCTCCTGCTTGGGCAACAGGTCGGTGAACAGAACCAGGGTGTCGCCGGCGCCGGTCGCGGCGGGGGCGATGATGCCGTGCCGCCCGAGCTGGTGGGCGACCTGCGCTACCTCCTGGCAGCGGGCCTGAGCGTCTCGGTCTGTTGTGCTCGAGGTCAGATCGGACATGGGGAGTCCTACGTGACCACGCCCGGCGGCGCCTCGAAGGTCGAGGACATTGGTCACCGAGACGCTGGCTGTGATCAGGAAGCGTGAGATCAGCTGCGGCACGTTGTCCATCAGCGGGTCGACCAGGTGTCGGTAGGCCTCGATCACAACCGACTCGGTCGGGCGACCGAGATAGAGCACCGAGAAGCCATCCTTGGTACCCCAACGGCCGTAGCCGCGCCTGCCGTCGAGCGCCTGCTCCGAGTAGCGGGTGGCGACGTGACGTTGCCAGCTGCCCTCGACGGCGACAATAGGCGCAGCGGCGACCTGCGCGACCTTCGAGTCCATAGCTACATGGCTCCCGCGAGGCGCTCGGCCTCTTCGACAACCTCGTCGAGGCGGTCGGCGAGGATCAGATCGATGGGTCGTTCGGCGCCGAGGTTGCGGTTGCGGGAGTGCAACCAGATCTGCACGCCTTCGTCGGTGTAAGCGGTCTGAAGCAGTTCGACCAGGTACCTCAGGTCGAGGAGGCGGCGAATCTTGCCGCCCTTCGGTGCCGCTTGGCCGCTGGCCCAGTTCTGGATGGTGCGAGTGCTGGCTCCAACGGCCTCGGCGAGCTGGGCCTGGGTGATGCCAGAGCTGGTGAGCGTCTGGACGATGAGCTTGAAGGTGGGTGACTGAGACCCTGCCGAGCTGCTTGGGACGCTGTCTCCTCTCCCGATCTGCCCGGCGGTAGGGAAGCTGTTCATTCATGCTCCTTTGAGAGTGCGGGCTGACCTTCGTAGTTTATGTCGCTCCATGCTGTGGTTGACTTGCGTATCAAACTGCGTGTCCTGCTACCCTGATCGGAGGACAGGAAGGACACCGCCCATGGCCGAGTTGCTGGCCCGCTTCGGCAAGAGAGATGTGCGTCTGCTCGAGCGCGTCCTGGCCCCGTCGGCGGCACACGCCCGTCCGGACCGAGTCGTACTCGACGCGCACGTTGCCGGCTCCGAGCCTGCCGTCGCCGAGCTGACACGCCGGGGCGGTGTCCCGCTCCTGGTGGACCCGCAGACCTACTACTTCCAGGACGTTCAGTACGAGGCCGCGAGGTGGGCGCAGCTGCCGTTTGCGGACCCGGCAGCGCATCGGCCGAGTGACCTGCTGTCGCCGGCACGTCAGACCGAGCTGGTCGCCGCCTGTATTGACTGGCAGCTCTCCTGCGGCGCAACCGCGCTTATCCCGCCATATATGCACGTCGAACGCCACGACGACGGCTGGCTCGAGGTGCAGATCGGGCTGTGGCGGCGCACTCGGCGGTATCTGGATGCCCAAGACCTTGCGCTGCCCGTCGTCGCCGTTACCGCGGTCGGGTGGCGGCTGCTGCCTCGCAACCGGTGGGGTGCCGGCCTCGATCGTCTTCGGGATGGCCTCGACGATCTCGAGGTCGACGAGATCGCGCTCGCCGCGTCCAAGGCTGATCAGGGCGCGCACCCTGATCAGCGGCTGGTCGACTTCGTCGCCGCGATCGACCACCTTCGGCGTGTCGCTCCGGTCTTGGCCTGGCGGCAGGGTGCGCTTGGTGAGGCGGCCGTTGCCGGCGGCGCCGTCGGCTACGAGACCGGCATCGGCTGGCGGGAGCGCTGCGACCTGCGCCAGGCCATGGGTGCCCACCGTCGACCTGCGCCGGTCGACGCTGGCTTCGGCGCACGGCCGGTCTACATCGCTGCGCTTGGCCGCAGCATCCCCAAGCGCAGCTTGGAGGCGCTACTGGAGACCCGGCTCTCACCACATTTGCTGTGCGACGACTACCAGTGTTGCTCCGCCGGCCCACGATCGCTGCTGGCAGACGCACGAGCGCATGGGCTGGCTACCCGCGCCCGCAACCTGGACGCACTCGACCAGATTGCGCAGCACGCCTGGCGCTGGCGCCGCCTCGCCGACACCACGAACGACGGCCTGGACCTCGCCAATCGCATCAACCGGCTGGCCGACACCCACCCACGAATCACCAAGGTCGACACCCACGCGCTGCGCGCGGTGCAGGTCGTCGCTAACAACCGCAGGCAGACCCTCCGCCGGGGGCGCGCTGCCTGAGGGCGCGGCAGCCCCGGCAAGACCCGCGGTTCCGCGACCCGGAGACGAGTCCGTGCCCGGTGCGGCACCAGAAACCACCGTTTCTGACACTTGGGCTTGGGTGTTGCGAAACCTGCTCGCGGGACGGGCTGTGGGTGTAGCGCAACCGGTGCACGCAATCAGCGTGGCGCAACCAGTCCTGTCGGACCTTTCCGCTACGTTCCTGTGGTGTCAGTGCTGCTGGGCGACGCCCGGGTGTCGACGGCGGAGCAGAACGCCGACTTGCAGACCGACGAGCTGACCTCAGCGGGGTGTTTGTGGCCGGGTTGGCTGCGGCAAGGGCCCGGGGCCGTAACGGTGGCTGCCCCTCGAAGCTGACCCCGGATCAGGTGCGGGCGGCCCGCAGGTTGTATGACGAGCGGGAGCACACCGTGGAGCAGATCGGCAGCATGTTCGGGGTCAGCCGCACCTCGTTATACCGGGCGTTGCGCGACACGCCGGGTCAGGCGAAGCCGGCTGGCACCGGTGGGGCAGCGGGCCGGCCGGCCGGCCGGCACAGCACGTGCCGGTGACGCAGCGAGGGCCGTGACAGAGCGTGAGCTGCAGGTCCTGCGCGGCATGGCGGCCGGGCGGTCCAACGCCCAGGTCGCCCGCTCGCTGTACCTGTCGGAGGACACCGTCAAGACCCACACCCGACGGCTGTACCGCAAGCTCGGGGTGAACGACCGTGCGCAGGCGGTCGCACTGGGGTTCCGCGGCGGCTTGGTCAGCTGAGGCTCTCGGCGGTTCCATGCCTGTGGGAGGGTTGCGCTCCCGGGCTCCCGCAGCCTTGGGCTCCCCGCCCTCGGCGGCCAGCGGCCTCGAGGCAGCTGGTGGGTCGGACAGGAGACCTACTTTACGAGTGCCGCAGCCACCAGGCCTCGGGTGCTGACGGGTCCGGTTTGTTCATGGGACGTGGAGTCCGGTTGTCTGGTACGGCCTCAGATCGTGAGCAGCAGCTCGAGCACCCGGCGCGGGCCGTCGTGCATCACGTTGTGCCGGGTGTCCCACTCGTGGTAGGTCCAGCCCGGGTCGGCGGCGATGCGCTCGGCCGTTGAGGTGAAAGGTGAGCTTCCCTGCGGCCACCCGGTGGCGGCGACGTAGGTCTTGACTGGCACCGACCGCTAGGCGCCGGCCACACCGTCGGGCCCCAGACCGGCCAGGGTCAGCGCCCGCGCCCTGTTGCCCCGGCGCTCCAGCTCCTCCACCAGCGGTTCGTACCACCACCCGCCGTGGCAAGCACCCGGCACCAGCACGAAACTGCTCACCTCATGTCCCATCCTGCTACGGTTCTGCCCCTGGCAGTGTGCATGACGACTACGACTGTGGGCTGCCAAAGGTGACGCTGATGGCGCAACCTGGGCGGCCACGCGGAGCGAGGCGGGCAGGTCGCGCGCATGAACTCGCTGCCCGCCCGTGCCCTGCGCAAGCTTTGAGGTCAATGCCTGCGCAACGGGTCGGCAGCGTACCTCCTTGCCGCGGCTTGGCCGACAACAGCAAGTTGACTTGGTCGTGTAGCCAATGCCGTTCCCGCCCAGGTACGTGATGTGCTCGGGACCCACCAAGACGTGCACCGTCCATCTGCTTGGGCGGCCCCCCCCCGGCCGGCGGCGGTGCACCGCAGTGCGCCCCGCCTTCGAGCCTGGCCGGGAGACGAGGCAGCCGGCCGCCCGGCTTTGGTGCCGGCTGCCGGTTCAGGCGCCGCGGAACGCTGAGATGCCGCTGAGGGTGGGGACCAGCACGCTGTCGGTGAACAGGGTCGGGCTGGCGAACCGGCTGGTCCGGCTCACAGGGAGCTGCTGCTTGACGGCTCCAGTGGCTGGATCGAGCCCGTAGAGGGTGCCGGAGGGGTTGAGCGACCAGACCAGCCCGCCGCCGACGACCGGCGAGCCGGTGACGGCGGTGTTCGCGTGCCACAGCACGCGGGGCGCGCCGGCGCTGTCGATGCCGACTGCCCGCAGGCCGTCGGTGCATGGCACGTACACTGTGTTGCCGGCGACCGCGGTTCCGCCGTATGCGGCGCACAGCTGGCTCGTGGTGACCTGGCCGCCGATCCCGCCGAGGTGGTCGGCGCGCAACGTGTAGGCGGTGGAGGACTTGCCGACCGCCAGCAGGTAGCCGTTTGCGGTCAGGCTGGCAGCGGTGGAACCCAGGTCGGCGTCGACGGCGTTGTCGCGGGCCCAGCTGGCCGGGGCGAACGAGTCCAGCAACCGCAGGTCGGGCGAAAGCTTAAGCACCGAGTCCCCGCCGTCCCAGGCGCCGGAGGTCGCGGCGCTGTTGCCGACCTGGACCAGCAGGTTGCCCGAGCGGTCGACGACGGGCCCGGGCGGGGTCCAGATGCCGCCCTCCCGGGCGGTTGGCACCGTGTAGGAGATGAGCGAGCCGGTGCCGGTGGTGCTGGCGGCGACGACGAGGGTCCCGCGGTAGGCGCCGCAGTCCCCGGCGAGCCCGCCGTAGGGCACGTACACCCGGCCGGCGCTTATCGTCAGCGCACCGCGTTGCTGGCTGGCCGTCGGGTCGCTGGCCGGCGGGTCGACGGGGCGCAGCACCCGCTGGCGGCCGCTGGCCGGGTCAACCCCGGCCAGCAGATGGGTCACCTTGCCGGCGACTTGGGTCTCGGCTACCGCGAACACCAGCTTGGACGCCGGGTCGTAGGCCGGGGTGCCGGTGATGCCCAGCGGGTCGACGTTGCCGCACGGCAGCACCGAGCGTGAGACCGGGCTGGCGACATGGGTCCGCCAGCGCACCGCGCCGGTGCCCGGGTCGAGCCCGTAGAGGCTGTCGTTCTCGGTCGCGGCCACCAGCGTGCCGGCGACCACCAGTGGTTGGGCGTAGACCGCGCCGTCGAGGTTGGTGGTCCACGACGCGCCGACCCGGCCCGCGGCTGCCAGCTCGGCGTTGACACCGCTTCGGGCCGGGTCGCGGTGGTAGGTCCACCAGCCGTTGTCGCAGCCGGCTGTCGTCGCCACGGCAAGCGCGGACAGGGCAACAGCGGGCACAGCCCGGCGCAAGCAGGTCACCCGCCTCTGATCGGAACCCGCAGGGTTTGGCTGAACCGGCAGCGGCGGGCATTCGGGTGACAGGCCGTCCGACTCGAGGGCCCTACCGCGGACGTGCCACGCCGCGCCGCGCCACGCCGAGGTCCCGGCTACGGTCAGGTGCCCGGTGAGCTGCCGGTGCGGGGTCTGAGCCCGCTCCTTCGTCCCGGCAGCCACCTGGCGCAGCCAGCGAATCACTTCGACTGCAGAGGCCGTGCCAGGGACACCGACCAGGCAACCACCGTGCACCCCCTCCGTGCAGCGGGAAGGCCAGGCGGCCGGTGGTTACCGGCCCATCACGTGCTCGAAGGACGCGGCGTGCGGTGTCCACGCGCACGCACCGGGCCACCCCGGGCCGCCCGGCGAACAACCGCCCGAGCCACGCAGGATTGCAGCGAGCGGTTGAGCGGCACATCCGCTTCCGCTGCGAGCGATGTAGACATTGCTGGCGATGCCCTGACCTTGCGGCTCGCACCGCTCCCACGACGCGTTCGACTGCACCACCGGGGCCAGCCCCGGCCAAGGCGAGCAGTTCGAGGCTGTCGCCGAGGCCGACGCTGTGCTCCTCGGTGGAGCACCGTCCGGCGCCTTGCTTCCAGTTCTGTGGGCAGCGGCTCAGCGCCTCGGGTCCGACCCGCAGACCCGGTTCGATGACCGGGACACGACAGCCCTTCGGTGAACGACGGGTCCATCCTCAGGCTGCCTGCCGCGATGCTGGGTGCAGACGGCGGGGGGCCTGCGATGGCGGCAGCAACCGGTGTTGGCGCTGCCCGGTAGGAAGTCACGGCCCTACCTCCATCTGGCGGGGGCTGTGCCGGCCGGCACGGCAGTGGCCCATCGGCGCCTGCCGCGGACGGCCATCTCACGAGCGGGTGACAACACAGTGCGGCTGAGCCACCGGCAGCTGTCAGCCACCATGCTGGTTGCCGCTCGGTCCGTGGCTGGTGCTGGTGCTGGTGCCGGGGCGCTGGCCGGCTCCGCTGCTGGTGGTGCTGCCAGGACCGCTGGGGGTGGCCACGCTTGTCGGTGCGCCGGGGCTGGGGGCGGTGCTGGTCGCCCCCGAGGTCGCCGGCCCGGAAGTGGCGTCGCCCGGACTGCGGGAAGGCGGGGCAGAACTGGGCGCCGCAGCAGAGGAGGAGCCGCTGGGCGAGGGGCTGGTGCCCCCTGGGGCGCCGCCGGTGCTGGCGGCAGAGCTTGAGCCGGCGCGGGCAGCGGGGGAGCCGGCCCCTGCCGGGCCGGGGCCGCCGGTAGTCGTCGAGCTGCTGGCCGGACCTTCCCGGCTTGCACCACCTGCGGTACCACCGGCACCACCGGCACCACCGACAGCACCGGGACTGCCAGCCGGACCGGCCACCGGGGTGCTGGTCGCGGTGGGCGGCGACCCCGTACTGGCGCCGGCTGCGGGGATGGCCAGCGTGTCACCGCTGCCACCGGCAGCTGGGGCTGAGGGTTGCGGGGCACTGGCCCGGCCGGCCTGCGCCGCCGGCGGCTCGAGACGTGCGGCATCGGCTGGCTGATGGCCAGCCGGTGGGGCGACCGGCTGGGCCACGACGCCAGGAACAGGGGCCCGCTGGGTGCCCGGGGTCGGCTGCCCCGGTGAGCTACCGAAGCGCAGTGCACGTTCCCCGGCGACGCCGGCAGGGGTCAGCGCCAGCAGCGTCGCGGCTGCCAAGGCGAGCAGGCGCCAGCGGCGGCGCCGCCCGCCGCGGAGGCGGGTGTCACCGGCGGAGGGTCGCCCGGGATCGGCATCTGCTGCTGCTCCTGGTGGTGCTGGTAGTGCTGCCGCCGCCGGTGCGGCCGCTGGTGGTGCCGGGGCTGCCGGTATCGGGACCCGGAGCGGAGCGCCCATGGCTTGTGCGAGTGCGGCGACGGTCGTGTGGGGGGCGGCGGCGAGCTGGTGCAGGGCGCCGGCTGCGCTGCCAGCAGACGGCCGGGCCGCCGGGTCGGTGGCTGTCATGGCCGCCAGCAGCGCGGCCCACCCGGCGGGCAGCTCGGCGGGGAGCTGCGGGCTGCGGTGCAGGCGGGCCATCGCCGACTCGAGGGCTGCGCCGGGATACTCCCGGTGGCCGGACAGGCATTCGAGCAAGACCAGCCCGAGGGCGTACACGTCGGCCGGCGGGCCGACCTCAGCGCCGGTGACCTGTTCGGGGGCGAGGTATGCGGCGGTGCCCAGCACCAGACCGCTCTGGGTGGCCCTGGTCGCTGACATCGTGCGAGCGATGCCGAAGTCGGCCAGCCGCACCCGCGGGCCGGGACCGAGCAGCACGTTGTCGGGTTTGACGTCGCGGTGCACGACGTCGCCGGCGTGCACGTAGGCCAAGGCGTCGCCGACCGCGGCTGCGATCTGCGCCGACCGGGACAGCGGCAGCCGCCGGTGGCGGCACGCCTGGCCCAGGGTCGGTCCCTCGACCAGGGCCATCACCAGGAACTCGCAGCCGTCCTGGGTGCCGGCGTCGATCAGCTCGACCAGGTTCGGGTGCCGCAAGCCGGTCAGCGTCCGTACCTCGGCGCTGCGCCGGTCGGCGCCGCCGAGGTCGGTGTCGCGGAACACTTTGACGGCGACCGGGTCGCCGGTGCGGGCCTCGACCGAGGCGTACACGTCGGCCATGCCGCCGCGTCCGAGCAGGCGCCCAAGCCGGTACGGGCCGGCGAACAGAGCGCCCGTCTCCTGGGTGGGCGTCGTCATGCCCGCCTCACTGCGGGGGGAGTCGCGGCTTGCTGTGCGCGGCCTGGCACGGGTGTGTGGTTGCCGGTGCGCCCGCTACCTGTCCGGGGCACTGCATGGACTCGGGAGGATGCGGACGCAGCGGGGTCGAATGTGGGGTCGAATGTCCCGCGCTGTCCGCAGGCCGGGTCGTGGTCGACCGGCGTCGTCGGCGGCGAGGTACAGGCCCACCAGGTTGCTGCTGTACACGCCGGCGTCAGAGCGCTGCTGGGCGTCGATGCTGGCCTCATCGAGGTTCTCTTCTGCTCAACCGGACCATCGCTAGTCGGGACAAACACGTCCTACCCGGACATGTGATCGCTACTCGGCCCCCTAGAACGGCTTGCCAAGCCCCGGAAAGCGCCGCCCCGGGCTCGGCCTGGCCGGGGCGACTCGTCCCAAGCCAAGGGTCATTCGGGGATGGTGGCGTCTGAACGTGCGTCGAGTCGGTCGCCGGGCTCGGCAGGGGTGCTCCTAGCCCGCTTGTTGCAGTAGGCCTGTGATCTTGGTGGCGCGACACGGGCTGTAGATGCGCGAAAGCGCCTGTCCTGCTTGGGATCTTGGACTTGTCGAAGGTCAAGGTCCGCAACGCAGGAGAGGCACTCCGCAGATGCACGGTAACCCGCACCGTCCCAAGATCGTGTTCTCTGGCGGCGGGTCGGGGGTGGTGTCGCACGCCGGGTCGCGGTTGCTGGCCGAGTTGGCCGACCGGGCCGGCGTCACCGGGCTGTTCAGCGATGTGCTGGCCGGGTCGCGGGAACGCCGCGCGGGTCATGGCCCGGGCCGGGTGCTGGTCGATCTGGCGGTGATGCTCGCCGACGGCGGGACGACGATCTCGGATCTGGCTGTGTTGCGGAACCAGCCGGAGCTGTTCGGCCCGGTCGCGTCGACCGCCACCGCCTGGCGGGTCCTCGACCAGGTCGACGGGACGCTGCTCGACGGGCTGCGGTCGGCTCGGGCGGCGGCCCGGGAGCGGGTCTGGCTGCAGGCCGCCGACACCGGACGGCCTGCCGTTGGAGACGACGGCGGGCGGCCGGGTCTGGCCGGGGATCCGGGTCCAGCTCGACGCCACGCTGGTCACCGCCGACAGCGACAAGGAGTCTGCTGCGGCGACGTTCAAGGGCGGATTCGGTTTCCACCCGTTGACGGCGTGGTGTGACAACACCGGCGAGGCGCTCGCCACTCTGCTGCGGCCGGGTAACGCCGGGTCGGTGCGACACGAGGTCGCACGTGGTGAGTTGGTTGCATCGATTGGAGGTCGGCTGATGTCGACGGTGTGATCACGGGTCAGTGTCCAGGGACCTGTCCCCGCCCTGACGTGCGTCGCTGGTAACGGCGGGGTGCGGAGCTCAGGGAAGACGCCGAAGGGTCCGCGTCCGTTCGCGGGCCACGGGCAAGGGGAAGACCGGACGGGCGAACGTGAGTGAACCCTTGTTGAAGCCTCGTCACGTTTGGGCTCCGCAGGCGGATGTAGTAGCGGGGTGTAGGGACTGGCCGCTGGGAAGCGGCGGGTGCCGGTCGGTTTTGCTGAACCGC
>JAABUM010006348.1_pt1 | contig 11633 bp, 17 predicted proteins | sample 5559161 | NCBI WGS metagenome assembly JAABUM01 (sample SAMN10711868, study PRJNA513369) | rock metagenome | isolation source: Antarctica rocks | place: Antarctica: Victoria Land, Siegfried Peak nord | reverse complement strand
GCACCCAGAAGCGTCACCAAGCCACCGCGGACCGACACGTCCCGTCGACATTCAACCGCTCACACGTCCCCACAGGTACCGGCACAAGCCCCTGACCGCTCCGGCGCCCCGCCACAACCAACGTTCAGCACCAGCCACCTAGGCCTGCGCCCGGTGTTCCACTACCGCGAGGACCGGATCCGCGCCCACGTCCAGCTGTGCTGGCTCGCGCTGCTGCTGATCCGAGTCATCGAGAACGCCACCGGCGACAGCTGGCGCAACACCCGCCACGAGCTCGACCGGATGCACCTGGTCACCCTCGCCACCGGCGACGGGCAAGTGTCCCAGCGCTCCACCACAACACCCGGGCAGCGCACGATCCTGACAGCTCTCAAGCTCGAAGAACCGCCACGGTTCCAGGACTTCACACTGCCCGACCCTGGCTGACCCGGCACTCAGCCAACCCGACGTAGTAACACGATCCTCCGCGCCCCGCCGTGCCTTTCAGCAGGTCAAGCACCAGATCCGCACCACCATGTGCCTGCGATCTTCGGAAGTCCGGTCTGGTGCATGCCCGGATCGCCCCGAGGTTCGCAGCAAGGCCCAGCGTCCGGCGCCTTCTCCAGCGCCCGCGTCTGGCACGGCGGTCCAGCTCGTGGACCCGGCCGGCCCTGCGGGCAGTCTTGAACAGCACGTCGGGAAGCTGCAACTACTGGGACTCTGCGTCAGTGGCGGCAAGCTCGCTCGAGGCTGCTCTGACCCACACGTGTCGCGCTGGGGGCAGCGAGTATGAAGCGGCGAAGATGGCGGGGTGACACAGAGCACGGAGACCTGCTGTTCGGCCTGGGCTTCGGTGTCGGCACCATCGCCCGCCCCGCGCTGCTTGCCGACGCCTACGCCACCACGGACTACGCCACCCTGTCGGCGCTGCTCGGCGTCGCCCTGACCGCCGCCAAGACCGCCGGGCCGGTCACCGCCGGCCTCGTCCGCACCGCCACCGGCAGCTATCTGCCGGTACTTGCCGTCCTGGCCGGTGCCGCCGCCTACGCCGCCGCCACCCTCGCCTGCCTCGACCGCGCCGACCGACCGGAACCACCCGGCACCTGACCGAACAGGCCTGCCGGCAGGCATCCCCTGGCCAGCCTCCTGGGCTGCGGGCTTGCCCTGCCGCGCTCGGCACCGTAGGTCAGGGAGCCGGGGCCGGCCAGGTGAGAGTGCTGTCCAGCTGGTGGTCGGCGACGTGGGCGGGTACTGCCCGCACTATCAGGTCCCGCAGGGCAGTGCTGCGGCCGCCGGAGAGCTGGCCGAGCCGCCCGAGCCGCAGTGACCGGACCGCGACGACACGGGCCCGGGGTCGGCGAAGCGCGTCGTAGCGGGCCAGGACCGCCGCCAGATCGTCGCTACGGGTGGCGAGCACGCGCAGGGTGGCGGCGTCCTCCAGCGCCTGGCATGCGCCTTGGCCGAGGTTGGGAGTCATGGCGTGCGCGGCGTCGCCGAGCAGCACCAGCCGCCCGCTGGTGTAGCGGGAGGGGTGGGGGTGCAGGTCGTACACGTCGTGCCGCAGCACATCAACGGGATCGGTGGCCGCCAGGACCTCGGCGATCGGGTCGTGCCAGGTGGCGAAGTGGCGGAGCACCTCGGCGTGCTCACCGGCAGCCGCCCGCTGCCCCTCGTCAGTGTTGGCGGTGGCGAACCAGTAGGTCCGGCCGTCGGAGAGCGGGACCGAGGCCGAACCGCTCGCCGCGCCCCCAGCTCTCCGTCGCGCCACTGAACTGGGGAAGCGAGGCGTCGCTGCTGGTGACCCCGCGCCAGGCGGTGTACCCGGCGTAGCGGGCGCGCGGCCGCCGCCCTGTCACGAGGTGCCGGGTGGGGCTGGCCAGGCCATCGGCGAGCACCACCAGTTCGGCGCGGCGGGCGCCGCCGTCGTGCCGGACCAGCACGCCGTCCGGCCGCGGCTCGAGGCCGGTGACGCGGGCGCCGGTCACGACGGTGTCCGGCGACAGGCTGGCGAGCAGGGCGTGCTGCAGCTCGGCGCGGTGCACGGCGAGCAGCGGCGCGCCGTACCGCGCCGGGTAGGTCGCGGAGTCGGTGCGGGACAGCCAGCGGCCGTCGCGGCCTCGCAGGCCGCCGGGCCCGGCCGGGCTGGACTTGGCCGCGAGCGGCACGTCGAGGAGGTTCAGCGCGTGCACGCCGTTGGGCCACAGGCTGATCCCGGCGCCCAGCGGCTCCAGGCGGGCGGCCTGCTCCAGCACCCTGACCGTCCAGCCGGCCAGCTGCAGCGCACGGGCCGCGGCCAGCCCGCCGATGCCGCCGCCGACCACCAGCGCGCTCCTGGTGGGTCCGCTCACGCTGTCCCCTCCGGTCGTTGTCATCGGGAACCAGGCGCTGGTCATGACCGCTCGCCGCGCAGACCCGCCTGCGCCGCAGCCAGCTTGTCAGGCGCGAGGACCAGGTCGACGCGGTGCACCCGCCCGCCGGCGACGGTCAGCGCCGCGACCGCGACGAGCTGGCCGTCGTCGAACAGCCCCAGGCCGGGCGCGGCGTTCACGGTCAGCGCGGCCAGCCGCTGCCCCGGCGTGGCCCTGGCGGCGACGCCGAGCAGGAAGCGGGCGACTCCGTCGGCTCCGTGCACCGGCCGGCGGGCTGCGGTGACCTGACCGCCGCCGTCGCTGGTCAGCGTCACCTCCGGGTCGAGGACGGCGAGTAGAGCTTTCAGGTCACCCGCGGTGGCGGCGGCGGTGAAGGCACGCACCACCGCGGCGTGCTCGACGACGTCGACCTGAACCCGGGGGGCGGCGGCCGCGACGTGCCGACGGGCCCGCGCGGCCAGCTGCCGCACCGCGGCGGGGGAGCGCCCGACCGCGGCGGCGACCTCACCGAACGGCAGAGCGAACAGGTCGTGCAGGACCCAGGCGGTGCGCTCGGCCGGGGTGAGCGTCTCGAGCACGACGAGCAGCGCGAGACTCACCGTCTCGTCCAGCGTCACGCGCTCGGCGGGGTCCGCCGTCAGCGACAAGCTGGTCGGGTCGGAGGCGGAGGTGAGCAGGGGCTCGGGGAGCCACGGCCCGACATAGGTCTCGCGTCGCACCCGCGCCGAGCGCAGCACGTCCAGCGCCGCGCGGGCGACGGTGACCGTGGCCCAGGCCTCCACGTCCCGGACCGGGTCGCGCCGATCCGCCTCAGCCAGTCGCAGCCAGCCCTCCGAGACGACGTCCTCGGCCTCGGCCACGCTGCCCAGCACCGCGTACGCAATTTGGACCAGCCGCGGCCGGGCCTGGCTGTAGGCGGCCGCGAGCTCGGTGGTCCTGCTCAGCGTCCCGCCTCGGCGCGGCTCGCTGCAGCGGCCTCCTGCTGCTCGGCGAGCCACGCGTCGAAGGTCTGGTTGCCGTGCGGGCCGGGCCGGGTGGGTAGCAGCGCACCGCCGGCCATCGCCCGGCCGGCCGCGCCCGGAAGCCGCATCGGCAGCACCGCCCGCCGCGTGCCGCGGGCCTGCAGCAATCGGCGGGCCAGGTCGACCAGCTCGTGCTCGACCGGCCCCGCGAGCTCGGCAGCCAGCCCGATCGGCGCGCGCATCGCCCGATCGGCGAGCGCCGCCGCGACCTCGCGGGCGGCGACCGGCTGGAGGCGCATCCGCGGCACCACCGCGACCGGGCCGCGGCTGCGGTCAAGCACCTGCCCGGCGAACTCGTGGAACTGCGTAGCGCGCAGCACCGTGCCTGGCACGCAGTCCGGACCGGTGCGACAGCACTAGCTCCTCCTGCGCCCGCTTCCCGGCGTAGTAGCCCCAGTCCGCCCGGTCGACGCCGACGATCGACAGCGCGACGTGATGCCGCACGCCCGCTCGTCGCCCCGCCTCCAGCAGCCGGCGGCTGCTGGCGGTGAAGAAGCCCACCGAAGTCCGCCGGCTGGTCGTGGTCACGTTGCTGACATCCACCACCACCTCCACGCCGGTCAGCGCCGGCTCCAGGCCCTCCCCGGTCACCAGGTCCACCCCGAGCGAGCGGGCCAGCGGCACCGGCGTCACGCCCCGATCGGCCAGCGCCGCCACGACGTGACGCCCCACCACACCCGTACCGCCGGCCACCGCAACCCGCACGACTCCTCCTCCTGGTCCTCAGCAACCCTCCGAAGTAGGACGACGCCGCGCGGGCCGCTGTGACATCCCCAGCGGCACCGGGGTGCGCACGGGCAGGCACAGCAGCGCCGCGAGCAGCACCGTCACGCTGAGTGCCACAAGCTCAAGCAGCCAGTCCCCCCGTCCGAGGCCGGCACGGTGCCCGGCGTGGTAGGCCAGGTGCGGAACGCCGAACACCAGCCACACCGCCCCGGTCAGCCGCACCAGCTGCGGCTCCGGACGCCTCACCGCGCCGAGCGTCAGCGCCAGCAGCGCCAGGTAGAACGCGCCGACGTCACGCACCAGATGACCGTTGAACGGCCCGTCACCCACCACCCAGCGGTGCCCGCCGCCCGGGAAGCCGGTGAAGAACGACCGCGGTGCCAGCACCGCCCACACCCCGACCTGCGCCGCCGACACCGCCAGCAGTACCAACACGACCCGCCGTCCACGCCTACCCACGAACACCAGACGAGATCCACCGGGCTGGCTGTGACATCACCGCTTCGCCGCCGAGCTCACCGACCACGAGCGCACGAGCAGCCGGCTGCAGAATCGCCGGCCTGCAGACCGTAGAACTCCTCATGCGCGAGAGCGACGTCTTCGGCCATGTAGGGACGCAAGGTGACCACACCTCCAGCCTGCGGTCTGGCTACCAGCGTCGGCAACGCCGAGCGCTGTCCAGGTTCGCACTCGGACGTCGCCACGACTTGAAGCTGTCGCTCTTGCGTCAAGGCGTCCCGGTAGTCAGGGCTAGCGACACACGTGCCGCTGGGGATGCGACCGGCTGACTCCACCACGTGCCGCCGCAGACGATGCACCGGGTGCCACAGGACGAACAGGTGATCTGGGCTCGGGCGGCTCGTCAGCAGTCGCAGGTGGGTGCGCCGGTCGGTGCGGTGAGCGGGTCGGGGGTGGCGCGGCTGGTGCCCGTGTCGGTCTGCACCGGCAGGCCCTCGCGCTGCCAGTACTCAAAGCCGCCGATCATCTCCTGCACCCGGTAGCCGAGCTGCGCGAGGGCGAGCGCGCCCCGGGTGGAGCCGTTGCAGCCCGGGCCCCAGCAGTAGGTGACAACCGGGACCTGCGGGTCGAGCAGATGCCCGGCCCGCTCGGCGATCTGTGCCGTGGGCAGGTGCACGGCGCCGGTGAGGCGGCCCTGCTGCCAGGCGGCGTCCCCCCGGGTGTCGACCACGACGAGCCCGGGTCGGCCACTGGCCAGGGCGGCGTGGACGTCGGAAGGGTCGGTCTCGAACCGCAGCTTGGCCGCGAAGTGCGCGACTGCGGCGGAATCGGCTGTGCGGGCGGTGCCGGAGGCTGTCGTTGTCATACGACCACCCTGGTGTGGCTGGCGCAGGAACAGAAGTGGCAGAACCGTCAGGGTCCGGGCATCGGCTGCCAGACTGACCGGGTGCTGCAGGACGTGGTGGCGGTCGTGGGCGAGCAGGTCGCCGCGTTCGAGCTCGGTGTGCTGGCCGAGGTCTTCGGCCTGGACCGGTCCAGCGCGGGGCTGCCGGGCTACGACTTCGCGGTCGCCGCCGTCCGTCCCGGGCTGGTGCCCACCACGTCCGGCTACGCCGTGCAGGTCCAGCACGGCCTGCAGCGCCTCGCGCAGGCAGACCTAATCGCGGTGCCGTCCTGGACGACGACGGACTCGCCCGTCCCGCCGGAGCTGGTCACGGCGCTACACGCGGCGGTCGACCGGGGCGCGCGAGTGCTCTCGGTGTGCTCGGGGGCGTTCCTGCTGGCCGCCGCCGGCCTGCTGGACGGTCGGCGGACGGCTACGCACTGGCAGTACGCCAAAACCCTGGCCGACCGCTACCCGGCGGTGCAGGTGGACGCCGACGTGCTCTACGTCGACACCGGCCAGGTCATCACCAGCGCCGGCACCGCCGCCGCCATCGATGCCTGCCTGTACCTGGTACGCGCCGAGCACGGCGCGGCCGTGGCCAACACGGTCGCCCGCCGCATGGTCGTGGCGCCACACCGCTCCGGCGGGCAAGCACAGTTCGTCGAAGCGCCCGTACCGTCCACCCACGCGACCGACCTGGCTGCGCTGCTGGATTGGGCTCGGGCGCACCTGGCTAAACCGCTGCCCGTTGCCGTTCTCGCCCGACGCGCCCACATGTCGCAGCGCACCTTCGCCCGCCGCTTCACCGCGGCCACCGGCACCACCCCGCACCGCTGGCTGCTCGACCAGCGCCTGGCGCACGCCGAGCACCTGCTGGAGACCACCGACCTGACCATCGACGACGTCGCCCGACGCTGCGGCCTCGGCAGCTCCGACACCCTCCGCCACCAGTTTGCCCGGCGACGCCGAACCAGCCCCCAGGCCTTCCGGCGCACATTCCAAGCCAGCGCAGCAGCCCACATCGCGGCGCGGTCACCCACCTTGACAAGACCAGCGGAAGTGTCCCGATAGCTGACCGTCAATCGGTCGGGGTTGAGGCACTCTGCCGTTGTGGCTGTCCGCGTCCGTCTCGCTGGTCGGGCTGATGGCGAGTTCCTCGCCGAGATGCTCGTCTCCGCGGCTTTCTGGCGACCCGACGGGCCTAGCGGAGACGTCCAGTCGGTCCTGGCGCGACCAGAGCTGGCGCACTACGTCACAGGCTGGCCCTGGCCAGGCGACATGGGGGTGGTCGCCGGCGACGGGCCACCGGTCGGCGCGGCATGGCTGCGCCTCCTACCTGAGCACGATCCCGGTTACGGCTTCATAGACGCAGAGACGCCGGAACTGTCGATCGGTGTGGTGCCGACGCACCGAGGGCGAGGCATCGGGTCGCTCCTGCTCGAGGCGCTGATCGGGGCTGCGCGCGAGCAGCGCTACCAGGCGCTGAGCTTGAGCGTCGAGCCGGACAACCCCGCACGGCGCCTGTACGAGCGTCACGGCTTCCAGGTGGTCGGCACGGTCGACGGCTCGCTCACGATGCTGCTGCCCCGCTGAGGATCCCGCTGTGAGACTGCCCGCCTGTCCCTACGTCGGACGCCGGCGGAGCACGGCGCGGACGAACCCGGTCTTGGCCGCGCTGTACGCCTCTCGGTCGTCGGCGTACTCACCCGCTAGCTGCGCCTTCAGCGCGGCGTATCGCCTCACCAGGTCGCGGTCTTCACGCAACGCGTCCCGAAAGGCCAATTGCTCGTGCCACCGCTTGCTGTCCGGTTGCAGAAGGTGCAGGTGGGCCACCCGCTCGTCGCTATGGACCTGCACCAGGAACCGGCGCCACGGCCGGGCATCGAGCTCCGCAGGCACCAGATGCCACCCGCGGCCGGCCAGGGCCTCGGCCACGGCAGGCGCGCAGCCCAGGTCGCCGACGGCGGCCTGCAGGTCGAGGACCGGCTTGGCCGAGAGGCCCGGCACTGCCGTCGACCCGACGTGCTCCACCGGAACAACCAGCCACTGGCTGAGCGCCACATCCAACTCGAGGCGCAACTGTTCTCCAAGCTGTGGCCACCGCGGATCGGCAGGACTCACCTGCACCCGCTCCGTCGCCCACGCGGGCCAGTCCGCCACACCGCCATGATCCCGCTGCCCGTCTGTCCGCAACCCTCTACGGCACGGATCTCGTACCGCAAGGGAAATCCGTATGCGCCCCGATCCGGAGGCTCGAACCGGCGAGGACCGGGCCGGCTTCCGGTCATTCTGCGGGTGCAGGTCCAGGGGGTGCGGGCCACCCCGCTCCGCTCCGGGCGAGCCTCCGATACGGTCGAATTTCGATTCACCCAGAGCAACCCCCAAGGACCTGGCGATGACGGTCCGGCACCGGCTTCGACGCGGCGCCAACGCCAGGAACGACGAAAGAGGATTCCGGTGGCGTTCCTCGAGGATCTACAGCTGCGCCCTGCCAAGCCCTCGGACGCCGAGGCCATCGCCGCGCTTCACGCCGACAGCTGGCGCCGGCACTACCGCGGCGCGTACTCCGACGCCTTCCTCGACGGCGACGTGATCTCCGACCGCCTCGCCATTTGGGCCGACCGCCTACGGGATCCCGATCCGCTGCGTCACACGATCGTCACCGAGGACAGTCAAGGCCTGGTCGGCTTCGCGCACACCGCCTTCGCCGAGGACCCGACCTCGGGAGCGCTGCTCGACAACCTCCATGTCGGCCAGGGACACAAGCGCCGAGGGATCGGCTCACAGTTGCTGACTTCGACCGCATCGGCGGTGATCGAGCGGCGAACAGGTCTCTATCTCTGGGTGCAGGAGCAGAACGTCGCTGCTCAGGCCTTCTACGAGGCCTGCGGCGGGAAACGCGTCGAGCGAGCACTCATCTCGCCGCCAGGCGGGATCGCGAGCCGGCTCAACGGCTCGCCGGTCAAGCTGCGATACACCTGGAGCGTCCAGCAGCTGGCGCAACTGTGCGCCGAGCACCACCGTGACTGATCGGCCGCCCTGCCGCAATCCCGCCCGTCGGTTGGATCGCCATCCGGGCGGTGGGCTCCCGGATTCGTCAGTCCGAGTCTCGGTGGCTGGTGAGGCTGCTGGCGGCGTGTTGTATCCACGCGGCGCGGTAGCGCGCGGCGTCGAGGTCGCCGGGGGTGTGTCCGATCAGTGTGTTGAGGATGGCGGGGTAGGTCAGCGACGAGAGCAGCACGGCGGCGCTGGCCTCGGGGTCGTCGACGTGCACCGTCCCGCGGTCGGCCTGGCATGCCAGCCAACCGGCGAAGGCGTCGTAGATGTTGGCCTTGAGCTCTGTCCAGACACGGTCGAGCAGGTCCGGGAAGTCATCGAGGTCGCGCAGCGTCACCCGAAGGATGTCCCGGTCGCGGCGCATGCTTGCCCACATCGCGTCGGCCAGGAAGCCCAGAGCTTGCTCGAGGTCGTCGGGAACCTGGCCGACGAAGAGCTTGTTGCCTTCGCGCATGGTCGACAGGTGCACGCCGATCACTTCCTCGAGCAGTGCTCGCTTGGACGGGAAGTGCTTATACAGCGCTCCTGACCCGCCGGCGAGACCGCAGGCCCGTTGGATGTCGGCTACCGAAGTCGCCGCATAGCCGCGCTCGGCGAACAGCCTGGCTGCTTCGTTGACGAGTCGCCGCCGCGCCGTCCTGGGTGTCGACTCCATAGGTGAGAGAGTAGTCTCTCGCCAATGATTCGGGTGCAGGTAGTGGAAGACGTTTCGGCCACCACTGAGCAGGTGCTCGCCCTGGTCATGGACATCGAGCGTTACGCCGAGGTCGATACGAAGATCCGTCCCGTCCTGTGGTCACGTCGGGACGGGAACCGGGTCGAGTTCGCGTGCCGACCCACCTTGGCCGGGCTGCGTCAGCCGAAGGTCGTGCAATTCCTCGAGTTGACACCGGGACGGCGCATCGACATCGGCCTGCTCCCCAAACCGCATAACCGGCTCGTGCATGCGATGGCACGCTTCGAAGCGAGCTTCGACTGCGTCCCGACCGACGGCGGTACGCGCATCACCCGCACCCTGCAATTCACCTTCCGACCCGCACTGCGCTGGCTGATGGAGCCGCTGCTTCGACGCCGACTGCAGCGCGACGTCGAGAACGAGATCCGCCAGGCGAAGAACTACCTGGAAACGGGCACCCGAAGGCATCACCAACGTGCCGATAGAGGGGTCTGAGTAATAACTCGAACGGTTTGTCAACCGTTGCGGGGCAGCGGTGATCACCCCGCGCCTGTTGGCCGCGTCGAATAGGGATCAGCCGTGGGTGGCGGCGCTGGTGGGCGAGTCGGCGGCACGCATGGCAAGTGACCGCATCCGCTCAAGCAAGGCGTACATCGTGCGCCGGCTGGCAGCCAGTCGGACCCCTTTGCCCCGTTGCGCCTGAGCGGAGATCGCCGATGCGACGTAGCGGCCGAGGATGTCTGTTTCCACGTTGACGCGAGCCTTCTCGGGGAGTTCGACCACGGTGGTGTGTTGTTGCGTGTACTGCACTACGGAGACGGCGAACGCGGTCTTGGAGACCTCTTTAAGAGTCAGGCTCACGCCGTCAAGGGCGATCGGCCCCTTGAGGATCATGCTGCTGGTCAATTCCGGGGGTGCCTCGAAGCGCAGGATGACGGCGTCTGACTCTGCATCCTTGGATGTCAATACGGCGCATCCCTCGACAACACCGCGCACGATGTGCCCAGAGAGCCGGTCGGTAGTACGCACTGATCGCTCCAGGTTGACCGAAGAGCCAGGCCGGGGCAGTCGCCCAGATTAGTTCGACGAAACGTCTCCGGCATGATGTTCGCCCAGAAGGACGTTCCGTCGAGGTGTCGCACTGTCAGATCAACCCCGTTGACAGCAATCGATTCGCCCAACTGCAGGGGATCCGGCGAGTTGTCATCCAACGGACTGGACTTAATCTCGATAGCGGATTCATGACGCGTGAGAACGGTCCCTACGTCCTGCACTATTCCGGTGAACATGAATTAAGGGTAGCACGCGGACCAAAGTCGCGATCGACAGCCGTATCGTCGCTGCGCCCGATACCGTTCCGCGAAAAAGGGTAGACCGTGGACTTTGTGGCACCTGAACTCAAAAGCGCCGAAAAGTGTCGGCAAATGGTTTGCAAGCCTCCCTCGCAGGTCCTCTCGACGACGGTGTCGGCAGTCCCGAGCTGGAGGTCAGCGCTCTGATCAACCCTGCCCCTCCTGGTCAAGATCGAGGCAGCCGCCGTGGTCCCGTAGCAGGGTCGCTTTTGATGATGTTGCGCATGGTGATGAGTGCGGCGGCGCACAGCGTCTCGGTCCCGTCGTGCTCGACGTGGACGTCGACGGCGGCGACGGTGAGGGTGGCGCCGGGCCGGAGGACGTGGGCGCGGGCGACGAGCCGCTCGCCGCGGGCCTCGGTGAGGAACTTGACGGTGTAGTCGACGGTAGCGGCCGCGCTGCCTGGGGGTAGCAGGGTGACGCCGGCGGAGACGCCGGTGAAGTCGGCGAGCGCGGCGATTGGGTTGGCCTGGAAGGCGCCGGGTGTGTGGGAGTGCTCGGGGCGCCAAGGCAGCCGGGCCTCGGCGCGGCCGGCGGCGAGCTGGGTGAAGGTAAGGCCGAAGGCGGCGGCCACGGGCAGGCTGAGCACCAGCTCCGCGATGTCCTGCCGGAACCCCGGGTCAGTCGTGGTCATGCTTGCCTCCTAGATGGCTGGTGTCTTTCGCCGCGTGGCGCCGCTTCAGCTTCTTGATCGTTTGGGAGGCTGGGTGGGTGTTGGGGGTTGAGCGATGACGTTGGGGACGGCGCCGCGGCAGGGTGACCTGCTGCGGACGACGGCGAACTACTGCTCGGGGCGGGTCGCCGAGGACTCGGTCTACGGGGTGTTGCACCGGGAGTGCTTCACCTTGTTCCCGGATGAGATGTTCGCTGACCTGTTCACCGAGATCGGGCGGCGCAGTGTCCCGCCGATGATCGTGGCGGTGGTGATGGTGCTGCAGCGGATCGAGGGGCTCTCGGATCGGGAGGCGGTCGATCGGTTCTCCTTCGACGCCCGGTGGAAGTACGCGGCGGGCGGGTTGGACTTTGACTACCCGGGTTTCGTGCACACGGTGCTGGTCGACATGCGGGCCCGGCTGGCCGCCTCGCAGGCGCCGGGCCGGATCTTTC
>JAABUM010006346.1_pt1 | contig 11640 bp, 10 predicted proteins | sample 5559161 | NCBI WGS metagenome assembly JAABUM01 (sample SAMN10711868, study PRJNA513369) | rock metagenome | isolation source: Antarctica rocks | place: Antarctica: Victoria Land, Siegfried Peak nord | reverse complement strand
GTATCGCGCAGCTCGGCGACCAACTCGCGGGCTTCGTCCTGGCGACGCCGAACCTGCTGGCCGAGGACGGCGGGATGGGCAACGTGCAGCGGCTGGTGGACGACCTGCGCGCCGCGGCGGTGGGGGCCTGCCTCGTCGCCTTCACGATCACGGTGATCCAGTTCACCGCCGGGCGCGAGCAGGAGCCGCAGGCCGCCCTGGGTCGGCTCGGGGCGGTGCTCCTCGCCCTCGGCTTCTACCGCCCCCTCGTCGGCTGGCTCCTGCGCGGCGCGGGCGCGATCGCGCTCGGTATCGAGCGCGTCGGGGCCGACACGACCACCGGCGCCTTCACCACGATGCTGAAGCTCCTGCTGCCGGCGGCGGCCCCGCTCTGGTACCTCCTCGGCCTCCTCGGGGCGCTGCTGGTGATCGCGATCGGCGTGGTCAAGATCGCCGGCCTCGCCTTCCTCCTGCTCACCTACGTCGCCGGGCCGCTCCTGCTGCCGCTCGGGATCCACCCGCGCACGGCGGGTTGGGTCGGCATGTGGGCCGAACACCTGGTCAAGGCGCTCCTCTGGCCGGTCATCTGGGCGCTCGAGTTCCGGGTCTTCGGCGCGATCACCGGCGGGCTGACCCTCGTCGACGCCCGGGGGGAGTTCTCGCCGGCGACAGGGGCGCTGGGGGCGCTGACCGCGCTGGCCCTGCTGGCGATCATGGCCGGGACCCCCTGGGCGCTCCACACGCAGTTCACCCTGAAGCGGGGCGCGCAGATCGTGGTGCGGCAGGCGGGGCGGGCGGCCGACGCGGCGGTGGCGGCGGCGGCGGGCGGGGCCTCCCTGACGGTGAAGGGGGCGGTCGCGGGCGCGCTGGCCGGGCGTCGGCCGACGCCCCCGGCCACGGGGGATTGAGCCATGTTGGAATGGGGAGGGGCGCTGGTATGGAGCCACGTGAGACCGACATTGGGCGGGTCGTGCGGAACGTGGCGCGCGCGCGCCTCATCCTCCTGGTCGTGCTCTGCGCCGTGGTGGCGGGGCTCTGCGCGTCTGCCGCCGTCGCCCTCGCGGTCGCGCTGCTGTGGAACGCGGCGCACGGGCGCTGAGCGTCGGCGGGCGCACCGCAGTCCGCCGAGGATGGCAGCGCCCTGGAGGCATGGTGCTCCCTCCCGCCGACTGCCAGGGGCGAGCGCCGCGCGCCGCGGGCCGCTGCGGCGGCGTCGCGGTGAAGGCAAGATAAAGGCGCGTGCACCGGCCCGCCGATCCCCGCGCCGCCACTGGGCACCACACGTACACCCACACCCCGGCGGGGTGTGGTCGGCCGGTGTACCGACGCCGCCGCGCGCCCGCGCCGACGCGGGCACCACACGTACACCCGCATCCCCCGGAGCGGGCGAGGGAGGATGACGCATGGCGAAGCGGAAGACGATCCTCTACCTCACCGCCGAGACGGCGGTGGCCCTCGGCGAGTACCAGCGGCGGCACCGCGACCGGTTCGGCTCCCCCTCGGCGGCGGCGGAGCACCTGCTGCGGCGGGCGCTGGAGGGGGCGGTCGACGAGGGGCTGGAGGGGCTGCTGATCCCGGCCCTCGCGCGGGCGGTCGAGGCGGCGGCGGCCCGCGCGGTCGAGGCGCGCGTCGCCCCGCTCCTGAAGGCCCAGACCGACCGCCTGGCGGCGCTGCTGGTGCGGGGCGGCAAGGACGCCCTGGGCGCCTACGGCGTGGGCGTGGCGATCCTCGAACGGCTCACCGGCGATCCGGCGACCGCGCGGCGGCTCGCCGTAGAGGCGCGGCTGGCGGCCGGCCCGGCGTACACCACCCGGGGGCTGCGCGAGGAGGGTGGCGACGCATGAGGCGGCTACGGATCGCGGGGCGCCCGCCGGGCGGCGGGGGGGCGGAGGTCCGACAGCGGAACATCGCTGGCGAGATTGCCCGGCTGGAGGCCGCGCTGCGGCGGGAGGGGGACGCGCTCCGGCGCGCGCTTGATGGCGGCAGTCGCCAGGCGCTGCGGCTCAACCTGGCCGTCGCCCACGAGGAGGTGGGGGCGCTCTACCGGCGGCTGCACGCCCTCGGTGCCACGGCTGACGGGCTCGCGGGCACGCCGCTCGCCGTCGTCGAGCGCGCGGCGGGCGACGACAGCCCGGGCGGGGCATGAGGGGGCGGATGATCCTGCGCCACACCTACACCCGCAGCCGGGACACCGCCCGCGCGGGGCTGCGCTACTACCAGATGCGCCCGCGCGGCGAGGACGAGCCGCCCCGGTCGATCTTCGGGCAGGACGGCACCATGACCCGCGCCGAGGCGTATCGCCTGCTCGACGCGCACCAGGTCGGCAGCGGAGCGGGAGGCCAGGCGCGAGGCTATCTGGCCCACCGGTTGATGCTCAGTCCCGGTGCCCACGAGCGCCCCGAGGATCTGCGCGACCTCACGCGCCACGTCATGCGTGAGCTGGAGCGTGACAAGGGGCAGCGCCTCCACTGGGTGGCGGTCGAGCACCGTAACACCGCGCACCCCCACGTCCACATCGTCCTGGCGGGCGGGGCGGGCGCGGGTCGGCTCCGCGAGTTGCGCCTGGATCGGACCGACCACGCGCGCATCAAAGAGGATGGGCTGGACTACTGCCGCCTGACGGCGCGGGTGCGCGACGACTGGGAGTGGGCGCTCGCGACGGCGACGCGGGAGGACGACGCGGGACGACCCGGCCGCGACGCGGCGACACCGCCGATCGGCGGGCGGGATGATGACTGGGAGCGGGGCTGATACGGGACATCGGGGAGGTGGGCGATGCGGCGCCGGACGATCCTGGCGATCCTGCTGATCGCGGTGGCCCTGGCGGGCCTGGGCGGGTATCGGGCGCGAGCGGGCCTCGCCGCAGCCCTGGCGGAGCGGCGCGAGCGCGCCGAGACCCTGGCCGCTTGGCCGGTCCTGCGCGAGTGGGCGAGCCTGCGCGGGGTGCGCGCGGGGACGCTGGCGACCGGGGCGACAACGCCGGACGAGGGAGCGGCCGGAGCGGGTGGCGCAACCGCTGCGGGGCTGCCGCAGGCGACCGTGCCGGGCCTGCCCGACGGCGTGCCCCCGTTCGTGGCTTGGCGGGAGCGCCCCGCCGCCGAGCGGTGGGCGCTCTACACCCGGCCCGACTGGGCGGGGGTGCGCCTGGCGACGCGGGGCGGCGGCGGGACCCTGGCGGCGGCGCTCGCCCTGGCCCTCGGGCGGCTCCTGATGTGGCCCCTCCTGCGGGGGCTGTGGTTCGTCGCGATGGCGGCGGCGCTGGTGCGCGGGCGGCGGCCAGGGACGAGCCACGGCAGCGCGCGCTGGGCGACCCCCGCCGAGGTGCGGGCGCTGCGGCCCCGCGCGGGGCGCGCGGACCTGGTGGTCGGTGAGGTCGGGCGCTGGCGGCCCCGCCCGGTGGCGATCCCGGAGGACCAGCTGTACGAGCACACCCTGCTGGTGGCCCCGAACGGCACCGGCAAGACGGCGGGCCTGATCATCCCCAACCTCCTCGCCGAGGCGGGCCGCCGCAGCCTCGTCATCGCCGACGCGAAGGGGGAGCTGGCGAAGCTGACCGGGGCGCACCTGCGCGCGGTGCTGGGCGCGGACCGCGTGCAGATCCTCGACTTCCTCGACCCCGCGCTCTCGGTCGGCTACAACCCGCTCGCCCACGTCACCGACGCGGCGAGCGCGGCGCTCTTCGCGGAGGCCTGGGTTGCGAACACCGGCACCTCGAAGGAGGCGTTCTGGGACAACGCCGCCCGGACGCTGATCGGCGCGGCGGCGCTCCACCTGGTCGGGACGGCCGCTGGCGGCCCGGCCCCGCCGCTCGCGGCGCTGGTGGACCTCCTCTGCGGCGACCCGGCGCGGGCGATCCGGGGGCGGCTCGCCGCCAGCCCGGTCCCGGCGGTGCGGCGGCTGGCGCGGGCCTTCCTGGCGAACCTGGAGGAGAATGGCAAGCTGCTGGCGTCGGTCTTCTCCGAGCTCGCCCCCCGTTTCGCCTGCCTGGACTACGCGCAGGTGCGGCGGGTGACGGCGGTCGACGAGCTCGACCTGGCGGGGCTGGCGGCGCGGCCGGGGGCGCTCTACGTCGGGCTCGACCTGGCCTACGCGGACCTCCTGGCCCCGCTGACCGGCTGCCTCTACCTCCACCTCTTCAAGACGCTGGCGGACACGGCGCGCGCGCAACCGTCCGGGCAATTGCCGACGCCCGTGCTGGCCTACCTGGACGAGTTCGGGGTGCTGGGGCGGATCCCGCAGTTCCCGGCGCGGATGGCGACGATCCGCGCCTCGCGCTTCGGGGTGGTGCTGGTGGTGCAGGCGCTGCACCAGATCGCGGCGACGTATGGCAAAGAAGGAGCGGCGACGATCCTGACCAATGCGACGACGAAGCTCTGCCTGGCGCGGGTGAGCGGCGACGACGCCGACTACTTCTCCCGCCTGACCGGCACGGCGACCGTGCATAGCCGCAGCCGGGGGCGCAGCCGCGCGACCGTGGCCCCGCTGGCCGACCGGGGCAGCGTGGGGGCCGGCGAGGCGGGGCGACCGCTGCTGACCCCCGACGAGCTGCGGACGCTGGGGGCGGGGGTGCTGGTCGTGGCGGCCGACCGCCACCCGCTCCTGGCGCGGCAGCGGCGCTACTACCGGGTCCCCGTGCTGGTGCGCCGCCTGCCGCTCGGGCACATACCCGGCCCCGGCGACCCCGACCCGCTCGCGCCCTTCCGGGCGCGCCGCGCCGCCGACCCGCTGCCCGTCGCAGCGCTGGCGGTGCCGCTCCCCGATCGTGACGACGAATCGGGCGAGGGGCCGCCCAGGGCGCTGCCCGACCTGTGCGCGGGGGTGGCCCCGGTCCCGGCTGCGGACGCGCCGACAGCGGTCGTGGTGGGCGACGGACCGCCTGCGACCCCCGTTCGCCTGCCGCCGGAGGCGAGCGATGGGGATGATCCGCCCGCGCCACCCGTGTTGGCCGCGCGGGCGCGACCCGCACGCACGAAGCGGCCACGCCGGGCGGTATCGGAACCGGTGGCCCCGGTCACGGCCCATCCCATGCCGCTCGCCCCCATATATTCGCCGGCGCTGACCCCGCGCGAGGCGCAGCTGCTGGCGGCGCTGGCGGCGGACCCGGCGGCGTCGAGCGCCGCCCTGGGGGGCGGCCTGGGGATCGCCGCAGGGACGGTCCGCAAGGCGCTCGGGGCGCTGCGCGCGAAGCTGGGCGCGGGGCCGGACGCGGACGGGGCGGCGCTGGTGTCCCTGGCGCGCGTGCGCGGGCTGCTGATCGGCGCTGGCGAGGCTGGGCGGAGGGGAGAGGACTGAGGTGATCTGGTGGAAGCTGCGGCGAACCACACCCCGCTCGCGTTCTACCTGGCCGGTGGCGGTGGATGACGCGGGGCGCGAGGTGGCGCGCTGGCGCGGCCCGAATAGCCCCGCCGGTTGGCGGCAGGTGGGCACGTGGGCGGCGGCGCTCGGCATGCCCTGCCGGTGGGGGATCGCAGGGGCCTGGAACTATGGCCGCGGCTTGGCGCAATGCCTCGTCGCGACGGGGGCCGAGGTCTACGAGGTCAACCCGCGCTGGACCGCGCTGCAGCGGCAGCGGGCACGCAAGGTCGAGAAGAGCGACCGCCTCGACGCGCGCGCCGTGGCGCTGCTCGTCTGGCGCGAGGCCGCGACCCTCCCCGTCGTCGCCGCGGACGACGAGACCGCCGTGCTGGAGTTGCTCGTGACCGAGCGCGAGGGCGCGGTGGCGGAGGCCACCCGCCTGCGCAATCAACTCCACCAGCTCCTGTTGCAGCTCGATCCCGAGTACCGGGGGCACTTGCCGAGCCTGCGGACGTCGGCCGGGGTCGACGCGGCGGCCAGCTACGCCACTGCGGGCCCCAGCCCCCTGGCACAGCACCGCGCCGGCGCGGTACGCCGCCTGGCCCAACGGTTGCAACTCGCCCTCGAGCAGGCCAAGGCGTTGGCAGGCCAGATCGAGGCATTGGCCCGGGAGTGCTGCGCCCCGCTCACGGAAATCTGCGGCATCAGCTTGCTCGCCGCCGGTGCGCTCGCCGGCATCCTCGGCCCCGGGTGCCGGTTCGCCACCGACGCGCAGCTGGCGGCCTACGCCGGGGTGGCCCCACTCGAGGTTTCCTCTGCGGAGCGCGTCCGGCACCGGCTCAACCGCAGCGGCAATCGTCGCCTCAACGCCATCCTCTACCGCATCGCCCTGACCCAAGCGCGGAGCTCGCCCCGGGCGCAGGCCTATCTCGAGCGGCGGCTGCGCGAGGGCAAGACCCGCCGCGAGGCGATCCGCGCCCTCAAGCGCTACCTCGTGCGGGCCGTCTGGCGGCGCTGGCAGGAATGTTTGTGCGCGACAGCGGCGCGACCAGCAACGCTCGCCGCCTGATGGGCGACTGAGGGCACCCGCCGGCGCTCTCCACCCCGGCGTAGCCTACGAAGGAGACCTTCGTAGGCTACGCCGGGGTCCCTCGCCGCCCGGAGATGGCTATGCACGTGGGGGCTTGACATAGGAGCGTCAGTGCCGTGCAACGGGGGTGATGGCCCGAGCCATTTGCCTGCCCCACGCAGGACGTTTGTTTCATTGCCGTGCCCGGATGACTGACGTATAGTGTGCGTATGGTGGGTTCGCGTGAGGGAGATCGCCGGATCGCCCGTATCCCTACAATTGCATAGTGAAGACGTTGAAGGGGCAAACCCGTCGTGAGGCGGGGTCGCAAAGCCAGGGGTCTCGGGTGTCCCGAGATAGCCCGGTTACCGGCATCCGACGCTGTACTTTGGCCCCGTAGCGTTCACGCTGCGGGGGTTTTGCGTGCGACCGCATGCTCCCGGGTGCACGACATTCCTCCATAAGATTGGGCGGCGACCATACGAGAGGGGCGGGGGAGATGGGCAGGGCCAATGGATGGCACGTCTACGCGATCGGCACGCTCGTGCTCACGCTCTTGCTGACCGTGTCCGGCGGCGCACGGGTCGCCGCGGCACCAGACCACGGCGGGATGGAGAGCGGCCTCTCCCGCGCTGTACGGGCCACCGAGGACGTGCCCCTGCCGGTCAAGCTCGGCGTCTACCTCGCGATGACGCCCTGGGACCCCACCGTGCTCGATACCTATGCCGAGCGGGTCGGGCGGGCGCCGGACGTGGCGATGCTCTACGTCGACTGGGCCCGCCGCGGGGTTGTGGGCGGGAGCGATTTCCCGGTCGCCTCGCTGGAGGCTATCGCCGCTCGCGGTGCCACCCCGCTGGTCACCTGGGAGCCCTGGTACCCCGGCGCGGGTGCCGCCCAACCGACCTTCTCGCTCGCCGCCATCGTGGCCGGCGAGCACGACGGCTACATCCGCGACTGGGCACGGGCCGCCGCCGCCCACGGGCACCCGTTCTTCCTGCGCCTGGCGCACGAGATGAATACCACCGCCTACCCCTGGGGGACCGGGCCGGGCAATGCCAACGGCAACACCCCGGACCAATATGTGGCGATGTGGCGACATGTCCGGGCGATTTTCGCGGCCGCGGGCGCGACGAATGTGCGCTGGGTCTGGTCCCCGAACACCGAGGACGCCGCCGGGCCGTCCTACGCGCAGCTCTACCCGGGCGACGACCAGGTCGATTGGGTCGGCATCGACGGCTATAACGGCGGTACGGCGCTCCCGTGGGGCGGCTGGAAGAGCCTGACCGAGGTCTTCGACCGCTCCTACGCTGCGATGACCGCGCTCACCGGCAAGCCCCTCATGCTCGCCGAGGTCGGCTCGGCCGAGCTCGGCGGCGATAAGGGGGCGTGGATCACCGAGGGATTCCTGGCCGCGCTGCCGACGCGTTTCCCGCGCGTCCGCCTGGTCGTCTGGTACAGCGAGAACAAGGAGACCGACTGGCGTATCGACTCCTCGGCCGCCGTGCTCGCCGCCTGGCGTGCCGTGGTCGCCTCGCCCCTGTACGGTGGCCGCTAGTCGACCTACGGACCCCGACTACCCACCCCCTCGCTTGCACGCCAGGGTGGTCGCTCAGGCGACCGCTACGGGACCGGTGGCTATGTTCGCCGAACCGACCGTCGCCCGGAAGTAGGCGACCGTGCGCCGCAGCCCCTCGTCCAGCCCGACCGCCGGCTCCCAACCCAGCAGCTGCCGCGCCTTCGCGATGTCGGGGCAGCGCCGGGTCGGGTCATCCAGCGGCAGCGGCCGGAACTCGACCGGGAGATCGCTGCCGCAGGCCACCTGCACCGTGCCGGCGAAGTCGGCGATGGTCCGCTCGTCGGGGTTGCCCAGGTTGATCACCTCCCCCGCCAGCCCCGCGGTTTCCATCATCGCCACCAGCCCGCGCACGAGGTCGCTGACGTGGCAGAACGAGCGGGTCTGGCGCCCGTCGCCGTAGACGGTCAGCGGCTCGCCGCGCAGCGCCTGGCCGATGAAGTTCACGATCACCCGCCCGTCCTCCGGGTCCATCCGCTCGCCGTAGGTGTTGAAGATCCGCACGATCCGCGTGTCGACCCCGTATGCGCGCCGATAGGCCGCCATCAGCGTCTCGCCGAAGCGCTTCGCCTCGTCGTAGATGGCGCGCGGCCCGGTCGTGCTGCAGTTCCCCCGATACGTCTCCGGCTGCGGGTGGACGAGCGGGTCGCCGTAGATCTCCGAGGTGGAAGCGAACAGGATGCGCGCCCCGTCACGCCGGGCCCGGTCCAGCAGCAGCCGGGTGCCGACCGTATTGGCGGCGGCGGTCTCGAGCGGCAGGCGCATGTACGAGCGCGGGCTCCCCGCGTTGGGGGAGGCGGGGGAGGCGAGGTGGTAGATGCGGTCGATGGCGGGCATACCGGGCGGCAGCGGCGCGGTGATGTCGGCCTCGACCAGGTGGAATCGCGGGTGCCCCGCCAGGTGTGCCGCGTTCTCTCGCCGACCGGTGGCGAAGTTGTCGAGCGCCCAGACCGCGTGCCCCGCCGCGAGGAGCGCGTCGCATAGGTGCGAGCCGATGAAGCCGGCCCCGCCGGCAACCACGATGTTCATCTCCCTGTCTCCTCGGCCTGGTGGCCACTGCCCGAACGCTTGTTCGGGTGAAGTCCTGTTGGTCGGCCCGCGCGTGTCAGTGCCGGTCGGCCTCCGCGCTCGCCCCCGCGCCGGCACCGCTGCCGTAGCCCTCGGGGTGCGTCGCGTGCCAGTGCCAGGCGGTGCGGACGATCTCCGGCAGCCCGAAGCGCGGCACCCAGCCCAGCACCTCGCGCGCCCTGGCCGCGTCGGCCCAGATCGCCACCGGGTCGCCGGGTCGGCGCGGGGCGTACGCGACCGGCACCGCGACGCCACTCACCGACTCGACCAGCTCGACGACCTCGCGCACCGACGCCCCGCGGCCGGTCCCGAGGTTCACGGTCGTCGACCGCTCCTGCGCCCGCAACCAGTCCAGCGCCCGCAGGTGCGCGTCGGCCAGATCGGCGACATGGACGTAGTCGCGCACGGCGGTCCCGTCCGGCGTCGGGTAATCGGTGCCGTACATCTTCACGGCCGGCCCGCGCCCCAGGGCGGCCCGCATCACCAGCGGGATGAGGTTGGCCGTGCGGGACCAGTCCTCACCGTGTTGGCCATCGGGCGCGGCACCGGCGGCATTGAAGTAGCGCAGGCTCACGTGGCGCAGCCCGTGGCACCGCTCGTACCAGGCCAGCAACTCCTCGACCATCAGCTTGCTGGCGGCGTATGGGCTCTCGGGGTGCGTCGCGCTCGTCTCGCTCACCGGCAGCGTCTCGGGCGTGCCGTAGACGGAGCAGGAGGACGAGAAGACGAAGCGTCGCACGCCGGCCCGCGTCGCACCCCGCAACAGCGTCAGGGTACCGGCGACGTTGTTGCCGAAGTAGCGCCCGGGGTCGGCCATCGACTCGCCCGGGGCCTTGTAGGCGGCGAAGTGGATCACCGCGTCGATCGCCCACGCGGCGAAGATCCGCCCCAACAGGGCCTCGTCGGCGATGTCGCCCGCGTATAACGGCGTGTCGCCGATCGCCTCGCGATCCCCGGTCTCCAGGCTGTCGAGCACCACCACCGATTCGCCCCGCTCGCGCAGGACGCGCACCGTCTGCGAGCCGATGTAGCCCGCCCCGCCGGTCACCAGTACCGTCATCGTCCCCGCCCCTCCTCGGTGCCGTATCGTTGCCATCCCTCGCGAATCAGACGACGCGTGCACCGGCACGTGGCTATCCCGATGCGGCGTGCCGCCCCGCACCCTAGTCGTCGCCGAGCGTCAGGCTGAGCCCGGCCATGTGCTCGACCGCGGCCGGGGGCACCGCCGTGAGCGCCGCGACCGACGGCAGCCCGACACCGCGGTAGGTGAAGCCGAGCGCGGCCATCTCCCGCGCATCGTAGAGGTTGCGCCCATCCACGAGCACCGGGCGGGCCATCCCTTCGCGCACGCGCGTCAGGTCCAACCCGGCGAATTCATTCCACTCGGTCACCAGCGCCACCGCATCGGCCCCCAGCGCGGCCGCGTAGGCGTCGGCGCAGCATTCCACCCCCGGGAGGAGCGCTTTCGCCCCCGCCATGGCCGCCGGGTCGTAGGCGCGCACGCGCGCACCGCGCGCCTGGAGCGCCCTGATGATCTCGAGCGCCGGGGCCTCGCGCAGGTCGTCGGTGTTCGGCTTGAACGCCAGGCCCCAGACCGCGATCGTGCGCCCCGCCAGGCCCGCGAGCAGGCGGTCGAGCTTGCGCACGAAGGCGCGCCGCCCGTCGCGATTGATGTCGAGCACGGCGCGCAGCAGCTGCGGGTGGCAGTCGGCCTCCGAGGCCATGAATTCCAACGCCTGCACATCCTTCGGGAAGCAGGAGCCGCCGAAGCCGATCCCCGCGCTGAGGAACTGCGGGCCGATCCGCCGGTCCAGCCCCATCCCCGCCGCCACCTGCCGGACATCCGCGCCGAGCGCCTCGCAGACGTGGGCGATCTCGTTGATGAACGAGATCTTCGTCGCCAGGAAGGCGTTGGAGGCGTACTTGATCATCTCGGCGGTGCGCAGATCGGTGATCAGCGTCGGCGCGCCGAAGGTCCGGTAGAGCTCGGCCACCGCCGCCGCCGCGTCCCGGTCGGCCGCGCCGAGGACGACACGGTCGGGGTTGAGCATGTCGCGCACCGCCGTCCCCTCGCGCAGGAACTCGGGGTTCGCCACGACCGCGAAGCGCGCGCCGGAGGCCGCCGTCTCCTCCGCCAGGATCGCCCGCACCAGGTCGCCGCTGCCGATCGGCATCGTGCTCTTGTTGACGATGATCGTGCGCCGTGCCGGGTCGGGACGCCGGGCGTTATCCTCGCGGGTGCGGCGCTCCGGGCGCAGGTGACGGCCGATGGCCCGAGCGGCCTCGCGCACGTACCGCATGTCCGCACCGCCGTCCAGCCCGGACGGGGTGCCGACACAGATGAAGACGAAGTCCGCGCCGGGTACCGCCTCGGCGTAGTCGGCGGTGAAGCGCAGTCGCCCGGATTTCAGGCCACGCGCCAGCAGTTCCTCCAGCCCCGGCTCGAAGATGGGACACTCCCCCGCCCCGAGGCGGGCGACCTTCGCCGCGTCGATATCGACGCCGACGACGGTATTGCCGAGATCGGCGAAGACCGCCCCCGTCCCCAGGCCCACGTAGCCGCTCCCGATCACCGCGATCTTCGCCATTATCGCCCCTTCCTATCTTTCACGGTTCAACCCCCGCTTGCCGGCCGCGCGGTGCATGAATCACTTGT
>JAABUM010006343.1_pt1 | contig 11646 bp, 10 predicted proteins | sample 5559161 | NCBI WGS metagenome assembly JAABUM01 (sample SAMN10711868, study PRJNA513369) | rock metagenome | isolation source: Antarctica rocks | place: Antarctica: Victoria Land, Siegfried Peak nord | reverse complement strand
CTGCAAACATGGGTATGCCTTTCGGGTCCGACGGGGCCGGAGCGCCCCGACTACCCGAGCAGCGTGCAGGAGTTGTCTCCACAGCGCGTTTGAAACGGCTGTGGACCGGATATCAGCCCTCGCGCACTGCTGTTCGCTGAGCTATTGCTATTTGGTGGGTGGCTTCACGTCCACGATCTTTGCGATGACCGTGTTCGCTTCCTTGTTCAGCGATGCCAGCAATTTCGCGGTGCTGACCTTCTGCGTTGTGGCGATCTGCTGCAGGGTCTGGCCCTTCATGACATCTGCAAACAGCTCCATCGGAGTCAGTTTGAGAGTTGTGGCCACCGAGGTGACGGCGGTGATGAGCCCGAGCTGGCCCGCCATCGCCGCTCCGTTCACGCCCATCGAGTCACCGCGCTTACCGCCCGGCACACCGGACATGTTCGGCATCGTGGGCATCTTGGCGCCCATCGCGCCGACCGGTAGGGCGATATTGATCAGCTTCGGCATGCCCGCATTGACTCGGGCGTCCAGCCGCGTCAGCAGCGTGGCGCGCGAAACCTGATGGGAGGCTGCAATCTGCGTCAAGGACTTGCCCGCCATCAGGCCCTGCTTCACGCCAGCGATGTCGGTACCGAAGTCCTTCGCGACATCAGCCGACAGCGCATTGATTGCCGCAAGCCCGCTGTTAGATGTCGCGCTGGATGCCGCATCAGCTGAGGTCGTATCGCCCACAGTCGTTCCTGCGGTGGAGCCTGGTATCGAAATCGCCGGCGCCGAAGAGTGTGCGGCTGTGACGGCGTAGGCAGGAACGGCCATGGCCGCAACTGCAGCCGCAGCTATCGCTGCGCCGCCGACGATCTTGGATGTGCGATTCATGGGCGTCACCTTTGGTTCCGGTGGGGCAGCTGCCCCACACTCTCTTCTACTCTACGAGCGATAGCTAGGCGGACGACGGGGGTCACCTGTGCGGGTGCTGTCAGCGAGCGGGATTTCGCTGCGTGTTGTCGCCGGGGACCAGCGGTTTCTCGTGCGGTAGCGACAGCACCGCGTGTTCGATCATTGCATGTTTGCGTATTTCGTCTTCGACCTGCTGGAGGTGGACCGCGAGCACCGACTCGCGTTCGTCGCCCACCAGGTCGACAGTTGCCACGACGAAGAGCTTCTGCGGGCCGACGAACTCCATGTGCAGGTAGGTGACCTTCTCGATGGCGGCGTTGTGGAGCAGGGTCTGCAGCACCCGGTCCCGTACCGGGCCGGTGATGGCCTCACCCACGAGGAACTCGCGGTTGCGATTGACGAGGAATACCGCGACCACGGCGAGCATCACACCGACCAGGATCGACCCGAGCGCATCCCACATCGCGTTGCCGGTGATCTGGTGCAGAGCCACCCCGGTGGCCGCGATCAGCAGACCGACCTGAGCTGCGGCGTCCTCGAAGAAGACGGCGCGCAGCGTCGGGTCGGACGTGCGGGTGATGTAGCGAAGTGGATGTAGCCCCGCCTTGCTGGCGACACCCCGGGTCTGCCGGAGCGCCTGCAGGAAGGAGGTGCCCTCCAGGACGAACGCGATCGCCAGCACGATGTAGTTGACGAGGTAGTCACCTGCCTCCTCGGTGGATCCGAGTTGCTGGATACCGTGCCCGATACTGACTACCGCGCCGGCCGTGAGTAGTCCGACGGCGGCGAACATCGACCAGACGTAAGCCTCTTTGCCGTACCCGAGCGGGTGCGCCTCGTCTGCCTCTTTGGCGCCGCGCTTCTCAGCGATCAGCAGGAAGATCTCGTTGCCCGAATCCGCCCAGGAATGTGCGGCCTCGGCGACCATCGACGCCGATCCGGTCAGTAGTGCAGCGCCAGTCTTGGCGATCGCGATCAACAGGTTCGCGACGAATGCGACGAGCACTGTCACCAGGCTGTCGTTGCCTCCTTCCGTACTGTCAGCTCTTGCCACGGCGTCCGCGCTGGTCGAAGTCACAGCTGCCACGGTACGGCGATGGCCGCCCTCGGTGCTGAGGGCGGCCATCGGCAGTGAAGGGTTGATCAGCTGGTTCGGACGACGCTGTCGGTTCCCCAGATGTAGGTCGTCTCGTTGTAGGCCACCCGGTATTCCCGGGTCTGAGATGTGGAGTAGGTGTAGCTGGACTTGCCCTGGGAATCGGCGACTATGTTCTTCAGGCCAGTCCAGGCGCTGCCACCGACGGGCCGGTACTGGATGATTCCGGTTTCGCCGGCGTAGGGGATGTTCCTGTAATAGCTGGTGGCGTACCGGACGACACGCGCATCGAGGGTCGTCTTGCCGTTCGCGCGCGACGCGCGCAGGCCAGCGTACGAGGCAACTTTGACCGTCGTCTGGGGCACATTCTGGGTGTAGGAATTGTTGTTGCCGTCGATCGCCGCCCAGCCCTTCCAGGTGCGGGTGCCAAGTGGCGTCTCCGGCAGCGTGTCCCCGATCTGGGTGCCCACCGTGACGTCCCAGGTGCTGCGCAGCGAATTGCTGAACAGGACCGAGTCCGCGGACACCGCCAAGCTCGGGCCGACGTACCAGATGCCTTTGAAACCGGTGTGCAGGGCGCACCCGCCCGTTGCGCTCACCGGAACCTCGGTGTACTTCTTCTGCACGTTGACCCTCGCGGGAACCACCAGTGAACAGCTGCCGTAAGCAGCCCCGGTGCTGTTGGTCTTCATCTGGGATGCTGCGCGCATCACCGCTCGGTGGTCGGTGCCACTTCCTGAAGCGGCGCTTGCGGGGGCGGCGACCCCGACGGCCAGACCGGCGATCAACGGAGCCGCGGCGATGGCGGTACGACGATGGAACATGACGTTTCCTGCTCTCTACGAGGAGCCCGGCCCCCTGGCCGGACTGGAGGAAAAACTAGGTGATCGACAATCCGAAGACGGTCGATGCGCTGCGCGGCTGCCCCATCGTGGCTACAGCCACCAGCACGTGGGTCAACTTGTGCGGACGGGGCTGGTGGTGCCCCAGATGTAGGTGCTCTCGTTGTAGACGACGCGGTATTCGCGGGTCTGAGACGTGGTGTAGGTGTAGCTGTACGCGCCTTGGGAATTGGTGATCACGTTCTTCAGGCCGGTCCAGGTTGAGCCGCCGACAGGCCGGTACTGGATGACCCCGGCCTCACCGGCGTAGGGGATGTTGCGATCCAGACTGGTGGCGTACCGGACGGCGCGGGTGTTCAACGTCGTCTTACCAGTTGCCCGGAAAGCGCTCAATCCCGCGTAGGAAGCGACCTTGAGCGTGGTTTGGGGCGCGTTCTGGGTGTAGGTGTGATTGTCAGCGTCGACCGCCGCAAAGCCGCGCCAGGTGCGGGTGCCGAGAGGGGTCGTCGAGATGTTTTCGAAGGAATCGCTGAACGTGCTTCCAATGACGCGCCAAGCGCTGTCGTAGGTGTTCTCGAAAAGGACACCGTCGGTCGCCGTCGGTAGATCCTGGCCGACGTACCAGATCGCCTTCAATCCGGGGTGCAGCGCACACCCGCCTGTCGTCCGGACCGGGACGGCGAAGAACCTCTCTTGGACTTTCACCTTCGTGGGCACGACGAGCGAACAGGTGCCGTAGGCACCGCTGGTCGCCGAAGAGTCGATTTCTGCTGCGGCACGCATCAGCGAGCGGTGGCTGGTGCCCTGTCCAGGTGATGCGCTCGCGGGTGCGGCACCGGCTACGGCCAGAGCCGCGATCAACGGTGCCGCAGCGATAGCTGTACGACGAAGAAACATGACGAGTCCTGCTCTCTACGAGGGGCTCGGCCCCCTGGCCGCGCTGAGAAAATCATAGGGAGGGAATGCTCATGGCAGGGGCGTTTCGTCGCGGCGTGACCAAAACGTCACAACGCTATTCGTGCGAGAGTGGAATCGACTGCTTCGAGCACCCGGTTGACGTCGGCGTGGGTGAAAACGAGAGGCGGTTTGATCTTCAGCACGTTGTCGTCGACGCCGTCCGTCGACATCAGGATCTGCTGTTTCCGTAGCTCGGAGACGAGGGTGCGCGCGAGGGCGGTGGCCGGCTGTCGCGTCGCCGGGTCGGTCACGAATTCGACGCCGATGAATAGGCCCATTCCGCGCACGTCACCGATAACGGGGTGGGCGTTCATCAAGCCCTTGAACCCGTCCATGAAGTATTCGCCGACGGCTGCCGCGTGTGCTGGGAGTTCTTCATCACGCAGGATGTGCAGCACTTCCAGGCCGATCGAGCACGACAGTGGGCTGCCGCCGAAGGTGTTGAAATACTCCATCCCGTTGTCGAACGCGTGGGCGATCTCGCGGGTGGTCACGACTGCACCGAGCGGGTAGCCATTGCCGATCGGCTTGCCCAACGTGAGGATGTCAGGCGTCCCGCCCAATGCGCGGCTGGCCCAGAAGTCGGTGCCGACCCGGCCGAGTCCGACCTGTATCTCGTCGGCCACGACGAGCGCGCCGTGTGCGCGTGCTGCGGCGTAGGCGGCCGGTAGGTAGGCGGGCGGCGGGACGATCTGGCCACCGGTACCCAGCATCGGTTCGGCGATCATCAGCGCGACGGGGTGCCCCGCTTCTTCCGCGCGCACCATCGCGTCGTCGATCTCGCGGACGTACTCCCTGGCGGACGTCGGCCCACGGTAGGGCCCGCGGTACGGGTCCGGCGCTGCTGCGATCTGGACGTGTGGGGCACGCCCGTTGCCGCCGGGCCTGTCGAATTTGTACGGGCTGATGTCGATGAGTGCTGTGGTGGTGCCGTGGTACGCCCCGGACAGCGCGACTGCGCCGCCGCGTTGCGTGTACGCGTGCGCGAGACGGAGCGCGAGCTCGTTCGCTTCACTGCCGGAGTTGGTGAAGTAGCAGACTTCGAGAGACTCAGGTGCGAGTTCACTGAGGCGGTCTGCGAAGTCGACCAGCGGTTCGTACAGGAAGCGGGTGTTGGTGTTCACCGCACTGAGCTGCCGAGCGGCGACCTCAGCGAGGCGGGGGTGCGAATGCCCCACCTGGGGAACGTTGTTCATGCAGTCCAGGTACTCCACGCCTGACGCGTCGTAGAGGAACTGACCTCGGGCCTGCACCACGTGGATCGGGTCGTCGGGGTACAGAATCGAGAGGTTCCGCGGGATGTGGCGGGCCCGGCGCTCCAGGATCTCCCGTGTTGCTTCCTTCATCGACGTGCTCCGTTCAACTGGTGGATCAGATTCCACGCGGCGGCTTCGGATACCTGTAGATAGTCGTCGGCTCCGTCTCGGGAGGCCTGGTAGGCCGAGATCGAGACGCTGGTGGCCAGTCTGGTCATGATCAGGTCGGGCAGCAGCTCGCGTTCGAGGTGGGTGAGCGGTCGGATGCTCTGGTAACCCTCAGTGATCGCTGCGAGAACGGCCAGCGGTTCGGCGCGGTCGAGCATCGTGTAGGCGCAGGTCACCGCGAGGTCGTTGATGCGGATGCTGTGTACCGCGTCGCCGAAGTCGATGACGCCGGTCACGTTGTCGCCCCGGACGAGCAGGTTGTGGTCGTTGACGTCGTTGTGGATGACGCCGAACTCCAGTTCACCCAACCGGGGCATCACCTTCTCTTCGAAGATGGCACGTGCCCGCTCGATCGCGGCGCGCTGCCCGCCCCCGGCGACGTAGGACAGGTAGGTGCTCAACACCTGGGGTGCGTGCTGCACGTCCCACTGCAACCACCGGTGCGCGGCAGGATGATCGAAACCGTCAAGCCCGATGGTCAGTTGCGCGACGGTCCGTCCGATCTCGGTGAACAACTCGCTCGACGGTCGTCCAACACGGGCGAGAACGGTGCCCGGCATGAAATCGATCAACCAGATGATGTGGCCCCTGTGGACGGTGAGGGTTTCACCCGAGGTGGTTGGCACCAATTGCGGTGTAGGTACGCCTGTCGCTGCCGTCCGCGCCATCATTGATTGCTGGAACTCGATGTCGGCTGGGGAGTCAGCGCAGTTCGCAATCTTGAAGACGAACTTGGCGCCGACCTTTGTGGTGACGGCCCAGTTCTGGTCCCGTTCGGAAACGAGGTGTTCGACGGCCGGCAGATCCAGGTCCCAGAGCTGCGCGGCTGCGGCTCGAACGTCACCGGCCGACCATGTCGGCCGCGTTGCCACCTGGCTGAACCCGTCCGCACCCGGTGCTTCGACAGGGAAGCTCGGTGTTCCATTTTGGGTCACGGTCAGTCCTTCAGTGTGTAGGGGCCCCAGAACTCAATCACGAAAATCGTTCCCCGCCTTACTTGCTGATTCACTGCATTAGTGCGCCCAAGGCGTTCGTGACGATGGCGTCGACACCGGCGTCCGCAGAGACGGTAACGCCGCGCTCATCGGGTTCGAGCGGCTCGAGCGTCGGGAGGCAGGGAAGTCGGCCTGCAGTGGCTCCGACGCTGCCTCAGCCTGTCCGCGATCAAACACGAATCGGCGGCGACATGACAGAAGCGCACGCCCGCCGCGACCTCTGTGCAGCGCGTCGCGTTAGGCGCGGAGCACGTGATGACGGCGCTGGCACCAGTCACTTCCTGCTCGTTGATCTACGCGCCGATGGCCTCCAACCACGGCCAGCGGTCCCCCCCGTGTCAAGGCCTGTGCGGGCCCGCGGAGGGTCGATCTGGTTGGGGTTGCGACATCCTCCTTGCGCTCGAGGTGAGCGGTTCGATCAGCGGCGCCTGGGAATTCGCGCGGCTACAGTGCGTGGCATGTCGGGAGGTCAGGATCCGAAAGTGGTTGCGGTGCAGGTATTGGGCCCGACTCATCGTGAGACGACGGCTGATCTGCTTGCCCACCAGATCATCAGTGCTATTGCGCTGGGTGAGTTCCAGCCGCATCAGCGTCTGCCGGCGGAGCGGGACCTTGCAGAGTCCCTAGGGGTCAGTCGGTCAACGGTGCGTGAGGCAATCGCCCGTGTCGTCGATGCCGGTCTGGTAGAGGTTCGTCGAGGTCGCGCGGGTGGGTCTTTCGTGCGTGATTCGTGGGGTGAGGCGACAGCGGATTCGGTCGAGCGCGCGGTGGGGGAGCGCTGGGTTGAGCTCGAGCAGTTGATGGATTTGCGGCATCTGGTGGAGGCCACGGTGGCGCGGACTGCTGCAGAGCGGCGCGATTCCTCGGATTCGCGGGCCATTCGGGACGCGCTCGCCAGGTATGAGCAGGCGTCGGATCTGCGAGCCGCTCAGGTTGCTGATCTGCGGTTGCATCGTGCTGTCGCGGCGGCCACGCACAACCAGAAATTGTTGGAGCTGCGCGAGAGCTTGCTGGCCCAGGCAAGTCTGGGTTTCTCGTTGGAGCCCTTCACGACGTCGATTTATGAGAAAGCGCTGCCAGACCACGTGGAGCTGGCGCAAGCAGTAGTGGACGGTGACCCCGATAGGGCCTGGGCGGTCGGCCGACGCCATTTCACCATCACGACCGACGAGGTTCGCGCGACCCTACAGCGTGCAACGAGAGATCGAACGCGATCAAGCTGACCCCTTGCGTCGTTGCGCCCACCACCTTTATGGTCTGGTCACCAAACCATTTCGGGATTCGGTTAAGGCGGTGCGCGCTGTGGCTTCAACGACGTCCTCCAGTGAACTAGAGCATGGTGCGATCGGGTTGCGGGATGTGCTGTTCCAGAGCATCACGGCAATGGCCCCCGGTGCTGCGATCGCGGCGTCGATCCCGGCTGGCGCGGCGTTCGCAGGCGGCGCGCTGCCGCTAGCGGTTGTTGTTGCAATGGTCGCCTGTCTGTTCGCGGCGTCCTCTATTGGTGAATTGGCTAGTCACCTGCCGGCTGCCGGGGGCGTTGCGACCTACTCCAGCCGCGGACTACATCCGATCGTGGGCTTTTTGGTGGCGTGGGGTTATGTGTTCGTCGAGGCCTTGGTGCCGACCCTTCTGTTGCTGCAACTCGGGTTCACCACGGCGTCGACTGTGCACTCGGAGTGGTCCAGCTACCCCGCGACTCTGTGGTGGCCGTGGGCGATCCTGGGGGCGATCCTGATTGCGACCGTCGCATTCTTCGGAGTCAAGGCCTCGGCGAGGTTCGGCACGATTCTGGGAGCTTTCGAGATCATCGTGTTCCTCATCCTGGCGATCTTCTTCATCGTCAAAGCTGGCTCTCACAACACGCTGAGTGTGTTCGGTACGTCGCACACCCCGAAGGCGTACGCGGGTATCTCAGGGGTGATCGCGGGTTCGGTGTACACGATCCTTGCGTTCTCCGGTTTCGAAGCGGCCGCTCCGCTGGCAGAGGAGGCGAAGGACCCCCGGCGCACGATCCGCCGGGCCATCATCGGCGCGACGTTGGCGATCGGCGTGATCTACATCTTCACCACGTACGCCGCTGCCGTGCTCGTGGGCCCGGACAAGTTCGCCGGCTTCGGCACCGAGGGTGCCAACAGCTGGGAGGGGATCGCCCGAGCGTCCTACGGCTTGTACTGGGTGCTCGTTTTCTTCGCGATCATCAATTCGACGGTCGCGAACGCGAACGCTGGCCTAGCCGTGTCCACCCGTATGGCGTTCGCCCTTGGACGTATCGGGGTGTTCCCGACCAGCTTTGCTCGCTTGCACCCCAAGCACCGTTCCCCGATCGTGGGCATCGCGGTGCAGTTCGTGATTGCAGTAGCCGCGACTCTCGTGCTTGGTTTCGCGTACAACCCGGTTACCGCGTTCGTACTCGTGGCCACGATCATCGTGATCGTCGTCGTGATCGTCTACATCGTCGTCAACGCGGCGTGTATCGGGTTCTTCCTGCGGTTTGAGCGAGGTCACTTCCACTGGCTGCGGCATGGAGTCGTTCCGGTCCTGGGCATCATCGCGTTCGTCCCCGCTCTCCTCACCTCGGCTGGTATCCCGGCATTTTCGTTCGTGACCCCGTTGACTGCACCGATTTCCTACGCCGGACCGATCGTTGCCGTCTGGATGGTCATCGGCGTGGTCTACCTGGTGTATCTGTGGACACGACACCGCAGCCGTGTCGTTGCCACCGGGTTGGTACACCTTGATTCAGAGCCTGATCAGCTAGCAGAGGCGGCAGAACGATGACGGATTTGGACGTACGCGCATTCCGACCCACCCCCGAGCAGTTCGCCTGGACGTTCGGGGGAGTGGCGCCGATCGCCCGCGTTCCGTCCGGGGCTGTTCTAGAGGTCTTCACCGAGGACTGCTATGCCGGAAAGGTCCGGGGACCTGATGACCTGGTCAGCGAGGTGTGCGATTTCCCGTTCCTGAACCCGCAGACCGGACCCTTCTACATCGAGGGCGCCGAAGTGGGCGACACGGTCGCCGTCCACTTCATCGACCTGCAGCCCGCACGAGATTGGGGTGCCTCAACCACCGTGCCGCTTTTCGGGGCACTGACCTCGACCCACACAACCGCCACGTTGCAACCAGCGCTACCCGAGCGGGTCTGGATCTGGGATGTCGACGCAGCCGAAAGCACCTGCACCTTTCACGCGATCGATAGTGACCACACGATGGTCCTACCGATGGACCCCATGCACGGCACGGTCGGTGTTGCGCCAGCAAATCTGGAGGTGCGGTCTGCGCTGGTGCCCGACGCCCACGGCGGCAACCTCGACACACCCGAAATGCGCACGGGGGCAACCTGTTATCTCGGAGTCAACGTCGAGGGCGCACTCCTGAGCATCGGCGACGGACACGCACGACAGGGTGAAGGTGAGACCTGCGGCACGGCCATCGAGATAGCGATGAATACCGTCATCACTGTCGAACTCATCAAGGGTGTCCCCACGCCGTGGCCGCGCATCGAAACCGACACTTACCTGATGTCGACCGGGTCGGCGAAACCGTTGGAGGACGCCTTCCGGATCGCTCAGCTCGACCTCATCCAGTGGGCGTCTGCCGCTACCGGGATGAGCCACCTCGACGCGTACCAACTGCTGTCCCAAACCGTCGAATCACCACTGGCAAACGTATGCGATGTCAACTACACCTCGGTCGCGAAGGTCGCCAAGGCCTACCTACCGTCGGGAGCCAACCCCTACGGTGATGCCCACACGCGACTTCGCGAAACCGCACGCAACTACCTGGCTCACCGCTGACGCATCGAGTCTGAAAACCCGACTCGCGTTGAGCATCACCCAGGTTTGGTCGATCTGCTTGGAGGACGGAGCAGGCAGGCTCGGTACGAAGGATTATGCGCCAGTCGGCGGCGGCAGCCGTCAGCGGGTCGACTGCTCGGCGGGAAGCAGCCTCACAGTCGTTCATCAGACGCTCGTCGGATGTGGTGGAGCCGCTCGTTCCTACGGTTGCGTGTTCGATGAGCTAGGGCGATGTGCAAGTTTCGGCCGACTCGCCGGTATCGGACCAGGGTGCAGGGCCACCATGAGTTGGGTGACGGTCGCCGGGTCGTTCAGGCGCTCGCCGTAAGCTCCGCGCACCTGGCTCATGCGGTAGCGGACTGTCTGCGCGTGCACGTGTAGTTCGGCCGCCACCTCCTCACGCCGACCCTGGTGCAGCAGCCACGAGCGGAGCGTCTCGGTCAGCCGTTCGTACGACGATTCGCCGGGTTGCCCGAGCGGGGCCAACACCTGTGCGCGTAGGTCAGCCAGCTCGCCCGGCGCAGACGCCAGAACCAGATCCGCCAGGTGCTCCTCGGTGTCAATCAGCGAACCCCGGCCGAGCCCGACCTCGAGAGCCCGAACGGCCCGCGTGTATGACCTCGCCGCCTCCAGCCAAGGGCGGGCGGGGCCGACATACGCTTCGCGGTCGGCGAGTACCCGCAACGCCCGCCGGCGGTCCGACACCAGCAGCACCGTGCGCTCGCTGCCCTCCCTGTCGCCCGGCTCCTCGGCCGCCCGCAACGTGCTCGGGCCAAGAGCCGACAGCATCGAACCGAGCCGGGTCGACGGCAGCACGACGACGGTCAGTCGGCGCGGTGGAGCCCAGTCTGCCCGGGTCGCGAACTCTCGGATGACTTCCTCGCTGCGGCCCGCGATCAACGCCGACGCCAACCGTTCCAGGCGCCGTTCGCTGGTTCGGCCCTGTTGGGCGAGCGCGGCCGCATGTCCTTCGACACTGGAGGCGTTCAGTTCGTCGATGTAGGTGAAGACGAGCTCCGCGAACTGAGCCGTCGCTACCGCGTCGAGTCCGGCCGACACCGCCGCCGCCGACATCTCGCGCCACGCAACTCGCGCACCGATGCGGTAGGCCGACAGCAGCGCATCCATCGGCCTGCCGCTGTGCGCCTCGCCCGCTCCCAATTTGTAGGCGCCGTCGAGCGCGTATGCGTGCGGTGTCGGATCGCCGCGGCGTCGACCGTTCGCGATGCGCAGGAACCCGCCGAGCGCAGCCTCGACCGCCGCTTCGATGCTCGCCCGTAGCTCGCCACTCGGGGTGTGCGTGTACTCCGGGACCGACGCGAAAATCTCGTCTACGCAGTGTTCGGCGAACTCGGGCAATCGCGCCTGCAAGGTGTCAAGCACCGCCGGCGCGACCTGCAGTGGCGAGTGGGTTCCAGTGCGCATGACTCTCCCGTCGGTTGTTCCCTGCGAACAAGATAGCCCGAATGATTCACGTGTAACAGACAAGAACTATCGGTTGCCGGCGAGCACCCTGTTTACATGGCACTTATCTCCGGCGACCGGCCGATGGACGGCGAGCGCACCGCGCGCACCTCCTCGCCCTGGCGCTCGCGTGCCTTCGCCCTGCTCAAGGCGACGACCACGCCGCTGCTACCCGAGGACTACGTC
>JAABUM010006342.1_pt1 | contig 11651 bp, 12 predicted proteins | sample 5559161 | NCBI WGS metagenome assembly JAABUM01 (sample SAMN10711868, study PRJNA513369) | rock metagenome | isolation source: Antarctica rocks | place: Antarctica: Victoria Land, Siegfried Peak nord | reverse complement strand
GTCGTCCCTACTCCCGATGCTGTGTGTCGCCGCCCCCGCCGGCCGGGGGCGCATGGCCCGACCGGACCGACCGAAGGGAGGACCGGGAGGACTTTTGCTTAAAGCAAAAGATGCCTTGCTCCCCGCCTCACCGCCGCCCGCGCCGCTATCGCAGCCGGGTGTTTCGCCCCCACACAGGCGGCGCGGGCGCGCCGGAAAAACCGCCCGCCCGCGCTTGCTCCAAGCGCCGGATCGCTGTATCGTGGGGGCACACATGACCGTTACCCGTCCGTCGTCGAGGTGCCTCCCATGCGCAAACGTGTCCTCATCGGCCTCCTCTGTCTCGTCGTCGTCGCGGCCCTGGCCGGCGCCGTCGTCGGCATTGTCACGCCGTCCCCGCGGGTCTACATGGTCGACGAGGTGCAGGCGGGTGTGCGGCAACATCCGCGCGCCTGGGTCGGACGCACGATCCTCGTCCGCGGCTGGAGCAACAGTTCGAGCGGCCAGGGCTGCGCCCCGTTCCGCCCCACCTCTCACCCGTGGCCCTCGTTGGTCGCGTCCTGCAAGATGGTCTGGCTGATACTGATGCCCACGTTCCCGTCGCCATCGTCGCCATCGTCGCCATCGTCACCCTCCTCCCCGTCGACAGAGCTACCCGTCCTCTTGCCGCACACGGGACCGGACCTGACCCGCCCCGACCTGCCCGTGAGCGCGGGTATGGGCCTGCACACGCTGCCGGTCGTCGGGTCAACCATATTCCGCTGGAGCGGGAGCCGCACCCTGCGCGTGCGGGTGACCATGGCCGCGTCCTCGTGCGATAATATGCAGCCTTGTGGAGTACTCGTCCCGTAACCCATCGACCACCCCGCCCCGCCCCACCGCCGCGCGCACCCCCTGTCGCGGCGCGGCGTCGGCACCCCGCACAGGGCGGCGCGGGCGCGCCGGGAAAGGGCGACGCGATCAGGCATCATCGTCGCCCCCCTCCCCCTCGTCCTCCTCCTCGGCGTCGACCAGCAGCCGGTCGTAGTCGGCGTCGGGGATCAGGCCCCGGAGCGCGGGCAGCGCCGCCGGCGGTAGCGCGAAGAAGTGCCGCCCGTTATCGGCCTCGACCGCGACGACGCGCCCGCCGTCCGCCGATCCGCCCACGATCGCGCTCTGGTAGGGCAACGTCACCACGTCCATCCCCCACTCGCGCAGGATCGCCAACCATTGCCGCAGCGGGATGGGGTCGTGCTGCGGCAGCACCTCCAGTTCGTCCTCCCACGCGCTCGGCACAATCCACCACACTGTGGGTTCCTCCCCGTTCCCCATCGTCGGCATGTCCATCCTCATCCCCTCCTCTTGCTCCCGTACCAGCGTGCTCATCGGTCCTCCCTCCCGAGGAACTGGCGCACGAACTCCCTTGTTGTAGGGAGCGCATCGCGCCTTAGGTCATCATTGGTCACGATCAGGACCTCCCATCCAGCCCGCTCGATCCGCTCTTTCTTCTCGGCGTCCTTGCGCTCACGGATACCGTCCTTGTTGAAGAGAGGGCCGAAGTGGACGCCGCCGTGAACCTCGATTGCGCGCAGGTTCGGCCAACCGAAATCGACGTGCGTGCGCGGGGCCACGCGCACCTCCCGATCGAAGTCGATCGTGTACCGCTCGCCCAGGTCGTCGGTCAGCAGGTCGAACATCCGGCGCTCGTCGCGCGACATGCGGCCGAGATCGGCGCGGCGCGTGTCGGCAGCGCGGTCGAAGGCGAAGTCCTCGCCGTACTTGGCCACGGTCGCGGCCCAGCCCTTCTTGCCAGCCTCGGACAGGCTCGCGGCGCTACGGAAGGACTGGACGTAGCGTTGATAGCCCTTGTCCTGGAAGCGCGCCGGGCCGAGCGCCTTGAACCGCGCGCGCTCCTCGGCCGTGATCCACACGGGACGCTGCTGGGTGGCGCGCGCGGGCGGCGTGCGCTCGGGCGGTCGCTCGGGCGGCGTGCGGTCGTCCCCGCGCCCGCCCCCGCGGCTCACGGGACGCCCCTCGCGCCCACGCAGGGGACAACCGTGTAGTCGGCCACGTCACACGCCCCTCACGCTGTCCACGGTCGGCGGCGGGGTGTAGGCGAGCGCGTTGACGCGCACCGCCGCCTCGACGAACGCGGAGGCGCGCAGGCGGTCGTGCGTCAGCAGCGTGGCGCACACACCCTCCGCCGCCGCGCGCACGGTCGGGTCTGCGCTCTGCGCGAAGACGGCGATCAGGCGCTCCGCCGGCGCGCTGCGGAAGAAGTCCCGCAGCGTGGCCACGCCGAGTTCCTCGCCCGCGGGCGCGCCGCACATGATCGTCTGGAGGTGGAGCAGTGCCAGCTCGATGACCAGCGTGGCGATGTTGTCGTAGAACGGGTCGGAGCTGGGCCGGCTCGCCCGCAGGATCAGCTGGGCGATCGCGCGGGCGTCGGCATCGTCCCCGACGCCCGCCAGGATCGCGTCCCAGGCCGCCTCCGTGGCCGCCATCGTCGTGCCCACCGCAGCGATCATCTCGGTCGGTGTGGCGGCGAGGGCCGGCCGACCGGCACGGTCGGTGGCGGGCGCGGTGCCGCCGGGCAGCTCGCGCCCGAACAGGGGTCGTAAGGTCTTCATCGTCGGTGGTCTCCTCTACGCATACGCATCTACTCAGCGTGCTGTGCCTCGGCCGCGAGAGGCCGCTGGTTAGCGGCCGTGGCCGTGGCTGCCGCGTGCCCGTTGTGGACGGTCCTGCCCCCTCTCCCGTTCGCGCTCCGGTCCCTCCTGTCCCGGTGACGCGTGCGCGGCGGCCAACACCTTCTCCGCCGTCCGCGCGATGTAGGCCTCCCGCTCGGGCGGCGTGCGCCCCTGGCCCTGCCCCGCTGCCCCGCCCTGGTCGAGCGCGCCCACCAGCTCGTCGCGCGTGAGCTGCGGATATTTGTCCACGAGCTGGTGCGCCGCGCCCCACTCGGCCTGCCGCGCGTCGAGCCGGCCGTCACTGCCCGCAAGGAGCGCCCGGCGCAGCGTCCCGAACTGCGCGGCGTCGGGCGGTTCCGCCGGCGCCGCCGCCGGCGCGGGGGGGTGCGGATGGACCGGGAGGGCCAGACCCGTTTCGACGGGCAGCCCCGCCTCCCGCAACGACGCGCCCAGTTCGGCGCGCAACGCCGCCTGGTCGGGGCCGCGCGGCGGGTCGCCGAAGCCGGCGCGTACGGCCGCCGCGATCGTCGCCGGCTCCACCCCGTTCGCGCGCAACACGGCCGCGAAGGTGTCGGGCTGCTGATAGGGGAACCGCGCGTGGAATTGCCCCGCAGCCGCGCGCGCGGCCGCGGACGCGGCCTGGTCCCGGGTCGCCGCGTCCGGGGCGCCGGACACGGCGTGGGCCACGCGCTGCTCCGCGTGCAGGTCGGTGTAGACCGCCACCATGTATTGCTCGGGCGTCGGATGCGTGAAGCGATCGGGCGCGGGCGCCGGCGCCGGCGCCCGCGCGGCTGGGTCTCGGTCGCCCAAGACCTGATCGAGGCGGGCCGCCGCCGCCCGCGCCGCCTCGTTGCGCTGGTCGGGGGGCACCCAGCGGCCGCGCTGATCGTCCACGAGCGCGGGGTCGAGCTGGGCGTGTTCCAACACCCAATCGGCCAGGTCGAGCGCGGCGGGGGCCACGCGGCTCTCCCGGTCGGCGCTCACCAGGGGGATGCGCCGGTCCGGGTCCGCGCGCGTGGTAAAGCCGGCGAGCGCCGCGGCCTGCTCCGCGCCGGCGGTGCGTGTGTCGAGGTCATAGCGCGCGGCGAGGACCTGCGCCATGCTGTCGTGCAACCCGCGTTGGATGCCCATGCTATCCACGCGCACCCAGGCGTCGAACCGTCCTGGGGCGGGCTCGGTCAGCAGCACCGGCGGGAAGCCGTCCTGCGTCAGGTCCGCGACCTGCGCCGCGGGCACGTCGCGCAGCAGCACCAGCCCACTGCGCGCGGCCGGCCGGAGCGCGATATCCGTCCCCGCCCTCCGGAAGAGGCGCCGGGGTGTGGGCGTGTCGTCGATCGTGCCCCACGTCTCGCCGATCAGGCCGGCCGCCAGCAGCACGTCGAGGGAGCGGTACAGCGATCCGCTGCCCACGCGCATGCGCCCCTCGGTGGACGCGATGATCGCGCGCCGGAGGCCATAGCCGTGCCGCTCGCCGGCGGCCAGCACGAGCAGGATGTGGTAGATCAGGTGCGTCAGCGGGAGCGGCACGGGGAGGTCGTGTGTGCCCTGGCTCATCGCACGCCCTCCTCTCTCACGGATGGGACGGCGAGGCGCGCGGCCGCGCGGTCTTTCTCACGCCCCGGGGGCGGCCCTGTGTAGATCGGGGACGCCGGGGACGCCGGAAACGCGGCCACACAAGGCGGCGCCGGGCGCCGGAGAAAGAGGAAAGGCGGCGTCACGCGGAAACGCGTGTGCGCGGGAAGCGGCCGGCGTGCGAGGGACGGGGCACGCCGCGCTTGGTCGGACAGGGAGGACGCGCGCTCGTTGAGGCGGGGGCCTAGTGAGCGCGCGTCACTCGTTGATGCCTGTTGGTGTGGAGCTAGTGGCGAGCGCGCTTGAAAGCAAACGCCATATACTTGGACGTCAGATCGTACGGTGTCATGCTCACCAACTCCCAACCATCCAAACCTAGATCGTCGAGTGGATCGACATATCTGGGATCGTTCATCTTTTTTGCCTCCAGCACAAGTGTCTTGTATTCCCACTGCTGAAGGGAGGGAGCACCTGTGTAGGTCGATGTGGGCGATAAGGTTGACCCTTGTGCCTGGTTGCGCATACTCGTTAACCATCCTTCCTACGTACTCCCATCACTATACACCTAGCCCGCAGCGCCACATGCTGCCACCGGGACGCATGTGGGCGTATGCGGACAACAGAGAGAAACGCGCGAAACTGGCGCACATCGCCGCGGACCCCCTTGCCCCGCCCACTGAGCAGGACAAGGAGACTGGCGAAGGCAAACACGAGCACGACATGGATGGGGCCGGCCAGCAGGTGATGCCGCGCCGTCAGTATCGTGACGAACCAGAGGACGATGCCAGCGGCCAAGAACACGCCCACGAGCTTGGTACGCGGGACGAGGGCGGTTGCGTCGTCTTGCCACCGCCGACCACCGCGAAACAGCAAACGGAACAAGCTCATGGTTTCGGTCCCGTGAGGCCCGCGCCTATTGCGCCGGCATAGCCGCCGACACCCGCTGTCGCGGCCGTCGTTGCCACACGAGTGATCGCCCCTGCAGGAGCATGTGCGCCGGCCGCGTTCGCCATAGCGCCACCCGGATTGAGGGTCGAGATGATCTTGGGCACGCGGTAGAGCACAATGAGGCCGGCCAGCCCCAGGAGCGGCTGTAAGAAGCCATCCATGTGCAGGCCGAACTCCATGATCGTGATCATCTTGAGCACCACGGCGTAGCCCACGCCCCATAGCGACACGTTGATGAACGACGAAGCCCAGCCCCGCGCGAAGCCGGAGGCCTCGGGCAGCACCCAGCACGCCACCATCAGCGGCGAGATGCCGTAGAGCGTCGCCAGCAGGAACAGCCCGACGAGCTTGGTCAGCGCCATCAGCAGCAGGATCACCAGGCCAACCACGGTGAAGATGATCCCGAAGACGATCATGAGCACGCTAGCCCACACCGCGCCGGCCGCCGACCCGAAGATCGTCCCGGCCGTCTTGGTGTCGATGCTGACGCGCGCGAGCGCGCCAGCGTCGGTCCCCCCCGTGTAGTGCAGCACCGCTGTCGTCAGCTCGCCCAGGCCGGCGAACCACAGGTGCAGCGCGTCGGGCAGGAGCGTGATAGCGACGAGGCCCAGCACGGCCCGCCAGAGCACATCGACCGCCTCGACCACGTTGGCGCGGCCCACATGCGCCAGGCCGAACTTGCACAGCCCGATCAGCGAGAGCACGCCGTAGAGCCCGTAGGCGAGGTCTTGCATGTTGTCGAAGAACGTCCCCAGCTCGTGCCAGCTCCCCCGGTCAGAGAAGTCCGGTGTCCCGGTCAGCACCGCGATGACGGGGGCGGCGATGGCGGTCGTTACCTTGTCCAGCCCCCACTTGACGCCGCCGCCGATAGCTTGCACGCCGCCGACGAACAGGCTCGTGATCGCGCCCAGCGTGTCGATGCAGATAGGGGAGCCGAAGGGGACGGGGATATGAAAGGCGAGGGGGCCGGCACATCCGCCGCCGGCCACGCCGCCCGTCGTGGGGTCGATGCCGGGGATGCCCCCACCGATCACGACGGGGCCGGTCACGTTGTAGGGCGCGCCGGCGCTGGTGTGGTGCGCGCCCACGGCCCGGACCTCGTGCGGCCCCACCGGGGCGTCGGGGATCGTCACGTCGAAGCGGGTGTAGCCGGACGCGTCCACGTCGTGCTGGCCCAGCACATGCGGCGTGTCGTCCCAGTAGAGCGTCACCTGGGTCGCCGGCGGGAAGTCGTCCACGATGGCGACGATGTGCGTCGTGCTGATCCCCTGCGACGAGGACAGCGCGATGGCCGGGTGGTGCGCCGGCGTCGCCGACGGGACCGGCGTGTAGGTCGGGCGCGCGGTCGCCGTGGCGTACGGCGTGTGGGTCGGATACGGCGTCTGCGTGGGGATCGGCGTGTGGGTCGGTGGCGGGGCGCTCGCGGCGTGGACGGGGCGGACGGCCACCGGGCCGGCCAGCGCCGCCAGGACGACGACGAGCGCCGCGCTGCTCCTTAGCGTGCGGCCCATAGCTGTGCTCCTTCCTGCTCCAGCTCCGGCGTTCTCCGGGACGCCGGTATCGTCATCTGCTCGGGCGTCTTGCCGGCGGCGAGCGCGTCCACCGCCGCCCACACCTCCTCCTGCGTGGGATTGGCCGGCTCGCGCGCCACGGCGGCGATCATGCGGTCGCGCTTGAGGCGCTCGCCCTTGTACGAGGCGGTCATCCAGTAGTGGTGCCGCGTCGAGGGGAAGCGCACCGCCCCGTGCGCCGCCTGCCCCGCCTTGGTCTCGCGGATCAGGAACAGGTCGCTGAACGCCCCCCGCTCGCTCTTGAGATTCTTGAGCTTGGCGACCTCGTGCCCCGTGAGGTCGAGCGTGCCGGCGAGCCAGTCGAGCGCCTGCTGCGCCCCGCCCTTCTTGCCCCGGTCCTTCTGCCGGAACAGGACCTGGATGCTCGCCTGGTTGAACAGCGCCGCCGCGGCCGGGTCCTCGGTCAGGTCCGAGACCTGCTGCGTGATGAAGGCGAGCACCAGACCCCAGTGCCGGCCCTTCCGGGCCAGGGTCTCGATCCACTCGCCCGCGCCCTGGTACTTCACGACGTGCCAGCCCTCGTCGATGATGAGCAACTCGCTCATGCGCTCGGCGTCGTCCTCGGCGTCCACATCACGCCCCTGCGCCTCCACCTCGCGCAGCGCCCGCCGCTTGACGGTCTCGGCGACGGCGAACATGGCGAAGGCGTGCGCCGGCGTCCGGGGCCGCAGGTCGCGCAGGTCGAACTGGAGGAAGGGCGCGTCCAGGTCTAGCTCCTTGCTCGTGGGCCGGTCCACCAGCCCGCCGTAGCGGTTGGTGTGCGTGTAGGGGCGGAGGTGGTAGGCCATATCGGAGAGCGCGACGCGCTGATGCTCCTTCCACCGCGCGGTGTCCTCGGCCTGTACGGTAAGCCACTCCACCAACGCGCGCTCCAGGGGGCTCGACCCGTCCGCGTGGGCCGCGTAGACCGCGCGCACGCCCTCGTCGATGGCCGCCGACGGGAAGCCCTCGTAGCCGCCGGGGATCGCGGCCAGCAGCACCTCGTGCGCGTCGCACACGAAGGCGATCTTCTCCTCCAGCAGGTCCTCGTCCTCGGGGTCGAGCCCGGTCCGGTCCCAGATGTTGAGGGCGACGGGCGAGCGTGGCCCCAGGCGGGCGCGCACCCCGCCGACGACGCGGCGCGTCGTGTCGTAGTGGTCGGTGCTGTCGATCACCGTGACGCGGCCCCCCGTCTGGAGCATGTGCGTCGCCAGGAACTGGGCGAGGACCGTCTTGCCCGAGCCCGAGCCGCCGGTGATGCACATGAGCGCGTTGCGCAGCGAGGGGTCGGCCCAGTCGAGCAGCACGGTCTCGCGCCCCTCGGGCGTGTAGCCCACCAGCATCCCGCGCGCGGTGCCGGGGCTGCGCAGGTGGTAGGGCATGCCGTTGCCAATGGTCTCAGCGTACATGCGGTAGGCGCTGCGCGCCTTGTCCCAGCCGATCGGCCGCGTCGCCAGGTATAAGGGCTCCTGGTGCCCCTGCGCCAGGGCCACCGACGACGATACCGCGAGGATGGAGGCGACGGTCTCGGCGCGCTCGTCGAGCGTGGCCACGTCGCCGGCGGGGGCTGTGACGGTGACGTAGACCCCGACGTGGGCCAGCGTGTGCCGCCGCTCACGCAGCAGGCGCGCCTCGTCGCGCGCCTCGCGCCGCGCCTCCTCCACGTCGGTCGTGACGTGCCGGCTGACCGCGACCTGATCCCCCAGGTAGCGGTCGCGCCGGGCGGCGCCCTTGCGCTCGCGCTCCTGGTCGAGCCCGCGCAGCGTCACCGCCAGCGTGTAGGGCACCTCGGCGCCCACGAGAGCCTGGGTCCAGCCGGGGTCGGTCTCCGGCGGCGGGGCCAGCAGGTAGATGGTGCGCGCCAGCGTGCCGTCCGGCAACACGACGTGTGCGCGCTCCTCGGCGCCCGTCAGGTCGGGGACCTCGAACGTGACAGCGCCGCCGGGTCCGTGTCCGGGCGCGGCGGGGAGACTGTGCGCCAGTAGCGCGGCCACGGCCGCCCCGTCGAGCCGGGCGGTGTCCACGCCCATAGTCGTCAGGTGGCGCACGACGCCGCGCACGGCCGCGTCGAGGGCGGCGCGCTCGCCGGGGCTGCCCGACGCGTGCCGGCCCGGCAGCGGCGACACGACGGCGTAGAAGTCGCGCCGCGCCTGGTGGCGATCGCGCAGCTCGTCGGCCCACCAGGCCCGGTTGCCGGCACGGTACGGGTGCAGCGCGGGCGGGCAGGCCGCGGTCTCGGCCGCGACCTGGGCGAGGAGCCCGTCCCGGTCGAGCGGGTTGCTGCGCACCAGCAGCTGGACCTCCTGCCCGGGCAAGAGGCCAGCCACGAGGGCGGCGGCGGCGGCGGCCGTCTGGTCGCGCTCGTCGTCGGATTGCGTGTCGTGGTAGACGCCGCCCACGGCGAGCACGGCCCGCTGGCGGCCGTCCACCCCGGTCTGGATGCCGTCCGGGTGAACGTCGATGCGCCGCCGCCGGCGCGTCAGTCGGGTGGTGACGCTCATCGGGCCTCCTCCACGGTCGGGCGCGGCCGACGCAGGCGCGCGATCAGTCTCCCCGTCAGGTCGGTCGCCTCAGCGGGTCGCGCGACGGTTCGCTCAGGCAGGGCCGGCCGCGCGGCGCCGGACGCCGCGCCGCGGGCGCGCGCCCGTAGGCGATGCGGGGCACGTCGCACCGTCGCCTCGGCACGCCGGCGCAGGTAGCCGACGACCTGGCGCGGGTAGGGCTCGGCCCCGTCCATGAAAAAGACGAAGCCGACGACGAGAGGTAGCGCCACCGCGGCGAAGATCACCAGCAGGTGCATTTTGCCGGCCTGCCCTCCGTACGTCAGGTGGCTCGTGAGTTGGAACGCGATGTACCCCAGAACGACGGCGGCGGCGATCCCGGCCGCCTCGGGGATCGTGCGCCCCAGGACATAGCGCGGGCGCATGTTGCTGTATTGGGAGCTGCGGCATCGATGAGCCATGGGTCAGGTCTCCTTTCTCCGCTGTCGCACGATAGACAACGCCCCCGGCCTCCCGCTGACGGAAGCCGGGGGCGCGTCGGGTCGAACGGGCGCGGGCGCGTCGCGCCTACTTGAGGCCCTGGATGGCCGTGGCCAGCGGGCTGGCGCCGAACAGGATGATGGCGCCCACGATGGTCCCCACCAGCATGTCGCGCGCGGCGCGGTGGTGCAGGACCATGAAGATGCCGCTGATGGCCAGGCCGATGACCGTCACCGGCAGGGCCAACTCGCCCATCCAGCCGGCGATCCCCTCAAAGACTTTGGCGAACGGGTTGGCGGCGGCGCCGAGGACGGGGACGATCATGGCGAAGGTGACGATTTTCCCGGCGACGAGGCTCTGCGCCGTGGCGAAGCTGAGGGTCTGGGCGTGCGCGATGTGCGCGAGCGCCAAGCTCTGGTGCATGCGAGGTCTCTCTTTCTCCCGCCCCTGGGGGCGGCCCTGTGTGGAGTGGCGCGGCGCGGAACGGCGCCGCGGTCGTCGTGGGCGCGAAGAGGGCTGTGCTCGCGCCGTCTAGTCGGCTACGTGGTGTGGACGGGCTGTGTAGGCTGGACGGGCTGCGTCGTCCGTGTGGCCCGCCTCATGCTCACCTCCTGTCAGCGGGCCGCGTCGTGGGCCGGGCGCTTGTCAGAGCGCCGGGCTAGGTCCAATCCTGACTCTAGTGTGAGGCCCACGGCCGGCCTGCACCAGAGACAACGCCTAGACAATACCTAACGAGGCTCCGCCTCAGACCGACGAGATATATACGACGCAAAAACTTGACTCAATCGCAACAAGTTCGCGTGTTCAAGACATCTAGACAATACCTAGACAGATAGTACTGCTACCATTACAGCCGTATTCTTCCCAATGTTCCTTGCGCACAGACAGTAAGCGGCGGCCGTCAAGATGACGGCCGCCGCTTATCTGTCTGTCCTGATTGGCCCAGAACTAGAGAGTCTGTCATGAGCCGCAATGGTCGCCAAGGGGGCGTAATCAGCGTCTACATGGCTGAGAATAGCTCTTCTCGGCCATGTTTGACCCACCTCTTGACCATGCCCGGCCTCCATCACTGCGGCGGGACGGCCTGGATGTTCCGAAAAACATGGCCGAGAAGACAACAGAGCCTATTCACGTTGCCCGACCTCGACAAAGGATGGGCTCCATATATGTACAAGAGTTCTGGCCGAAAACCCCTTTTGGAAACCTATGCGTCCCTCGTGTGTTGGAGCCACGTCATTAACTCCTCCTCTGTCTTGGCGACGTACTCCAACGGTACCCCTATCATCGTGTTCAATGCTCCACCTGGGAAAGCTACCCGTACGTCTGTCTTAAGACCGACAAGGCGTTTAGATGGCTGTTGCAGCTCTTTTTGGCAGTATGCGATACCTAATTCGACGCATGCGCCTTCATCCGGTATGCGCCCATCGAGGATGAATAGAAAGACATCGCACGCGAGAACGTTATCTTTATCCAAAGTGAAGCGAGCACGGCGGCGGTCGTCGGGGGGCATGATGTCGTAGGGTGGCTCATTGCTCTCCACGCCGTCACGCTGTGGCAAAAAGACACGATATCTCAGCGCTTCGATCTTGTCGGTGAGCTGTTGGTTAAAGGACCGTTCCGCCGTGGAAAAGAGGGGGCCAGCGACGTAAAGCAGCATTCGTGGACACTTTCCGGGCGTTCGTTATGCCCAAGCATTAGTGAATGTACGGTCATGGATACTGCAAGTATACGGAGCCCCACCTCTGTCGAGGTCTCTCACGTTGCCATTGCGGCTGGTGACACGTTCTCTAGTCCTGGGCCTGATTGTGGGGAGAGTAGTCACGCTAGAGAACGGATTGATGGGGCGGACGCGTATCCGCGTCTGCGTTTCCAGTGGGATCGGTGGCCACGAATAGGTCGATGAGAGTTGCTTGGCGTGCGTGCAACTCGGCGAGGGACTGAACGAGCGCGGC
>JAABUM010006339.1_pt1 | contig 11655 bp, 11 predicted proteins | sample 5559161 | NCBI WGS metagenome assembly JAABUM01 (sample SAMN10711868, study PRJNA513369) | rock metagenome | isolation source: Antarctica rocks | place: Antarctica: Victoria Land, Siegfried Peak nord | reverse complement strand
GCGTCAGGTCAACCGGGGCGGTAGCGGTAGCGGGCACGGCGGGCCTCCTCTCCACGGTGCGCGTCACGAGCCGACCACCACCCTAGCACAGCCGTTCTCTCGTTGTAGTACTAGGTGAGCCAGGCGTATAAATCGTCCGGGTGTGCGAAGTATTCTGGGGTATCGAATTCCCACCAGCACTGTAAAACGAGGCCATTGGCGGTGAGGCGTTGCTCGATGGCAGCGCGCGCCCAATGCCGATCGGCTGGAACGGTCCAACGTAGCCCATCAGGGAGTGCTGCCGTCCACGGGGTCGGTGGTGTCGCGTCTGGAACAAGCATGATCAGTGGTGCGCCGGGACGGGCGGCGCGTCGTGCATCATCGATCCAGTGGAATGGTCCTTTACTACATACGATCAGGTCACATGATGCATCAGCGACGGGCAGGCGAACCTGCCCGTTGTTCGCGTCCCGCGATGAGTCGTAGCAGATGAACGTCGCATTCGACTGCTGTGAGCGCCGAGCATTTTCCTCCGCCAGCGCGATCCATCTTGCCGTGCGGTCATAGCCGACGATAGTCCTACAGTGGGGCGCGAAGTCGAGCGTCAACGTGCCATGACCGCAGGCAACATCAAGAACGGTGGCATCGGATCGGAGATAGCGATGGACGAGGGTGGTATAGCGATCCTCGCCGTGGTCGGGGCAGAGATATGAATGCCAGGGATAGTAATATCCCGTTTGCAACGTGGTGAGCCGGTCGTACCAAGCGGCGGTTTGCTTCGGGATCTGCATCGGTACTCCTCACCGAAAAACAACATCTCGAATTATAACCAGATGTTACGCGGCATAACCGCACCGTATTACGGTCATGGTCCAGCTTGCAAAAGTATGGCGCTTTCTCGATTTGCCTTCCCCAAAACGCTCATCCCATCGTCTCTCCCTCTGTAAGGCGCGTCGTGGTGATGCGCGGTGGAGGGGATGATGGGTGTGCGCGTGGCGCGGGGACTGTGGCGTGAACCGCCGACCGCAGTCCTGACGATGGCCGGGTGATCCCCGCTCAGGGGTGAGCGGCGAGACAACGTAAGGCGCGGTCGTTCGTGGTGGGCGATTGCAATGGTGAACCGGCGCGGCGATGGGCCGTGCGTGGCGGGCTTCGTGTTGTCGCACGCCAGGCGGGCGGCTGTGCGGCGTCGGTGTGGTGCGGATGGGATGGCGTCTGGCGCGGGGCGAGGAAGTTGGGTGACAGACCGCCGCATGCGACACGCGGACGAGTTGAGCGTGAGCGGGAGAGGGGGACGATGATGGAAGAGTTGCAGGGGTCCACGTTGGGCGGGGTGCCGCAGCAGGTACGCGCGGCCTCGCTGGGGCTGGTGCGCTTCGATAGCCCCTGGTGGGTGTTGGGGGGCGAGGTGCGCGCCGCCCTCGGCGAACTCGTGGCCGAGCCGTATCTGCGCCTCTCCTACCCGACCGATGCGGCTTTCACCGTCGCCTGCGGCCACGCGCCGGGGTCGCCCGCGTTCGCGGCGGCGTGGGCCGCTGCGGTGGCGCGCTCGCGCGAGACGCAGCTGGCGACCTACGGGCAGGACGACTGGGTCTGCGGCATCGGCGCGCGGCGCGCGGACGGCACGCTGGTCGCATTGGGGACGATGCTGACGGCGCGCGGGGTCCGCGACATCCCCTGGTCGGCGGCGATCGGCGACGTGGGGAGTCGGCTGCCGACGCTGCGGATGCTGCGCTTCGGGACCGGGCCGCATGACGGCATCCCGGCGGATCTGCCGGAACGGGCGCTGGGCGAGTTCGCCCGCATCTGTATCCGGCAGCGCCCGGAGTTGGCGGCACTGGTGGCGGAGGGGACGCTGTCAACGGCGGCGGCGACGGAGGTGGAGGGGCGCGGCTTCGATGAGCTGTTCGCGCGTTCCTATCGGCGCGACCGGGCGCTGCCCGACCCGCCGCGCGCCTATGTCGGCAATGCCAAGCCCCGGATGATGGCGGTGCTGGCGGCGCGCGGGGTCGATGTGCGCCCGCTCTACCTGGCCGATGGCGCGGAGGCGACGCCGCGCATCCTCGGCGGCGGGGAGGTCGTGGGGGCGTACTTCGCGCAGTGGACGACGGCGCTCGCCCCGCTGGTGTCGCCCGCGATCCTCGCGGCGGGGCCGCGCGCTGCGCTGCGCGAACTGGCGCGGTCCGGTTTCACCGCCTGGGAGACGTTGCCGCTCTCCCTGCCGCACCTGATCCTGGCGAACGCGCGGACGGGGGCGGCGCTGGGGGAGTCGTGAGTCGTGGGTCGTGGGTCGTGAGAAGGTCCATCAGCGGCGCGGTGCCTCGCTATCAAGAACACGCCGCTGCTACTCCACTCACGACCCACGACTCACGACTCGTTGCGAGCCACGCCGCGATCTCGGCCAGCGCGTCCTCGACGGTAGGGGCGGTGGCGGGGTCGCGGGCGGCGGCGAGGGCATCCGGGGGGAGGAGGGCGCGGAGGTCCGCTTCCGTGCGGGCGGTGCGGCGTGCGTCGGCGCGCGGTTGCGGCATCCCGGCGCGGTCGCGGAGGGCGGTCGCCGCCGCCTGCCAGCGGGCGGCGGCGGGCTCGCCCGCGCCGCTGGCGAGCGAGACGAAGCCTTCGAGGCAACGCGCGCGAAAGGCGGGATCGCCGGTCGCGATCAGGGGGACGACGCGCGTCAACTGCGCCCGCGCCTCCGCGAAGCGCGCGCAACGCCAGAGGGCCATGCCGCGCAGGACGGCGCTCTCGCGACGCAGGGGCGCGTGGGCGAACTCGGCGAGCACCGCATCCGCCTCGTCGAGCGCGGCGAGTGCGAGGATGGGCTGCTCCTGGTAGGAGGCGTGTCGCGCGCGCCAGAGGAACCCCGAGGCACGCTCCAGGCTGTCGCCGCCATTCGTGGCGGAGAAGCGCCGCGCCTCGGCATAGGCCCGGTCGGCGGCGTCGAACTCGCCCGCCCATTCCTCGGCCATCCCGAGGCGGTGATAGCCGACGAAGCGGTAGAGCGCCGAGCCGATCGATTCGGCCACCGTCAGCAGGGTCGCGCAGGTCGCGCGCGCGCCGTCGGGATCGCCGCGCAGCAACTCCGCCTGCACGAGACGCCCGAGGATCATGCAGCGGAAAAGGGGCTGTGCGGCGGCCTGCGCGTCGGCATCGGCCTGGCGCAACTCCGCCTCGCCGTCATCGCGGTCGCCGCGCGCCAGCGCGAGGTAGCCGCGCATCATGCGATAGGGGGCGCGGCGACCGGGGTGCGGCGAGGCACCCACCACGGCCCAGCCCTCGTCGAGCAGCCGCGCCGTCTCATCGGGCGCGCCGAGCGAGAGGGCGGCGAACGCGAGCGGCCAGCGGATCGCGGTCGCGAGCGCGGTATCCCCCGCCGCCTCGGCGAGGGCGAGCGCGGTGGCGAGATCCGCCCGCGCCATTCCAAGGTCGTTGAAAAGACTCACGACGCCGCGCCCGTAGAGGGTGCGCGCGCGCAGATGGTCGTCCTCCACTCCGCGCGCAAGGAACTGATCGAGCCGTCCGCGCGCGCCGAGATGGTTCATCCGCATGAAGCCGTAGGGCCAGCACGCCGTCGCCAGGCGCAGCCCCCATGCCGGTGCGTGGGCGTCGGCCCACAGATACGCGGCGCGCACATTGCCGACCTCTGGCGCGAGTCGTTCCAGCCAGGCATTGCCCGCCGGCCCGCCGTCGAGCGGGTAGGGGCACGATTCCGCGAGCGCGATGCACCATGTGCATAGGCGCTGCGCGACCCAGTCCGCCTCGCCCGCCGCCACCAGCCGGGCCTGGGCCTGGTGGCGGATCGTCTCCAGCAGGCGGTAGCGGGACACGGGATCGCCCGCCCGCTCTTCCACGACGAGCGATTGTGCCACCAGCCGGTCGAGCGTCGTATCCGTGTCGGGCAGGTCCGGCCCGCCGCAGACTGCGCGCATCGCGTCGCGCGTCCAGCCTGCGGCGAAGGGGGACAGTCGGCGCAGCAACGTTTGCCCGTCCGGGGTGAGGAGGGCGTGGCTCCAATCGAGGAGCGCCTGGACGTTCCGCTGGCGCGCGGCCCCGCCCCGTCGGCTGACCTGGCGGGAGTGCAGGGCCGCAGTCACGTCGACGGCGAGGGTTGTCAGGGATTGGGTGCTGAGTTGCGCCGCGACGAGTTCGAGCAGCAGCGGCAGCCCATCCAGGCGCGTGCAGAGGGTGGCGATCGTCGCGGCGTTCGCGGGGGTGACGGCGAAATCGGGGTCGGCCTGCACCGCGCGCGCGCAGAAGAGTTGCGCCGCCTCGCTCTGCGCCAGTTCGACCGGGGTGGACTCGCCCCCGGTTGCGGGGAGGGAGAGGGGCGCGACGCGGCGGACCACTTCCCCCGCCAGCCCCAGCGCCTCGCGGCTGGTCGCCAGGAGCTGCACGCCGCCCGTACGGTCGAGGAGGAGCTTCGCCAGCGCGGCGACGGGCGCGCGCAGATGCTCGCAGTTGTCGAGGATGAGCAGACAGCGCCGATCGCGCAGTTCGGCGATGAGGGCCTCGACCCCCGGCAGCCCCGGGCGATCGCGCACACCGATGGTGGCGGCGAGCGTATCCGTGACACTCGTGCCCCCGGCGGTCTCGACGAGATCGATGAACCAGATATCGCCGGGGAAGGTCGGGCGCAGGGTGTTCGCGACCTGGAGGGCCAGGCGGGTCTTGCCCACCCCGCCCGTCCCGATGAGGGTGACCAGGCGGCGGCGCGTACCCCCGGTGAGCAGGCGCGTGATGGCGTGCTGACTCCCCGCCCGCCCGATGAAGGCCGTGCGCGCGGCGGGGAGATTGTGCCGGGTGCCACCGACGGGCGTTCGGGCGGCGGCCAGCGCCAGGAATGCCGCGCGCGCCGCGCCACCAACGTCGAGCGCCGCCGCCAGTCGCGCCAGGGTGCCGCGCTGGGGCACGCCGCCGGTGTCGGCCTCCAACGCCAGGATCGTGCGCTCGCTGACGCGGGCGTGCCGGGCCAGTTCGCCTTGCGTCAGCCCGGCGGCGTGGCGGTATTCCCGGAGGCGTTGGCCGAAACTCGGCCCGCCGCCCGCTTCCGGCGCGGCGAACGGCGGCGGGGTGCTGCGCGCGGTCGGTGCGGGGATCGTCACAGTGGCCCCATCGCGAGCGTAGTGCGCCTGGTGTGTATACCGTGTCTATGATACGCGGCAACCCCGTCACTGGGAAGGGTCACGGGGATAGCCCGGCGATGGTGCCCGACGTTCAGGCGAGAGGGCGAGCCTCGGGCGGGGCGGCGAGCGCCGTCTGCGCGCGCGCGAGGTCGTCGGTCACCAGTTGCCGAACCCGCGTCTCGTCGTCCCCTTCGAGGCGCAGGATGTAAGCCGGGTGGTAGGTGGCGAGCGCGGGGATATTGGCGGCGGTGGTGAACCACTCGCCACGGTTCGCGCCCATCGCGAAGCCTTTGCCGATCAGCGCCTTGGCCGGGGTATTGCCGAAGAGGATCAGGGCGGTCGGGGCGATCAGGGTTAGTTCCGGCAGCAGCGTCTCCAGCCCGTCGCGGATCTCGCCGACGCGCGGCGGGCGATTCTTCAGGCGTCCACCCCCGGCGTCGGCGGTGGGGCGCACTTTGACCACATTGGTGACGTAGACCTGGCGCCGATCGATCCCGGCATCCTGGAGGATGCGATTGAGGAGTTGCCCGGCCCGTCCGACGAATGGGCGCTTGGCGATCGCCTCGTTCTCCCCCGGTGCCTCGCCGATGATCACGAAGCGGGCGTCGAGCGGCCCCTCGCCGAAGACCATCTCCGGCCCGAGGCGCTCCGCCGCGCGCGCCTTCAGCGCGTCCCACGCGCCCTGCTGGTCCGTCGTTGCCGCCTGACTCATGCCTGCTTCTCTCCTCGCCGTCGCTGTCGTGTTCCCCCATTACGCGCTGGGATGCACGCATCGTGCCAGGGCTGGCACGCCCTCTGCGTTGATGGAGCCGAGGCCCCGCGCGTGTGCGAGGCGACGCAGCACCACCGCTGCGCCGCCGGGCGACGGGGCGGGTGTCTGCGCCATCGCTAACCGACCCTACCCGCTAGGGATGCGGCGATCGTGCGACAATACAACGGCGCTATGTTATGGCGCGCCCTATGAGCGAGCGCTATGGAGGAGGAACGACAATGAGCGGCACGAGCGATCAGAATACCCCGCGCGGCGCGGTTGGCGACGGCTTGCGCGGCGATGCGGCGGCGCGGCTGCCGAGCCTGGAGGAGCAGACCCCCGGCCTCGATACCGATGTGGTGGAGCAGACCGACGCCGACGCCGTGGCGTTCTTCGGCGGCGAGGGCGGCGAGGTGACGAGCGGCGCGGTTGGCGACGGCCAGCGCGGCGACGAGGCGGGGCGGCTGCCGAGCCTGGAAGCGCAGACGCCGGGCCTGGACGAGGAGACGGTCGCCACCACCGACGCCGACGCGAAGGCGTTCTTCGGCGGCGATCGGGGCGGCACGGGGGATATGCGCGAGGTCGCGCGGGCGGCGGGCAACGGCGAAGGGGCCGACGAGGGCCAGCCGCCGGCGGGCGATGTCCGCACCGTCTACGAGAACGAGCGCCAGCCGGGCGAGGCCGAGCCGCGCGGGGGCCAGCGATAGTCCCGCTGACGGAGGCGCTGCGCTCCGGACTGCTGCGCGCGGGGGTGCCGGTGCCGATCGCCGTACGCAAGTACGACGGGCACCGGCGCTTCGTCGTGGAGACGACGGCGCTCGCGGCGAGTCCGGGGCTGCTGGTGGCGCGCGGGGAGGTCGGGCGCCGCTTCATCACTGCGGGCGGGACGCGCCACCCGCCGACGATCACCCTCGAATATTTCCCGGCGGGGCGCGACTACAACATCCTCAGTTATTACGAGGCGGCGCGCGGCGCGCTCCTCTACCACTTCTGCAATGTGCTCGCCGAGGCGACGTGGGACGGTGAATGCCTCGCCTACGTCGATCTCGACCTCGACCTGCGCGTCGAGCCGCTGGGCCTGGCGACGGTCGAGGACGTGGAGGATTTCCGGCGCAACGCGCGCCGCTGGCGCTACCCTACGGCGACACGGCGCGGGGCGTTGGCGGCGTTGCGCGAGGTGCGGTCGCTGGCCGTGCGCGGCGTGCCCCCCTTCACCGCCGACTCGCTGGCGGTCGCGACGGCGCGCGCGCTGGCTGGCGAGTGGGCGGAGTGGGCGTAGCGGGCCGGTGGGCGAGTCGGCGAGAAGTACGAACGACGAAGGGTAGACGTGGTTGGTTAAGGTGGGTGCGGTTGGCGATTGGCCGATGGGGCGTGGGACGCCGCCGCTCGTTTCTCGCCCACTGGCCCACCGGCCCGCTACGCCCACTCGTACGGGGGTATGATGGAGACGGCGCGCAAGCTCTTCGATCCGGCGGCGGGCTATGATGCCGGGCGAGCGGCCCTGGCGGGAGCGGTCGCCTCGGGGGCGTATCTGGCCGAGATGGCGGTCGATCTGCCGCTCCTCGACTGCCCGACCGACGATTTGCTGCTGCTCGGTGGCCTGATTACGCGCGATCGGCGAGCCTGGCCGCTCCTCGGCGCGGCGATGCACTTCACCAACGGGATCGCGCTGGCGCAGGTGTACGCGGCGGTGGGGCGGTATCTGCCAGGTCCGCCGTGGGCGCGCGGCGTCCTCTTCACGCTGATCGAGAATACCCTCTTCTGGGGGATCGTGCCGCTCTTCGACCGCTATCATCCGGCGATCCGCGAGGGCGCGCTGCCGAAGATGAACCGCCCGATCCCATTCCTGCAACAGGTGCTGCGCCACATCGCCTACGGCGCGGTGCTCGGGGCGGTTTACGGGCGGGGGCGGCGATGAAAAGGGAACGTGAACAGGAGACACAGAGACACAGAGGGGAACGAGAGAAAGTTTTGTACGTCGCTGCGCGCGCTACCGGTTCATTACTATCTGACACATAGCCCGCATCAGCACTGCCCCTCATTCATCCCATTCCCTTTCTCTCCCTTCGTCCTCTGTGTCTCTGTGCCTCCTGTTAATCCCCCCTACTGCCCCCGATGGAGGAGGTTCTATGCCGAGCGAGCGCGATACGGCGTTGGCGAGCCTGCGCGAGGAGGCGGAGACGCGGACGCGCGCGGTGGCGGGCGTGCTCGCCTGGGCGCGCGCCGAGCGGATCTACGGGCTGGCGCGGCGACTGGCCCGCCAGGAAGAGGCCGACCGCTTCGTAGTCGGCGTGGCGGCGCTGCTGCACCTCCTGCCGATGCCGGACGTGATCCGGGCACTTGAAGTGGCGGCGGTGGCGGAGGAGCCGCGCCGGGCGATCGGGGCGGCGCTGGTGGCGCTGACGGAGCCAGGGATGCGCGGCGACCCGCTCGATCACCGCGTGTTGCGCGACGCCGCGCGCCTCGACCGTCTGGGGGCGACCGGGATCGCGGAGCTGCTGCTGGCGACCGGCGTGGCGGGTGAGGAGGTCTACGAGCGCCTCGATCCCTTCGCCGCCTTGCGCGACCTCGCGCCCGACGAATGGGCGCTCGATCGCCTCTACGCGCGCCTGATCGAGCTGCCGCACCGGATGGAGACGCCGACCGCGCGGGGATTGGCCGCGCGCCGGGTCGGCATCATGCTCTTCTATCTCGAAGCGCTCCGCGACGAATTCGCCGAAGCGCTGCCCGACGCCGTGCTCCCCGAGGCTCATTGGCTGGTGCCGGACGAGGAGTGAGCGCAGGCGATACCCGCCCCGCCTATGCGCCTGGGGTGCTCCCTCGGCCTGTTTTATGTGACTTGAACCAATGATCGTGCATCTGCTGCAAGAACTCGATCGTGATGGAAACCGGACGCCGAACCGATCACCGCATCCACCGGAAACCGGGGACAGAGCGCGGTCACCCCTTTGCCCCCGCTGTCGAGTTCGCTGATGAAGGTATGGATCTCGCTCGGCGGAAAGATGTGGACACAATAGAAACAGCCGCAGGGCTCGCTCCGTTCGAGTTCGGCACGATTGCGCGTGCAATGCCGGTGCGCGCGGATATAGCCCGGCTCTGGTGATGCCGACATGGAGGGGTGTCGCTAGCGCGGGCGACGGGCGCGCTATGCTCGCTCCTGCACAGGGTACGAGCCGATTCGTCTGATTGCTGGCCGCTGCGGAAAGGGATTCGGTGGCGAGGAGCCGTCGGACTGCTGTCCCGGTCGAGAGTGGCGGTGCCGTGCCGAACGATCAGGTCGCGCGTGGGCTGGTTCGTCTGCATGGGCCGGGAACGCCGACCCAGGCCGGTAATCACAACGGTCGGCTCGTGGTGTTGCGGACCATCATTGAGCCATGAGGAGGACAGTATGGCGGATGATGGCCGTTTGTCACGCGGGCGGAATTGTTGCGGCGGCGCTGGGGTGCCGGACGCGGCGTTCGATGCACCGGGCGTGGCGGGGGTGTGGTCGGTGCGGGATGTGCTGGCGTACTTCGTCGCGCACGAGCAGCGCGCGCTGGCCGAAGTGCGGTTGGCGAGGCACACCTCGCCGCATGATCCGGCACACATGTTTGCACGAGAAGTGGCAAGCGCGTAGTATCGACGTCTCTCGGCGGTGTGTCGCGCAAGCTCTGTGCAGGAGTGTCGTCATGTTCTTCGTTGTCCTGCTCACCGATGATACCGCGTACAACGCTGCAGTTCGCGCGAATCCGGCCATCGGGCAGGAGGTGGATACCCACTGGCACGCCACGGTCGTCCCCTGGCTGCGCGACCAGCCAGGCTTTCAAGGCATCGTGGCCGGCGTCGATCACGCTACCGAGCGCGTGGTGGCCAACGTGACCTTTGCGACTGCTGAACAGGCGGCGGCCTTCGCCGCTGCGTACGATGCGCGCTTCAGGTCGTACTACGAGGCCCGCGCGGTCCGCGTCGAACCGACACACATCTACGAGGTCATCTTTCAACTCTGAGAACGCGGGGGCGAGCGGAGCGGGGGCCGGTATGCCAAACCTCGGCGCATGATGCCTGACACCTATTGAGCGCTTCGGTGGCAAGAGCGTCTGGGCTGTCGGCTGCGATCATGAGGCTGCGACTGGACGCCGCCGCCAGAATTCCTGCTCAGGTAGGTGCAAACATGTGTGCCGGATCATATGGCGAGGTGGGGGCGAGGCGCGGCGAGCGCCTGTACATGGAGTCGTGAGTGGCGGGTCGTGAGTCGTGAGCAGGGGCGTGATGCCGATAGCGGGCGATGCCCATCCGCGAATCCTTCCACGGACCACGGACTCCCGACTACGGACTTGCCCGCCCGCCGTCTCTCTTCTCTCATGATTCATAACCCCCGCCTCACGACTCTCGCATCGCCAGCAACAGCCCCGCGATCGTCTTCGCGTCCGCGATGTCGCCGCTCGCGATCAGGGCGGGGGCGTCGGCGATGGGGACGATCTCGAGGGCGATATCCTCGTCCTCCATCTGATCCTGTGCGCCGTGGGTCAGGCCGGTGGCGAGGTAGACGGTGATCTTCTCGGTGCAGAAGCCGGGCGCGGTGAAGAAGGCGGCCAGCTCCCGATAATCGGTCGCGGTGTAGCCGGTCTCCTCGGCGAGTTCGCGCGCGGCGGCGGCGGCGGGCGACTCGCCGGGCTGGTCGAGCGTCCCGGCGGGGATCTCCAGCAGGGCGCGTCCGGCGGCGTACCGGTACTGGCGCACGAGGATCACGCGGCCATCGAGGAGGAGCGGGACGATCGCGACCGCGCCGGGGTGGACGACGACCTCGCGGACCGTCTCGCGCCCGTTCGGCAGCCGCACCCGATCCTTGCGGATCGTCAGCAGCTTGCCCCGGTAGATCGTCTCCTCGCCGATCGTCTGCTCGCCACCCGTCGCGTCCGCCCCGCTCATCGGCTTCTTCCTCCTCGCGTTCTGCCCGGAAATGGCGACGGCACCCCTCGGGTGCCGCATGGCCCGGCCTGTGTTTTTGGAGGCGTCGATGGGATTCGAACCCATGGTGGAGGTTTTGCAAACCTCTGCCTTACCACTTGGCTACGACGCCGCAGAAGAGCAACCGCAGTAGTGTAGCATGAGTAGGCGGAGTAGTGCGAGTAGGCGAGTAGGGGGTAACGGAGTAGGTCGACCGCTATCGGTTTCTCCCGTCCTTCTCTACTCGTCTACTCGCCTACTCGCACTACTCGCTACTGCCCATCCCATTTCGTGTAAACCACGATCCGGTTGTTGTAGGAGGCGCTGCTGGGATCGAAGTCGCCGATGCAGGAGATCAGGTTCAGGTTGCTGTCGCTGGTGTTGCCGAAGATCCGCTCCAGCGGGGCGTTGTCGGCGGGGTAGATTTCCACCGCAGTGACCACGAAGCGGCGCTGCTTACCCGCGTCGTCGGTCACGAAAACCTCGGCTCCGGGGGTAAGCTTGTTCAGGTTCCAAAAGACGACCGGGCCGATGCCGTGGTAATCGACGTGGCCCGCGACGACCGCGTTGCCGCGCGCACCGGGACGCGCGCCGGGCGCGTACCATGCGGTGTTGTTCGGATTCTTCGGCGTGTCCATCGCTCCGGCGGCGTTAAGGCCGACCTGCTCGACCGGGGCGCTGACGCCGATGGTCGGGATCGTCAGCGTGACCGGCGCGCCGACCGGGGCGACGACGACCGGCGGCGCGGTGTAATCCGGCACCTGGGCGACCGGGCGGTCGAGCACCTGGCGACCTTTGGCGAGCGTCTCCGCGCCGAGGAGGCCGAGCAGCACCTGGTAGCGCGCCGTCTGCTCCGGGTGGTATTCGAAGCGGTTG
>JAABUM010006338.1_pt1 | contig 11655 bp, 10 predicted proteins | sample 5559161 | NCBI WGS metagenome assembly JAABUM01 (sample SAMN10711868, study PRJNA513369) | rock metagenome | isolation source: Antarctica rocks | place: Antarctica: Victoria Land, Siegfried Peak nord | reverse complement strand
TTGGGGCGCCCGGGTTGGGGGCGCCGCTTCTTCGAGCTTTCGTCTTCTTCTTTTTCATCTTCCACTACGAGCGCGACGGGAAACCGAGCGCGAGACTTCGGGCCGTTCTTTGGCGGGCACGAGCGCAGGGCGCGCGCCTACCCGCCCACCCAGCCCATCTGCCCGCCGCGCGCGCTTCGGAACTGATTTGCTTGCAGGGGGCCGTCCTCGCGGGGGGACAAGCCCCCCGCTCCGGGCGGCCCCGGCGGGCGCCCACTCCGCGAACTGCCACTTGGCGGAGACACGGCGCGGCCCGCTTCGCGGGCCGTGCCGTGCCGCCTTCTCTTCTTTTTCTTCTTCCACGCCTAAGCGCCAGCTAAGGAGAAACGGAGCAAACAGCCGGAATTACCAACTTATCGGGGAAACAGAATCACCTTTGCACGTCTCCTAAAACCGCAATGAATCCCTCACCCAAATTGCCCGAAGTGGCCGATGTCGAAGAATCGCTGTTTGAACTCGAAGCCGCGCAGTGGAATTACTCGCGCACCCTACGCGCCCTCGGACGCGAACTCGACAACCCGCTCCTGCGCGCCGACTTCGAGGAAGCGCGAGCCGATCTGCGCGACGCCCAGGCCGTTTTAGCAAAGGCGCAAACCTCGCTCGAAGAACGCGCCCGCGAGTTCGCCCTGCTCGACGGCGTTCTGGGAGCGCCCGACGAACGCAAAGCGCACCGCGCCCGGATGGACGACCTCGGTTTTGGCGGCGACGATTTCGGGGCCAGCTTCTCCGAAAACGAAGACGGCCTCTGAGCCAAATGATAGAAGAACAAAAGGAAAAGGAAGAAGCTAACGAAACGGCCCGCGCGATGCGCGGGCCGTTTCGTTGATGCCGCACAACAGCACCATTAAAAATCTCGTGATGTGTGGCCACAGCAGAGCCGTTAAGCAACTCCGCCAAAGTCGCCACAACCTGGTCAGTTTTGACGGAGTGGAATCGCTGACCCGCAAAAGCAACAGGCGCCCGCATCTTCGCGGGCGCCTGTTGTTCCACCTCGCGTTCCCACTTCCCGGAAGAAGTGGTTGGCCGAACGCGAACTGAGCTTTCAACCCTTTAAACGTTCTTGATAGCGGCTACGCTCCCACGCCGCTGGGGGCCTCCCTCCAAAAGTGCCTACAATGGTGTATGCTTGAGGCAACAGGAGAACCACATGACCACCAATGAAAAGGAAGCGCCCATAGGGGCGCGCTTTGGCGTGCGGGAAGGCGGCACGCCAAACGAAGCGGGCACGATGATCACGCGCACCATTGCCCTCGCCAAGTGTTTGCGCTGCGGCTTCGAGTGGTTGCCACGCGTGGAATGCCCGGCAAAGTGCCCGCACTGCTTCACGCCCTACTGGAATGTGCCGCGCGCTTATGCTTTGCCCGGCAAACCCAAACCGACCCGCAAAGGCAAACCGCGCGGGCGCTCGATGCCCAAACCTCCGCCCCCGCCAAACGCGCCAACGCAAGGCGGCGAATAGTTCGGCGCGTCCCAGATTTTCAACTTGCAAAATGACTCCTCCCGCGCTTTTTCAAGATCTCCTTTTGCCAACGTCGTTGAACACCTCGAGCCACGATCTGATCGGCGACTTTTTCACGCCGGTTTTAGAACGGGCGGTTTTGTTCGACCGGGGCGTGGGCTTTTTCTCGTCGGGATGGCTGCGGATGGCTTCGCAAGGGCTGCTGTCTTTTGCCCAAAACGGCGGGCGGGCTCGTTGGGTCACGAGTCCAATTTTGTCGCCCACCGATTGGCAGGCGCTGTGTCGGGGCGATGAGGCGCGCTCTGATGCCGCGCTTCGGGAAGCGCTGTGCCGCAATGTCGAAGATTTGCAGCGCGCTTTGAGTGAGGACACGCTGTCGGCTCTGGCGTGGATGGTCGCTGACGAAGTGCTCACTTTTCGCTTGGCCTTGCCACACGACAAGCTCGACAACGGCGACTTTCACGACAAATTCGGCGTTTTTACCGATGCGGCGGGCGATCAAATCTCCTTCAACGGCTCCTACAACGACAGCATCCAAGGCCTGCGTAACTACGAATCCATCAAAGTGTTCCGCTCGTGGAATCCTGCTCTCAAAGAGTGGGTGGACGACGACTCCAACCGGTTCGAGCGTTTGTGGGAGAACCGCGACCCAAACGTTGCCGTGTTTGACATTCCAGAGGCGATCCGCGCTCAAATCCTCCAGCTTCGCACCGACCAGCGTCCTTACGAAAGACCCGCCTGGGTGCCAATGGCTGCTTCTGCTCTTCCAATTCAAAGCGTCCCTTCGGCCCAGCCTCGCGCTGCCGAAGGCGTGACGCTACGCCCTTATCAAGAACAAGCCATTGAATCGTGGTTTGATCACGATTGTCGCGGCTTGTTCGAGATGGCGACGGGAACGGGCAAAACCATCACGGCTTTGGCGGCCTCTGCCCGTCTGTTCGAGCGCGAAAAGCGACTGGCCGTTTTGATCGCCGTGCCGTTTCAACATCTGGTCGACCAGTGGAACGACCAAGCGCGCGCTTGGGGCTACGAGCCGATTTTGGCCTACCTTTCCAAATCCCGCTGGCTATCGCCCCTGAGCGAGCGAGTGCGGGAGTTCAACGCCGGTCACCGCCGCTTCGTGTCAGCCATCGTGACGCACGACACGTTTTGCTCGCCTGATTGGGAAGCAAGCATCCGAAAATTGAACGGCCCGGCTCTGCTCATTGCCGATGAAGCGCATCACCTGGGTGCGCAAACGCGCCGTGCTCGCTACCCGGAACATCTTCCTTTTCGGCTCGCGCTGTCGGCGACGCCCGACCGCTACTTCGATGATGTCGGCACGCAGGCACTGCGCTCGTTCTTTGGTCAAACCGTGTTCTCGTTGCCGCTCAAAGAAGCCATCGGGCTGAGCCTGACGCCCTACTATTACCACCCGCATCTGGTGCCGCTTTCCGAAGAAGAGCTTGACCGCTACGATCAACTCACCATCAAAATCGGGCGTCTGCTCGGCGCCGGAGGCCGCGCCGCAACCCACGAGCAGGAAGAGGCGCTTCAAGTTCTGCTGTCGCAGCGCGCCGATTTGCTCAACCGCGCCGAAAACAAACTGCCGGTGCTGTCGAAATTAGTGGATGCGAACGGCCCCATCGAACACACGCTGTTCTATTGCGCGCCAAAGCAAATTGACGAGGTGACGCGGCTTCTGGGCTGGGAAAAGGGATTGCAAGTCCACAAATTCACCCACGAAGAAGACGCGCCCACGCGCAAGCGTTTGCTGAGCGAGTTCGCGGGCGGCGAACTCAACGCGCTGACCGCAATGCGCTGCCTGGATGAGGGCGTGGACGTGCCCGGCACCAGGGCCGCGTATTTTCTGGCGTCGAGCAGCAACCCGCGCGAGTTCATCCAGCGCCGGGGCCGCATTTTGCGCCGCGCGCCGGGAAAAGATCACGCCGTGATTCACGACCTCATCGCCGTGCCTCCACTCAACCACTACACAGCGGGATCGCCGACTTACAACATCGAGCGAACCATTGTGCGGCGCGAGTTGAACCGCTTTTGCGAGTTCGCCTCTTGCGCCCTCAACAAACACAGCGCCACGCAAGATCAAAAGAAGGGCACGGTCATTCATGGTATTAGAAGAGCCAACAAAAAGCAGGCGCGGCAGTGCGGACGGCTGAACAATTAAGATAAATTTCTCAAAGAGATCATGGCAAACACCCTCCGGCGCTTTCGGCGCGAAATTAACTGCGACTTCTTTCACGTCCAACTTGGACAAAACCGCGATGGCGACTTTGCGAGCGCACTTCACGGATTTCAAACGCGCTGTTCTCAGGCTTTCGAGCGCAACTTGGAAACTGATGACGGTTATGTGCGCTTACACGATTGGCGCAAGGAAGATGGCACTGGATCGGGTGCACTGTTACGTTTGCGAACCGATAACCGAACGCGCATCGGTAATATAGACACCGACGACCTGCGTGATCTGGCGTTGAACAGCAACGAAGCCCTCGCTGACTACTCATGCTTTCGCTTTTTTGAGGAGTTTCAGACTCTGGTTGTTCATCGTAACCGTGACGCAGGCAACGAAGCACGTCTGCGGTTCTATCTGGAACAGAAGGCGGGAATTCGCCCACTGTCATTTGAGTTGTTGCTTTCCAGAAACGCCTTGCAACGCTTCCAGCAATTGCAAGAAATCACAACCGCTGAGATTCAAATTGCTCTCCCAGAAAATCTTGAGCCTGAAACCCAAAACTCGGATTCTTCCGTGTCTCAAGTTATTGCCTTGGCCCGACGCTCTAATGCTGCAACATTCACCGTCAAATTCTCGATGGGGCACAGTCGTAAGCGATTGATGGACATTGGTTTTCTCAAAAACCTCTTCAAAGACAGCATAGATCAAGAGGGCGAACGTATTCACGCTGCGGAGATTCGAGGTCGGAACGCCAGAGGCGAAGAAGTCCGTGCCATTGATCTTATCCGTGATCGCATGACGGAAAAAGTGGCTCTCAATACCGGGGACTTGCCCCCAACCCTTTCCGATTTTTACTCGGCACTCAACAAGGCATACCAAAACAGGCGCGCCGAAATCGCCGAGCAGTGGAACCAGCAGCGCGACCAAAACGACCAATGATTTCACTAAACTTAATGAAATGAAAAATCTGATAAAGGCTTGGGAGCGGTTGTATCCAAGCGCCTTGGGAGTGATGGCGAGTGTTTTGGCGTCTCAGCTACCTCGTGCGGTGCAAGCGGACGTTGCGGACAAGCTGGCTAACCCCATTTTGAGCATTTTGGCCATTGCTGTCGGTTTCATCGCGGCTGCGCTTACGATCTTGCTGACGGCGCCTGACATCAAATCAATCAACCGATTCAAAAGTGTTCCTGACCTTTATAACCGCTTTGTTGACTATCACTGGGAAGCGATTTCAACGGGGATGGCATCAGCCACACTTTCGCTTGTAGTGATCATCGCCAGCAAGAAATTAGAGACGTGGCCACAGGTTGCGCTGTTTTACGCTTGGTTGCTTTTCACGGTTTGGGCGTTCGCTGCCTTCTTTCGTGTGGTGCATCTGCTGCGTGGCCTTCTGCGACTTTGATTGAGGAAGCGGCACTTTATTTTTCCGACACAAACCCGCAGGGTTTTGTAGAATGAACGCAGCCCTTTTTGGGTTTCCAGCTTAGGCTGCCTTCATGCTCAACCCTTCACCGTCGTCTTCATCGTTGCCGTCATTGCTCACTCCTTTGACTTCCCGCGTTATGTTTCGTGATGCCGTCGAATATGGCGCAACGCGATACGCGGAAACAAAGTATCAACATCAAACGAACATCCTAACCTACCAACCCGGTGACGGTATGGTATGTCATGGATGGTTCAATCGAGGATTCTCTGAAAAGTTTGCTCGTTCTGCCAGAAGAGCGGGTAAGCGAGTTCACTTCGTTGTCAAACATCGTAATGATGTTGACTACATTGGAGATGTTGTGTTTGTCACTAAGTTCAAAGGACAAACTCGCTTTGATGCTCACTTGGAAAACAAGAAGTATCTGCTGTTGCACATGACGGGGAAGATAGACGAGCAAAACAAAACGTTGGAGGTCTACAACATTGGAATAGCACGAAGGGAGTATTTGGAGAACCAAAGCTCTCGTGTCGTTAGGTCTACATCACCAGACCTGTTCAATCAAGAGCCAGACGACTTCAACTTGATAATAGATGACGACAATCCGACGCGGGTTATCATTGTCACACAAATCTCTCGTTTCAAAGATAAAATTGTGGTTTGGGCTTGCATTCCGACTTCGACTTTCAACTCGGAAACAGGCATCATTCAGTTAGCTGAACTGGAGAAGATTTGCGAAAAGCCGATCAGCGCAAAGCGTCCTTCTATTATGGTGACGCCAAAGCCAGAATCAGAAAAAGGCGCAGATCACGGCATCACCGTCACACCAAAAAAGGTTGCATAACCAATTTTGCGTGGAAACACATGATTGGAAAACACCATGAACAGAAGAAATTTTTTCGCGCCGTCTCGACTAAAAGCGGCACGGGAGTTTCGCGGATTCAATCAGAAAAAGTTGGCGGATGAGATAAAAGTTAGCCCAATGACCGTTTCCAACTGGGAAAAGGCGATGTGCATCCCTACGCTTCAAAATGTGGCGGAGATAGCAAGCGTTTTGAATTTTCCTGTGACTTGGTTTGAGCAAGATGAGTTGGGGCTGGTAGACGAACGTGCGCTGAGTTTTCGTTGCCAAAGCCGCATGAGCGTGGGCCTTCGCAACCAGTCGTCGCGCACATGGGATTTTGCGGCCCTCATCTCAGCCCAATTCAGGGCCGATTTCAACCTTCCTCCTGTTTCTGTTCCCGATCTCTCTGAAGAGGCCACACACCCAGAAGTCGCCGCGCAAATGCTGCGTGATGAACTTCGTTTGGGTTTAGACCCTATTGATAACATGGTCGCCGTTTTGGAATCAATGGGCGTGTTAGTCTTTTGGACAAGCATTGATAGCCGAACGGTAGATGCCTATTGTCACTGGGATGATAATAACCCGATTGTCGTTCTCAACACCAATCAAAGGTGTGGTGAGCGTTCTCGTTTCAACGCTGCCCATGAATTAGGGCATTTAGTTCTGCATCGTGAATCTATCTACCGACAGGACTTTGGCAGTTCTGAAGGAGAAGAGCAAATTGAGGATGGAGAAACACGACAACAACGCGAACAGGAAGCCAACGCTTTCGCTGCCGCGTTTTTGTTGCCTGAACTATCGTTTGGTGAAGATGCTCCTTTTCAACCTGAACCTAACGACTTCCTGGAATTGAAAGACAAATGGAAAGTTTCTGTCGCAGCGATGATACGCCGAAACTTCGATTTGGAGTATTTCTCGTCTGACCAATACGAACGGGCCATGACAAGACTCACGACGCGCGGATGGCGCTTAGAAGAACCCGATCCTTTACCAAATGAAGAATCCATAATCCATCGCCAAATTCTTGAGGCGCTTGAGGCAGATAACAAAACGGCGGTGGATTTAGCGAAGATGCTTCATCTCAACTTCGAGGCGTTGTGTTCCCTGATGCCTTTAGCGGAACGATTCACCAACAAGAAAATTGACGAAACAAAGCGCCAGAAGACAGCTTTTCAACGCATGGGGCAAGTTATAGAGTTTCCGAAGGACAGAGCGGCCTGATTAACATTTCAAGTGGTTGCCCTCACATCAACCACTTGGAATGTTAATTCAGAGTTCCTCTGATTTAGAGCGACGCTAACCCCAACTCTGGCCGCAACAGATTCCGGCGCATCGCTTGAAAGGCGCCTTCTGAGGCGCGATTTCCCAAGATGCCGAGGCGCCGTTTGGTTTCTGCTTCGATGGCGCCTTTCTCATTCGCGGGCAACTCGGCGAAGTAGGCGTCGAGTTGGCGGTTTTCTTCGGCCAAACGGATTTCGGCGGCGCGGCGTTCGGCTTCTTCTTGAGCTTTTCGATTGTCTTCGGCGTGGCGCGTGACTTCCCGCTTTTGGGCGGCTTCTTTTTGGCGCGCTATTTCTTGCACTTGTTCGGGCGGCGCCCATTCTTGTCGAATCGCAGCGACCAAAGCGCCGCACGGTTTTTTAGCTTCGCGCAGTGGAAGCCATTCGAGTTGCTGGCGGCACACATCGGGCTTTTGCGCGATCAAGCGTTTGGCGACTTGCTCACTCACGCCAACGGCTTGCATTTGAGAAAGAAGTTCAAAATCAACAACAACAACATTTTCAGCGTTCGCGCTGTTGTTGTTGATAGTTTTTGCTGATCTTTGCTTGTTCTCTCTAATATCGCACGTTGAAACGGATTGGGCCTCACGTTCTGGCGTGACACCCCAATTTTTGGAAGGTAGACGGTCTGACGCTTCAGCGGAAGGAGCCTCACGTTCAAACGTGACACCCTCGCCGCCGTCGTCATCGCCACTTTCTGGCGCCGGGATGTTGTAAGTTAGAGCGGCGATAGCATCGGGATTGGGCGTCAAAACCGGCACGTTGTTGGTTTGAACATCTCCGATATAAACCGGGCGAATCTCGCGGGAAATCAACTCAGCCGCGACTAAAAATGAAACGGCGTCTTGCACTTGGCGCTTCGTCAGGCCCAGTCCATCGGCCCAACTCGCGTAATCCTTCCAAAAGTCAGGGCCGGAAAACTTCTTGCGAATCTCGATGATGCGCCCGCTCGATTCGTGTCGAACCAAAGTCGGACGGTGCCAATAAATGATGTCGGCCAACACGAGCGCGGCGTTGATGTTGAGCTTTCCGTTTTCGTAGCGCAACTTCGGCGCGGACAGCCAACGATGATCGAGAATGTTGCCCTCGAAGTGCATCTGACCGATGCGGTCAACGACGGAATTGCCGGTCGAAAGACCTGCGGGCGTGCTTGCCGCAACACGGGCGGCGCGTTTCTTGGTATTATTCATTTTGGTTTTGCCTTTAAGCCGTCTGCCCCAAGATTTCCACGTCCGGGGCGGGCGGCTTTTTTTGTGTCCATTCGATTTTAACGGGTTCGTTTTGGCTGCGGTCGTGGCCCTCGCGGGGTCGAACCCGCGAAAATTGAGGGGATGAATCTCAAGTTCTACGAAGACAAGCTCCGGCATCTGAACCAAGACCGCAACGGCCCTTGGACGGAAACAACTAACGGACGCGCGCCACACAAACCGTTTTTGCTGTTGGCCGTTCTGGATTTAGCCGAGGAAGGCACTTTGTCCGAGAACTTCATTGAGCTTTCGCCCGACCTGGGCGAAATTTTCAGCATCTACTGGGCGAAGGTAATGCCTCCTGACCGAAGTGGCAATCTGGCGCAACCGTTCTTCTATCTGCGCTCCGAGGGTTTCTGGCACTTGCGAGCGCAACCCGAAAAGGAAGCCGTTTTAGAAGCTACACGAAGCGTCAACACACTCAACGATGTGCGCAAAATTGCCACTGGCGCGCGTTTGGATGAGGATTTGTTCGCGCTCGTTTGCGACTCGCAAAGCCGCCAACTTTTGCGCGTGGCTTTGGTTGAGGCGTGTTTTTCTCCCGCCGTTGGGCCGTTGTTGCTCCAACAATCGGCCATTAACGTGGAGGCTTACGACTACTCGAAAACCCTTTTAGAGCAAGCGCGAACGCGCCGCATGGAAGAAACGGCGCAAATCGAAACGGGTAAAGCGGCTGTGCGCGACCAAGGTTTTCGCCGCGCCGTTGTCCTCGCTTACAACCACCGTTGCGCGATATGTGGGCTTCGCATTCAAACGCCCGAAGGTCACACCGTTGTTGAAGGCGCGCACATCAAACCTTGGAGCGTGTCTCACAACGACGACCCGCGCAACGGAGTCGCGCTTTGCCGCTTGTGCCATTGGGGTTTCGATGAAGGATTGTTGGGCGTGTCGCCAAAGTTCGTGGTGGTGGTTTCCAATCAACTCGCGGCCAACGACAACTTGCCGGGGCATTTAGTGATGATGCGCGACCGCGAGATTTTCAAGCCGCAAGAAACGCAGCTTTGGCCCGACTTGGACATGGTGAAGTGGCACTTCGACAAAGTTTTTCGCAAGCGTTGATGAACAGGTTTAAGCGTCAAAGCTGCAAAGTTCCTCTCGCTCTACTCCAAGATCGTCGCTCCGATGAGGAGAAGAGCGGCGCGTTCAACATTCGCTTTCGTTCTTTTGGGCGATGCCAAACCCAACGCCTTCGGTGTTCCATTCGCGCACAATCGAAGACATTTACACCGAGATTTGCGAGCTTTACGAGCGGTATCCCCAGCCCTGGGTTTTGGGTTATTCGGGCGGCAAGGACTCGACGACAACGCTGCAACTGGTGTGGAAGGCGCTCGCCACTTTGCCGCCGGAGCGTCGCACCAAGCCGGTTTTTGTCATCGCCACCGACACCAAAGTCGAAACGCCGGTCATCGTGGAAACGATCAACTCCACGATGAACCAGATCGAGGAAGCGGCGCGCGCACAGGGGATGCCCTTTGAAACGCACCGCTTGTCGCCCACGCTCAACGATTCGTTTTGGGTCAATTTGCTGGGGCGCGGCTATCCGGCGCCCACGACCAAGTTTCGCTGGTGCACCGAACGGCTCAAAATCAATCCGTCCAACCGCTTTATTCAAGAAAAAGTGGGCCAATATGGCGAGGTGATCATGTTGCTCGGCATCCGCTCGGATGAAAGTTCGACGCGCGGGCAACTGATGGGCACTTATCGCGTTCACGAGCATTTTCTGATGCGCCACGCCTATCTGCCGGGCGCCTACGTTTACGCGCCGCTCGCCGATTGGACGACCGACGATGTGTGGACGTATCTGTTGCAAGTGCCCTCGCCCTGGGGCGGCGACAACCGCGACCTGGCGGCGCTTTATCGCAGCGCGTCGCAGGGCGAGTGCCCGCTGGTCATCGACACTTCGACGCCTTCGTGCGGCAGTTCGCGCTTTGGTTGCTGGGTTTGCACCGTCGCCTCGCGCGATTCTTCGATGGAAGCGATGGTGGATTCCGGCGAAGAATGGCTGGAGCCGCTCTTGGAGTTCCGCGACTGGCTGATGACCACGACCGACCCGGCGCGCAAGCGCGAGTTCCGTGACATTCAAGGGCGCGACGGGCGTTTGGTGCTGTCGAGAGATGGCTCTAAAGCTGTCGAGCGCACCTACAAACTCGAAGTTTCGCGCGAGATGCTCGCCAAAGTGCTACAAGCGCAGCGCGACGTGAAGGCGGCTAATCCGCATTTTGTGGGCAACCTCATCGACCCCGAAGAACTGCTTGAAATCCGGCGCATCTGGCGCACGGAGCGCAGCGACTGGGAAGACACCGTTCCGCAAATCTACGAGCGCGTGATGGGCGTGGAAGCCGGTCGCACCTTCGACTGGCCCCGCGACGACGACGCCGCTTTCGACGGCGGACAAAAAGAGATTCTGGGCAATATCTGCGCGGAATACGATGTGCCATTGTCGCTTCTCACGCGGCTGCTGGAAGTCGAGCGCCAATCGCTGGGCATGGCGCGGCGCGCTGGGGTTCACAAAGGCATCGCCAAAGTATTGGGACGCAACTGGAGCGACGAAACGGAATTCGTTGAGCGGGCGCGCATCGAACGGGAGCGGGGCCAAGAGGGGTTGTTCGAGTTTTTGGATGAGCAACGGGGCGACGAAGACGCGGTTGTCGCTCAGATGGAAGAAGGTCTCGAAGCGGGCGAACTGCTCGAAGACGCACAAGCGGGCCGAATCGGAGCGACACGATGAAGTTTTTGTCGCTCGAAATTGAAAACTTCGGCGTGTTCAATGGCGCCCATCGCTTCGACTTTTCGGCTCCAGAAAGCCTTGAACGCGACGGGCAGGAAACGGCGCGCAACATCGTTTTGGTGCGCGGACATAATGGGGCGGGCAAAAGCACGCTTTTCGGTGCGTTCGCGTTGGCTTTGCATGGCCTCGCGTCACTGGGAGATCGCGTGTCGCGCGCCGACACCAACGAGTGGCTTTTGGCCCGGATGCACCGCAAAAGCGAGGGCGAAATCGCGCGTCATGCGCGCGTGGCGCTGTGCTTTGAATACGTCGAATCGGGGCGCACCGTGCGTTTTGACATCGAGCGTCGCTGGACGCGCAGTGGCCGCGTGATGAGCGAGGAAGTGGGCGTTCGTCGGGATGGCGCCAAACCGGACGGCATCAAGAGCGCCGACTACCACGCATTCCTGTGCGACCTTTTTCCGC
>JAABUM010006336.1_pt1 | contig 11664 bp, 9 predicted proteins | sample 5559161 | NCBI WGS metagenome assembly JAABUM01 (sample SAMN10711868, study PRJNA513369) | rock metagenome | isolation source: Antarctica rocks | place: Antarctica: Victoria Land, Siegfried Peak nord | reverse complement strand
GCCGGTGCGGGGGCCGGAGCCGGTGCTGGTGCCGGGTTACTCGCATCGCGCGCAGCCTGCTGCTGAACCGACAGGTAGGCGGGCTTCGCCGACCAGTCCACCCGGAGCAGGCCGAAGTTCTCCTCCATGTTGCTGCTGCCGGTGTTGGAATCGCGCATGTTGTAGATGAAGACAGGACCGACGTAACCGAGGGCGCGCGCGGAGGTCAGGCCGTCCGCGATGATGGCCGCCTGTTGCTGCTCGCTGACGGACTGGGGGCTGGTGCCGGTCGGCGCCCCGAACTCGGTGAGCCAAATCTGCTTGGTGCCATCTCCATTGCTCACCATGGTGTCGTGCATCAGTCGCAGGCGATAGAAGGTGTTCCAGCTCGACGTGCTGGCGTCGCTCGGCAGCGCAGGGAAGCTGTACGGGTGCACGGCGACCGCGTCCATCGCTCTACCTGCGCCGTTGGCGTACATCTGCTTGAGGAAGGTCACTGGTGACACCGACGAAAGGTCCGCGGAATCCACCGCCGGAGCCAGACCGCCACTGAGTACCGTGACCCCCGCTACTGCGGAGTGAATTGCGGTGTAGCTGGCGCGCAGCATCGTGGTGTAGAAGCCGACATCGACACGCGGGGCGAAGAACGAGTCGAGGTTCGGCTCATTCCAAATCTCCCAGGTGCTGATGCGACCGGCGAAGTGGGTGGCTGCCTGCGCGGCAAAGTTCGCGAAGGTGGCGGCGCTCGCGGGCCTGCCGTGCGTGGTGCCGTCGGGGACGCTGCCGTCCTGGGCCCAGCGCGGGGTGTAGGTGGTCAGCCCCAGCACCTGGAGCCCGCGGCTGCGTGCGGCGTTGACCACGCGGTCGGTGTTCGCCCACTGCAACTGGCCGCGGGTGGACTCGATGGCCGACCAGTCGATGTCGAGCCGGACCCAGCCGGCGCCGGCGTTGCGAGCCGCGTCCAGGTCCCTGCCGAGCTCAGCATCGGACAGCCACATCCACGGGCCACCACCGTCGATGCCGATCTTGGCCGACTGTGCGGGTGGTGCCGTGGCCGCTGTTGCGGTGCCGAACCCGGCAAGAGCGGCGGCACTCAGGACGGCACCGACAAGGACGAGCAACAAAGGTTTGCGCACGGTAGGACTCCGATTACTCTGAGTAACATCACTACGCAGCAGTCTGCCTTCCGCATTTTGCGCAGGACAGGTGCATGCCGGGGCCCGCAGTCGTTCGCAGACCGGATGAACGGTACGCCCGGATACTCCCTGCGCACAACAGATAACTGTCTGTAACGGCTACCGTGCTCCGGTGTACTCCTTGACCACGGAGTAAGCAGGCTTGGGCGAGAAGTCGGTGCGAAGCAGGCCGAAATTCAGCAACAAGTTCGGGCTGTCCGTGTCCTCGTCCCGGATGCTGTAGAGGAACACCGGCCCGATGTTTCCGAGCTCGTTCGCGAATCGCAGTCCGTCGCTGATGATCTCGGCCTGCCGGACGTCGTCGATCCGTACTGGTCCTGCGCCGGTGCGGACGGTGGCGGTGGGTGCACCGAACTCCGTCAACCAGAGGGCTTTGGTTCCATCGCCGTAGCGCCGCATCGTGTCACGCACGTAACGCAGGCGGTAGAATGTGTTCCAGCCAGAGGTAGCGGGATCGCTCGGGTTCGCCGGATAGCTGTAGGGGTGGATCGCGACGGCGTCCATGCTGTCCTTGGCGCCGGCGGTATACATCTGCTGCACGAAGGTGGTGGGCGCAACCCGAGAACCATCGGGCTCATCCGCGGCGGGGGCCAGGCTGCCGCCGACAACCGTGGCGGTCGGCAGGACCGCATGGACCGACCGGTAGCTGGCTTGCAGCATCTCGGTGTAGAAACGAGCATCCGGCCGAGGGAGAAAGAACAAGTCCAGATTTGGCTCGTTCCAGATCTCCCAGGAGGTGATCGTCTCTGCATAGTGGCGCGCGGCTTGCGCCGCGAACGTCGCGAAGAGCTCCGCGCTGGCCGGCCGAGCATGCGGTGTGTTCGCCGGAAGTGCCGAATCTTGAGCCCAGGTCGGCGTGTACGTCACGACCGCCAGCACCAGAAGGCCCCTGCTGCGGGCAGCATCCACGACGCGATCGGTGTTCGCCCAATCAAACTGATTGCGAGTTCCTTCTATGCGCGACCAGTCGACGTCAACCCGCAGCCACTGAGCCCCCGCGGCCTTGGCGGCGTCGAGCTCCTTCGCCAGTTGGACAGGAGGCAGAACCATCAGGGGATGGCCGCCGCTGACCCCGACCGGCACCTTGGGAGCAGGCGCAGGGGGTGGTTGCGGGGTCGAGCGTGCCGTGGCTGCGGGAGTGACGGGATCCGTGGGTGCTGCGACGGTGCCGGAGCAGGCCACGCTGGTCAGCACGAGCGCCGTTGCGCAGGCCGCGGCGAGACGACGGCCGCCAGCCCGAGCCTTGCTGTGGCAACTTCGCATCCAGCCGTACTCCATCTCCAGGTGAAATGCACCGGTTATGCTTAATCGCTCACCCTATGTAGTGGCACTTTACCGTGGGCTTTGTGCCCGCCTGGCGAATCCCCGAGGGACTGCGAATGGTTCTGCACAAGATGGCCGGAGCCCGAGGCCCGGCGGTGACGGTCCTCGTCCCTTCCGGTCGCGATGCGTGGACCAGGGAGTGACGGCCGTGGCGCGCAGTGTGCTGTCGCTGGTGTACCGGCTCCGTGGCTTCACCTGCACCTCCCTGATGGTCCGCGTCCCGGTCGCCGAACCGGCGATCGCCGTGCTGGGTGGGCATCCCGAGGGTGGCGTCCCCGCCCACGTGACCGTCGCTTACCCATTTACCCTCACGGCTATGGGCGCGAGGGCCTCCGCGGAACTGGCGCAACTGTTTGCCGAACATCCAGCCTTCGACGTCGAGTTTCACGCGGTCCGCAGGTTCGACGATGACGCCTACCTGGCACCGCGCGAGCCATTACCCTTCGCCGCACTCGCCACGGCTGTTCAGGACCGGTTTCCCGGCAACCCGCTCTACGGCGGTGCCTTCGGCACCTACACCCCGCACGTGACCATCGGTCCGGTCCATCGGTTGACCTCCGCGGCCCTGCAGGCGGTGGAGAGGTTGTTGCCGCTGCATGCGCAGGTGCGTGAGGTCGAGCTCTGGGGGCTTCGTGGGAGTCACTGGGTTCGAGTGCGCGGGTTCGACTTGGCGGCACCGCCACCGGCGAACTGACTGGCGCCATCGGGCGTCTGCGTCACAGCCGACGTATCGAGCGAAAAGCCCCGTCAGTGTGGATGCACGACCGGCTGCTCGACATGAGGCCAGGCGTCCGCTGTCCTGGCGAGATGGTGAGCGACCAAGGGGGCGGTGAGTCGTTGATCCATCGTCAGCCGCGGCAATCTCCATGGATTCGCACCCCGGACGACGCGGCCGTTGAGAAACGTGTAGCCGGTGGTATAGCCGGCGGCCTGCGCGCGCTCGCGGACGCGGGCATCGTGGTGCCCGAAGGGGTATGCAAGCTCAGCGACGTCCTGCCCGAGCAACTCCGTGAGCCACCCGCGGGATCGGCCGAGTTCGGCGGTGAGGTCTCGGTCGCTCAAGCAGGGCAGGCACGCATGGGTGGTGCCGTGCGCGGCGAGGCGCACCCCGTTGCGGACTGCCTCGACGAGCTCGGGCTCGGTCATGGTTCGCTGGCTGCCCGGCCACCATGGCGGGTCGCTGCCCAGTCGGTCGACGACGGGCAGCAGCGTGGCGGGCCAGCCCCGCGCCGCCAACTCCGGCAGCGCCCGATGATGGACGCCCACCAGCGCGTCGTCAAAGACGATCGCGAGCCGCCCGGTGAGGTCCCTGCCCTCCAGGAGTCGCTGGGAAATCTCGTCGAGCGTGACCACCGCCAGACCCATCCGTGCCACCACATCCAGCTGTTGGCGGAAGCGTCGGAGGGAGACCGCGTACTCGAACGGTGCTGCGTCGTCGGCCAGCACATCGTGGTAGGCCAGCACCACCGCACCTCGCACCGTGCTGCGGTGCCGGAGCAGCGCAAGCGCAGCGGTATCCGCGGCCCGCGCACGTGCGGGCAGCTGCCGCAACCGGCGCAGATCGACCATTACTGCTTCTTCGCCCTGGTGGCGACGGTCGTGCGGATGAAGGTGGGCGCAGACCGGAGCACGGGCAGCTTGAGTACCCACGCCGCGACCAGGGTCGCGAGCACACATACCGGCGGGAGCACCGGCCAGGGGACGACGTCGTTCAGCACCGCACTCGCAGTCGCGATAGCAACGGTCGCGAGCGTCAGCCCGAGCACCTGAGCCAGGGGAAACAGCCGGTTGATCGGGACTGCGCGAATGACCAGGGACCAGATCACCACCATGACCGCGAACTCGGTAAGGATCGTGGCGACGGCCGAGCCGTTGTACGACATCCGCGGAATGAGAATCAGATTCAACGCCACGTTGAGCGCAAGGCCGATCACGCCGACCAATGGATAGAGACGGCCACGGCCCGCAGCCACCAGCACGGTGAAGCCCACGTAGGTGATCATCGAGAAGCACGAACCGGCGACGAGGAGCCTGCTGGAAAAGGTCGCGTCGGCGAACCTCGCCCCGTACAGCAGCGTCAGCAGTGGTTCGGCCGACGCCCAGAAGGCAGTCACAGCCAGCGCAGCGAGCAGCGCCAGCGCCAGGGTGGTCTCGCGGGCATGGCGCCGGAAGGCATCGGCATCGCCTGCCCGCGCGCGGACCAGCAGGGTGAGCACGGGTGCCGCCACCGCGTAGGAAATCAGGTACAAGGCGTCGGAGAACTTGTAACCGACCGAGTACAGGCCCACCGCGTTGAAGGTATCCATCCGGCTGAGCATGAGGATGTCGACCTTGGACAGCAGCGTCGCGAGCGCCGTACCGATGGTCAACGGGACGGCTTCGACCAGCATGCCCCGCCACCGCGAGGTGCCCGCGCGGCGATGCGGAAGTGGGCCCGCATGGCCCCGGCGCATAGCCCGCAGCTTCCAGCAGATCTGCACCACTTCGTTCGCAACGAACGGCAGGACGAAGATCAGTAGCTGCGGCGCAAAGACGGCGGCGAACACCGTGCAGGCCAACTGGAACGCCTGCCCCATCGTCTCCGCGACGGCGACGACGGTGAGCCGCAAGGTGCTCTGGAACAACACGCTGAGCGCGTGACTGGGTGTCGCCAGCACCACCACCACACCGGCGACCGCGGTGGCCCGGATCACCTGGCCCGGATACCCGAGCGCCGTCACGTAGCCAACGGCGACGACGTAACCGAGGAGACCGAGCGCAAGGCGAAGCGCGATGTAGGAGCCGGCGACCCGCGCGACCTCTTGCTCGTCGTTGTCCATCAGGCGCGCAAGAACGACCCGACCAACCCCGAGATCGGTGACGATGGACAGCAGCCCCAGCAGACCGAAGACGAAGGAGAACTGGCCCCAGTCCTCAGGCGACAGCGCCCGGGCGATGACGATGCTGCCGACCCAACCTATCGCGGCGACCACAACTCGACTGAGGAGCAGCGCGATGGAGTTGTTTACAGCTGCGCGGTTGTCCTTAGCAGTCGTCGTCATCGCAGCAGGCGACGCACGGTGAAATGGCTGCCGACGTTCTCCGTGACCAGGTGAGCGCTGCGCGCGGCGTCGAGGTGCAGAGCTACTAGGGATGGGGCTGGATCCGCAAGGTGCACCACAGGAACGCACCCCCTTGTCCGTTGCGCGATAGCCGAAATGCTCCGGGCAGTGCCCTCTTGAGAACTGTACTCAGCAGGGCTGGGCGTTGCCCACTCTCGAGTGAGGCGCCCGTGACCGATGTGACATCATGCGGTATGACCGTCGCGGCAAGGCTACGTAGGGTAGTTCGGTCAGCACCCTTTGCCGTGGCACAGCGCCTCGTGTCGGAGGACACTGCGGATCTCATCCGCTGCAAGCTCTTTCCGATGAACCGGCATGAAGCGAGAAGGGTCTTGGCGGCGCTGGTCGCCGCAGCGGTGCCAGTGGTATTGGCGGGTGGCTGGGGGGTGGATGCGCTCGTGGGCGAGCAGCGGCGCCGGCACGCAGACCTCGACGTGATCGCACCCCCGGACAGTCTCCCACTGGTGGTCTCGACGCTCGCTGAACTGGGTTATCAGCAGTCGGTCGAGGGCTCTGAGGGCGGCTGGTGGGCACCGGACAAGATCGTCTTCCGTCATGCCGCCGGTGGCAGTATCGACTTACTCCTGCTCACCGTTGCGCAGTGGGAACCGCTCGTTCGGCGGGCCGAGATGATCCTCGGAGGACCAGTTGACCGGGCTCCGGTGCTGGGCGACGTCGGTGGCCTCGCGGTGCCGTGCCTGTCGGCGCCATTGCAGTTGGCGGCGTGCGACGGTTACGCGATGAATCGTGATCAGCGTTCGGACCGCCGACTTCTCGACCGCCTGGCAAGGGGTTCAGATCGGGAAGGCCGTCCGTAGAGATGTCGCCGTCTTCGCATCACGCAGGGGCGCGGCACCGGTGAGTTCAGCGAAGTAGCGGGCCAAGGAGTAGTGCGTGAAGCTCGTCGCGGTGCTGATGCGCGCGACGTTCGGCGCCACCACCGCGGTGATGACGGTGTTGGGCCCGGATTCGTCGTCCTCGTCGAAGACTACGACGATTGCCAACCGTCCAGCGCGGTAGTCCGGCCCCACCATCACGGTAGGCAACCACTGCGACAGCCACTCATCGGCGGTGCCCAGCCGGCAGTCGTGCCCGTCATGGCACAAGTCGGGGATGAGCACGCCGAGCGTGGGTAGCCGGCCTGCGTCGATGTCCTCGTGTAACGCCCCGCTGGCCGGTGTGCCAGCGGGGACGTCGTACTTCTGGCAGTTGCTGCGGGACGGTGCGTCGACGAAGTAGGTCCACGCGTTGTGTTTGGCTGCGTAGCTTCCACGGGAGGCCAACGCGCACGGGTACGGCATCGCCTCGGCGTAGGTCTTGGCCGTTGCGCCGGCCAAGAGGGCATTGTCGAAGGCACTCGGTCCCGACAGGGGATGGTCGATGGGTTCCTTGTCGTCGGTGACACCGAAGGTCGAACCACCGGCCATCGCCAGGTAGTTCGGCAAAGAAGGATGTGCCACCGCCCGGTAGTTCGTGGTTCGACCGTGGGCGTTCGCCAGTGATGCCAGGTATGGCATCTCGCGCAGCGCCGTGGTCTGCGTCTGGTTCTCCTCGACGACGACGAGGACCTTGCTCGTCGGTTCAGCGGCTTGGGGGGCCGGGGCCGAACTCGATCCGCATCCCGCTGCCAGCAGCAGAGCTGCCCCGAGCGCGACGACTTTCAAGCCATCGCGATGCATGCATGCATCCTCTCCCGGAACCTCCGAGTTGTCTATCGGGTCGGCAGGGTCGACGGCCGGGTCACACCCAGACGAACGACGGCAAGACCATGGGTCGACACCGCGTATGCGGCCGGCGCCACGCCGCGCCGGCGACACTGCCAGCGATCGCAAGGCGCGCACGGCACAGGGTTAGACGGGTTGTCGCCGCGGTCAGAGTCGCGACGTCGTACCCAGTGTTCGTCCACGAAAGCTTGAAGGAGTCCTCGCCGAGCAGAGAGTCGAAGCTGGCGACGCCCCTCTCGTCGTGGTGGTCGACGAGCCATTCGTGGATCAGGTGACCGGGTCTGTAGGCAGCGTAGGCCGGGTCGAAGCGGGACACCCATAGTGCCATCTCCGCGTGGTGGCGAAAGGCGACTTGGTGCGCGAACCACCGCCCCCCTGCGGTAGCTCCGAGGATGATCAGCGTGCCGTGTGTTGCCTCGTGCTCGAGGAGGGTGCGGGTGAACTCCGCCCACGGCGGCCCGAAAAGATTCAGCCGGTCGCGGTTGGCGTCGGCACGCTCTGCCACCCGTGCCATATCGGGCCACCGGCTGCGCAGGCCGAGGACGTCATCGATCACTTCGATGCGGAACGGGCCGTGCGCGCGTTCGAGGTCTCTGCGGTGGCGCGCCAAGTGGCGCAGCGTGCGCTTGCTGTGGAGATCCCTTGTCGCCACGCCCTTCGGTAGGGGCCTGGCCAGGCACCGGTCGTTGATCTCGATATGTTGACGCCACTGCGAGTGGCGTCGCAGTGCCAGCATTGCGGCATCGTCGGGCCGTACGTGCGTGAGTTGCAATGCGGCACCATCCCGTGCGACAAACTCCCACAGAGCCTGTCCGGCGGCTTCGTCCTCGACCAGTATCTCGCCAATCGTTCCCAACCCGTGGCCAAGCAAGCGCAACACCTCTTGACCCGCAATTCGGCGGCGGTGCAACGGTGCGAGCGCTACCAACCGACCGGCTCGGCGCGCCCAGAACACCGCGAGCTCACCGCGGCCGATCTGAGACCACCACGACAATGAGTACCAGGGCCGTCCGTAGAAGCTCCGGCCACAGGAATCGGCGAGCACTGTCCATTCCGGAACGAGCCCGTCCAACTCGGTTCCCGCAGCATCGATCAACCCCGCGGTGACCCCGGACGTCGCGGTCACGTGCGAGTCCCACGAGCGGCTGTCGTGAGTACCCCGACCAACCGATCGGCGGCCGACCGCATGTCGTAGTGCCGCTCCATGTGTTGCCGGGCTCGACGGCCCATCTCCCGTCTGCGCACCGGGTCGTCGATCAGGGCGTTGAGCGCTGCGAGCAAGGCGGCGTCGTCCCCGGGAGGCACCAACAGTCCGGTGACATCGTGCCGCACCATCTCGCCGATCGCGGCGACGGGGTGCGCGACCACCGGCAGGCCTGCTGCCGCCCCTTCCAGCACGGCGTTGGGCGCTTGGTCGATGGTGCTCGGAAAGCACATGATGTCGGCTCGTTGCAGGAGTTCCCACAAGCGATCACTCCCCCCCTTCAGGTCGGATACCACCCGTACTCCGGGAAGGGCGGGCACGCGTTCGGTGGTGACCAGCAGCAGGTCGCAGCGCTCGCGAAGCTCCCGTTGATGGATCCGCAGCAAGCGCAGCCCGCCCTTGCGTTCGAGCTGGTGGCCGACGAACGCGATGGTCGGCCGGCGGTCCGGTCGGGGCGGTGGTTCGGGTGGAAGCCAGACACCGAAGGGCAGCACGCTCAGTTTGCGGTCGGCTATGCCATAGGTGCTCCGGAGGGATTCGGCCACGTAGCCGCTGTTGGCGACGACCCGATCGGCGGAGTCCAGCACCCTTCGCTCCAGCGGGATGCTGGCCCGGACGGTCCACGGGGTGAACCTCGTCGGCGCCCGATAGGGGATGCGATAGGCGTTGAGCTCTGTTGTGCTGTCGGTGGTGACGACGGAGGGAACCTGGCGAAGTAGTCCGGCCGAGGCCAGCGCGCAATTCTGCGTGTAGATGTGCACCACGTCCACCTCCGCGCTACGGAGGCGGGCGGCCAGTTCTCGGCGGACCCACAGCGACCGGGCAAGCTGAGCACGCAGCGGCTGCAGGTCGAGGTCTTGCCTGGCCAGCACGGGCACGGGTAACCGCGCCAGCCGCCCGAGCAGGCCGGGATCGGGAACGTCGACAAACTCAGCCCGCACGTCCTCCCGCGGGGCCAGACACCGTCGTAGCGCTTGGTGCACGGTCGCATGGCCACCGATGTTCTCGTTGACGAACAACGCCCGCAGTGGCGCCGCGCCGGGTGGCCGGTTGCGGGCGGGTGCCGGCGAGCGGTCGACCTCCATCACCAGCTTGCCCCCAATCCCGAGGGCCGGCGAGCCCTACCGACAACTGTCTGAGAACCGTACCCGCTATGGGAAGCGATTTCCGTTCCGCTCCCGCGGTGCCGGGCTGCGCGGCCCTTCACGCGAGCAGTGTGCTGAACATGACCGGCAGAGTCTCCGGCAGACTGTGGTACGCGGCGATGCGATCTCGGCCTGCCGCACAGCTCGCCCGACGAAAGCCGTTGTCGGACAGTGCCTGGCGCAGGGCCGCAGCCAGCGCGGGGACATCCCCTGGCGGCACAAGCAGTCCGGCGCCGTTCGCCAGGAACTCCGCCGTCCCGCCGTGGTCGGTCCCCACAACGGGTAGGCCGAGGCACATCGCCTGCAGTACCGCGATGGGCCCCGCTTCCGGCGTGACGCTCGCTGAGACGGCAACGTCCCATTGGCCCATCGTCCTCATGGGCTCGACATGTCCGAGGAAGCGGACCCGGCCGCGCAGGTCCGGCTGCTCGGCGCGACGGCGCAGCCCGGCGACGTAGCCATCGTCGTGCGGGAAGGAGCCCCCGGCCAGCTCGAGGTGCACGCCGGGCAGTCGCGCCACGGCCTCCAGCAGCACCTGCTGGCCCTTCCACGGCGTGAGCAGGGCCAGCATGCCCACCACGGGGGGCTCGTGCGGCGCGAGTGCCGCCGCGTCCACCGGCCAGTGCACACCATTGTGCGCCACGGCGACGTCCAGCTGGAGTTCGCGGAGGGGGAGCGCAGTCGCCTCGGAGACAGCGACGGCTCGGTGGATCTGCGCACGGCTGAGCCGCACGACGAGTCGCTGCTTCGGCTGGTGCACCGTGTCGTGCACCAGCCAGCGGATGCCACCGGCCGGGCGCGCCAGCCGGGCCGCGGGGAGGGCGAGCAGGGAGTTGACCACGGTACGGGCGCGCGGCACGGACACCACCGGGCGCAGGCTTCGTGCTGCGCGAGCCGTGCGGGCGCCCAACCGGGCACCGGCCCAGGCCCGACCAGGCGCCGACGACGGACCATCCAGGCCCAGCATCGGGAGCTCCAGGTGCGTCACCGCGGCAGGCAGCCGGGTGGTCAACGGCCCGTCCGGGGATGCGACCGTGACCTCGAGGTCATGGTCAAGCGCCAGTCCCACCAGCTGCAGCAGCACCACTTCCGCGCCGGAGACGTTGCCGGTGCTGTTGATAAACACCAGGCGATCCGCCCCAGCCGCCCCGCCGAACGGTCCCTCGCCGGGTGTGCTCACCCCTCGGCCAATCCGTAGGCGCCTCTGGTGCGCTCGGCGGTGGCGCCCCAGCTCAATCGGGAGGCGGCTACGGTGGCTCGCGCACGCAGGGCGTTGCGCTCGTTCGCATCGCGGAGCAGCGGACGCAGCGCAGCCACCCACTCCTCGGTGGTATGGCCGGACACGAGCACCGCACCGTCGCCGACAACCTGCGGCAGCGCCCCGACGGTGCTCGCCACCACCGCCGCGCCACAGGCCATGGCTTCGACCGGGGGCAGGGCGAACCCCTCGTACTTCGATGCGTACGCCACCACGGTCGCGGCGGAGTACAGGGCAGGCAGATCCGCGACATCGACGTAGCCGAGCCCGAGCGCGCCGGCCGGGGCGTCCGGACCGGTGGAGCCGGCCCCGGCCAGCACCAACGGCACCTGGAGCTCGTGGGCCGCCTGCGCAACCAGCGCCACATCCTTACGGGGCTCGACGGTGCCCACCTGCAGCATGAACCGTTCCGGGAGCGCGTATTTGGTGTGTACGCGTCGCACATGCTCGGCTTCGGGCGGTGTCGCCCACGGTGCTGGTGCCAGGTGCGTGATCGTGCAGTCGAGCCCGAGCAGGCTGTGTACTCGCTCCGCGGTGAACTCCGAGACGGCCAGCAGTACGTCGGCGCGGCGCAGGGAGCTCCGCAGCAGCTGGCGTTCGCCGAGGCCACGGACCTTGCTGTACGCCCACGGCGTGTCGAAGACCGACATGTCGTGCACCGTGGCCACCCGGAGTGCACGGCAGGCCACCGGCAGGTCCACATCCAGCGAGTGCACCACGTCGACCCCGAACAC
>JAABUM010000295.1_pt1 | contig 11671 bp, 10 predicted proteins | sample 5559161 | NCBI WGS metagenome assembly JAABUM01 (sample SAMN10711868, study PRJNA513369) | rock metagenome | isolation source: Antarctica rocks | place: Antarctica: Victoria Land, Siegfried Peak nord | reverse complement strand
CGTGAACGTCTCCGCGGTCTGCTGTGGCTTGTTCCAGTAGCCCGCGACGACGTGCGGCCCACGGATCAGCAGCTCGCCCACCCCGGAGTCCGGGTCGGGGGAGTCGATCTTCAGGTCGACGACGGGCGCGGGGAAGCCCACCGAGTCCGCGTAGTCGCGGGCGTACTCATGCGGCAGGTAGGTCGAGACCGACGATGTCTCCGACAGTCCGAAGCCGTTGCCCACCCGCGCGTTGGGAAAGCCCTGCTGGATCTGCGCCACCAGGTCCGGGGCGATGGGGGCGCCGCCGTAGCTCAGTGCCTCGACCGATGACACGTCGGTCGAGGCGAACTCCGGCTGGTGCATCGCGAGCCAGTAGATGGCCGGGACCGTGGTGAGGACCGAGATCTTCTCCTCCGCGATGGCACGCAGGAAACGCTTCACGTCGAAGGTCGGCTGGATGACCGTCGTGCCGCCAAGGGCGAGCAGGACCAGCAGCTGGCTGTTGCATCCGGTGACGTGGAACAGCGGCACCGAGACCAGCGTCGACAGGTGCCGGGTGCGGTCCATCCCGATGCAGCGGATGCACGTCTCGACGTTGGACAGGAAGTTCTCGTGGGTGGTCATGGCTCCCTTGGGGAAGCCGGTCGTCCCGCTCGTGTAGAAGATGGCGGCAAGGTTGGACAGGCCCAGGTCGTCGACGACGGTCGGCTCGCCCTCGGGCAGGGTGGCGTCGGGCTCGACGACGTAGGACGCCCCCGAGTCCTCCACCACGTACGCGACCTCGGCCTCCGCGAACCGGGTGTTGACGGGAACGACGACACCGCCCGCGAAGATGGTGCCGAAGAAGGCGACGACCCACTCGTTGCCGTTGCCCAGCCGGATCGCCACCCGGTCGCCCGGTACCACTCCGGCGGCACGGAGTCCGCCGGCGACGCGTGCGGCCCGGTCCCACAGCTCGCGGTAGGTCATCCGGGGCCCGTCGAGCTCCGCGATCGCCTCGCGGTCGGGATGGGCGTCGGTCGAGCGCCGCAGCATCTCGACAAGCGAGACCGGCAGGTCGGCGTAGTGCTTGATGCCGTCGGCGTCGGTCTCGATGCCGCTGGTGTCGAATGGCGAGGTGGGGGGGGCATCAGCAGACACAGCGGGCTCCATCCATGGAGGTGTGGTGCGGGTCACTTCCGGTGAGCCCTACCCCAGGTGTGCGGCGGCCGAAACGGCTGCAATGGCCTTCACTAGCCTTCGCGCATGCCGTTCTCCCATCCCGTCGCCGTCCGATACCTCGAGGTCGATGCGCAAGGCGTCGTGTTCAACATGTGGTACCTGGCCTACCTCGACGACGCGATGACCGGCTTCCTCGGTGCGGGCGGCCTGCCCTACGCGGAGATGGCGGCGAACGGCTACGACGTCCAGCTCGTGCACACCGAGCTCGACTGGAAGGGCGCGGCGGGCTTCGGCGACGCGCTGGCGGTTGACGTCGTCATCAAGGCCATCGGCCGGACGAGCTTCACCCTGGGCTTCACCGTCCGCCGCGACGAGACCGTGCTGGTGACGGCCAGCACCGTCTACGTGTGCGTTGGCACCGACGGCGGCGGCTCCCGCCCCATCACCATCCCGCTGCGGACGGCACTTGAGGCCGCAGCCGGCTGAGTCACGAGCTTTGCCCCCCGTTCGGGTGAGTCAGGTCGGGGGCTCGATGACGATGAAACGGTCGAGGCCGCCGGACTCTGGCGGGACCGGCGGCCTCTCTTCACGCCTGCGGAGCCCGCGAGCGCGACCAGCAACGGCTCGAGCACCAGCCCCATCTGCCACTGCCGGGCATGGCCTACTCGGAGGGCCGCCTCCAGGGAAGCGGCGTTCAGCGGCTCCGGAGGCGCCCAGCACAGCCGTTTGAGCAGCGCGGGCTCGAGAAGGTTCTCCGCCGGTACGCCGTACTCCTCGGCCAGCGCCGACATCGTGGCGCGGGCAGCGAGCAAGCGCTCGGCGGCGGCCGGGTCGCGGTCGCTCCAGCGGTTCGCCGGCGGTAGTCCCGAGCCCGACCCGGACCCGGGCAGCTCGTCGTCAGGCAGCGCGCGAGCAACCTCGAGGGCTGCGAACCACACCGCGCTCGTGCGCCGCATGCGCGGCCCCGAGAACACCGGCAGGCGCTCCAGACCAGCGATCGACGCCGGTGCCGCCAGCACCGCGTCGACGATCGCGCGGTCGGGGAGCACCCGCCCCGGAGCGAGGTCACGCCGGCGCGCGATCTCGTCGCGCACCTCCCACATCCGCCGGACCGCTGCCAGCTGGCGACGCGAGCGCACCCGGTGCAGCCCGCTGGTGCGCCGCCACGGCTCGGCAACCGGCTCCTTGACGGGAGCGTCGAGGATCGCGGCGAACTCCTCCCGAGCCCACTCGAGCTTGCCCTGCTCTCGCAGGTCCTGCTCCAGCGCGTCACGCAGCTCGACGAGCAGCTCGACGTCGAGCGCGGCGTAGCGCAGCCAGGGTTCGGGCAGCGGCCGGGTCGACCAGTCGGCGGCGGAGTGCCCCTTCTCCAGGCGGTAGCCGAGCACACTTTCGACCATGGCGCCGAGCCCGACCCGCTCCAGCCCGGCGAGCCGACCGGCGAGCTCGGTGTCGAACAGCCGGCGCGGCCGCATCCCCACCTCGGCCAGGCACGGCAGGTCCTGGGAGGCGGCGTGCAGCACCCATTCCGCGTCCAGCTCCTGCGCCCCGAGCGGGCTGAGGTCGGGGACGGCGATGGGGTCGACGAGTACCGTCCCGGCCCCCGCCCGGCGCAGCTGCACCAGATAGGCGCGCTGGCCGTAGCGGTAGCCCGAGGCACGCTCGGCGTCGACAGCGAGCGGACCGGTCCCACCAGCGAGCGCGGTGGCGGCAGCAGCGAGAGCTGGCGCGTCGACAACGACGTCGGGAACGCCGTCGCGGGGGGCAAGAAGGGGGATCGCGGCAGCTTCCGGCTCCTGGTCCGGGTCCTGCTGGTCCGGGTCCGGCTCCTGGTCCGGGTCCTGCGGCAGCTCCAGGTCCTCGTTCGCGGCCGCGGTCATAGCCCGTGCCGGTTCCAAGAAGGGCGGTGCTGCCACCGGCCCGGGCGCCGCCATGGCCTGCGCGCCTTCAACGTCGGCCGCTGTCACGGCTGGGCACTTTACGGAGCGCCGCCAGGTCCGACATCCGCAGCGACCGCGGGCTTGGCGACGACGGGGGCACGGCTGACCTCAGCGGATGACGCCCGCACGCATGGCGAGGGCCACCATCTCGGCACGGTCACCGGTGCCGAGCTTGCGGGCGATGCGCGCCAGGTGGCTCTTGACGGTCAGGGCCGACAGGCCCAGCTGGTCACCGATCTCCTTGTTCGACTGGCCGTCGGCGACCAGACGCAGCACCTCCACCTCGCGGCCGGACAGCTCGGCGGCGAGCCCTTCGGTACTGCCGCCGCGCAGGCTGGTCGCGAGCATCGGAGCGACCGACGGGTCGGCGTAGACACCGCCGGAGAGCACCCGCCGCACGCCGTCCGCCACCACGGTCTGTGAGGCGTTCTTGAGCAGGTAGCCGTGGGCGCCGGCGACGAATGCCGCGCGTACGGAGTAGGGGTCGTCAGCTGCTGACAGCACCACCAGGCGCTGCCAGCCGGCGGTACGCAGCGTCGCCAGCAGGTCGAGCCCGCTCCCGTCCGGGAGCCCGAGATCGACGACCGCGAGCTCGAGCGGGCCGTTGCGCGCCCGCGCCCTGGCCTCGGCGATGCTGGCGGCCTCGACGACCTCGGTCGCGCCCATGGCCTTCAGCCGGGTGACCATCGACTCGCGCACCAGGGGGTGGTCATCGACGACGAGGGCCCGAAAGCCCGACCGCTGCTGCTCGGGAACGGCGGCGGAGCCGGGGCGTGCGGGATGACCGAGCGAGCCGCCGCCTGGGCGACCGGCGGGGCCGGGCGCGTTCGGCGCGAGGTGCTGGCTGTGCGAAACCACGGTGTCCTCCTGATGGGTCGGGCAGAGGAAGCATCGGAGCTCGTGAACACGTTCTGTAGCCGAACCGCCACGTTCGCTACGCCGAACGGGCGAAACCGGTTGCTCCATGCAGCGGTACGCGCAAGGTCATCACCCACCGCGCCGAGAACCGGTAGGCAGGCCACCGCGCCAGCTCGCCTGTTCTGCCGTACCCGGGCACGCGCTCACCCCCGGGGTGGCTGCGATCAGGCGCGGACCAACGATCGGAGGTTGCGGTGGCACAGCGTGACCTGCTTGTGCGGCCGCAGCGGTCACCCGTGCGGCGCCCGCTTCGGGCGTGCCGAGGCGCGGCAGCCGCGAGCACCCTGGTCGCGGTCGCCCTGCTCGTCGTCTCGCCCGACGGCGCTCGCCATGCTGCCCTCATCACGCCGTGGACCGGCCTCGTCGTGGCAGTTCCCGTCATCCTCCTGGCGGGCGCGCTGCTGGCCGCCGCCCGACACCTGGTTGTCGAGGTGCGCCTCGCCGGCCATCCGCTGGCCCTGCGCGGGATCGACGCGGCGCTGCCGCTCGTCCTGGTCACGGCTCCGGCCCCCTGGGTGCTGGCGGCGATGCTCGTCGCGACCGCACCGGCAACGCTGAACGGTCGGCGCGTCTGGCGGGTCGCCGAGTTCGACGCGCTGGGGTCCGTCACAGCCGCAGCAGTTGCCCTAGCCACTGTCCTCGGGACGAGCCTGCTCGCCGGGGTGGAACACGGTCGTTTACCGGCCGCCGTGCTCGGCGGGGTGGCCGCCGCCCTGGCCGGCGAGCTGCTCAACGCCCAGGCCGTGGCGGCAACAGCGCACCGGCCGGTCCGCGGACTGCTCCGCCCTCGGGTGAGTCCCGTCGCGCTCCAGGCGGTGACGATGGGCGGCTTGGGCGTCCTCGTCGCCTGGCTCGCTCGGTACGCGCCGGCCGGGCTCACCGGGCTCGTCGTCCCGGCGGTGCTCGTCGTCGCCGTCGTGCAGCTTCAGCGCGACCGCGATGCTGAGGCACGCCTCTACGCGAGCCTGTCCGCCGAGCAGGACCACGTGAGCGGTCGCACGAACGACGAGTCGGCTCGAGCGATGCTCGTGACCACAGCCCGGCTGCTCGGCGGGGCAGACGTCGAGCTGCTGGTCGCCGGCCCCGAAGGCCTCGTGCGCTACCTGGGCGACGAGGCCGGGGTCGCGAGCCGGGTGGCCGTGCCGCCCGAGGCCCTGAGCGACCCGTGCGTGTTGGACCTGCTGGCCGGTGACGGGGTCCGCTCCTGGCACGACGATGCCGGCTCCCGCCCGGCGATCGGCTTCTCCGTCGGCACCCGGGGGTCCGCTTCGGTGGGGTCGCTGGTCATTGCCGTGGCCCGGCGCCCGCTCGGCGGCCCGGCCTTCGGCGTGCACGACGTCCGCTTGGCCAAGGCGCTCTCGACCCAGGCGGGCTCCTGGCTCGCCGCGGGACGCTCAAGCGCGCCGGCCACGCCAGTGGCTGGCTCGCAGGAGCCCGCACCCGCTGGGCAGAGCGATGCCCGGCGCACCCGGCAGTTCATCGTCCGCGAGGCTGCGACGCGGTTGACGGCCGCAGCCGGGTCGCCCGACCCGGACCCCGACCGCCTGGCGGACGAGCTTCGCCTCGTCCAGCGTGCGGTCGCGGCGCTGGTGGGGGAGCGGCGGCGCGGGCGCGCTGCCCCACGGCACGCGTCCGGCGGACGTGAGCAGGGGGGACGTGAGCAGGGGGATGGAGACGCGGACGGCGCCGGGGATGGCCCGGAGGTGGGGCGCCGCGGGACCGATTGGACGACGACGGGCCTGCTGAGCACTGCCCCGGAGGCCAGCGCGGGAGCCGCACCCGGCCCACGACCCGACGAGGCTCCCGTGGTCACCCCCCTCGGCGCCCCCCTCGTCCTTGCTCCGGCAGCCAAGCCGTGAGGTTCGTCGGCGTGCGAGTGGCGACGGCCACCCTTACCGGGCTCAGCGCCGCCGGGAGCGGCACGGCTGCTGTCGTCGCGGTGGAGCTGGTCCCCCATCACCCGGTGCTCGCGGCAGGCTGCGCTGCGGTGGTTCTCGTGGTGCTGAGCAGCTGTGTCGGCGTCCTTGTCGGGCGAGGGCTGGCGCGCCACCTGCGGCGGGTGGCCTCAGATCTCGCCCTGGTCACCGACGGCGCTCTCGACGAGCTACCACTGGTCGAGACAGCCTCCGCTGGGCGAGCGGCCGGTTCAGGGCAGGCTGCGGGTGCGAGGCGTGGGCGCGCCCGGCCGCACGGTTCGGTCCGTCGGCGGCGGCCGCGACCGGCGCCCGCACGGCCCCTTCCCGTACGCGAGATGCAGCGGCTGGGGGACGCCTTCGTCGCGCTCGGCGCCCGGGTGCGGCTCGCGGACGATCTGGCCGAGCGGCACCGGCAGGAGGCGGAGGCGGCCTCTCGCGGCATGGTCGAGATGCTCTCGGGTCTGGTCGCGGCCGAGGAGGGCGCTCGAGGGCAGCTCTCGGCTGAGCTGCACGACACCGCCGCGCAATCGCTCGCCACGGCCCGGCGGCTGGGTACGGAGCGGACCGAGCAGCGCGAGGCGGTGCTGTCCCTGCCTCGGCAGGCGGCTGCGCGCACCAGCGGTGCTCGTAGCGGTGCTCGTAGCGGTCCGAGTGACACCGCGGAGGGCGACTCCGTCATGGCCGACCCGGTGACTGCCGACCCGGTGAGTGCCGACCTGGTGATTGCCGACCTGGTGGCCGAGGCCGAGGACGCGCTCCGCGCGACAATGGCTCGAGCCCGCCCGCCGGCGCTGCACGACGGCGACCTGGCTGCCGCCGTGACGCTGCTGCGCGACGACCTGGAGTTCCGCTACGGCCTGGACGTCGCCCTGCACTGGCCGTCCCAGGCCTACCCAATTCCGCTCGCGGTCGCCGTCACCGTCTACCGGTTCTTCCAGGAGGCACTGCTCAACGTCGTCAAGCACGCCGACGTCGACACGGCCGTGGCCTCGCTCGCCGTGGACGAGCGGCACGTCGTCGCTGTCGTCCACGACGCGGGCTCCGGCTTCGCCGCGACGTCGCAGCCGGCGGCGGGGGTCGGCGGCCGGCACGTGGGGCTCGGGCTGCTGCGGGAACGAGCCCGGCTGGCGGGCGGCGGTGTCCTGGTGCAGAGCGCGCCCGGCTCCGGGACCACGCTCACGCTGCGCCTGCCTCGCCCCGCCTTGCCCTTGGAATGAACGTGCCAGAAGGGCCAGGCGGAGCATGCCGGACGCCTCCGGTCCGGCACAGGCCGCCGAGGCCGCCGAGACCGCCGAGCCCGCCTCAGCCCGCTCCGCCCGTGCGCGCCCGGGAAGCGAGGGACACGACGCCCGGATCGTCGGGCGGCAGGCCCACCATCGCGCCCAGCAGGACGACGAAGGCGTCGAGGTGGCTACCTGCGTCGTCCGGAGTCCAGCGGGGGGACCATGAGCAGCGCAGCTCGACCTCGAAGGTGTCGCCCTCACGCGCGAGGCTGCCGAAACGCGAGGCCGCCGTGGTCGTGACAGTCCCCGCCAGCAACTCGGCGGCGGCACCGCGGGAGTCGAGCGCCTCCTCCAGCCAGGACCAGGTCACGGCGGGCAGGACGGGGTCGGTCACCATCTCGAGGTCGAGGGCTGCTCGGGCGTAGCAGGCGACGCGGTAGGCGCCGTCCCAGGCCGGCTGGCCCGCTGGGTCGTGCAGCACCACCAGCCGGCCGGCCCCCAGCTCTGGGGCTTCGGCATCGGCCGTCGCCGGCTGGGCCGGGACCTCGGCGCCGAACGCGATGCCGAACGGCGCGACCCGCGAGGGCGCGGGCCGTTCAGACACCGCGATGCCCGAGCGCGCGGCATGTGCTGCGGCCCGCAGCGCGTCAGCGATCAGGGCGAACTCCGCAGGCTCCGCGGGCTCCTCGTCGGTCGGGCCGGTAGACCGGATCTTCTGGTGGCTCACCGAGGGCTGCGCTGTGCCACGAGCGACGCTAAGCCGCACGTACGCGGCTGGGGCGCTCGTCGGCTGTGCCGGCGCGAGCGTCGCTGACCGCGATCAGCAGCGGCCCGTCGAAGACCGCGAGGCCGCAGACCGAGCAGCAGAAATCGGGGCAGTCGGCGCCGTGCTCGTCGGAGCACACGGGCTGCTCGAACGCTCGCTCCTGCTGGCACTCGGGACAGAACAGCTCGAGCATCAGTGCCTCGCCGCCATCAGCGCTTCTCCACCATCAGTGCTTCTCCACCATGAGAACGTCTCCAACCCGTCGCGGCCCGCGGGCAGCGGGCCTCAGGCACGGCCCTCGGCCGTGCGGTCCCTCGACGGTCGCACGCGGCGCTGACAGGATTCGGCAGGCAGGCGCTGCGTGTCGGCGTGACACCATCGAATGCGTGCCCCTCGCACCACCAGCGCCGTCGGCGCCCACGCCGCCAGCTGTCCCACCGGCAGCCGACTCGACGAAGGGCGCCCCGTCCGGGCTCGCCGACTCGCCGTTTCTGCTTGCCTGCCGGGGGCTCGCGCCGGCCCACCGGCCGGTCTGGTTCATGCGGCAGGCCGGTCGTTCGCTGCCCGAGTACCGGCGGCTGCGGGAGGGCACGGGGATGCTCGAGGCGTGCCGCCGCCCCGACCTCGTCGTCGAGATCACGCTGCAGCCGGTGCGCCGGTTGGGGGTCGACGCGGCCATCTTCTTCAGCGACATCGTGGTTCCGGTCGCCGCCGCCGGCGTCGACCTCGACATCGTCCCCGGGACAGGGCCGGTCATCGCCACCCCGGTGCGCGACCGCGTCACGCTCGAGCAGGTGCGCCCGCTGGACCCGGCACAGGTAGACGACATCGCCGAGTCGGTGCACCTGCTCGTCGCCGAGCTCGGTCCCGTCCCGCTGATCGGGTTCGCCGGCGCGCCGTTCACGCTCGCGAGCTACCTCGTGGAGGGCGGTCCCAGCCGCACCCACGCCGTCACCAAGGCCTTCATGTACTCAGAGCCGGCGCTGTGGCACGACCTGCTGGGCAGGCTCGCCGACATCGCCCTGACCTACCTGCGGGTTCAGATCGACGCGGGCGCCAGCGCGGTGCAGCTGTTCGACTCCTGGGCCGGCGCGCTCTCGGAGGACGACTACCGCGAGTACGTGATGCCGCACTCGGCACGGGTGCTGGCAGGGGTCGGCGACGTGCCCCGCATCCACTTCGGTACCGGGACCGGCGAGCTGCTGGGGGCGATGGCGCAGGCCGGCGCCGATGTCGTGGGCGTCGACGCCCGCACCCCGCTCGACGTCGCCGCCGGCCGCGTCGCCGAGGTCGGCTGCACAACGGCACTGCAGGGCAACCTCGACCCCACCATCGTGTTCGCGCCATGGGAGGTCATCGAGCGCAGGGTGCGAGACGTGCTGACACGCGGGGCCGCGGGCAACGGCCACGTGTTCAACCTGGGCCACGGCGTACTGCCGGAGACCGACCCCGACGTGCTTGCGCGCATCGTCGACCTGGTGCACCGGCTCACGGCCGACGGCGGCGAGCTGTCCGGCACCGAGCCGTCCGGCAGCGAGCGTGCGAACGGCGCGGCAGCCGGCGGGTGAGCGGTCCGAAGGTCGCCGTCATCGGCGGTGGCATGGCGGGCCTGTCCGCCGCACAGGCCCTGCGCGGCCTCGCCCAGGTGGTGGTGCACGAGGCCGGGCAGGCGGTCGGGGGCAAGCTGCGCACGGGGCCGCTGGGCCTCGACGAGGGCGCCGAGTCCTTCCTCGCCCGGGTGCCTGAGGCGACCGGGTTGGCGACCGAGCTGGGGCTGCCGACGGTGCACCCGGCGACGTCGTCGGCCTCGGTGTGGGTGGGCGGCCGGCTCGTCCCGCTGCCACGCGGCACCGTGATGGGTGTTCCAGGCGACCTGCGGGCCGCTGCTCGCGTACTCGGCCTGGTGGGCACCGCCCGGGCCGCCCTCGACCTGCTGCTGCCCGCCTCGCTCCCCCCCGCCGACGACGTGGCCGTCGGGCCGTGGGTTCGCCGGCGGGTAGGGGCCCGCGTCGTCGACCGGCTCGTCGACCCGCTGCTCGGCGGCGTCTACGCCGGGCGGGCGGACCTGCTCTCGCTGCAGGCGACGGTGCCGCAGCTGCGGCCCGCGTTGAGGCAGCGGTCCCTGGTGCGCGCAGCCGCGCAACTGGCGCCCGCTCCGCCGGCGGCCGGTACACCGCCGGCGCCGGTGTTCGCCACGGTCCACGCCGGGATGGGGACGCTGCCGGGTGCGACGGCTGCCGCGAGTGGCGCGGAGGTCCGGACAGCAAGCCTGGTCCGGTCGATCGGCGCGATCGACGGCGGGTGGCTGGTCGAGGGTGAGCGGTACGACGCCGTCATCGTCGCCGTCCCGTCAGCTCCGGCGAAGCGCCTGCTCGCCCCCCTCGTGGTGGGCGGCGTCCCCGAGGTGGAGTACGCCTCGGTCGCGCTCGCGACCTTCGTGTTCCCGGACGGCGTTGTCCTCCCACCCGGCAGCGGGCTGCTGGTCCCGCCTAGCGAGGGCCGGGCCATGAAGGCGGCGACGTTCCTGTCGCAGAAGTGGGCGCACGTCCCGGGCGTGGTCGTCCGGGTCAGCGCGGGGCGCTTCCGTGACGTCCGGGACCTGCAGCGTCCCGACACCGAGCTGCTGGGCGTGCTGGCCGCCGACCTGGCCGAGGCGGCGGGGCTCCGGGCGCGGCCGGTCGCCGGGTCGCTGGCCCGCTGGGGCGGCGCACTGCCGCAGTACCGCCCCGGCCACCTCGCGCGGGTGGCCGCCCTGCGCGCCCGGCTGCCGCGCGGCGTGGCGGTCTGCGGCGCCGCATGGGACGGCGTCGGCATCCCCGCGTGCATCCGCTCGGGGCGGGCGGCTGCTGCGGCCGTGCTCACGTCGCTCGATGCTGCGCCCGCGCGTGCGCTGGGCGGATACTGAAGGCATGGCTGAGTCCACCAAGTCCGCGCGCGAGCTCAACGACGAGCTGCTGTACACGATGTACTCCGTCTTCCGGGTCGCGGCGCCGCTGCCCGAGGACCGCGCCGCGCTCGCGAGCGAGACCGAGGCCCTGCTCGAGCAGGCGCTCGCCAAGGACGTCTACACCCGCGGCACCTACGACGTGTCGGGCTACCGCAGCGATGCCGACCTGCTGATCTGGTGGACCTGCCCCAACCCCGACCTGCTGCAGGAGACCTACGGCCGCTTCCGGCAGTCCTCGCTCGGCCGGCTCATGGCCCCGGCGTGGTCCGCCACCGGCGTGCACCGGCCGGCGGAGTTCAACCGCAACCACATCCCCGCGTACGTCCGGCGCGAGGACCCTCAAAAGTACGTGTGCGTCTACCCATTCGTCCGCTCGCTCGACTGGTACCTGCTGCCCGACTACGAGCGGCGCGGGATGCTCGCCGAGCACGGGATCATGGGCCGGGAGTACGAGGACGTGCGGGCCAATACCGTCGCGGCCTTCGGCTTGGGGGACTACGAGTGGCTGCTGGCGTTCGAGGCCGCCGAGCTGCACCGAATCGTCGACTGCATCCGCCACCTGCGGACGAGCCGTGCCCGGCTGCACACCAAGGTCGAGATCCCGTTCTTCACGGGAGCCCGCAAGCCGCTGGCCGAGCTGCTCGCGGCGCTGCCGTAGTGCGGACGGCCGGCCGCGGCACGTCAGTTGAGATGTGGTGCGCCACGAGGCGCTGATGTTCCGAGTGGAGGTGAGAGGACTCCGCGGCTGGCCTGTCGTGGCAGGTCGGTGAAGCTGGCGGCAGCCTGACTCGGGAGACGCCGGGGAGGGTGGGAGCAGC
>JAABUM010006333.1_pt1 | contig 11673 bp, 15 predicted proteins | sample 5559161 | NCBI WGS metagenome assembly JAABUM01 (sample SAMN10711868, study PRJNA513369) | rock metagenome | isolation source: Antarctica rocks | place: Antarctica: Victoria Land, Siegfried Peak nord | reverse complement strand
ATTATGCATGGCGGACGCTTTGTATCGGCATGCTGCCGTTTGAGGCTTGCGCCATGATGTTTTTGGACTCCATGCCACCTTGACACACTTGTGACATCCTGCAGGATCAAGGCGCAGGGGGAGGCGCTGACGGCGGCGCGCTGCCTACCGCTCCGTCCGCCAGAGCTCTGGCGGACGCCGCGGCAATGCGCGACTGGCGGCCGCCATAGTCGTCGTCTTGTATAACGTATGCCCTTGCCCGGTTCTGTTCCCTTCGGCCGGAGGTACAAGTCCAAGGGCAATCCCAGGCGACTCTGGACAAGACCCTACTTCTGGCCGTCCTACTTCAGCACGGATTGCTCAACTTTGACCTCTATGAACGCTAATCCGCCCGAGTGAGGCTGGAACAGTGTAACATTTCTCTCTTGCAATTGGCCTTCAGAATCTGCAGCAGCGGACGAGCTGCATGCGGTGTGAATGAAGATTGCAAGCTATGGTGAAATCTGCCATGCTGCCGCTGCCGTGTGCTGCGGACCTTTCTTGCCACTCCCACTCCGAATTCACCATCATCGGAGACCTTGCCGCCTCCACCGTGTTCCACTGCCGCCGTCATTTTCTGCCGCCGTCATCCTCTGTTGCCATCATCTTCAAATGTTTTGGCGACGTCTTCATCGCGGCACTGTCGTCTCGAATGTCCACGCCACTTCGAATTGCCTGCGCATTTGATGTCTGATGTCTGCAGCAGGAAAGGACAGGCACGGTAGCGTTTGCAGCAGCAATATTAATCCCTCCAAGTAATCAGCCCCACATTTGACAGACACGATAATATGAAGTTTGCCACTCGCAGCCTGTCACCTTTGCGATGTGCCGATGCGAACAGCGCAGAGTGGCGGCCAGAGCTGCGTGCATATCGTTGCGCAACGGGTCTGCGCCGCAAAGATGTGTCAGAAACTGGTCAATTCCAGCCCAACAGACTCACAGCGACGATGTGTTTTCAGCGGCTGACCTTGAAGGTATTTACATCATCATGCAGAAGTCCTTGTGTTGCAATAACCGTTGAACGCTATGCTTCGAATGCTGTGCGGGGCACAACAATGTGCGTCATCTTCATCGTGAGACATCCGGACCGGCAACTAGTCAGACCACAGCGGAGCTTGTTTCGATAAATCTCAACCAGCGAAGTGATGACAAAGCTGAAGGCCTGCAGGTGTGATGTTTTTTCTGCCAGCGCCGCAAAAGTGTTCTGAAACTCGATGGCAATAGCGCCTGCTGTCGCCGCTAAGACTGATGCTTGTTGTTGGCGCAGCGACGATATCACTCTATCGTCGCACCAGCGACCCTTTCGACGGCAGACGACCTCAGGCGGTTCTGGTGATGGGCAGGTACGCGTTCTGCGGTCAAAAACGATACAAATATGAAGGCTCACATGCAACCCTTCAGCTGGCAGACCGGGCAAGCCTGCCCCCAGCTCGCAATTGGACAACCACAGGAATTTGCATGTTGACTGGTTACTCTGGAAAACCTCGATGCTATCGAGCAGGCTGTGCGTACAGTACTGCAAAGCAAAGCAGACAAAAATCTCTCAAGCCTGGGGAAAGAACGCCCCTCGGTAGTGACATAGTTCTGGTAGACATCTGCGACGTATCGTCCGAATCAAATCGTCAGCACAGGTAGCTTTGCCAAATTGTCTAAAAGCCGAGCAACTCAACATAGGCGGTGAACAGTTTGCTCTAGAAAACATGAGGGCAGCGACGGACCTGATATCCAGTACTTGCCGGGTCTGGCAAGGGGAACCTTGTAGACCTTGCCCTCGACAAATTCCTGTCGCGGTAATGGACACACAAATGTGCAGCCGATATTGAGCATTTCCAAGCATGGAAATCGTCCATCAAGCCGTTCTAAGCGGCACGCCTTCCGATGCAGTGCCACGCCGGTGGTGTTGACACATGTGGGCAGTCAAACGAGTTGGAGATCTCGGTAGACGTGAAATCAGCATGGATGCAGAATTCCCAGCGGAGTTCACCTCGGGAGCGACTTCTCCGAGATCCTTGCCACCAATAGCCTGGTTCGAAAGGTACAAGTGGTGGGGTGTCTTGTTGTACCTGCAAAGCCATGCAGCACGTCACCGCATTTAAAACATGTGGTACCATCCTGTACGTAGTGGATTCGAAGCTGGTTGACTGTCTGGTCTTATGAAAGGCGGCAGCAGACTGGTCGATGGGTGTCGGTGCTAATTGTTGTCGCTGTGCTGGTCAGCTGCCAGCGGAGCACATACAGAGGGCCGACGACAGCGCAGCACATACGGAGAGCTCAGCTACATGCTCCGGATGGACAGGACGATTACCTGATGTAGAATGTCTTCGAGCTGGTGGTGACCGGCTGCGTGCGAATACATGCCACAGCACTTCAGGACAGTACATAGCGACGTGATTGTACCTCAATGATACATGATCAGCTTCAGGCAGCCATGCTACGATAGCACGAGCGTGTTGCAATGCCATCTCGACAGTGTCGCCGCCAGCAACACAAAAATGCCGGTGTTTATCATGCGTCTGCAGAGGTGTTCATTCCGCGGAATCAGTTCCGTCATGATCGATGCAGGGGTGGAAGGTGACGTGCAGAAGACTCACCACATACTGGTAGCCTCCGTTTCCACTGGGTTCAACCTCAGAGGCGTAAGGCGTCCCGACTGAATGCAGAAGGGGCGCGAATTTTGTCAGTGCGGTGAGTGTGCTGCACCGTCAATGCTGTGCTATTCAGTGATGCCGCCTGCTAGGACTGTGGCAGCGTAGGACTTGCTTCAAGCACTCTGGCAAGACGCTGTACCAGTTTCTCATGTCAACACTCTGGCACGCATCACTCGGTTTGCCGAATGCATCACTGCTGCCGAATCTTGTCCGCAGAATGCAAGGCGGTGCTGAGACATCAACTGCAGAAAACTGTCCAATATCGACTTCGCACCCAGTTTGCGAGGTCGGCCCCACACAAAAGGAGACGCCTCAGTGCCCTCCTGCGGCAGCGCATGCAAACCAGAATTTGCAATCCTATGTGTGCACACCCCTGTCCAGGCGAAGCAGGTTGAAATGGAGGCTGTAGGAGCCACGGCACGGTCAGTAATGGGAGAATCCCACACCATAAGGACGTCTCACAGTACGCTCGCTGATCAGTATCGAACAAGAACAGGAAGCCCGTGCAACACTGCCGGAGGTCAAGCCTGACGGTGCTGTTACTTTCATCGATGTCCACCACTGACACGTGCTTGGACGAACTTGCACAGACGCATGTTTGAGCAGCAGAGCTACCGCTGTCGCACCTGCGCGTGCACGATGTCGAAGGTCGCCGCCGCGACGAGGACGGACAGTACCAGGAGTGCAGCCATCGACGCCATGTTGGAAAATCTGGGTGCTGGGATGAAAGATCGAAGCGCGTGCAATCGATTGTGTGAGGCTGATAAGCGCCGTCGCATATATCGTCGGCGGTCACGTTTCACGTTTCTGTGCCGGCAGGGGTCATCTGGGCGTGCAGATGCACGTGCAGAATCTAAAGCCACCCACGTTTTTTGATGGCCCTTGCTAGCAGTCGTCACACAAACCCTGCCTGTCAGCAGTCGATGCATCTTCCAGATGCATGTGCCGCTGGGTCCATGCATTTGTGCACACACAGCAGCTGCTACGAGAAGGGGACCAACAGCCAGCAGCCTCCTCGACGGCAGTCTCACACCAGGCCGACCGATCAAGCGGCAATCTTCTTGGACGCAGCTGCTGGGCTCAGTCCTGGTCATACATTCTGCCCGTTTTGGTGCGTCACAGCCTGAGGGGCAGCGGCATCATCGCGCCCTCATGGCGACATCCACAGCGGTGCACTGCCTGCTGCTGTTGACGGCACTCGCCGCCAGTGAGTTCGACTGCGGCCGACCCCTGAACTCAAATCAGCAGGAACTTCCGGAAGCTGTGCTGACAAGGAGTCCTCTACTTATGCGTTCTTCGTGAGAGACTAGACTTGCCGTTGAAAGTCTTTTGCTTTGAGAGCCACATGCAAGGGCAGATCAGGCCTGGCATGTCCCTGAAGGTCTGCACAACCTGCAGCAGCCCTGTATTGCATCGACAGTCATCGTCAGTGTCTGCAGAAGAAAAGACGTGTTCTTTTGCTTCTCTCTCAGGTATCCCTTGTTTGTGTTTGCAGGCATCGCGGCCACGTCAGTAGAGAGCAGGCGTTCCGGTGGCGCCGCCCAGAACTCAGCTGCCAGCGCCCATGGCGGTGAGCCAGCTAATCGATGCATCAATTAGCTGTGATGTCATGTGACATCACACGGTGATGTCATATGACATCCTGCATACCACCTGTCCTGGATGCCGCCGCCGCCGGGCAAATGGCGCCATTGCCAGCAGCGTTGACAGTCTGTGACACATCACCTGACAGCCGCGCGATGAGCACCTGAAACATGAACAATCCATTCTGCAAATCATCATTTGCGGCAGACACCGTGTGCAGATGGCGCCACGGCAACCATCAGCTCGACGCCGCAGCGGCGCGCCCTGCAGCAGGTCTTCCAATCAAATACGGTGCACAACTCTTTCCTTTCTGCTGCTTCGTATTCAATAATGTTTAGTCAAAGTCTACCGCACAGCTGATGGCGGTGTCGTGCATGCAATACTGCACTCGGAGTTCAATTTTGAACATCCGAGCACCGCCAACTGCGCAAATCCATCAGCACACAGACTCGTTGTGCACCAGGGTGGTGCACAACGCCAGATTTGAAAAGTGCTGGGCAGACGATCAGTGAATCAAGGTGTTCCTTCTCAATGTCATGGAACCTCCTCACCACACTCCAGCGGCAGCTGCTGTTCTCACTTTCCGGTGCTTACATCCTGTAAATCCGCTCAGCATAGACGGCCGGCGGCACCAAGGTGTTCAGCCTCAACGGCACAAACTTCCTGACTACCGCCAACGGCACCCCGCTCAATGCTACCTCCCTGGGCCTCCCCGGCCTCAACCTGACGGCGCTCAACCTCACCACCCTCAACGCCACCGGCCTCGGCGTGCTCCCGCTGCTAGGCAACGGCTCCGTCAGCGGCGTCAACCGGACGTTCATCACCGCCTCCGCCATCGCCGCCGCCCTCGCGGCCGCCGGTGCGTCCTTTACCGCATCTGTTATGCGTCTTGTTGTATTGTTCTCTTGATGTGATGTGCTGGGCAGCACCTGCGTCAGCAGCGCCAACCGGAGCTTCAGCACCGCTATCGTCGTCGCCGCCGCCCTCGCGGCAGCTAGTGAGCTCCCTTGCCTGCACTTGAAATTTTCATGGCAAAGTGTGGTGAACAACGACATCAAGCACATACATGCAGGACCTCTGCACCGCATCCGCCGTCGCCGCCGCTCTGGCGCTTGCCAGTGCATTCGCCTCCTGCATTTGATCAATCTAGCGGTTCATTGTCGATTTTACAGCGGACACTCTGCATGACCCCCACCCCGGCGCCCATAAATAAATAAATGAATCATTAAATAAAAAAATAAATAAAAAAATAAATAAAATCATGTGGCCCCCCGCACCTCTGCCAGCTGAGATATTTCACAAGACATGCCCTGATGGCCTCCCCGTCATTCGTCAGTCGCCAGGCCTGCCCGCCGCCAGAGACGTATCGCATGTCATCACGAGTCGACGAATGCAGCTGTTCACACGGTCCGCATGCGCCGGGACATTGACATCGGAGCTGATTCGCAACTCACTGTGCGCAGTTCTGTCTGAACAGGCCAGAGTGCCCAGGTGGCAGGTGCGGCCTCCGGCGCTGCTGCAGAAGCGGCACAGGCCGCCACTGCAGCCGGCTCCGCTGCGCAGATCGCCGCCCTCGCCATTGCTGCGGGTACGTATAGCGCAGTCGGCTCAAGTTCCGACTCCGCTTCAAGCTCAGTTCCGAAAGGGGGAAGCGGCTTGCTGCTGTTCTCTGCATGCGCTGCAGCCCAGCCTGTCGCATGCTGGGAACACCCATGGGTGGTTTCCATCCGTGAGGCTGGCCGTGAGGCTGGCCAGCCTGACGCGGGTTGAATTGCACCAAACTGTAAAGCTGCTGCACGCCTCTGCAGGTCCGATTCCAGGGCCGCCAGGGAAGGGAGGAGCGCCCGGCATCGGGCTGCCCGGTGAGAATGTCACACCCTAAACCCTAAAACCCTGCCAGACACGGCAAGTGCTCGTGCCTGAGATAGGCGCCCTCCTGCCACACATAGCTTGGTCGTATTGAACACTGGAGTACTGAGTCTCTGGTGGTCTCCTGCAAAAATTATGAGGATGCGGTTCCTGCCCTGCTGTACGCATCGGTCGTGCACGCCTGGCCTTGCCTCTGAGTCAACGATGGTCTTCGGAAGCCGAGATCTGCATATCTGCCGCCGCGCAGGCGCCCCTGGAGCTGGAGGCGCCAACGGCGCGTCCGGACAGAGCGGCACGCCCGGCCTCGCAGGCGCTCCCGGGCCCGGAGGTGCGACGAGACATTTGAACAGCCCTGCAGCAGTGAAACCTACAAGGCTGAAGCGTTGGTTTCGCATGCGCAGCAGGATCGCTGAGGAGCTGGTGACGTATCCGCCTCGAATGGTTTGACCTGCCGGTGATGGGCAGAGCTGCGTCTGGTGCATCAGCGCTGGAGCAGCGGCATCTGACGCAGCGTTCAAACACTGCAAGCAGGGGCTGGCTCGCTGCTGCACACGAGACGACGCATAAAACCATTTGCTGTCAGCAGCAGCCAGCAGAGACGACGATCACGATTTGGAATCGTTTTCCCGTCGCCTCCAAAATTTGGATATGGAATATCCAAATTCCAATGGATTATTGTTTATCCATTAATAAATAAATGGATAATTTATTTCTTTTTTATATTATTATTATATATCATTATCTAAACTTTCCTTTTCATTTGCAGGCACTCCAGGGCAGCCGGCTCCTCCTGGAGCTGCGGGCGCTACCGGAAGCGTCGGGCCAAATGGGCTGCAGGGGCCTGTCGGCGCCCCCGGCCTCGGCCTGCCAGGTGTGTGCGGTCGCGACGCTGGTTGAATCTGACTGGACGTGCATCAGCGAAGCAAGCCAAGCATGCCAAGCAAACCCTGAAGCCGCACACGAACAAGTCCGCTGAGACGAAAAGGGATGTGACCTGTGTGTCTGCGTTTTTGCTGTAGGGCCGCCCGGTCCCACCGGCATCGGCTATGGCTACGCTGGACATTCCGGCCTACAAGGACCTCTCGGCCTGCCGGGCGCGTCCGGCTCTGCAGGTGAGCCGTTGTGTAGGGTTCGACAAATCTCAATTCAAAAAAGATTTCGGGATGTGCTGTCTGAACTGCTGCTTGTCCCATCTGAACACAGGCACTACCAAGCTGGCAGCTTGCGTCGGCTGGCAGCCTACACGAGTTCCGGGCACAATCTTGCCCTCGTGCAGCGTCCCTCCGTTGAGCTGATCCCCATGGAAGCTGGCCAGTCGACTCGGCAACTGACACACCATCCGTCGCTGCACAGGAGCTCCAGGACCGCCAGGGACAGTGGGCGCCGCCGGCGCAATCGGCGGCGTCGGCGCCGCCGGCGTTGCCGGGTGCGGAAAAACAAAATTGAAACCCTCCGACCTGTTCTGCCTGCAAACTGATCAGGATGCATTTGTTTGTTCTGCGGATGGCCATTCTGCTGCGCGCCTTTCTTGCTGCAGGGTGAACCGTTTATGTCCCGACAGTGTCATGCGTGCTAGCCTCACTGTGATCAACATTCGACACGCTCATGATAGGCCGCTGCAAGCAACTCCAGGCTGCAGCTCGTCGTCTTCGCTGTGCAGCAGGTGGATCACAGAGAACACTCTCAAATGCACCTCTCGATGTCTGCAGGTATGGCGTCGCGGGATCTCCCGGCACTCCTGGCGCCCCAGGTCGATTGCCCCTCCTCCAGCGTCGAGGTTCAATGTGCATTTATCTCGAATTCGTGGCGTTGTCATCAGGAATGTGCGCTGACGGCCGACTGGGCGTCTACTGTCTGGCAGATGCAGCCCAAAATCATCCGAGTCTGCTGAGCATTCGTTGACGAACCAACCCCACAGCATAGCACGGGTTTGCTGGCAGACATCGGACCCTGGAAGCTCTGATTGATAACGCGCCTGCTTTTTGACCCAAACAGGCGCGCCCGGCGGCTACTACTACGCAATCCCGCTGGGCGTGTCTGTCCCGGCGCCGTCGCCGATCTCGCTCACGGGCTACATCCAGCCACGGCCTGGTGTCATCACCACTTATGCCCAACCCCTCGCCCCTGTCGTCTTCCACATCGCCTCCAGTCCCGTCCCCAGTAACACGCCATCACCGACGGCGCTCACCGCCGCCGCAATCCCGCCGCCCGTGACTCCGCCCCCCACTGCTGCTCCCCCGACCGCTGCCCCAACGCCACTGCCGACGGCGGTCCGCACCCCTGCGCCGACGACACTCGTAGCCCAGATAACTTACATCCGAAACCTTCCTCCGGCCTATGCGCCGACTCCAGCGATAACAATCCCCCTCCCTGCAATACTGCCGCCGGGGAGTGCCCCGATGTCCCCGGTTCTGGCCGCCACACCGGCGCCGACGGCAATTCTCACCGCGGGCCCGACTCCGGCGCCAACATCTGCACCGACTCCCGCACCGACTGCCGTTGTAACCCCACTGGCGGCGCCCACTACCGTCCCCACCGCTGCTCCTCCGCCCACAGCTGGTACGGCTGCACCCACAGCTGGTACGGCTGCACCCAGTGGTCCAGGGGCCAGTCCGGGCGCCTCCGGCGTGCTGAGCAACCTGCCGGGCTGATCGGCACATCAGCGGTCAGCAAGAAAAGGTCGAACTCTACCACTCTGCGGGTCTGCCGCACGAGCGAAACTGGGACGGTGGCAATGGGGCATCTGGCGAGGGACGCTTGTGGTTTTGGAAGGTGAGAAGGACTGCCGCTTGCTCCGCAGCGGCCATTGCGTCGATGTTCGAAGTTCCTGGCATTGCATGTCATGGCAGTCGTACGGTTGGAGGGACAACGCAGCTGTGCCTTCGTAGGGTTTTCAGGTTTGCGCACTACTGGTTTGCGGCTCTGCACATCCTGCATTCTTGCTGTGACGTGCTGTGACCTGTTCGTTTGCGTGAATGTATGGTTTTCTGTGGCAGTGTTGTGATGCACCCCACTAGCTCCCGAGCGCTCAGGATCCTGCTCATCGATTATCATGCAAAATGTGGACTCGTGGCAGACTATCCAACAAATACTGGTCTACACACCGAGGCATTGTGTCTCGTTTGTCTACAACCTCATTGTATCTCTTCTGCATAGTCAGACGCGCATCGCAGTCAATCACAAGGTGGCAACAGCGGCGCATCATTTCCAACACCATGAAAGTATGTGCACCAGGGCGGCAGCAGCGGCGCACTAATATTCAGAACCATGGAACGTGTCTTCCACAACACTGAGCCTGCGACGACTTAACCCTGAAGGAAGCACGTGACACTGAAGCAAGATTGTTGGCTTGTCTACCACATGTTCGGACGCAGCTGGGCGGCCGGTGCTGCCACCCGCTGTTGCTGAATTGTCATGCCGCGTGCAGTTTGGCCTGCTTTTCAGGTGTCGGAGAGGACATCCTAGCAGCTAATATTTCCATTCGGTTCATGTATTGCGAAGCTCCGCAACCTGCAGCGGTGTCAAGAGGCGCATACTCTCTGCATGAATGTGCGCGCGCAGCGCACCTGCTCAGAGCTGCGCCCAAAGCTGGCAGGCGTGCAGGTGTCCAACAGCGGCTTCATCTCAGATCCTTCATCTGAAATCAGGCTGATGGCGAATGGTTCACCATCTGCGTTTTTGGGAAGGGGGCAAGCGGAGATTCGACGCGCACCGATCCCTGGCTGCACACAACCGCGTCCAGGTCGACGAGCACTTCTGCGAGCTCCTCCATCGATATGTCCGCCGTTTCAGCCTTTCCGTCGACGCTGTTTGTGCTGCAGCACTCAATTTGTCCTCGAGCAGGGCAATCTGCACGTTCCCGGCGGGACTCTCGTGTTCCCAAGAAAAATGTCGAAGTCCTAGGCAGGGCGAATCGAATTTAGCTGCTCCTGCTCGCCACACCAATGATGTTGTTGCATACTGATGACTCGACCAGTCTGGATTGCAATCTCTGCAGGAAAGCTGCTTACGAGCGGCCGACACGAAAAACATCCGCACCGGTTCGCAGCCGGCTAGAGCGTACAGAGTGCGCCTCCGCTGCTCTTAGAGCTCACAGTCTTCCGTATTTTCCTTTCAAGCATCACCCTCCCAGATGCCGTCGAAGACTGATGAGCTGCCAGTGCAGATCGTCAGCATACGTCTGGTGATTTAAGGCAGGGTTTTGGCGCGCTGAAGGCGGGTTCGGCGCCGGTGCGGCGCGCCGAACCAAATTTCGGCGTCGAAACAGCCGGCGGCCGAACCGGATGAGCTGTTGCGCTTCGGGGCGCCGAAACAGCGCCGAACTTGCCTTCGCACGGGTTCGGCGCGCCGAAGCACAGCAGTCTTGCCGAAGCAGCGAACAGACTCCCCAAGAGGCACGCGCTGTGTTTCAAGGGTACAATGCATCTTCCGTTATGTTTGACATCCTGTGAAGCCGAAACGAGACGCCCCTCGATGCCTGGCGCGTGTCGGCTCTTGCTTGAAAGTGATCCCGGCACGCACCGAGTGATGAGCCGCTTTCAGCACCCTGGGCAATGCACGCCACTTTGCCTTCTCCCTCTTTCGCCAGCTTCGACACCACCGTAAACAAAGCATCGGCGGAGTTGCTCATGTTGAGGATGTGGCTGGTCGATGCAACGGCTGCGACCAACGCGTACGCGAATAGCGAGATGGCGAGTCCGCACAACGTGCGCCACGCCCTGGCCATATCAGGACATTCTGAGAGTTGTCAAGAAGCCAAAGGAAGCAAGTCAATCACTCCTGCTCCGTATATGTCGACTCAATCTGGCTCCAAGCTCCGCGTGCGGCTGCGCTGCTGATGGCCAGTCGTCAGTCACGCCTGTCACGTGTCACGTCTTTGGACACAGCGGGTCAGAATCTCAGACGGCCGTTTGTCGCCAGAATCTCCTCGCCGGCCGCACTTCCCATGAGGGATGAGCCCTCCAGTTTAGCACACCTCAGACAAACAGCAGATTGCAAGAAACACCCGTGTTGCACAGGATCTAGGGCTGAGTGCAGCTGCAGCGGCTTGCCAGCCTTGCAAACTTCCGCAGCCTCGATCCGCTCGTGTCGTGACCTCGAAGACGCGCACCGCCAGCGGCCGGCGTTGCGCTAGTGTTTACAGTCGTGCAGCAGTCGCTCCAACCCAACTCCAGCGGCGCCCGCTTCCGATCTGCAAGCCTGTTTCCTTTTCGTTGTTGTGTGAGCGCGTCGAGCAGTTCAAAATGGCAGCAAGGGCGCCGGCAGCCGGGCCCAGCACCAGTGACGCCAAACAGGATCTGATGGAGGTGCTGCTGCGATGCGACGAGTACTCCGCGCTGGATGATTCACTGCACCACCAAGACATGGCGGCGGAATGGCTCCAGCTGCTGACCTTCAAGCTGAGCTGTTCCTGATCAAAGTGTGCCGCGCCGGGTGACTATCATACCCGGCGTGGTACACTTGCAGACGCGAAGGCAAGCAGCCCACTTTGGTCAGGAACAGCTCAGCTTGAAGATCAGCAGCTGGTGCCATTCCGCCGCCATGTCTTGGTGGT
>JAABUM010006329.1_pt1 | contig 11681 bp, 13 predicted proteins | sample 5559161 | NCBI WGS metagenome assembly JAABUM01 (sample SAMN10711868, study PRJNA513369) | rock metagenome | isolation source: Antarctica rocks | place: Antarctica: Victoria Land, Siegfried Peak nord | reverse complement strand
TCGAGGTAGATGGTGTCGGCTTCGGGTTGTAGTTCGGCCGCCGTGGGCAGGTCTGGCATTCTGCGGGCATAGGTGGCGTGGGTGTCGCCGAAGCTGATGCCCACGGCGAATTCTAGTTCCTCGAGGGTGGGCCGGTAGCCGTATCTGCTCAGCAGCTTTGTCCACGTCGCGGCGATGACCGGTTCGGAGTCGGCGACGACACCGTCGCAGTCGAAAACCACTCCGGCGATCGCCGACCAGCTCATCGGGTCCGAGCTGATGGGCTTCCGACAGTCAGGGCGATCTCCGACAGTTCGTCGAATCTCGGTCCATGGGTGGGGATGTCGATGTTGAAGACCTCGGCGATGACGCGGGTCCAGCCGTGAACGAAGTAGGTCCAGCCGTCGACGAGTCGGAGGTCGCGTTCCTGCTGCTGTGCCCGGGCCTGGACCAGGAACCCGAGGTCGCCCCGATAGTTGAAGTCCCAGACGATTGCGTGCTCCGGGAAGCGGGCCGAGTCGGTCAACGGCGATCCAGGTCGGTCCTTGCCGAGTCCGGTGCCGTTGATTACCACTGATCCCGGTCGAATCGTGGCCAGCTGTGTGTCGTTGGTGTCCGGTGCCGCGGCTTCGCAGTAGTTGATGGGTACGGCGAAGCCGATGTGTTGGTGCACCTTCTGCATCTCGTGTAGTCGGGCGGCGCCTCGGCTGGTGACCACCACGTGGGACGGGACATCACGTCCGGCCTGTTGCTCACGATGCAGGTGCAGGGTTAATGCGAGCGCCGAGCCGCCGGCTCCCAGGAGTAGGAGCTCGCCGCCGGTGCTAGTCCAGTAGCGGTCGCCGGTGATCGCCTGCAACGCCAGGCCGCTGGTCAACGGGTCCATCGCGTGTCCCCATAGTTGACCTTCGCGTTTGGAGATGCTGCTGATCTCGTCGAGCGCGCTGGCGTCAGCGCCGACCTTGTCGAACAGGTCACGAGATGCTTTGAACAGGTTCAGTTTGTGGGTGGTGACGAGCGCGCCGAGCGATAGCGGGTCGCGTTTGATGAATTCGACCACCGACCGGTAATTGGCGGGGTCATCATCCAGGGGCAGGTCGATGCCGCGGATCGTTGCGTCCAGCCCGAGGTGCTCGGCCCAGGAGGGGAAGACCTTCATGATCGATGATTGCCCGGTGCTGACCCCGACGAAGTATATCGTCGGGGACGTGGCCGGTGCTAGTTGCAGTGTCATGAGGTACTCCGGTTCTGCGGCGTAGATTCGGCCGCGAGCGCTACGGCTTCACGGGCCCGCGCTTCAATGTCGTCGAAGCGGTGTCCTGCGATGGCGGCGGGCCCGGCGATCCAGGACCCGCCGCAGGCGGCCACGAAGGGGCGGGCCAGGTAGACGGGCAGGTTGGCCCGGTTGATGCCGCCGGTGGGCATGAAGGAGACCTGCGGGTAGGGGCCGGCCACGGCTGACAGGAACGCCAGTCCACCGCTCTGTTCGGCCGGAAAGAATTTGAGCAGTTGCAGGCCGCGCATGAGTCCTTGCTCGATGTCCGAGGGGGTGCTGGCACCGGGAATGATAGGAAAACCTATCTCCAGACAGCGATCCACGATGAGCGGGTTGAAGCCGGGTGCAACTATGAATGCCGCACCTGCGGATATCGCGGTGGTCAGGTCGGCGATGTTCAGGATGGTGCCGGCGCCGACGAGGATGTCGGGGCACTCCTGGCGCAGCACAGTGATCGCTTGGGCGGCCGCTGGGGTGCGAAAGGTGATCTCAGCGACCGGCAGGCCTCCGGCGGACAACGCTCGGCCTAGGCCGGCCGCGTCAGCGGCGTGGTCGATCGTGACGACGGGGATCACGCGCAGGGCGCGCAGCGACTGTTCCAGGGAGCTGCGTTCTGTCATTTCCGGATGTCCTTCGAGATTCGGTGCGGTGGATCCAGGGTGTCGTTCCACGGCCCGTGGGGCTCAGGAGAGTCTGGGACCGGCAGGCGGACTGGGATCGATCGCCGCCGGGTCCCGATCCCGCGCGACCCCCGTCGCGAGTGCGAGAGCGGGGGCCGCGCGGGTGGGAAACTAGAACACGCTGTTCGCGTTGTAGTACTGGCCGACGTTGGCGCAGCTGATGCCGGCGGCTGTCGTGTAGGACGTCTTCGGGAAATCCGACGTCTTCTTCGCACCGGTCGCCACGTCGATCGCTGCTTGGACAGCCGCTACCGTGGCCAGCGACGGCGAGTTCAGGCCGGTAGAGACGTACTGGCCGCTGCATCCGCCAGCCTTGATCGCGGCCAAGGCTTCCTTCTGTCCGTCGACCCCGGCAACCAGAACGTGGGTGTTGTTCTTGGCCTTGAGCACACTGAGCGCACCGAGCGCCATCGCGTCGTTGTACCCGAAAACGACGTCGATGTCGGGGTGTGCGGTCAGCATGTCCTCGGTGGCCTGCACAGCCTTGTCTTGGGCGTAGTCGGCCTCGGTGTCAGCCACGACGTCGGCAGTCACGCCGCCCGCCTTCAGTCCCTCGAGGAAACCCTTGCGCCGGGCCGGGCCGACATCGACGTCGGTCGGGCCGCCGTTGAGGACGGCGACCTTGATCGTCTTGCCACTGCCGATCCGTTTGGCCAGCAACATGCCGGAGTCGGCGCCGATTTTCTCGTTGTCGGACTGCACAGTTGTGAAGCCGACCTCGGGAATGGATGTGTCGATGAACAGCAGTGGCTTCTTCCCGGCCGCCGCGATCATCTGCTGCTTCTCGGTGCCGGCGCTGACGGCGTTGACGATGAGAGCGTCGACGCCCTGGGAGATCAAGGTGTTCACCTGGTCGATCTGGGTGACCGGATCGCCGTTCGCGCTCTGGAAAAGGAGCGTGAAACCTTGACTGGCGGCCAGCTGTTGGGCTTTCTTCTGCATTGCGACGTAGTAGGGGGCGTTGGCCGTGCGCTGGGCAAAGCCGATCTTGAGCGTCTTGATCGGCTTTCCCCCGGCCGGCGCGGTCACACCGGTGGCATCAGATCCGGAGGCGACCGCGCCGGACGAATTACCGCTCGCCGAAACCGGGCTGGACGAGACACTGCTCGCCGCAACGGTATCGGGTGAACTGCCGCTGGCCGAACTGGTGCTCGAGGAGGTGCTGGACGAGCTGTTCGAGCTTGTCGCGTTCGTGGATGAACTGCATCCGGCGATGCCGAGGGTGAGGGCCAGCAGAGCGGCCCCGATCCCTAGTTTTGGTGGCTTCACAATTATTACTCCTTCAGTGATTTCGTTGTCGGATGGTGTGTTGCTTGGCGAAGAATCCTTGTGGGACGCGGGAAAACGTCAGCGGCCTCCGGGGGTGGTGCGGCGCCCGGCGGTCGCCAACGTGACGGCCACCAGGATCAGGGCACCCTGTGATGCCTGTTGGAAGAAGGTCGACACGTTCAGCAGCACCAGCAGGTTGGTGATGACGCCGAAGATGATGGTGCCGACGACGGCGCCGAAAACTCCTCCGAACCCTCCATTGAGGCGGGCACCGCCGATCACTACGGCCGCGATGGCCTGCAGTTCGAAGTTGAGACCGGCGGACGGGGTACCAACCCCCACCCGGGAGCTGAGCAGGAATCCTCCTAGGCCGACAAGCACACCGGCGAGCACGTAGACCGCCAGCAGTGTCGTCCGGACGGGCACTCCGGAGCTGTACGCGGCCGTCGGGTTGCTGCCTACCGCGTAGACACGGCGGCCGAACTGTGCGTCGCAATAGGAATGTCATACCGATGATGACTGCGATCCAGAAGAGGCCGATCACCGGGAATCCGAGCACGTTGGCGGTGCCGGCGAAGGAGAACGAGGGGCTCTGGGGTGAGATCGTCGCGCCTTGGGTGTAGGCGTAGACCAGACCGCGGGCCAGGGCGAGCATGCCCAGCGTCACGATGAAGGCATCGAGCCCCCGGAATGCGACGAGGAAGCCGTTGATCAGGCCTAGTCCGCCGCCGACCACCAGGGCGACCAGGATCGCCACCCAGACGTTCGCTCCCTGGAACAAGCCGGTGGACAGAACCGCTGCCAGGCCCAGGACCGATCCCACGCTGATGTCGATGCCGCCCGAGATGACCACCAACAACTCAGCAAGGGTGACGATGCCGATGACCGACAACTGCATGACAAGGTTGCTGAGGTTGGCCCCGGTCATGAACGTGTCGCTGAGGATCGAGGCCAGAATCAGCAATCCGATCAGGATATACAGCGGGTACTGATGTTTGAGCCATTCGAGGACGGCTCGAGGGCCGGCACCGACGGTGCGGCCGTCTGGTTTCGCGGCGGTGGTCGGTGTCACGAGTCCTCGCTTCCTAACGCGGCTTTGATGAGGTCTTCGGTGCTGGCGGTTGAACTGTCGAACTCCCCGACGTCGCGGCCGTTGCGCAGCACGATGACTCTGTGAGTGAGCAGCAGGATCTCCTCGGCCTCACTTGATACGACGACGACGCTCTTTCCGCGTTCGGCAAGGTTGTAGATCAGTTGGTAGATGTTGGCTCTGGCCCCGACGTCGATTCCCTTGGTCGGCTCGTCCAGCACGACCACATCCGGGTCGGCCGCCAGCCATTTGGCAATGCACACCTTCTGCTGATTTCCACCGCTCAAGGTGCTCGTGAAAGTGGCCGCGCCGCCCTTGACCTGGAATTGGGTGATGAGGTCGCTGGCCCGATCGCGTTCTCGGCGCAGGTTCACCACCCCGCCTTTGGACAGAGCCGAAAGGGTGACCAGACTAAGGTTTTCGCGGTTGTCGAAGTCACGGACGAAGCCCTCTTTGCGGCGGTCTTCGGTGACGTAGGCGAGCCCGTCCCGCAACGCGGCGCGAGGTCCTTTCGATCGGGTTGGCCGTCCGTGGAGGGTGACTCGGCCGGCGCGCATCGCTTGCTGGCCGGTGATGGCCCGCGCTACCGACGACCGCCCGCTACCGACAAGCCCGTAGATGCCGAGGATCTCGCCTGGGCCGACCTGAAAGGCGATGTCGGTCGCCGAACCGCTAGCCAGATTCGTGACCTCGAGGCCGGCCTCGGCGCCGGAGTCGGTACGCCGCCGGGCCGGGGGCCGGTTGTTCGCCTTTACTGCGTTACCAATCATCAACGCGGTGAGCTCGGCGGCGTTTGTCGACTGGGCGTCGAGTACGCCAACCAGGCTGCCGTTACGCAGGACGGCGATCCGGTCGGCGATGGCGAACACTTCTTCCATGCGGTGCGACACGAAGACCACGCACGTGCCGGCCTTCTTCTCGGCCGCGACCATCCGCATGACATTTTCGAAATAGGCCTCGGTGGTGGACGCTGTTGTCTCGTCCAGGATCATAATCTTGTGGTCGGTCACCCCGGCCCGGCTCAGAGCCAGCATCTGACGTTGTCCGGGTCCGAGATCACCGGCCCGTTGACGGGGCGAGAGCTGTTCCAGCCCGACTTTGGCCAGAGCCTGCGCGGTCTCGTCGTCGATGCTGGTACGTCGCGTCGACCAGGGCCGGATGTCTTTGCCCGAGCGCAGCCGGTAGAGCCACACATTCTCACCGACGGTGAAATCGTCGATGATCAGCGGCTCCTGGTGCATGAGCAATATTCCGGCACGTTCGGCATCTGCCGGGTTGGCGATGGGCTGTTGCCGGCCGGCTACCCGGATCTCGCCCGAGCTGGCCGGCTCCTGACCTGCCAGCAGCCGGGCGAAAGTCGATTTGCCGGCGCCGTTGGCCCCGCAGATGGCGAGTACCTCGCCTGGATATCCCGAGAGGTCAACACCTGCCAGGGCCGTTACGCCCGGATAACTTCGAGTGACGCCTTGGGCGATGAAAACCGGTGGCCGGTTGGGATCGGTCGTCGGTTGTACAGCGGCCTCATTCACGAGAACCTCCTCCCATTAGGGGTCGTCGAAACAAACAATTGGTCCTCAGTAAAGACGTCAAGAACGCAAGCAGCCGGCTCTTGCATTCACCAGAGGCTGTAGCCACCATCGATCAGCAGCTCCGTGCCGACACAGAAGGCGGCTTCATCGCTGAGCAGATACCCGATCGCTGCTGCGATTTCGTCGGGTTCGGCGAACCGGCGCAGTACGGTTCGGTCTTTCCATTCCTGATGCTGGTGCACTTTCAGAGCGTTCAGCGGGGTATTGACATAACCTGGGGCGACCGCGTTCACCCGGACACCGCGCGGACCCCACTCCACCGCCAAGGACCGCACTAAGGCACTAACCCCGGACTTCGAGGCGTTGTAAGCGCATTGGCGCTGTGGCATGTTGACGGTGTGGTTTCCCGACATCGAGGAGATCACAACGATGCGGCCGTGGCCCACGTCGAGCATGCGGCGACCGAATGCCTGGCAGCACAGGAAAACCCCGCGTAGGTTCACCGAGAGAACGCGGTCAAAAGTTTCGATCGGCATTTCCTCGGCGGCGATATCATTTTCGGCGATACCCGCTCCGGCCACGAGACCATCGATCGCTCCCGCCGTCGCCGTGATCGCCTCGACCGCCGCCTCGACACTGGCCGGATCGGTGACATCGGTGCGCACGAACGTCCCGGGCTGCTCGTCTGCAGGCGAAAGGTCAAGTGCATAGACCTCCGCGCCGGCCGCAACCAGCCAGGCGCACGCCGCGGCCCCAATTCCGCCGGCGGCTCCGGTGACTGCGATACGTGCACCGCGCAGACCGTTCACGAAGTGATTCCTTTCCGCACGACGATGAGCAGAGGGTCCCAAAAGGTTGTGCGAATCATATCCTGTAGGTACAGGATGTCAACCGCATGAATCCATTCATCGCCGAACAACCCATCCGGCCGCTGGCAGCTACACGGGAAGGACCAGCATCAGCGGCGCGGTGGCCGGGGCGCGGGTGCGGGTCAGTTCCACCTCGAATCGGCTGCGATCACCGCGGTGGTAGGCGACGAACATCTCGACCGGTCGGTCGGCTTCGCCCACGCTGATGCTGCGGAGCACCAGCACCGGTGCTCCCCGCGGGATGCCCAGCTGCCGTGCGAGGGCAGCGCCGGCCGCCGAGGCTTCAACTCCGCGTCGGCCACGCCGGAGTGCGATCCCGTATTTGTCTTCCAGCAGGGCGTAGAGGGACTGTTCGGTGAAATCCTCGAACTCCAGTCCCGGTGCCAGCTCGTGGGGGATGTGGGTGGCGGTGAGCACCCACGGCTGACCATCGACGAACCGGATCCGCTCGAGGAACAGGACTGGGGCGCCCACATCGATGTGCAGACCGGCGGCCACCGTGTCGTCTGCGGGGACCACCTCACACCGCAGCACCTGACTGACCAGGTGACCGCCGCGGGAGGCGACGTCCTCAAAGAGCCCGGTGAGTGACTGGACCAATCCCTCGGCCGTTTTGGGCTGGGCGACAAAGGTTCCCCGACCTTTGATGCGGTCGATCAGGCCGGCCGTTTCCAGCTCCGACAGCGCCTGGCGGACGACGGTGCGGGACACGTCGTAGATGCGGCACAGTTCGTGATCGCTGGGAAGTCGGTCCCCGGGCAGGACCCCTGGATGTTGAATGTCGGCGATCAGGATCTGCTTGAGCTGGTGGTAGAAGGGCAGGAGACTTGTGCGGTCGATGCTTGCCCTCATGTCTGGAGAGGATAACAAGTTCGCAACCGAACTGGGTGGCGTCCACCGAACGCGGGGCGCATCGGTCAGCGACCCGATCCGGGAGCCAGGCGTGCCAACAGCCGCTGCGGATTGTCCCGCAGGACCGCATCAGCCAGCGCTACTCCACCCACCTCGATCAACCGGGGCACAAACCGCTGGCCCAGATAGGCCAGGCCGGGCATGCCGCCGTAGGCCCGGTACCGGGTGCGGCGAGCAACATCGCCGCCGAGCACGATCCGCTCGCTCGCCCCGCGGGCCGCCGCCTGCACCAATGCGTCCAACACGACCGAATCCGGCCAACGCTGACTCCGAGCCGGACCGTCGTAACCGAGATAAGCCCCAAGGGATGCCAATTCGGCATGCAATCCCGGGTCGGGGTTCCGGTCGATGTGAGCCAGCACAACAGCGGACGCGGCCACTCCATGTCCATGAAGAATGTTCAACACTTCGAATGCAGCCGACCCGTGTTCCAGATGGATCATGACCGGCGCGCGGGTGTGATGGTGGGCGACGGACACCGCTTCGAGCACCCGGTGCTCGAAGGCGCTGATGGACCAGTAGCCGATGCCTGCTTTGAGCATTCCGGCGCGTACCGGTGCGCCGTGTGGACCGCGGGCGATCTCGGTCTGATCGCGGCCGCCAACGATGGGCATGCCGGTGGTGAGGTCACGCTCGAAGCGGCGGGCAAGCTCCGCAGTCGAGGCCTGCATCAGCCAGTGCGCCGGATCGTAGTGCGCCTCTCGGTGGGCCCCGGTGGTGGCCACGATGTGTAGTCCGGTACTCGCGCTCGCCCGGGCGAGGGCGGCCGGGTCGCCGCCCAGGCCGATGGGGGTGGCATCGACCATGCTCTCAAAGCCGGAGTTCTGCAAAGATTTCGCCTCGTCGGTACTGCAGGCCTCGTCATCGAGCTCCTCACCGACCAGCAGCCGCGACGCCTGAAACAGATGCTCGTGATAGTTGACCCGTCCGAGCGTGTGCGGTTCGACGTCGGCCAGCACACATCGCGCGACCAGCGTCGCCGAGGTGTGGCCGTCGATCATCGATCGACCCGCACCACGTGGTCCGGAACCCGGCCGGCCATGACCGCCAGGACCGCATCGACGGCGCCGGATCCCATGTTGTCCACCGCCTCGACGGTCTGCGCCGCGCTGTGCGGGGTGAGGATCACCTGGTCGATCAGATCATCTGCGAACAAGGGACTCTCGGACTCCCCGTGGCCCGATCCCACCTCGTCGGCGGCGTAGGCCTTCAGGCGACCATCGCGCAGCGCGCCAGCGACGGCTGTTTCGTCGACCAAGCTGGACCGCGCCGTGTTGATCAGGATCAAGCCCTTCGCCTCGGACAACCAGCCGCTGTCAACTAGCCGGTTCTCCCCCGGGGCGTGGAGCGAGACGACGTCGCAGCCGGCCAGGGCGGCCAAGTCGATGGGACTGGCGCCGGTCGCGGTGAGAACCTCGACGGGCAGGACTGGGTCGTAGGCGAAAACAGCGGCGCCCAGCAGTTGCAGGCGGGCGGCCAGGGCCTGGCCGATGCGGCCGAACCCGGCGATACCCACCCGCAGGCTGCCGATCTGGCGGGCCCGCTGGACGGACCAATCCTGCCGGCGCACACCTCGGTTCCCGGAGACCACGTGGCGTAGAGCGGCGAACAGAAGGGCCAGCGCATGTTCGGCCACCGCCTCGCTGTTCGCCCCCGGGGTGTTGGTGACCAGAACACCGCGTTGCTTCGCGCCGGACAAATCGACGGCGTCGACTCCGACGCCGTAGCGGGCGATCAGTCTCAGGTGGGGTGCTGCGTCCAGGTGGGCGGCCGTAACCGGCGACGTACCCGCGATCCACGCCGTCGATCGGGTAAGCAGTGGCGCCAGGGCAGCCAGGTCGTGGTCGGCGGGACCGCGGACCACTTCAACGCCCATGCCTTCGAGCAGCCCGACCAAATCGAGCGCCCCAGTGGAAAAGGACCGGGAGGTGACCAACACGGTTGGTTTGATCGGCGAATTCATTCGGCTCCTCCGTCATACCAAGGCTCGAGGTTGCGGTAGGCGCTCAGGAAGCGCTGGTGTCGCTGGCGGTAGAGGCGATGCGCCACTGGGTCGGGGGGGAATTCGGCCACCACGTCCGAGAGCTGCCGGGCCACGGAAAAGTCGGGTAGTAAACCCACCCCCACTCCAGCGGTGACCGCAGCGCCCAAGCTGTTGGCCTCTTCGACGATCGTCCTGCGGCGCACCGTGGCCCCCCAGACATTGGCCATGATCTGCAGCCACTGATCGCTAGCAGCGCCACCACCGATCGCGTCCACCCGAGTGATCGCATGGCGCTGTTCGCGAAACGCTTCGATGCAGGTGGCCAAGTTGAAAGCGACCCCTTCGAGCACCGCGCGGGTCAGGTGCGCCGGGCCGTGATGTCGGCTCAGACCGACAAAGGCCCCGCGGACGGCGGGATTCCAGTAGGGCGAGCGCTCGCCCAGCAGATGTGGCAGGAAAAACAGATCATCCTCACCCGTGTCGACGCCAGCGGCCAACTGGATGAGGCGGTCGAAACGAGCAGGATCCTCAGATCCGGCCAGCAGGTCAGCAATCCAACTGAGGGACGCGCCACCGGCCTGCATCGTTGCAGTGGGAACGAATCGGCCCGGCACCACGTGGTTGAACGTCATGGTGCGCATCTCGGGCAAGTCTTGCAACGGCGTGGAAGAACTTACCGATACCCAAGACGAAGAGCCGAGATAAACGTAAGCGCCATCACTCTCGTCGATCACGCCGGCACCAACGGCGGCCATCGGGCCGTCACCGCCGCCCATCACGACCGGGGTTCCGGCCCGGAGGCCAGTGTCCCGGGCCGCCTGCGCAGTGACATCGCCCAGGACGGTCGTCGAAGCGACAATTTCCGGAAAAAGCGTCAACGGCAGTTCCGCGGCGGCCAACAGTTCCGTCGACCATGAGCCGCTCGCCTGGTCGAAGGCATTGGTGCTCGAGGCGTCGGACGGGTCCGTGGCCAGGGTGCCGGTCAGCTTCAACACGACGTAATCCTTGGCCAGACAAATCTTTTCAGTCCGAGCGAAGACGTCCGGTTCGTGATCGCGAACCCACATGATCTTGCTCAAGGAATACGTGGGATTGATCCGATGTCCCAGCACCCGATACCCGGCCTCCAGACCCACCCGTTCGTCAAGGATCCGGGCCTGCGCACCGCTGCGGGTGTCGGCCCAGATCAACGACGGCCGGACGGGATCGCCGGCCCCGTCCAACAGCACAGCCCCCATCATCTGGCCGGACAGAGCAACCGCGAGGATCTGATCCGAGCTCACTCCGGGCGTTTCCAGTAGCCTCGCTGTGGCCCTGCACACCGCCCGCCACCACGCGTCGGGATCCTGCTCGACGACGCCGCGGCGTCCGTAGTGCGTGCCATAGGTCTCGGTCACCGCAACGATCAGCCGCCCCGAATCGTCGTGCAAGGACGCCTTGTTCCCGGTGGTGCCCAAATCGTGAGCCAACAACATCGCAGGCCCCGGTCAGTCCGTCGCGACCGAGAAAGGTTTCAGCACATGCCCTTCGGAACCCGCGTGGACCCGGTTCCCCATGCCGTGGTCGAGCACCCACTGATAGTCGTGCCCGGCTGATCCCGGGTACACGGCCAGGAAGCGGTATTCCGAGGTACCGACATTGACACTCCGGTGTGCCCAACCGGGCGGGATGTACCCGATCACCCCTTCGACCATGTCGATCCAGGCGGTCTGAATGCCATCGAAGAGCAACAGGCCGCCGACGCCGCCCAAGCCGAGGTAGATCTCCCCTTGCGCATCAGGGTGTTGATGACCCTTGGTCATGAAAAACTCCCCGCCAACCATCCCGGGGTAGATCGTGGTGATCGACTGGGGCAGCTCGCGACCGATCTCCGGCACGGGTGAGGACTGCACGGTATAGACGACCGGGTCGTCTCCGGCCGCCGCTTCGACCCGAAGGTCTTCTCGTGCGAACAGACCCTGCAAGTCCGACATCTTGCGGGTCAATGTCGGGCCCTGCGGGGTCACCGCACCAGTGGCGAAATCGAAGCTGATCTTCATCGGTGCGATCGGCGGTACGGCGTAGGTCGTCATCGACCATCCTTCACGGCTAGG
>JAABUM010006327.1_pt1 | contig 11684 bp, 12 predicted proteins | sample 5559161 | NCBI WGS metagenome assembly JAABUM01 (sample SAMN10711868, study PRJNA513369) | rock metagenome | isolation source: Antarctica rocks | place: Antarctica: Victoria Land, Siegfried Peak nord | reverse complement strand
ACTCCCTGCGCTGCCTGGCGCCGGGCGGCCGGCTCCTCGTCGTCGGGTTCACCTCCGGCAGCATCCCGACGGTCCGGGTCAACCGGCTGCTGCTGAACAACACCGAGTTGGTCGGGGTCGGCTGGGGTGCCCTGGCGCAGCAACCGGGCTACCTCCACCGGCAGTGGGCGGACCTGCTGCCGCTGCTGCAGCACGGGCAGCTCACCCCGCAGATCGGCGCGGCCCTGCCGCTGACGGCCGCCGCCGACGCCCTGCACCAGCTCGAGCAACGCCGCCTCGCCGGCCGAGCCGTGCTCCTCACCACCCCCGACGAGCCCGAACCAGCGCCCGCACAGCACGAGGAGAACCGATGACCCAGGCCACGGGCACAGCCAGCAACACCACAGACCTGACCGCAGCCGGAGCTGGCGCGGACACCGCCGACACCGCGGGCACCGCGGCCGGGACCCAAGGCGCCGACGACGACAGCGCGGTGCTGGTCGAGCAGCGCGCCGCCGGGTTGTGGCTGCGGCTCAACCGGCCCCGGGCGCTGAACGGCATCACCCCGGCCACCGTCACCGGTCTGCACGCCGGGCTGGACCGGGCCGAGCGCGACGACAGCGTCCGGGCCGTCGTCCTGGCCGCCGTCGGCCGATCGTTCTGCGTCGGCGCCGACCTCACCCTCATCCACCAGATGGCGTCCGCGCCGCAGGCACAAGCCGCGGCGCTGCAGCAGTCGTTCCTGCAGGACGTCGGCGACGTGCTGAACAGGCTCGAGGCGTTCGGCAAGCCGGTCGTCGCCGCCGTCCACGGGCTGGCCGTCGCCGGCGGCCTCGAACTCGTCCTGTGCTGCGACCTGGTCATCGCCGCCGCGTCCGCGCGGTTGGGCGACGCCCACGCCAACTACGGCCTGCTACCCGGCGGCGGCGCATCCGTGCGCCTGCCCCGACGGGTCGGCCCGTCGCGCGCCAAGCACCTCATGTTCACCGGGCTGGACCTGCCCGCCGCCGAATTCCTCGGCACTGACCTGGTGACCGCGGTGGTCCCGGACGCCGACCTGACCGACAGCGTCGACGAGCTCGTCTCCCGCATGGCGACCAAGAGCCCGACCGGGCTGGCCCGCATGAAGGACCTGGTCGACCGCGGGCTGCAGGCCCCCGCCGAGCACGGCCTGCGCGCCGAGCTCGACGCGGTCGCGCAGCACGCCCGCACCGAGGACTTCGCCGAGGGCCTGCGCGCGTTCGCCGACAAGCGCCAGCCCCGGTTCACCGGCCGATGACCCACCAGCACCGAGCAACGAGGAGCCGCTGCCGTGACCGTGCCTGACCTGCTCGATTTGACCGGACGCACCGTCCTGGTCACCGGTGGCGGCCAAGGGGTCGGCAGGCAGGTCGTGCTGCACTGCGCCGGCCACGGAGCCCGGGTCGTGGTCAACGACTACCACCTCGACCGGGCGCAGAACGTCGCCGACGAGGTCACCGCCGCCGGCGGCACCGCACTGGCGCTGCGCTGCGACGTCACCGACTACGCCGACGTCACCGAGATGGCCGTCGCGGCCGCGGCCCAGCTCGGGCCGGTCGACGTGCTCGTCAACAACGCCGGCAACGCCGGCCCCACCAGCGACGCCGCCCTCACCCCGGTGCCGTTCTGGCAGACCGACCCGCAGGACTGGGCGCCCTGGCTGGGCACCAACCTGTTCGGCGTTCTCAACACCTCCCGGGCGCTGCTGCCCGGCATGGTCGAGCGCGGCTGGGGCCGGGTGGTCAACGTGATCAGCGACGCCGGCCGGGTCGGCGAGGCCAACCTCGTCGTCTACGGCGCCGCCAAGGCCGGCGCCGCCGGCTTCTCCCGCGGCCTGGCCCGCGCCGCCGGGCGCCACAACGTGACCGTCAACTGCGTCGCGCTCGGCACCATGAACACCCCCGCCGTCGCCTCGGTCACCAGCCAGCCCGACCTGCTCAAGCGGATGCTGTCCAGCTACGTCATCCGCCGCCTCGGCGAGCCCGACGACGCCGCCGGCATGGTCCTGTTCCTGGTCTCCGACGCCGCCAGCTGGATCACCGGCCAGACCTACCCGGTCAACGGCGGTTTCTCCTTCGCCGTCTGACCCCCGCCTCACCCACCCCGACAAGGAGCCCGTCGTGCAGATCGGCGTAGCACTGGCCTACTGGCCCTGGTTCGAGATCGACGAGCAGGTCGAGCTGTCCAAGCTCGCCGACCGCCTGGGCTACCACTCGGTTTGGCTCGCCGAGGGTTACGGCCAGGAGGGCGTCGCGATGCTCGGGCTCATCGCCGGCCAGACCGAGCGGATCCTGCTCGGCGCCGGCATCCTGTCGATCCCCGCCCGGCAGCCCACCACCGCCGCGGTCGCCGCCAGCACCCTGGACCGGATCTCCGGCGGCCGGCTCCTGCTCGGCCTGGGCCTGTCTGGCCCGCAAGTCTCCGAAGGCTGGTACGGCGTGCCGTTCACCGCCCCCTTGACCCGCACCCGCGAGTACGTCGACATCGTGCGCCGGACCCTGTCCGGGGAGCGCGTCGACTACCAGGGCAAGCACTTCGCGATCCCGCTGCGGGAGGGCGGCACCGGCCTGGGCAAGGCGCTCAAGCTCATGGGGCGCCCGGTGCAGCCCCGCATCCCGGTCTACCTCGGCGTGGGCGGCGAGAAGACCGTGCACCAGGCCGGCGAGATCGCCGACGGGTGGCTGCCGTTCCTGTACAGCCCCGAGCACGCCGACATGCTCACCGCACCGCTCCTGCAGGGCATCGCCGCCGCCGGCCGCCAACGCTCCGACGTCACGATTGCCCCGATGGTGCCCGCCGCCGTCCACGACGATCTCGCGGTCGCCCGCGACCACGTCCGACCCCTGGTCGCGCTGTACCTGGGCGGCATGGGCGCCAAGGGCAAGAACTTCTACGTCGACCTCGCCGTCCGCTACGGCCACGGCACATCGGCGAACGCCTGCCAGGACGCGTTCCTCGCCGGCGACCAGGACGCGGCCGCCGCCGCCCTCACCGACGAGCTCATCGACCTCGTGTCGCTGACCGCCACCCCCGACACGCTCGGCAAGAAGCTCGGCGCCTACGAGTCCGCCGGCGTCGACACCCTCATCGTCACGCCCTTCGGCGACCGGCCGGCGCTGCTCACCACCCTCGCCGAGCACCTGCACAGCTCCTGACCTGCCGGTCGGTGCCCCAGCGCCCGCAGGCCGCTCACCATCGCACCCCGACAAGTTCAAGGAGGTGTCCCGTGCGGGACGTCGTGATCGCAGGCGTCGGTATGACGCCGTTCGGCAAGTTCCCCGACCGCAGTTACGCCTCACTGGTCGCGGAGGCAACCCGGCAGGCACTCGGCGACGCCGGCGCCCCCGCCGGCGACGTCCAGTTCGTGTACTACAGCAACACCGCCGCCGGACTGATGACCGGTCAGGAGTCGGTCCGCGGGCAGCACGCCGTCCGCGGCACCGGCCTGGAGGGCGTCCCGCTGATCAACGTCGAGAACGCCTGCGCGTCCGGCTCCACCGCCCTGAACCAGGCCTGGCTCGCCGTCGCCTCCGGCCAAGTCGCCATCGCCATCGCCATCGGCGCGGAGAAGCTCACCTCCCCCGACAAGTCCAAGGCGCTCGCGGTAATGACCTCAGCCCTGGACCAGGACCGCCTCCAAGAGGTCCGGGACGACCTCGGCGACGCCGGCACCGGCTCGGTGTTCATGGACATCTACGCCCGCTTCGCCACCTGGTACGCCAACCGCACCGACGCCACACCCGAGGACTTCGCGCAGATCGCCGTAAAAAACCACGCCCACGGCGCCCTCAATTCCAAGGCCCAGTACGGCGGGCAGATGACCGTCGAACAGGTCCTGTCCGCCCGGCCGATCAGCGGCCCCCTGACCCTGCCGATGTGCGCGCCCATGAGCGACGGGGCCGCCGCGACCGTCGTCACCACCCCGCAGGTCGCCGCCCGGTGGGGCGCCGAGTCGGTGCGGCTGCTCGCGACCGTCATCGGCGCCGGCACCCCCGGCGTCTACGGCGAACTGGTCCCGGGCACCGCCCACCGCGCCTATGAGATGGCCGGCCTGGCACCGGGCGACCTCGACGTCGTCGAGTGCCACGACGCCGCGTCGCCCGCAGAGCTGATCGTCTGCGAGGAGCTCGACCTGTGCCCGCCGGGGGAGGCCACCAAGCTCCTGCGAACCGGCGCCACCACCCTGGGCGGTGACCTGCCCATCAACCCCAGCGGCGGCCTGGAGAGCAAAGGCCACCCGATCGGCGCGACCGGCCTGGCGCAGGTCGTCGAGCTCTCCGACCAGCTCCGCGGCCGCTGCGGCAGCCGGCAGGTCCCCGACGCCCGCATCGCCCTCGCCGAGAACGCCGGCGGCTACATCGGTCCCGACGCCGCCGCCGCCTCCGTCACGATCCTCGGCGTCTGAACCATCGACACCACCAATGTGACGACGACCCCGCACCAACCCCACGGACAGGACATGGCCCAAGCCGACCGGCACGAGCCGACGGTCCTGCTTGAAACCGACGGGGGCGTGCGCCGGCTGGTGCTCAACCGACCCGCCCGCCACAACGCCCAGACCGCGGTGCTGTGGCAGGAGTTCGCGGCGCTCGGCGAGCAGCTGACCCGGAACCCCGACGTGCGGTGCGTGATCGTGACCGGCGCCGGCCCCTCGTTCAGCTCCGGGCTTGACCGCACCGAGCTCGAGCCCGGAGGCCTGCTCGCCCACATCGCCGGGATCGGGCACCACGACCCCGGCGCCGCCGAGGCGATGATCGCCGACATCCAGCGCACCTTCGCGTGGATCCGCCGCGCGCCGTTCCCGGTCATCGCCGCTGTCCGCGGCGCCGCCCTCGGCGCCGGCTTCGAACTCGCACTCGCCTGCGACCTGCTCATCGTGGCCGACGACGCCCGCCTCGCCCTGCCCGAAGTGCCGATGGGCGTGGTCCCCGACCTCGGCGGCTGCCACGCCCTGCGCGCAGCCCTGGGCTACCAGCACGCCATGGACCTCATCCTCACCGGCCGGACCCTCAGCGGGTGGGAGGCGGCGGATCTCGGGCTGGCCCTGCAGCACCACCCTGACCCGCAACTCGACCACGCGGTCATGACCTACGCCCAGGCCGTCGCCCGCAGCTCAGCAACTGCCCTGCGTTACGCCAAGCGGGCCCTCCTGGACACCGACGACAGTGCCAGCCTGGCCCACGCGGCCACCGGCATGGTCCGCGGCCTCGGCCACCTGCTGACCGCCTCCCGCAGCCCACGCCTCTAACGCCGGCTTGAGCGCCGCCCGACGCGTCCCGGACAGCGCACGTAACCCCTGCTGAGCCACATCCACCTCGACCCGAAGGACCGCGACAATGCCCCCCCTGATGACACCCGCCACCGGACGCCGAGCCGCGCGCACCGTCGGCCTGGGCACGCTGGCCATCGGAACAGCCCTACTCCTAGCTCCCAAAGCAGCCGGGCCAGTCCTCGCCCTCAACGACCCGCGGGGGGCCCGGGCGGTGGGGCTGCTCGACCTCGCACTCGCCCCCGGACTACTCGCCGGCGAACCGCGCTGGCCATGGCTGGGTGCCAGAGCCATGGCCAACCTCGCCATCGCCGCATACGCCCTACAGGCCGCCGAAGGTCACAGTCGAGTGAGGCGCGCCCGCGGCGTGGCGCTGGCCCTCGCCGCAGCCACCGTCGGCGACAGCACCGCAGCCGTCGCCACACACGGGTCGCCGCGGCGGAGCTAGTGCGCCGGAGTGGGACTGTGACGCCAGGGGGCCCCGGGGTTCGCCAAGAGCCGAGCATCAGCTGGCATCAAAGCATCAACGCGTTGACAGCCAGGTTGTAGTAGTCCAGCCGCCGCCGACTCAGTCAGTGATCCACCGCGCCGGCCTCGATCTGCCCCCGGCGGCCGCAGCGCCCGAACACATGCACCTCGTTGTCGTCGATGAGGCTCGAGGCGCTGGGAACATCGAGGAGAACCCCTCGGCGAGCCCGGGCCGGATCGATGCCTCGTAGCGGAGCCGGACGAGGTCGTCGGCGATGCGGTTGCGATCGTGGGCGAAGAAGCTGATCACGCAACGCATCGCCTCGATGGAGGGCTCGTAGCCCACACGGCGTCGAGGCCCTCGGTGAGCGGGAAGTCGACACCGACACTGCCCATGAGGATGAGGCGGTGGACCCGCTCTTGATAACGGCTGGCAAGCCAGAGCGCCAGCACACCGCCGAAGCTGTTGCCCATCAGGGAGACGGTGCCCAGGTCGAGGGCGTCGAGCAGACCGAGGAGGTGCTCAACCCAGTTGTCGCGGTTGTACTTGAACCCACCGTCCGGAGGTGAGCGCGAGGTCGGGCCTATACCAGCCCATCCTCCCTGGACGGGCGTCGTCCAGGGGCCCGCCGACAGGCCGGGCAGTTGCCGCATTCAGGGAGCGACCCATCGACGGGCCCGGGGGCATTGACGGCGCTGCGGGGAGGAGTCCGCCCAAGTCCTCGGGCGGGCGGCTGGCCCGCCGGCGGGATCGCCGGCGGGCCTGCGGTACGAACTGTTGCGACGGGATGGTCAGACCACGACTGCGCCTTCGGTGGGCAGGTCGCCTTTGCGGGCGTTGACCAGGGCGAGGACCACAACGAGGGCGGCGGCGAGCATGGCCGCGCCGAGGGTGAAGGCGACGTGGTAGCCGTGCAGGGACGCCAGCCCGGTGGGCTGGGGCCCGTTGGGTGTCTGCAGCGGCGCGAGGTGCCGGGCGCCGAGGTAGGAGTGCCACGAGCTGGCGAACACCGTCGAGAGCACCGCCGTCCCTAGCGCGCCGCCGATCTGCTGGGAGGTGTTGAGCAGGGCCGAGGCGACTCCGGCGTCGTGCTCGGCGACGCCGATCAGGGCGGTGGAGGACAGCGGCACGAACACCATCCCCATGCCGATGCTCAGCGCCAGCTCGGCGGGCAGGACGTGGCTCGCCCAGCTGGTGTGCTCTCCCAGGGTGACCAGCGAGAGCAGCCCGAGTGTGGCGAGCACGAGGCCGCCGGTCATGAGCGGCTTGGGCCCGACCCGCGGCAGCACCTGGCTGACCACCCCGGCCGAGACGATGATGCCGGCACTGAAGGGCAGGAACGCGAAGCCGCTTTTCAGGGCGCTGTAGCCCAGGTTCTGCTGGAAGTAGTAGGTGAGGAACAGGAACATCGCGAACAGGCCGGCGCCGATGAACAGCGAGGACAGGAACGACGCGCCCCGGTCGCGCTGCAGCGGCACCCGCAGGGGCAGCAACGGGTGGGCCGTGCGACGCTCCTGCACGACGAAGCCAGCGAGCAGGACCGCCGCAGCGCCGAGCAGGACCAGCACCTCGGTCGAGGTCCAGCCCAAGCCCGGCTTGGCGGCCTGCGTGCTGCCGTAGACGAGGGCGATAAGGCCGCCGCCGACGAGGGCGGCACCGGGCAGGTCGTAGCGGTTGCGCTGGGCCAGCGCACTCTCGCTGACCACGCGAAGGGCTCCCACGGCGGCGACCAGCGCGATCGGGATGTTGACGTAGAGGCACCAGCGCCACGAGGCGTACTCGGTGAGCACGCCGCCGAAGATCAGGCCGATCGCAGCCCCACCGCCGGAGATGGCGCCGTAGACGCCGAACGCGGTCGCCCGCTCGCGGGCCTCGGTGAAGGTCGTGGAGATCAGCGACAGCGCCGCCGGGGCCAGCAGCGCGGCGAACGCGCCCTGTACCGCACGCGCACCGAACAGCATCGACGAGCTCGTCGCCGCGCCGCCGACGCCGGACGCCACCGCGAAGCCGACCAGGCCGATGATGAACGTCTTCTTGCGGCCGTTGTAGTCCGCGATGCGCCCGCCGAGCAGCAGCAGGCCGCCGAACGCGAGCGTGTAAGCGGTAATCACCCACTGGGCGTTGGACAACGAGCCCATGTGCAGGGACTTCGCGGCGCTCGGCAGCGCAATGTTCACGATGGACGCGTCGAGCACGACCATCAGCTGGGCGATGGCGATGACACCCAGCGCCAGCCAGCGGCGTGGGTCGGGCCCGGCAGCGTAGGTCTCCGCGCTCGTGCCGGTCGTGGTGGCGACGCCACTGGGCGGCGGGGAGCCCGGCGTGGTCTGCTCGCCGTAGGTGGTGGTCATGCGTGTGGTCCTTTCGGGACGGGGGCAGCCGAGCAGATCGAGGGTGTGGTGAGCACGGGCAGCAGCACGTCGTCCACCACATGGGTGACGTAGGCGTCGTCGACGGGCTCGGCCGTGACGATCAGGCGGTGCATGACGACGGCCGGCGCGACCTCGAGGAAGAGCCGAACGGCGTCGGTGTGCAGCGGCTCGCCGCGCTCGGCCGCCCGCTGGAACAGCGGAGCGATGGCGCTTTCCTTGTCGCCGAGCAGGTCGCACCGCATGGCGTCGGCGAGCTCGGGGTCGGTGCGCATCCCGGCGAACACGCCGGTCAGCAGGGCAAGGTCCTGCTGGCCGATGACCTGGGCCATCAGAGCGACCGCGGCGAGCAGGTCGGCCCGCAGGCTTCCCTCGTCGGGCATCACCATGGGGACCGGCGCCCGGCAGCGGACCGCGGCCGAGACCAGCGCGCCCTTGCTCGACCAGCGGCGGTAGATGGTTGCCTTGCTGGCATGGGCCCGGGCGGCCACGGCGTCCATCGAGACCCGGTCGTAGCCCAGCTCACCCACCAGGGCCAAGGCGGCCTCGAGGATCACGGTGTCGCGGCTGGCATCGCGCGGGCGGCCCGCCTGCCGCACGGACGGGAGGTTGTCGTTGGCCTGGACGGCTGCGTCCATAGTTGCTCCGCGTGTTCGGGTACGGGACGGTTCCGTACCCGATCAGCATGCCGCCTGGGGAGCAAAAACGCAACCGTCCCGTATCTGAATGCTGGATGACGTGCGGGAGACGCAAACTCGGGGCGTAAGGGACGCTGAGGTGCGGCGGTGGACTTGGGGGGACTTAGTCCGGCCAGCCCGGGAGACCGGGACGGGTGCGCCCGGCGTGAGCCGTGCCTGGGCTACCTGCCAGCCCTGCAGGGGGAACCCGGCGCGCGGGTCGCTGCCACACTGAACCCCGAAACACTCCCCTGACCAGCACAAACACCAGCGCCGATAATCAGCATTATGTCAGGTGCTCAGAACATGATCTCGCATCCAATGCGCGACTCGCCCCTGCCCCTGCCCCTGCCCCTGCCCCTGCCCCGCCTGCCGTCCTCCCACCCGCGGTACCGCGGTTTGGCCCGGCTACTCAAAGTAACGGTCTCGTTGCGCGGGCGGCCGCCGCCGGGCTACGGTTACCGCCCCGTGCGCTGCAACAAGACCGAGTCACAGCCGCGGCCGGTCTCGTCGTCGACGACCGCGACCTGCTCGCGGCACTGGGCGGCACGTAGGCCAACGGCGGAGACCTGGTGGACGGTGCCCGATTGGCGGTGGCCGCTTTCTGTGTAGCCGGTGTGCTCGCCGGCTGTGGCACCCAGCGGCCCGGGGTCACGCAGCCGGCGTCCACCAGCCCCGCTGACCAGCTCATCGGGCGGGCAGCGTCCGCGACGGCTGCCGCCGGCACCGCCAGGCTGCTGCTGACAAGCCGCCTGGACGTCAACTCCCCCGGGGCGAAAGCCACTCAAACGACAAGCAGCAATGGTGTCGTCGACTTCCGCGCCGACAGCAGCGACCTGCTTGAGCAACAGCCATATGGCGGCGGCAGCGAGACCCGGCGAATCGGCACCGCCAGCTATGAGCACCAGCAGCAGCCGCCCGGGCTGTCCCACCTCGGTCCGGACAAACCGTGGCTACGCATCGACCTGTCCGCCCAAGAGCGCCATGTACTGGGAAGCTCCCCACTGCTGATAGCCGCCATACCGGCCGACCTGCCGGCCGCGCTGTCCCGGCTGCTGGCAGACGCCGGCGGAAAGGTGGCCTCGGTCGGGACCGAGCAGATCGACGGCACCTCGACACGTCACCTCCGGCTGACCGTCGACCCGGCGCGGACCGCTGCCCGTGCCGGCAGCCAAGCCGAACAGCTCTACCGGCGGGCCGCCGGCTGCCACCGAGCTCCCGGCCCGCAGCCGGTCGACGTGTGGATCGACGACCAGCAGCGGCTGCGCCGCATCGAGCTGCACTCCCAGTTCCCCCTCGGCGCCTGGTTCGTCTACGGCGGTGGCACACCCACCAGCGACACGCTCACGCTGACGTTGTCCTACTTCGGCCTGCCCGTGCACGTGCCCACCCCGCCGGCCGACCAGGTCGAGACCGAGTCCCAGTTCGTCGCGCAGCTGCAACACGCCAGCCATCCGGGAACGGTTAGCGCCCCGGTACGTGTGCGTGCGCACCACGTGGATGTCTGCGCCGACCCCAGGACAGCCGGCTGACGCGACAACGAGCTCCCCTTCTCGTCGACGTCGCGGCCGGCGCCTCGCCGCTCCCCCGGCTGGCGAGCGTTCCCCGGGGTGGGTGGGAGATCATGTGAGAGTGAGCGGTTCCGACCCTGCCCTGCCGCCGGGTTACCCGGAACTGCTCGACGAGCTCAAGGCGGCGGTGGCCACCGCCCGGCTGCGGGCGCACCGGACCGTCAACACTGAGCTGCTAGCGCTGTACTGGCAGATCGGCCACAAGATCCTCGAGCGTCAGCAAGCCGAGGGTTGGGGCACGCGAGTCGTCGACCGGCTCGCCGTCGACCTGCGTGCGGCGTTCCCGCAGATGCGCGGGCTGTCTAGGAGCAACCTCAAGTACATGCGCCAGATGGCCGGCGCGTGGCCCCGAAACGCAATTGGCCACCAGCCTGTTGGCCAACTTCCCTGGGGCCACGTCACCGTCCTGCTGGACAAGCTCAACGCCCAAGCAGAGCGCGATTGGTACGCCGCCTCGCGGCGGAGTATGGCTGGTCGCGCAACGTGCTGCTCAACCAGATCATGAACCGGCTGCACCAGCGCGCCGGCGCCGCCCCGTCGAACTTCACCGCCCAACTCCCACCGGCCGACAATGACCTGGCCCAGCAGCTGACCCGGGACCCATACGTCTTCGACTTCCTCGACCTGACCGGGACTGTCGCCGAGCGCGACCTGGAGACAGCGCTGATGGACCGGCTACAGGCCTTCCTGCTCGAGCTCGGCCACGGATTCGCCTTCGTCGGCCGGCAGTACCACTTCGAGGTCGACGGCGACGACTTCTACATCGACCTGCTGTTCTTCAACTGGGCCCAGGCCCGGTTCGTCGTCGTCGAGCTCAAGGTCGCCCGCTTCGCCCCAGCGCACGTTGGCCAGCTCGGCTTCTACGTCGCCTGGATCGATGAGAACCTGCGCGACGCCGACCGCCACTCCCCCACCGTTGGAATCCTGATCTGCACCGGACGCAACGACAACACAGTGCGCTACTCCCTGGCCAACAGCACCGCCCCGCTCGCCGTCGCGAGCTACACCTACGACGCCCTCCTCTCGGCGGTCCGCGACGCGCTTCCCACCGACGCCGAGCTCACCACCGCGCTCAGCGCCGCGACCGACGGACAGGACGATCTGGAGTCGACCCTGGACACCGACGACGAGTCATAGTCCGACGCCGCAGCGCACGGGATTCAGTCCAGTATCCCGCCTGATGGCGCGTCACGTCGGCCGTCCGCTGGGCAGCCGACGATGTCCGGTACCGCGGCGTTCACGGGCCGCTCGTGGGTCAGGCTGCTTGGCCTTGGCGAACTGCTGCCGTGCGGCTTGGCGGGACACTCCGAGGGCTGGGGCGATCAGTCG
>JAABUM010006326.1_pt1 | contig 11686 bp, 9 predicted proteins | sample 5559161 | NCBI WGS metagenome assembly JAABUM01 (sample SAMN10711868, study PRJNA513369) | rock metagenome | isolation source: Antarctica rocks | place: Antarctica: Victoria Land, Siegfried Peak nord | reverse complement strand
GCGTAGGTGAGGCTGGAGGCGCCCAGCACCGCCACGAAGATCTCGGCCTCCCTCACCACGCCGGTCGAGGGATCGACGATCGGCACGCGCTTGCCGGAATAATCGACGAACACCTTGTCGCCGGCGGCGTGGTGCTGGCGCATCACGGGCGTGAGGCGCCGCTCGAACTCCCTGTAGAGATCGCAGAACCGCGAGTAGCCGTACCCCTCGGGCTGGGTCGCCCGATACTCCTCCCAGAGCACCACGAGGTTGACCCCTGGCCGGCGCATCTCGCGAGCCAGGGACGGCCAGTCGGGCTCGGCACGCCGACGAACACCCTGCTTCACGCCGATGTGGGTGGACAAGTGTTGCTCGAGGACGGAGTCGGTGATGTCGTCGCCCAGCGGCCAGACCAAGCCCGCCGCGGGGGCGCGGCCGATGTTGTCGTGGACGGTGGATCGCGCGATGCCGAGCCTTCGGCCGATCTCGCGAGCGCTCACCCCATCGCGGGCGAGCCTGAGCATCTGTCGGATCTGTCGCATGGTCAACTCTCTCCTGGCCGGCATCCCGTTCTCCTCGCGTGTGACGAGGCAGGGTGCCGCGGTTGCTGACCCGCAGAGAGCGCTATCGCCGGATCAAAGCGTCCGGCTTCACCTCGGAACGCCGTCCGACATCAAATCGGTACGCCGTCCGGCTTCATCTCGGAATGAGTGTCCGGCTTGAAACGGTATCCGCAGCTTATGGGTCGACCGTGCCGGTCCGCCACCATTCCTCTGCCCGCGAGGCTCGATCCATGAGGGTCAGCCTCAAAACTCTTCGAGCGTCAGTTCCCGGGCCATGACGATATTGCCGGCCGACAAGCCGCAGTCGACCGGCAGGGCGACCCCTGTCACGGCCGCCGCGGCGTCGGAGGCGAGAAAGCCGACGACACGCGCCACGTCGACCGGATCGACGATGCGGCCGAGCGGATACCACCGCGTCAGCGTCTTCAGCACGTCCGGGTGTTTCGCGGCGCGCCGTTCCCAGAGCGGTGTGCGGACGGTGCCGGGCAGAACGATGTTGGCTCGGATACCGTAGCAGCCGTATTCGAGGGCAAGCGACCGGGTGAGGGAGATCATGCCGGCTTTCGCGGCACTGTAGGCCGGGTCCCCCAGCGCGCCGAGGCCGTTGACCGAGCCTACGGAGACGATCGAGCCGGCCAGCTTGGCGACCATGCCGTCGATCACGGCGTGAACGCAATGATAGGCGCCGTTGAGGTTGCCCTGGAGGTCGCTTTGCCAGCCGGCAGGATCGGTGCGGGCGAATGTGGGGTGGTTCGAAAAGCCAGCATTGTTGACCAGAATGTCAACCGGTCCCAGGCGCTCGGCCAGCTCCCTGAAGGCCGTTGCGACGGCGGCGGCATCGCCGATATCGGCCACCGCCGCGCTTGCACCGATGCCGTCCTTGTGCAGTTCCGCCGCGAAATCCACCACCGAAGGGCTGATGTCGATTGCGGCGATCACTCCGCCCTCGTGGCCGAAATGGCGGCACAGCGCCTGTCCGATGCCGCCGGAGGCGCCCGTGATGGCGACGATTTTCCCGGAAAAGGCTTGGCCGGGGGCAGTCATGCGCGCGCCTCCAGGATGCGCAGGGCATCGGCGATCCAGGCGAGGTTCGCCTGGCGCACATGGCCCCAGTTGTAGAACGCGACCTCGTCGACGCCGCCCGCCGCGAGGGCTTCGACCGCCGCGAGAAACGCGGCGCGGCTGGCGAGATCGGGGTGAGCCGGACGCAGAATGCCGCGCAGCGTCCCGCGTCCGCGTAGCCGGCGCCGGATGTCGAACAAGTCCGCCTTGATCCGATCCGGGCTCGGCTCGTAGAAACAAGCCTCGATGATCCCGCCCGCCTCGGCCAGCGCCGAGAGATCGCTGCCTTCGTACCAGGCGCCTCCGGTCGGGCGTGCCACGGACGGAATCACGGCCACGGTCGCATCCGGCCGTACAGCCACCCGGATCTCGCGGACCAGGGATGTCACGACCGTCGAGCGCCAGTCGAGAAACGCCTTCAGATCCCCGTCTCCACGGATGTCGGCCAGCCAGAAGGCCTCGGCCATGTCGTCGGGAAAAACGACGTCCCCCGAAAGATAAGCCGTTACGTCTTCCGCGACCCGCCTCCGAAGACCCGCGGCATCGACGCCCGCCTTCGCGGCGGCCCCGACGCAATGATCGCAGAAGCAGAGGCCGAGTTGCGCATCGAGCCAGCGATTTGGCGGTTCGAGAGCGAACTCGTGATGGAACCCGTGGGCATAGGGGAGAAACCCCGGAGTCTCCAGGGAGATCCCGGCCACCGGATAGCGCTCGCTCACGTCTCGGCAGAGGCCCAAGGCATAGGCGCGCGCTTCCGGAGCAGCGGGACACAGACTATAAAGATAGCGGTCGCCGAAAGCGTTGCGGACAGTGCTATCCGGGTGCGCCGTGCCAAGGGCCGTATTGTGCAGCAGGACCAGCCAGACGTTGGTGGCGATGCCCCCCGTCTGCGTGAGGTCGCGGACGACGTCATGCTCGGCAAGCATCGCATTCGGCAGCGGCTTTATGGCGCCGTAGCGGCGCGGATCGGTTCTGAAATAAACGGTACCGTCTTCAGGAAAATAGACCTTACCGGACCTGCCGTGCGGGCGCAGGAACTTTCCTGCGTGATAGCTTCCGGCCACCGTGACGGTGTGGAGGCCGAGCCCCTGGAACTGGCGCACCGCACTGGCCACGCCTTCGTCCGCTAGGTCCCAGGCATAATCGTAGACGGCCTTATAGCTCATGATGGGCCGAGGCTGTTCCCACAAGGCAAACGAGGCCGACGGCGCCCAGGCGCAGTCGGCCGCCTGTCAAAGGTTCATCCTGATCGCAGCCACGTCGACCGCTTTGTAGGCGTCCGACAGTGGGTATCCCTCGGCATCTGCCTTCACCTTGGCGGCATCGAAGCTGTTTGCGACATCGACCCAGTCGTTCTTCACGACGTCTTCTACTCTAATGTCTCCAGTGATCTGCCCGATCGAACGGCTGGTATCGAAAAACAGTTTCCAACTGTCGAGAATGTGAAAGCCCCATTTCTTGCGCTCGTCCCAACGCCCGCTGTAGACGGTGTCGAGCTGCATCATCGACTCGGTGGCCACGGCCGGGCTCATCTGCGAGCCGAGCCCGGGGAACTGCTCCATCACGATCTGCGTCGCCGCACGCGGATTGAGGCGGCCGAATTCGAGACCCGCGGCCCAACCCTTGAAGTACTGGCCGTAGATGCCAGCCTTCGCCTTGTCCTCGAAATCAGCCTTGCGGATCACGAAGCTGTTGGCGGGAAGCTTCGAGAAGCTCTTCCCGAGGATGTAGTCGAAATCGAGCCCCTGACCTTTCCATTGCGCCCGAAGACCCTCCCAGGTGAGCGCCGCATCGCCCTTGCCCTGGGCCACCGCGGTGCCCCAGGTCGGCCAACCTGCGTCCACATAGGTGACCTTGGAAATGTCCACCCCTGCGGCTTTCAGCATGGGATCCGCGATGGATTGCCAGCCGGCGCTGCCCAGGACGATGGTCTTGCCTTCGAGGCCCTTGACGCTTGCCGGCGCCTGGCCCTTCCGGACGGCGAAATCGAAGACGTCTGCCCCACCCATCTGGAACACCGAGACGAGGGGTATGCCTTGCGCGAGCGCTAGGGAGAAAACGCCGGGCGAGGGGTAGCCGACGTCGGCCTGCTTCTGATCGACGAGCTTGACCGTCGCAGTCGCTTCGGAGGGGCCGGCCTCGATCGTCGTGGGAATGTCGCCGAAATAGCCGAACTTCTTGGCGACCCAATAGGGATAGTCGTCGAGGACCTCGAGCGTGCCGCGGGGCGATACCCACCGGATCGGGTCGGCCGCATAGGCCTTGCGGATGCCGGCCAGGCTGCCGAGCGTCGTCATCGATACGCCAGCCGCGGTCAGGGTTAGAAGGTGTCGGCGGTTGATGGCTGGCCCGCTGAGATTCCGGTTCGTCATGGGTAACCCTCCTGCTTTCGGCGTCGCGATAGACTGTGGACCGAACTGAAACGATGGGGTGCGCTTGGCATTCCTATGTTTCCCAACTGGCCCACCGCCTGCCGAGCCAGAAAAAGAAAACGTAGAGGGAGATGCCGATAATCGCGAGGATCAGGATGATCGCGAAGAACTGCGGCATCCGGATCAACGACGAATAATAGGTGAGCCGATTGCCAAGCCCCTCCGCGCCGCCGACCATTTCGGCCCCGATGGTGGTCAGAAGCCCGAAGATCGAGCCGACCATCAGGCCGACCAGGATCATCGGCACGGCCATCGGGATGCGGATCTTCGTAAAGATCTGAAATGTGCTCGCGCCGAACGAACGGGCGAGCGCGATCTTGGCGAGGTCCACCCGCCGGAAACCCGTGGCGGAATTGATCATCACCATCGGACCGGACGCGAGCGCGACGGCGATGATGCGGGGCTCGCTGCCGAAGCCGAATCGCAAGATCAGAAGAGGCACCAACGCAAGCATCGGCGTCGTGACGAGCAGCAGGATGTAGGGGGTCACAACCTTCTCGACGAAGGGATATTGCGTGATCACCGCTGCGAGAAGAAACCCTATGGATCCACCGATGGCAAAGCCGACAAGCAGTTCGAAAAGCGTCACCAGAAGATGGTGCCAGAGATTCGGCCATTCGGTAAACAGCGCCGTCACGATCTGGCTAGGCCGCGGGAGAATATATTGAGGAACCTGGAACCAGATCAGCAGCAGTTCCGTGCCGCCGATGATGATGACCGCCACGAGCCCGATGACCAGAGTTTCGAGCTTGGAACGGTGACCGCCGAAAGAGAAGGCGGGCATGCTGACAAGGCCAGCACCCTCGCCGCCAGCCTGCTTCTGGTTGAACTGCGGGATTGTGTCGCCAAGCACCTTGTCCACGCCTTGCTCCGTCCGTTTGAGGGACCTCAGGTGATTGCGAGACCGGCCGCCGACCCGCGTCCGTGATCGATGCTGGATTTGATCGCGAGGACCCGTTCGATGAAGTCGGGCCGCATCTGAATTTCGACCGGCCGGGGGCGCGGGATGTCGATGTCGTAGGTCGCCGCGATCCGCCCGGGGCGGGCCGACATGACGACGACACGATCCGCCAGAAAGATCGCCTCGGAAATCGAGTGCGTGACGAAGACGATGGTCTTTCGGGTCTCCATCCAGATTTCCTGGATGAGAAGGTTCATCTCGTCGCGCGTGAAGGCGTCGAGCGCGCCGAAGGGCTCGTCCATGAGCAGGACCGACGGGTCGACCGCGAGGCTGCGGACGATCGACGCTCGCTGCTGCATGCCGCCCGAGAGCTCCCGCGGAAACTTGGATTCGAATCCCTTCAGGTTGACCCGGGCAAGCAGTCCCGCGATCCGTTGCTGATCGGGCCGCGTCCGCTTGATCTCGAATGGAAACGCGATGTTGTCGGCGAGATTGCGCCAGGGCAGGAGATTGGCGTCCTGGAAGATCATCGCGATCTCTGGGTGCGGCTTGACGATCCGATCGCTGCCGATGCGGATCTCGCCACCGCTCAGGTCGTGAAGGCCGCCCATCGACCAGAGCAGTGTCGATTTCCCACAGCCCGATGGCCCGAGGATGCACATGAACTCGCCCTCGCGGATGTCCAACGACACGGCATCGAGGGCATGCACTGCGCCGGATTTGGTCTGGTAGAACTTGGTCGCATCCTTCACGACCATTTTCGTACGCGCCGTTTCAACCAGTAGAGGCTGGGCCAGAAGGGCGCTTTGGCTCATGCTTTCATTTCCGATCGAAGAGACAGCGACGCCATCGGGCAGGCCGCACCGGCGTTCCTCGCGCATACCCAGAACGCAGATGCCGGGTCGTTTCCCTGAAAGCATGTTACAGAATGCCCTCAGGCGCGCAACAGCATTCTCGACCCTCAGATTCTGGTTGTTTTCTTGTCATCGCCCGCTCATTTTACACACATTGTGGGCCTTAGCTGCGTTTACGCTCACAGATCGATCTTTCGATCCATGCTGGCGAGGGGTCGGCCTTGAGTTCGAATGGTGAGTCCGTGAAATTGAGTTTCGTTGGCTCGGACACTGGCGCGGTCGTGGACGTTCGGCAGGGTTTTAGGCGAGGGGAGCCTCATGGTAGAACGCGCCAGTCGTCATCGATCTCGAGCCGTGAGCGTTCGCGCGCCCGCGCAAAACCCTGTCTTGGACAGAGGGGAACGTTCGGATCGCTGCCGATGACGGGCCGTCGCAAAGCGCAACTTAGCGTCATCGACGAGAGTCCGGCTCTGGAGGCGCTATCATCCACCCATGCGGCGATCGACATCGTCTCGCGCATTCAGCGCGTCGAAGCCGATTTGTCGCCGGCCGAGCGGCTGGTGGCGGAGGCGGTGCGCGCCGATTTCGACAGCGCCACACGGATCACCATTGCCGAACTCGCATTGAAGGCCGGCGTGAGCCAACCGACGATCAGCCGCTTTTGTCGCTCGGTCGGATGCAGTTCCTTCAACGAGTTCAAGATACAGCTTGCCACGACCCTCGCGGTTGCCTCGGTCTATCTGCGGTCGGATCGGGTCTTCGATGACGACGTCGGGCACCTCGCACAATCCGTGATGATGCGGGCCGCGGGTGCGGTGCGCGAAGCGCTGGACCAGCTCGACACGGCCGCCGTGGGTTCGGCGATCGCCGTCTTTGCCGCGAGCCGGCGGATCGACATCTACGGTCAGGGCGGCGGATCGGCCGTGATGGCCGAGGACGCGAAGCTGCGTCTCTTCCGCCTCGGCATTCCGGTCGCGGCTTTCGTCGACGGTCACCAGCTGCGCATGTCGGCCGCGACCCTCGGACCCGGCGATGCGGTTCTTGCCATCTCCAACAGCGGGCGGTCGAAAGCCGTGACCGAAGCCGTGGCGATCGCGCGGTCTTTCGGGGCCCACACCGTGGCCCTTACCCGGCCCGGAACGCCGCTCGCGCAGGCCGCGGAAACCGTCATTCCGATCGTCATCGCGGAGGGTGAGGACGTTCTGGTTCCTACGCCGTCGCGCTACGCCCATCTGGCGGTCATCGACACACTGGCCACGGGCGTCGCGGCGCGTCTCGGGGCGGCCGGGCGCGAGGTGCTGCGCCGCGTCCGCTACACCGTCGCCAGCATTGGGATCGCGATTCCCACGCCGTCGACCGATCCGACGCCGCTGATGAGAACCCTCAATCCGCGGGAATAGCCCGATGATCAGCGATCCAGCACCTGGGCGGAGCGGTCCCGTGCACGACCGGGTCTTCCGCAACGCCCTCATCTATGACGGGTCGGGCGCGCCGCTTTTTCTCGGCGAACTCGCGCTCGACGGGGACAGGATCGCGGGTCTCGGTCCCGCGGGCACCATTGCGGCCGGTGCCGGCTCGTTCGAGCACGATCTTTACGGGCGGGCTCTCGCGCCCGGCTTCATCGACGCCCATACCCACTACGACCGCATCGTTCTCGACGCGCCCGCCATGCTGCCCAAAATCAGCCAGGGTGTCACCTCGGTGGTGGTCGGCAATTGCGGAATCTCGCTCGCCCCGGCAATGTTCGCGTGCGATCCGCCCCCGCCCATGAATCTGCTTGGTGGTCGCGAGGCCTATACTTTCCCCCGCTTCGCCGCCTATGCGGATGCGGTCGCCAGGGCGGCCCCTTCGCTCAACCTCGCGGCGCTCGTCGGACACTCCGCCCTGCGCCTCGCCACCATGAAGGACATCGCGTCCAAGGCCTCGGAAGGCGAGATGGACGCCATGCTGGCCCATGCCGACGAGGCCATGGCGCATGGAGCGATCGGCTTCTCGACCGGGCTGTTCTATTCGACCAACGCAGGCGCCGACGCGGATGAGGTCGCGCAGATCGCGGCCCCGTTTGCTGAGCACGGCGGCGTCTGTGCGACCAATATGCGCAACGAGTCCGGTCGAGTCCTCGACAGTATGGACGAGACTTTGATGACGTCCAAGCAGGCGCAGATCCCGCTGATCGTCTCGCATCACAAATGCGCAGGCCCGCGGAACTGGGGGCGCACGCTCGAGACCTTGCCGAAGCTCGAAGCGGCCGCCGCGGGGCAGCCCGTCAATCTCGACGTCTATCCCTATGCGGCGGGCTCGACCAATCTCCGGGCCCATTTCGTCACCGACGAGTACCGGATCATGATCGCCTGGTCGCGCCCGTACCCGGAGATGACTGGCCGCGATCTCGGCGCGATCGCGGCGGACTGGCAGGTCGACATCCACCAGGCGGCCCGCCGGCTCGACCCTGCGGGCGCGATCTATTTCCAGATGGACGAGGCTGACGTGCGCCGCGTCATGTGTTCGCCACTGGCAATGATCGGTTCGGATGGCCTGCCGCACGATGATCATCCCCATCCCCGGCTCTGGGGCACCTTTCCGCGCGTGATCGGGCGCTACGCCCGCGACCTCGGGCTGTTTTCGATTGAACTCGCGATCCACAAGATGACGGGCCTGCCCGAAAAGGTCTTCCGCTTGCCCGAGCGCGGCCGGCTCCTGCCGGGCTATTTCGACGGTCTGACGGTCTTCGATTTGAGGACCGTTATCGACCGGGCCACCTACGATACTCCGCTGTTGCGATCGGATCGCATCGAGATGGTGTTCGTCAATGGCGTGCTGTCCTTCGTGGGCGGAGCGGAAACGGACATGCCCGGCCGCGCCGGGCGGCTGATCGGAGGACGGGTCGGTGCCCGGTGATCGTGCGACCGAACGGCAGGACGAGGCGATGGACGATATGGAGGCGACGCCACACGCACGGGACTGGATCGCGGCCTTCGGGGCTGCGCTCGAGCGCCGTGATGTCGCGGCGGCCGTAAGCCTCTTCGAGGAGCACGGCTATTGGCGCGATCTTCTGAGCTTCACCTGGAATATCAAAACCATGGAAGGGCGAGCCGGCATCGCCGCGATGCTGGCCGAAACGCTGCTTCATGTTCGGCCGAGTCAGTGGCGCATCGACGGAGAGGCGAGCGTCGTCGACGATCTGACCGAGGCATGGTTCACGTTCGAAACGGGCCTAGCCCGGGGCCGCGGCCATCTGCGCGTGCGCAACGGCCGCTGCTGGACCCTCCTAACGACCATGACCGAGCTGAGGGGTTTCGAGGAGCGCAAAGGCGCACGCCGCGACCTCGGCACCGGCCACGGCGTCAGCCGGACGGGCCGGAACTGGCTCGAACTCCGGGCAACCGAGGAAGCGGAACTCGGCGCAACGCGCCAGCCTTATTGCGTCGTCGTCGGTGGGGGCCAAGGCGGCATTGCGCTCGGCGCCCGGCTTCGGCGCCTCGGCGTTCCCACGATCATCCTTGAGGCAAACGCCCGGCCGGGGGACTCCTGGCGCAAGCGCTACAAGTCCCTCGTGCTGCATGACCCGGTCTGGTACGACCACTTGCCCTACCTGCCGTTTCCCGACGATTGGCCGGTGTTCACGCCCAAGGACAAACTGGCGGATTGGCTGGAAGCCTACGTCAAGATCATGGAGCTGAACTACTGGGGCTCATCGGCGTGCCGGAGCGCCTCCTACGACGAGGCCGCGGGAGAATGGACCGTCGTGGTCGACCGCCAGCGCGAAGAGGTCGTTCTGCATCCGAAGCAGCTCCTTCTGGCCACGGGCGCCTATGGTCCTCCGAACGAAATCGAATTGCCGGGTGCCGAACGATTTTCGGGCGAGATCATCCATTCTGCCGCCTTTCGGACCGGCGAGGGCTACGAGGGGAAGAATGCCGTCGTGATCGGCGGCAACACCTCGGCGCATGACATCTGCGCCGATCTGTGGCGCAACCACGCGCGTGCCACCATGATTCAGCGCGCACCGACCACCGTGGTGCGATGGCAGACGCTCATGGAGTTCGGGTTCGGGAGCCTCTATTCTGAAGACGCGCTGCGGGCCGGCATCCCGACCGAAAACGCCGATCTGCTGTTCGCCTCGATGCCTTACGGCCTGATGCCGGAGCAGCAGGCGAAGGTCTGGGCCGAGATCAGGAGGCGCGACGCGCCCTTCTACAGCGCGCTGGAGGAGACCGGCTTTCTGCTCGATTTCGGCGAGGACGAGTCCTGTCTCATGATGAAGGCCCTGCGCCGTGCGGCGGGCTATTATATCGAGGTCGGGGCTTCCGATCTCATCATCAAGGGCGAGATCAAGGTGCGGAGCGGCGTCGAGATCAAGGACGTGCGTGAGCGCTCGGTCGTCCTGAGCGACGGCTCGGAGCTGCCGGCGGACCTCATCGTCGCGGCGACCGGCTACGGTTCCATGCACGCCTTGGCCGGGGCGCTGATCTCGCCCGAGGTGGGCGACGCCGTTGGACCCTGTTGGGGGCTCGGTTCGGGCACCAAAGGAGACCCCGGCCCCTGGCAAGGCGAGTTGCGCAACATGTGGAAGCCGACCCGGCAAAGGGCGCTTTGGTTCCACGGTGGCAACCTGCACCTGTCGCGCTTCTATTCGCTCTACGTGGCGCTGCAGATCAAGGCCCGACAGGAGGGCCTCGACATCAACGTCTATGGCGATCCCGCCAAGGAGGACGCGCCTGGCGTGGCCCGCCCGGACCAAGGCCTTCCAGGTTTGGGCCGAGGTCACCGGCGTCGCCGCTGCGGCGTAACCACGGGCACGCCGTCCTGATCACGGCCCTTCGCGACCTCAGTCCAACAAGTTGACGGTGCCGTCCCGCTTCTTCCGGCGTCACGGCATCACCCGAAAAACGTATGGCCCGCCCCGTCGGCAAGTGGTTTCTCGGTGTCCGGCTTGATCTGTCTGCACAAACGTATCCGGCCTTCCGGCGAGCCGTTGGCCAAGATGGAGAGCCGCGCGTTCTGATCCTCATAAAGGGGACGGCATCGAGTGCCATTTTTCAGCCAAGGGTTCCAGAACACCGGTTGACAGTCAGGCCATCTCCTTGTCGCCACCCACAGACATCGAGGGCTGACGCTCGTCTGCGCCGACCGATCCGATTTCAGGCCGCCAGGGCGGCAGCCTTGTAAGTGTCCCCGTGCCGCAGCAGCGCCCACACGGTGCGGGCCATCTTGGCCGCCAGGGCGACGACGGCCGTGTTCAGATGCGCCCGGGCGAGGAGCCCGCAGCCAAGCACCCACCGGCGTGTCCGCGGCTTTCAGGGTGGGCAGTGCCGCCCTGGCGCCCTGGATCAGCATCTTGCGCAGGTATTTGCTGCCGCGTTTGGTGATGCCGAGCAGCTTCGGCCGCCCACCCGTCGTCACCTGCCGGGGCACGAGGCCGAGCCAGGCAGCGAGGTCCCGCCCTCGAGCGAAGGTCCCTGCATCACCCACGGCTGCCACGAGCGCCGTCGCGTTCAGTGCGCCGATGCCGGGGATGGACAGGAGCCGTTTCGCCCCGTCCTGCGCCTTGGCGGCTGCGGCGAACTCCGTGTCGAAAGCCTTGATGCGCTCGTCGAGCGCGACCCACTGGCGGCGCATGTCGACGATCAACTCGTGGATCCGGTCCGCCAGAACACGCTTCTCGCCGTCGAGCAACTCGGCAAGGGCGACGGCCAGCCTGGCGCGGCCCTGCGCCACCACGTGGCCGCGCTCCAACAACAGGCTGCGGATCTGTGTCAACGCCGGTGTGATTCCAGGCCAGCGGGGCGGAGTAAAACCAGGCCAGTGGATCGGGCACGCCGACATGGAAAGGGCCCCGATCGGGGCCCTTTCCATGTCGGCGTGAAGTTTTGGATCAGGCGGCCGTGATCTCGC
>JAABUM010006325.1_pt1 | contig 11688 bp, 26 predicted proteins | sample 5559161 | NCBI WGS metagenome assembly JAABUM01 (sample SAMN10711868, study PRJNA513369) | rock metagenome | isolation source: Antarctica rocks | place: Antarctica: Victoria Land, Siegfried Peak nord | reverse complement strand
AGGCACGGCAATGTAACCGATCGATGTGGTGGGCGCCCCACCTGGGGGTCGGCGTCGGCGCTGCACCTCGCCGGTCGTGTGCCTGGGTGCGACCCGGTACCTGTGGGGTCAGAGTCCCCGGGTCTTATGTTAGGGTGAGGTCTTGGTTCCCACTGAGGAGCCAACGTGCCTTAAAGCCAATCAATCATGGCTGAACAGTACAAGCTGATGCCCAGCACTTCAGCAAAGAACATGGTCCCGCTTGGCGAGCCACGTTGGGGAGATCGTTCGTGCTGCAGCCCCCGGACTGGCAGAGATCCCCAGCTTCCTCGATTCGCCGGGTTGCAACCAGAGCGCACATTCACTTTCACCTGACTTGAATCATGAATCACAAGGGAGCCATCATCGCTCTCGCAGGCGCAGGCGCGGGCGTCGCGGTGGGTTTCGCGCTCAGCAGGTGAATTGATGACTCGTGACAGACTCGGTGACGCCCGGTACAAGGCTAGGTTCATGAACGCATTGTCTACATACTTTCAATCGCACCCTTAAGACGTTGCATTTCGATCTGCACCGCAGAGCGGTCGCGAGGCGAGAGCTGAGCGCAATCCTGCGCGGCAATGCGGCGCTCGCAAGCTCGCAGCAGCAGCGCTCGCTGATCACGTGCTTGACACACCATGGCCACGGCTACCTCTTCCGCAACTGGGCACCAGCAGGTCAGTTTCGTTTTTCGTGCGTGCATTGTGCATGCTGCCTCGAGCGGCGGAGGCAAAGTCGTATGCCTCGCGGCTTTTGAGATGCGCAGTCTACACCCTTATCGGCGTTGCAGCCAATGCGGAACATCAGATTGTGTTCAGAAGTCTCGCGTCCTTGTGTCGCAGGCGTGAATGACGCTGCCAAGCAGCGAGTGCTGCACATCGCGGCTGCGGCTGTGGATGAGGCTGTGCGGCAACCAGAGCTGGAGCAGGCTCGGCTAGGTGAGTTGCTGTATCATACACGAATAGGCAGGATCATGCGTTCCAGCGGAGCATAACTTCGTATTCCCTGCTGGTCCTATCGCGGGGGCGTCTGAGCAACCATTGCTGGATGTGCCATGCAGAGGCGCTACAGCCGCCGCAGGCCGCGCGGCAGCCGAAGCAGCTGCTGACAAACGGCGACGAGCGGGAAGACTGCTACTACTGGCTCAGGGACGACGACAGGAAGGCGCCCGAGGTGACCACACGCCGTGTCATGTTTTGCGTCCAAAAGCCTGGCCGTGCTGTTGGCATGGCTCGCTGCTTACATACCGCAATGTCGTGCGCTGGCGCCCCGCCATGTTAGGAGCAAGAAACGCGAAAATCTAAGCCCTCACGTAATCATGCTGCCAGGTCATCGCGCACCTGGAGGCGGAGACCGCCTACTGCAAGTCGGTGCTCGCAGACACGGAGGCGCGGCCGCATCCAGGTTCTTGCATCCTAGCACCGAATCCTGACGTCAACAATGCTCTTCCAGCATCGCCAGTGCCGCTGAAATGGCTGATCAGGTGGCGGTGCTGTGTGAAGCACGCCAGGCATCATTGTCGCTCCGGCACAATCGCTGCAACCGCTGTCTTTCTCGATGTGATCTGACTTCATCTGCTTACTGATAATGCGAACAGGAAGCAGACCAGTCCGCACCACAGCGGTATGGACCCCACTTCTACTACTCCCGCACCATCGAGGGCGGCCAGTACCGGGTGCACTGCAGGCGCGCGCTGCAGCAGGGCCTCGGCTCACCCAGCGGTATGTCAACGATTCTGCTCCATCTGCCTCATGCTGCTTCGCCACTTCTGGGTCATGCATGACGCAGAATGCGTTCATGTCCGAAGCTCTGGGGCGCGCGCTGCACATGCTGGCACACAGCAGAACCCATAAAGCATTTGACGCCTCTGCGGTGCCTGTCGAACCTGACACAGAACAAGGTGGCAACCTGGCACATTGGCGGTGGTGCAGAGAACGACGAGATGGACGCCAGCCTGCCGGAGGAGGTGCTGCTGGACGAGAACGCGCAGGCGGCCAAATACTCCTTCTACATGATCCGCGGCTTCGAGGTGCGCTTGCAACACCTTGGCACTGCACACACCAGTCGCCCCTGGTCTCCTACTTGCTGTCTGAGCCAAGTCGCAGGCTGAGCCTTTTTTGTCCTTGTCGAGAGCCTATCAGATGCTGGCTGACATGCAGGATGGAGACAACTCAATGCATGCTGTTGCTGTCTTGAAGCGCAGGTGTCGCCGGACCACACGTGGCTGGCGTACGCTGTCAATCCGTGGGTGGCGAGAAGTTCGCAGGATGAAGCCAATCCATCCCACGCCCTCGGTAGTTTCTCATGCCGTTAGCGTCCTGCAAATGAAGGTGTCGCCGGACCACACACGGCTGGCGTACGCCGTCGACACCGTGGGCGGCGAGAAGTTCACGCTGCACGTGGTGGACCTGGCCACCGGCAAGGAGCTGCTGTCGCCGATCATCCCGGTGTGTGCCACGCCGCAAATATGACTCTGATTTTTGCAGTTTCCGCGGCCCGCACAGACACTGCCCAGTGACAAGTTCAACTCAAATCGGGGCCTTTAGGCGAAGCAGCACAGCGCCAGCGGGCACAGCAAGAAGCGCACGCGTCTCGGCATGCATGTCCAGGGGCCGCACTTCGCTTGGCAGAGGCTGCCGCAGAGGCAACTGAGCCTGCACAGCTGCTGAGCCTGCGCAGCTGCTGAATGTTGCTCGTGTGCATAAATGTAACAGGACACGGCGGGCGGCGTGGTGTGGGCCAACGACAACCAGACGCTGTTCTACGTCACGAAGGACAAACTGGACCGGCCTCACAAGGTGCGCTCCCCCGCCAATGTGCTGCAAGGTAGCGGGGTACAGGCATTGCTTCCTCTCAGTACGCGCCAGGACTGATCTGCCCGCAAATGTGACAGGCGCCCAGGGGCTTTCTGCGGCCGGAAATCGACACAAAGCAGGGCAGGCGCATCACATTGAGATTGATTATTTGCAACTCCATCATGTTCAAAACCCTGTGCTTCTTCTGCAGGTCTGGCGGTACAAGCTGGGCAGCGGCGCAAAGGAGCACGACCTGGTATTCCACGAGGAGGTGCGTTTGTGCATGCCTTGATGCACAACTTCCGGAGTGTCACCTCGCGTGGTTGCGTGGCCACCACAGGGCCTGTCAGCGAAGGCTGTAGGCCAATGCCCAATTGCACTTGTTATGTTTTGAAGGAAATGACGTTTTTTTTTTCAGGATGACGCCTTCTACGTCGGCATCGGGCGCGAGCGCAGCGACAAGATGCTCATGATCGAGTCGGGTGTGCCACTGTCCTGTCAGATCTGGCACAGCATTGCCTTCCGTTGGTTGCCTTCACCCCTCTGCATCACATTTCACCCAGGCACCATGCACATGGCATGTAAGTTAATTGTTCGTTTACCTGTTGGAACACTCAGTGCATGCATTTGTGCGTTTGTCAGTCAACGTCATGGCTGTCTATGCGTGCTTGCGCAGGCTCCGCCGTGACCTCGGAGGCGCGTTTCCTGGTCGCCGACACTCCGACGGGCGAGTGGACCGTCATCCGGCCGCGTGAGAACGAGGTGCACGAGAAACAAGGCATTGGAAACCCGTCTGGTGCCCAAAGACAGCCCTATATCTCCTCGACACCTGCATTCCCTGTGTCAGGTCTGTTTTGCCGAGCATCAGCCTGGAGCCTTCGTTCCTTTGTGTGGACGCGGAGCCCGCATTGAAGTGCCTGTGAAGCCTGTCGCCCTGCTTTATGCCTAGCATTAAGCCACAGTCTGACTTGGATGCGGAAATACAGGTGGAGTACTCGGCCGAGCACCGGGGCGACCACTTCTTCATCACGCTGCGCGACAAGGCGCACCCCAACTCGCAGCTGCTGGTCGCGCCAATGGCGGACCCGGCCAAAACCACGGTGAGGCTTCTCTGGCTTTTTTGGCTGTGTGCTTCCGAAGCTGCTAGCTGTATCGGCTCGTCATTTCCTGTGGGGGCCTGCAAGAGGCATGCACAAGGTGCTGCACCCGTGCAACCCTTCACATAATGTGAGGCCGCTCATGCCATCATGGCATCTGTGCTAGTCCCTCCTCAATGAGCCTTTTGACCCGTCTTGAAATTCTTCCCCTCTATGTCTGCTCAGGTGCTGCTGGAGCACAGGGACGATGTGAAGCTGGAGAGCATCGTGGTGTCCGCCCTGTGGCTGACCGTGTTTGAGCGCTCCAATGGCCTGCGCTCCGCCACCGTCTACAAGCTGCCCGAGGTGGACCGTGCATACCCTTGGCTGTGTTGCACTGTCTGATCCACCCCACCGTCGCCAATGAACATACTGCAAAAGGCGGCTAGCAGCATCTGAGCCCCGTGGCGCGCCTACGCAGGACGGGTCTGCGCCCGCAAAGCTGGAGGGCGGCCAGAAGCTCGAGTTCGATGAGGAGGTGTTCGACATCACCCCCGGTGTGTGCCAAACTCCAGTCGTTTCGATCCAGGACTGCCTCTGTTGGCATATCCAGGCCGTATGTCTGCCTGGAGCCCTGGCACAGCTGTGCTGGAGGTTGATACTGCAGCACGGTCTAGACCGCAACAAGCTTAAGGATATTCATTTGAAAGACACTCATGGAAACCTCCTTCCATTGCGGTGTGCAGGTTCACAGGGCGACTTCGACTCGCACATACTGCGCCTGTCGTACACCTCCCTGACGACGCCCAGCACGACCCTCGACCACAACCTGGCGACGTCGGGCAGGTGCAAATTGCCTAATACATGCGCACATGGTCATCGCATGAGCGCCATCTGTAACACGATCAAGGTTGAGGTGAGTATTTAGGAACCGACATCAAGGCGCTGCCATGTGCCTGCAGGGTGGTCAAGAAGGTGCAGCCAGTGCTTGGCGGCTTCAGCAGGTGCGATACCTTTCTTGCATCACACACCAAGCAGGCTTCAGGGGCGGCTGTGGGGGGCACACACTGTAGGCCGCTGTCAGAACCCATGAGACGCAAAGTGTATCAAACTGCACGGCCTTTGTCATTCACTTTCTGTCATTGTCCTTATGTCAACTCCTTGTGATGATGCTGGTGCGCAGGGACAACTACGCCACGGAGCGGCTGTGGGCGACGGCGCCGGATGGCAAGAAGGTGCCCGTCAGCCTGGTCTACCGCAAGGACCTAGTGCGGCGCGACGGCACCGACCCCTTCCTGCTGGACGCCTATGGTGCGGCGCAGGGTTTTAGAGCTTTCGCTCCTGCGCCTTTTTGTGACTCTCTGCTGCCTGGACAGGCCCCTGAAGGCACGATGTGTGAAGGAGATGACTGGGGTGACGGCCGGTGACACCCCAGAGTGCTCTGCAAACTCCTATGTTCTCACATCGGCTCCGACATCCCAGTCTGCGCCGCGTCAGCGCCCGGGATCATGACGTCACACGCGACGTGCAAATAAGAGCCTCGCCCATTGCATTCCCGCAGGCGCGTACGAGATCAGCAATGACGTGTACTTTGCCAGCAACCGGCTGGCGCTGCTGGACCGTGGGTTCGTGTTCGGCATCGCGCATGTGCGCGGCGGCGGCGACCTCGGTCGCATGTGGTGCGCAGCGCTCGCCGACACTGTGCCTTGTGCTTGTGGTTCGTAAATACCACATTTGCACTTCATTCAGATGCAATTCTCCCAGCCCACAGGACACCCTGCTACCCCATCGTTCCCCATATAAATGGTGCGATTGTATGAACTGTGCACTCAGCTCTGCCATGCAGCTGCGCCATGGTGGCAGTCACCTGTTCTTGGACATGCGCAGGTACGAGAACGGCAAGTACCTGAAGAAGAAGAACACCTTCACAGACCTGGTCGCGGCTGCGGAGCACCTCATCGCGAACAAGTGGACCAGCAGCTCTAGGTGCAGTCAGATTTTCTGACGTTGCAATACAAACCGTGGACAATCTAGTGCTGCATGTGTAGTGTCACGGGCTCACATGTAGTTGCTTGGACAGAACTGTCACGCCAAGAGTGAGCAGTATGCGCCAATTGGGGGCTCATATACCACTGAGTGGTCCCTTTTCAGGCTAGCAATCGAGGGCCGGTCGGCTGGCGGGCTGACCATGGGCGCGACCGTCAACATGCGGCCAGACCTCTTCAATGCCGTCATCATGGGTGCGGCAACAGTCCTGCTCCCCTGCAGCACGACGCTTTCGTTGTCGCCGCAGCCGCTGTACTGCGCAGTTCCACAGGGCCTGGCAACCTGACAGCGTCTTCATGCACGCAAGGGTGGTGTGTGCACAGCTGCATGTCATCCCAGAATCAGACTCTCTGTCTCTCCCCTGCAGGCGTGCCGTTTGTCGATGTGCTGACGACCATGCTGGACGAGACCATTCCGCTCACCACGATTGAGTTCGAGGAATGGTGCGCGTCCATGCTGCGACCTTTCTGTCTTGCAGTTCCACTCGAACAGCATGGCACTCGGTGCACGATGCCTAAAGCCCCATGGCTACCGCCTTCTGATCCGCTGCTGTGTCTGTGCAGGGGCAACCCACAGGTGAGATTCTGAGCGACCAGCAGTGCCTTTTTGCATAAGTTTCTGGTATTTCTTTGGTATCGCCTGAGTTTGACTGACCCTTCTTGCTGTCTGGATTCTGAGCATGGCTTGTCGAGTATGGCTTGTCTATGGGTGTTTTTCTGTTCTTCAGTCTCTGGCATCCATGCCCTGCACCATGACCCGCTGCAAAGCCTACACCTTGAATTGCAGGAGCCGGAGTACTATGACTACATGAAGTCGTACTCGCCGGTCGACAACATTGGCACAATCAGCACAGATTATCCCAACATCCTCGTCACTGCCGGCCTGCACGACCCGCGCGTGTGCGCACATTCATCCCTTACAACAGTAACATGTCGCAGCTGCTCCCGCACGTGTCCGCTGCTTGCTCGGGAAACATGCCACCGTTCTTTCCCTTCTTGATGGGAGCGCCTGACTATGTGCGGCTCTGGAGGAGAGGCTGCTTCCTTGACATATTACCAGTATTCATGCGCTGGACACTGCTGTGTGATTGTTGCCATCCTGTTCCGCAGGGGCTACTGGGAGCCGGCAAAGTTTGTGGCAAAGCTGCGGCACATGAAGACGGACTCAAATTTGCTGCTGGTGAGCAAAGGCGGCTGCGCGCATGCAAGATGAAGACTGAACTTGCTGCACAATGGGCTCCTCAATAGTGTTCACATCCTCGCACGATTGTGAAGCGGTGTGTGTGCAAGTGGTGCAGTACAAGTGCGACATGGGTGCGGGTCACTTCAGGTGCGCAACTTTTTGCTGTTATTGAACCTGACTTGCCGATACTCGCGCCCGTGTGACTTGTTCATGCCTGATGCGTCGTTCGCAAGTTGTTGGACGGTTGTCGCTGTTCGTGATCTCAATACTGCCCTTTTCACATGACTGCAGCCAATCCGGCCGTTTTGACCGGCTAAAGGATGTGGCGCTGGAGTACGCCTTTCTGCTTAAGACCAACAACATGCTGCAGCGGCAGCCAGCCGGCGCTGCTACGACCTAACGCCCCTGATTCTGCCTGCTGCCCAGCGGCATGGCCGAGGACGGGCTATGTGATTCTTTGTTGCGCTCTGCCGGTTCCTCAGTTCTGCGGTCACTATGAGGGTACTGACTGTGCGGCCCTGCTGACGGCGGAGCGGTTGTGACCTGCACCTTGCAGTGGAACATGCGCACACTTCTTCTGTCTGACAGCTAGGATTTAGGAAACGGAGTACATAGGTCGGTACCATCGCAGACATTATGAGCAAATGGATTGTTCCAAGGAGCAAATTCCAAATGCGGTTCAGTATCTGCCGACGGCGGCGTGCAGAGCTTCTGGCGGCGCCGGCATGGCATGCAGCCTTTCGCCCTGCCATTGTTATGGCCTGGGCAAATGATCAACTGCACCTCCCCGCTGGTCGCTGCAGGTTGTACGCTGCAGCACAAGCCTTTTCACTCGCACTCGTACACCTTCGCACTGGCACTCGCACTCGTAGGTACACACGTGAGTGCGCGTCACCTGCAAATTTGCATTTCATATCCTTTTTGGAGGTCCAGTAGAGATGCATTGCGCCAGGCTGCTCCGTTGCTCGCACTCGGCTTTCAGGATTGCATTTGGTCCGTTGAGGGAGTTTCCAGGCGGCAATCGCGACAGCTCTGCCATTGCGAACTTTCAACAGTTTTGAACATTGACACAGCAATCGGTCGTTCAGGCAGCGTTATCGCTCGAAGCGCCGGCTGCCGCCATAGCAAGTCTATCGTTTCAATCACCTGAGCAAGCATATGGGTGCTGAAGGAGCCTGTGGCGTGACCACTTGCAGCCTGTGACGTGACCACTTGCAATTTGCCAGCAGGACGCAGTTGTGGTCTCATTCCTGGCGCCTCGATTCTGCATCTCAGGCCCAGCATAATGTAGTCAACATATTGTGTCAGCTGGCGCACCTGCCCACGCTACCCGCGCCGGGGATCCATTCAGCAGTTCCAGCCGCCCGGGGTCACCAACCAAACCGCCGGCAGCCATGCCCTCGATGCCATCGCGGCAAACGGGGCTGGGCGCCAGCCAGCCGTCGGCGCTGCAGGCGCCGCGGCCGGCGACCTGGGACTTGCACTTTCCAGGCACCGAGTACATAGAGCACGACCGCCGCGCCCTGCTCATCCGGGAGCTGGAGGTGCATGATTCTCCAAACATTGCTGCCATTTCCCACATTGCATTCATGTCATTCCCACATTGATGGAACCTCACGAGACTGTTTCCACTGAGGACCATGCCGTCTCAAGGTGCCCTGTTGCTTTTACAATGAAATATGGTTGTAGCGCGCCCGACCAGCATATGCATGCCGCGGCTGCCCGTCCCGGCTGCCTGCAGAACTGGCCTTTCGCCGTGATGACGCTGCACCGTGTGTGTTGGCACGCCTGCAGCGGCACTTTGCGACAGACGAGGGGTGGGAGGCGTTGTCGGCGCTGCAGCTGCGCGGCAAGTGCATCGTGCTGCGCCTGGACTTTGCGTCGCTGCGGGGCCAGACCGGCAGCAGCGACCTGGACGCCGCGATGCAGTACCAGCCAAGCGAGGCCATCGCCTGCATCGCCGCCGCCGTCTATGAGGTGAGTAGTGCATCGCCTCGCTTGCGTGGCGCATGCTGAGACTGCTGCTCTGCGCTGCTCTTCGTTGCAATTTTCCTTTATTGTGCCAGCGGCATGCTGAGCAGATGATGGGGAACGCCAGGTGGATTCTGAGACCATGAATCTGGGGATGGTAACAGAACTCAAAGCAAGACGCTTGGCCTAAGTACCCGCCGACCTGCAGGTGCTGCGCGTGTCGCACCCGAGGCGGTCGGAGGAGCTGGTGGGTGACGCCAATCTAGACGGCCACGTCACCATCCGCCTGGTCAACCACCACGACACCGACATGCAGATCAAGCACATCCGGTCCGCCTGCATAGGTGCGTCGCCCAGGACCCTATGAATCGCCGCTGGAGAGGATCCATGACGGCGTCGCGACGGTCTCGGCTGTGTGAGCCAGCCAAAGTGTGTGGGTGCAGCAGTGAAGAGACACATTCTGGTGTCGCGCACATATGCACAGCTGCATGGAGGACAGCACCGAAACGACAGTCAGCAATCGTTCTGCATCGCAAGATGTAGCAAACTTTGTGCCGGAATTGCTTCGTGTATTGGTCGGAATCCTACCCAATGCCGCCGCAGGCAAGCTGGTGACGGTGACGGGAACCGTGGTGCGCGCGACGGGGACGCAGCCGCTCATAACCGGCATGGGCTTTGCGTGCGGCGCCTGCGGCGAGGAGCAGGCGGGACACTTTGTGGACGGCATTTATGCGCCGCCGGGGCGGTGCCCCACGGACGGCTGCCGCGGCAAAACCTTCGCGCCGAACCGCACATCCGCCACCAGCGTCGACTGGCGCAGCTTAAAGCTGCAGGTCCGTGGGCTGTTGGCGGTTTCTAAGGGTCTTAAACCCCGCCAGCATCTGCTGTGCTCTGCTTGTCCGCCACCAGCTTGGACGGGCGGCGCCTGCGGCTGCAGGTTCGGCAAGCCCAGCTCATGCCTGCTCATGTCTGCTGGAGGATGCCAATCGTGGACTGGCGACGCCTGGAGCTGCAGGTGTGTAGGCCCCCGCTCGTGGTTGCCAGGGCCTAAGTGTCGACGGGGGCTGCCTGCGAGGGACGCCATGAGTGCGTGTTGCGCTGGGTCAGCGGGAGGCACCTGCCAACGCACCACGCCGCCTTCAGTGTGCAGCACCCATTCTATACTTTGTATCATTATGCTGTGATCATCGTTGTGAAGCCATCAGTGGTTAGGCACGTGCTGTGGCTTCAGCACGTGCCTAACCAGAATCGTGTGTGCAATGTAGGAGGTGTCGGGAGCAGCTGCCGAGGATGAAGGCCGCATCCCGCGCACCATCGCAGTGGAGCTGACAGCGGATTTGGTGGACGCCGCCTCCGTGGGCGACATCGTGCGGGTGCTGGGCTTTGTCAAAGTGCTCAACGCCGACGTCACCGCAGGTCCGAGCGCCCAAAAGATCGGCCACCGGGGCCTTTGGAACCTGGGCTTGGCGGCTTCTTCTTGACTGCCTGTGTCCACAAATGTGTTTGCGCGCCTGTGCTTTTGTGCGTGACTCGCGTGTGATCTGTCTCCGATGGCTGCCGCTGTGCAGCCGGCGGCGGAAGGCAAGCATTCCGTCAAGCATCTTCCCGGAATGCCGATCATACTGGCACCATTCTGATGATGAGTGCCAGCCGGCCATTGGGCCGACATTGGGCAAAGCAGACCCGCGCGGTGCTGCTGTGCGCGCAGGCGCCAAGAAGAAGGACAAGCAGTCGCTCTTCCTGCTGTACGTGGACGCAGTGTCCGTCGACATTGTCAAGGGCAATGGCAGCCCGCAGCCCGACCCCTCGTGCGTCCCTACCTTCGGTTGACGATTGGATGATTCAATCCTGCACACACCGTGCGCTTGTAGGCCGACGCAAGCATGTCACAGCAATGTCGTGACAGTTCACATGTGGCTGGGTAGAGGCCGCCTGTTGCTGCTGCTGCTGCTGCTGCTGCTGCTCTATCGTTCACTTGGCATATGTCATCAGATCTGCGCAGGGCGACCCTACGCGATTGGTCCACGCAGGGTGCAGAGCGCAGAGCAGTCCAGCGCGTCAGGTTTGAGCCTGAGGGAGCTGCAATTCATCGTCACCTTCAGCGAGGTGCGGCGTCGCAGCTTTAGGGTTTGCCCCGGTCCATAATTGCCATGCCTGAGTTTCTTTGTCTACATGACTCGGCGCCAGTTTGCAAGCTTGAAAGTATATATCTGGAGGCCCACAATTCCACTCACTTTGGTTTGGTGTCACTTGCTGCGACTGCAGCAATTTGCAGGGCGGCAGTTCCGGCACCTGGTGCACGCCGTCTGCCCCAGCATCTACGGCCAGGAGCTCGTCAAGGTAAGCAGCTGCCTGAGTTATTGCTTTCTAGTGTTCAAACGTGTGTTGGATGATCTGATCTTCCCAAGCGAGGGACAAACCCCTCTCAGCAGAGCCTTCAAAAGCGCCTTTTCCGCTGCCACCGCAGACGGGCATACTGCTGGTGCTGCTGGGGCGTGCGCAGGGGCGGCAAAGGCTTGGGGACTGTTCCTAGCACAGCCTGATGCGCCATGCCCTGTTCTATCGCAGGCGGGCATACTGCTGGTGTGTGTGTGTGGGGGGGG
>JAABUM010006323.1_pt1 | contig 11696 bp, 12 predicted proteins | sample 5559161 | NCBI WGS metagenome assembly JAABUM01 (sample SAMN10711868, study PRJNA513369) | rock metagenome | isolation source: Antarctica rocks | place: Antarctica: Victoria Land, Siegfried Peak nord | reverse complement strand
GGCGTCGTCAGGAACTGGCTGGCGCAGGCCTCGCCCGCGCAGCAGCCGCCCCGATGGCAGGCGCAGGACTCCAGCCGCCGATAGGTCCCAGGTACCTTCGTCGCCGATCACGTCGCCATGATCGCTCTGGCGTATCAGCTGGCCCGCAGGTACTGGCCAATGGCCCGCCGGATCGCCTCGGAGACGCTGATGTGCTCCTCGGCGACCCGCAGTAGCAGGTCACGCTTCAGCTCGGGGTCCAGACGCACCGACTCGACCGACGACGCCGCGGACCCCATCGGCGGCCGGCCGCCGCGGCCGCGCCGCAAGATCTCCTCGACGTCGTAGCCGCGTTCGGCCTCATCGGCCATCGCCTCGCACCCCGACCCAGCGCCGAGCTTTCGCATTGCTCAACACCACCATCCCCCTCACCCTGAAGTAGACAGAACACCCCTCCAAAAAAACCGGTGGAACCCCAACTCACCAGGGCTTTCACCGGTTTTCAACGTCGTAACTTCGGTCTAGGTCGCCCGGGCGATCGCGAACTGGCTCCAGGACACGACGCGGCGACGGCGAACGCTCGGACGACCCGGTGAGTTCTTTACGCACCAGTGGCAGCACCTCCTCACCGATCTGCCGCCAGTTGTCTAGGACCGCCTCGGGAGCGGGCCCGAGCGGGAGACGGCTGGCGAGCTTGACCACATCGACGCCCCAGTCGCGGACAAGGTGCACCAGCTGCTCGGCGCACTGCTGGGGCGTGCCGAGGACGAGGTTTGGTACGGCGTTGCCGACGGTGAAGTCGCCGGTGCTGCGGAAGTCGCTGTGCTGCAACTGTCCGCGGTCGAAATAGTACCGCTGCTCAGCCAACCAGTACGGCACATACAGTTCAGCCGCCTTCTCCGGAGAGTCGCTCACCCAGCAGTGCCGGGACAAAGCGATTGTCGGGGCCCGCCCCACCGCCGTGCACCCGGCCACATAGCTCTCCCGGTGGCGGTCCCAGGTCGCCCGGTCGAATGGGAACGCGACCGCCCACCCGTCAGCAATGCGGCCGGCGAGCGCGACCGACTGTGGGAACTGTGCGCCCAGCCAAATGGGGATTGTTCCGGCGATTGGTCGAGGGTGGATCGAGCCCACCAGGCGACGACCCTCCCACTCCGTGTCCAGCTCACCGCCGGACCACGCGGTACGAAGCAGTCCGACCAGTTGCTTGAGCCTGGCGAGGCGGGCAGCCGGATCGGTACCGTAGAGCGCGAAGTAGTCCGGATGGTAGCCGGCTCCCAGGCCGGCGACGGCGCGGCCACCAGAGACCGCGTCAAGCTGCGCGAAGCGCTCCGCCACGTCGACCGGGTGATGGAGAAGCCCGAGGTGAACGTAGGTGCCGAGGAAAGCGTGATCGGTGACCCCGGCCAGCGCGGACAGCAATCCAATAGGGTCGGGCGCGACGCACTCGGAGCGCCCGTGTCGCTCGGCGACGAGGATGCCATCAAATCCGTGCCGGTCCAGCAGCTGTGCCTCGTCGAGGCAGGCGCGCAAGGCCCCGACAAGCGCCTCGCCCGCAGGAGGTGCGGGGTTGTAACCGCCAACGTGTGTCTGCACCGTCCCGGCGAAGAGCGCGGTGCTCATGGCCGTGCCTCCAGTTCTCGGTAGCCCAGGCGCGAGGACACCCGCGCGGCGGCCGCCTGGAGACCGACCGACATCTCCTCGATGCGCTCGGGCCCGAACCGGGTCACCAGTCCTCCGAGACTAAGTGCTGCGACGGCCTGCCCCTGGCTGTCGCGGATGACGGTGCCGATCGCGGCCACGCCCGGCGTCACGTCCTCCAGGCTGATCGAGTATCCACGCGCCCGGGTCTCCGCGAGCGTGTCGCGCAGCGCGCGCTCGGAGCCGGCGAGCGAGGGGTCCTTCAGCCAGACGTCCAGCACCCGTGGAAGTAGTTCCTCCTCCCGCTCGGCTAGCAGAGCGAGGGGACCGGCGCCCATGTGTAGAGGCATGGTGCGGCCCACATCGAGCACCATGACGCGGATCTGTTGGCGGCCCTCCACGCGGTCGATGCAGACACCGTGCGCTTCCTCGGTCACGACCAGGTAAACGGTCTCGCCGTACGCTGCCGCGAGGTCGGACATCTCCGGGGCTGCCTCATCACGCAGATCGATGTTGGCCAGTACGGCAGAGCCGAGTTCGAAGACCTTGAGTGTCAGCCGATAGGTGCCGGCGCTGCCGCGCTCGACCCAGCCGGCGAGCTCAAGGGACGCGAGCAGCCGGTGCGTCGTCGTCTTGTTCATGCCGGTGCCCTCGGCCAGCGCCGCGAGGGTGAGCACCGGCGTCGTCCCGCTGAAGCACTCGAGCAGCCGAACGGCCTTCAGCACCGATGCCACGATGCTCTTTGGGTCCGGAGCGGGCGGTCTGGCCGCCGGGGCCCAGCTCACGTTCTGTCCCTGGAGCGGGCTGCTGTGATGCTTGACACAGGCACTGGAGGAACTCTAGTGTTCCGGACAGCAGGATGTCAATCCGGTATCCGGAATGGGAGCAACATGACAGACGAGACCAACGAGCGGGCGCTCGATGTACTCGCTTCTATCAATACCCAGGGGCTAATCGGTCGACGTGATTTACTTAGGCGCGCCAGTTTGTTCGGTGCCGTGGCCACCCTGGGCGGCTTCACTGGTGTGCTGTCCGCGTGCTCCTCCAGCGGAGGCGGTAACGGTAGCGGCGGCTCCTCGACCATTACCGTCGGCATCGACTCAGGCGCCTATACTCCGGTCCTCAAGGCGTTTGCCCCGGAGATGAAGAAAGCCACGGGCGTGGACGTCAAGCTGGTGTCATACCCCCTTGAGCATATGTATGATCAGAACCTACTGGCCCTACGGCAGCCGCAGGGGCGCTACGATGCTTTCGACTTCTGGCCCAATTACGTCGGTGACTTTGGACCCTTCCTGATGCCACTGGACGAAGCGGGAGACGTCGCCGACCTGAACCTTGGTGACATTGCACCGGGTTTTCAGTTGCTGAACCGCTACGGTGGCAAACAGGTCGGCGTAACGATGGACGGTGACATGTTCATCGGAACCTACCGTACCGATCTCTTCGAGAAGCAGTCCGAGCAAGAAGCGTTCCAGAAGCGCTACGGCTACAAGTTGGCCCCGCCGGCGACCTTCGCGCAGTACAAGGACACCGCCGAGTTCTTCACCCGTCCCGGCGAAAATCTCTACGGCGCAGTCGAAGTGACCAACTACTTCGTTTACGGTTTTTTTCTCAATCATCTAGTCCAACTCGCGTCCAGCAAGGGCCAGAACTACGGTGAGCTCTTCGACGCCAACATGAAGCCTCTCGTTACTGGGGACTTGGTAGTAGAGGCGCTTACCAACTACGTGAACATGAAAAAGTATATGCCCCCCCAGATCGCGGCAAACCTGCCGTGGGACAAAGGCCGCGAGGTCTTCTTCTCCGGGCAGATCGCACAAGCGAACTGGTGGACCGACATGCCCAAGGGTGCCGCCGACCCCAAGACCTCGAAGGTCTCCGGCAAGATCAAGTGCGCACCCAGCTGGGGCGACGTCACGATGCTTCCCTATGGCCGAGCCATGGGGATCCCAAAAAACTCGCGAAATGCCTCAGCCTCCTTCAAGGCACTAGTGTTCATCCAGCAGTCGCGCAACGCCGATAAGTGGGTCGCAGAAACCTTCAGCCAGTCTCTCATCGACCCGTGGCGAATGAGCATGTTCAAGAACCCAAAGTCGACGTTCCCATTGCAGGCCGAGTCCGGCTTCGCCGACAACTTCGCGTCCATCAGCAAGCAGCTGCTCGAGCGGAAGAAGGTGTTCCCCGACCTGGCGATCCCGGGGATGGCGAAGTATCTTGACTCGATCGTCCGCCACGTTTCGGAGGCGCTCACCGAGCAGAAAAGCGTGACCGCCGCGCTGGGGGCCATGGCGACCGAGTTCGAGTCGATTACCGACGGTATCGGCCGCGACCAGCAGGTCAAGCAGTACCAGGAATACCGCTCGCTGATGACCGGTAACGGCTACTGGACCTAAGGAACCGGCACACGATGACTTCCGGTACCCCGACGGTGCGTCGGTCCGCTCCGGCGGACCGAGTCGGCACTCCCTCCACGCCCGTCCGCGTCGCGAAGGACCGCACCGGCTGGTTGCTCATCGGCCCCGCCCTAGTATTCCTGACCGTTATGGCCATCGGTCCGCTGCTGTTCGTGCTGTACGGCGCCTTCACGCGGTACACGCTAGCTATTCCGACGCCCGTGACGTTCAACGGACTGGACAACTTCACCAAGGTGCTCGGATCCTCGCGATTTCGTTCCGACCTCAAAGTCACGGCGCTCTTTGGCCTGGTGAACGTGCTGCTCCAAATTCTGGTCGGCCTGGCGCTTGCGATGCTGCTCAACCGGCTTCGCTGGGGTCGGCAAATTTTCGTAACGCTGCTCCTGCTGCCGATGATCGTTGCCCCGATTGTGGTCGGATTTGCCTGGGACTTGTTCCTTAACCCGATTTACGGCCCGTTGAACTCTGCCCTCGAAGGGCTGGGACTCAGTGGGCACAACTGGACCGGTTCCGCGGCGCTGGCGCTGCCGACCGTAATGTTCGTCGATTCCTGGCAGTGGTTCCCGTTCGTGATGATCATCCTGCTCGCTGGCCTGCAAGCGATCCCCCCGCGGATTTACGAGGCCGCCCGGGTCGACGGCTCATCGTGGACACAGACGTTCCGAAACGTGACGCTGCCGCTGCTGCTGCCCTACATCCTGGTGGCCTTCGTGCTGCGCTTCATCGACTCATTTAAGATCTTCGATGTTCTCTACATCTTGACCAAGGGTGGTCCGGGGACCCGAACCGAAAACCTTGGCTACTACACCTACTCGCTGGGCTTCACCCAGTTCGACATCGGCCAAGCCGCCGCCTTGAGCCTGATCCAGCTGTTCATAGTGACCGTGGTGACTGCTGTCGCCATCGCAGTCTTACGGCGGCGACGCCTCCAGCAGACGCCTCGAGGAGCGACTCGATGAGGGCCAAGGCCGTCACCGCTCCGGCTCGAGGCCCCGCTATGGTCGCCGATATCGGCCGGTTCGCCGCCATGGTCATGATTACCGTTCTTGTCCTGTCCCCGATCCTGTGGCTGCTGTTAACGGCCTTCAAGCCGGACAACGAACTCTTCGTCAGCCCGCCGGTGTTCTTCACCCAAAGCCCAACGCTACATAACTTCTCCGCAGGCTGGAACGTCGGCGGAGGTAAGGGCATCACAGACAGCCTCATCGTCACGGCGTTCTCCACACTGCTGTGCATGCTGCTCGGCATCCCAGCGGCGTACGGTCTAGCCCGCCGGTTCCCCGCCGACTCGCAGATGGGATTTACAATTCTGTCCTTGCGTATGCTTCCACCAATCGTCCCAGGCATCGGGTACTATCTAATCTTCACGCGAATCGGTCTCTTCGACACCTACCTGGGACTTGTGCTGCTGTACGCGTTTATGAATCTACCGTTGGTGATCTGGCTGCTCGCGGAGTTCATCCGGCAGATACCGACTTCGTACGAAGAGGCCGCCTTCGTCGACGGAGCACCGTTGTGGCGGGCGGGGTACGACGTCGTGTTGCCGCTGGCTGGACCGGGAATCGTCGCGTCCGGCATCCTCGCCGCGATCTTTTCCTGGAATGAGTTCTTTTTCTCCCTCGTACTCACTGGGGAGGGTGTTATCACGTTCCCAAAGGCGTTGGCTAATTTCTTTTTGTTCCAAGAGCCGAACTGGGGCCAGCTCGGTGCCATGGGCGTAATTGCACTACTCCCTCTGATGGTCTGCGCGTTCTACATGCAGCGCTACCTCATCCGCAGTTTCTCGTTTGAAGCCGGAGGTCGTTGAGATGGCGTCGATCAGTTTGACCGAGGTCAGTAAGCAGTACGTCTCTTCAGCTTATGCGGTGGAGAGCTTGGATCTCGAGATTGAGGACGGTGAGTTCTTCGGCCTACTCGGACCGTCCGGGTCGGGCAAGACCACCGTGCTTCGGATGGTCGCTGGGCTTGAGAGCCCGACGGGTGGGTCGATCTCCTTCGACGGTCACGACGTCGCGCGCAAGACCCCGCAGGCCCGAAACGTGGCTATGATTTTTGAGCAGAACGCGCTGTACCCGCATATGACGGTGCGGCAGAACATCAGTTACCCGTTAAAGATTCAGAAGATGCCTAAAGCGGAGCAGGCGAACAGCGTGGCCCACATGTCGGATCTCCTGGGGATCGGGCACCTCCTCGACCGACGACCGACGCAGATGTCTGGCGGGCAGCAGCAGCGGGTCGCCGTGGCGCGGGCGTTGGTCCGCACGCCTGCAGTCTGCTGTATGGACGAGCCGATCGCCCACCTTGACGCGGCGCTGCGCGGTCGGCTCCGCGGTGACCTCCGGCGGCTTCAGCAGTCGCTGGGCATCACGTCGGTGATTGTCACCCACGACCCGATCGAGGCGATGACGATGACCGACCGGGTGGCCGTTATGCGAGAGGGATTGCTGCAGCAGGTGGGGTCACCACGTGACATTCATGACAACCCGGTTAATGCCTTCGTTGCGCAGTTCTTCGGACTGCACACGATGAACCAGGTCTCCGGCACACTCGACGGCGACAGTGGCGACAGTGGCGACAGTGGCGACAGCGGCGGGACGGCCACCATCGCGGGTTCCACGGTGCTGCTACCCCACCGGTTGCGCGCCGCGCTGGGCCGTAGGCACCACTCGTTCACGCTGGGCATCCGACCGGAGTTGGTGACGGTGCGACGGGGGGCCGCGCCGCTCTCGTCGTCCGACGCGGCCGTCGTCCTACCGGGCTCGGTGTACGTCTCGGAGACCCTCGGTGAGGGCAACTTCGTCCGGGTCCGAGTCGGTGACTCCATGGTCCACGCGATCACGTCGGGCGGTGCGTCGTATGGCATCGACGAGGTCGTGACGGTCTCGCTTCCTGTAGACCGTCTCTACGTCTTCGCCGGGGAGGGCGATGCGACCGTCTCGCGGCCGGAAATCACTACCCCGGCAGAGGCGACGCTGTGAGTTGCAGCGTCACCGCGGCGGCCACGGGGCTTGCCGCCCTCGATGAGTTCGTCCGGCGGTTCGCCCACCAGTACCTGGACGAGGCCGGGGCTATCGCCCACGACCGGCTGGTGACCGCCCTCGCCTCCCTTTCACCCGGCGAGGCCGGGGTGGTCCATGCATTCACGCCGGATGGTGGTTCCACCCTGACCGGCCTGTCCTACCAGACCTCCATTGAGCAGGTTCTCAACGCCGTGCTGACGGACATCGCCAACGGACTGTCGGCCGACCTGGGGACGGGCGTTGCCGCAAGGGCTGCCGAAGGTTGCGGGTTGCCGCTCGGTGGTCTGCTCGCCGAGCGGGTCGCCGCAGTCGCGATCGTGCCGTTCTGCGGCGAGGTGGCCGTGCTGGTCGCGGCGCTGTCTAACGATCGCGCCGGGGCGGCGCAGTGACCACGCGGGAGGTGCTGGTCGGCATCGACAAGGGCACGTCATCCATCAAGGCGGTCGCGGTCGACGCCGTCACTGGGGAGCTGGTCGCGCAGAGCGGTAGTCGCACCCCGTCAAACCACCCCCGGCACGGTTGGCACGAAGAGGACATGGAGGGGACCTGGCAGGCGTGCGCGTCCGCCATCCGGCAGGTGGTCGGTGGACTCGACGCCGGGACTACCGTCCTCGGTGTCGGGGTCACCGGGCACATGGGTGGCCTCTGGCCTCTTGATGCGGCGGGGCTCCCTATCGGCCCGGCGATCTGCTGGCCCGACGCGCGGGCGGTCACGGAGCTGCGCCGCGTGAACGAGAGTGCCCGGGACCGCCTGTTCGACATCGGCGGCAACGCGATCATTCCGGGACAGCCCTATCCCCTCCTGGCCTGGCTCAAGGCAAACGACCCCGCGACTTACGAGCGGGTCGCGACGGTCCTGATCGCGAAGGACTGGATCAATTACCGGCTGACCGGCCTCCTCGGCACCGAGGAGTCCGACCTGTCTTTCTGGCCGGCCGATATCCGCGCGCGCGCCGTCTCGTCCGAGATGTTCGAGCTGTTCAACATCCCGGAGGCACAATCTTTCGTCCCCGACGTCCGACGCAGCGACGTGCTGCTCGGCAAGGTCACCGCCGAGGCCGCCCGCACCACCGGCCTACCCGCCGGGACACCGGTGGTGGCCGGATGCGGCGACGCCACGGCCAACATGCTTGGGGTTGGCGCTCAACAGGACGGCGACGCCACAACGACTATCGGTACCAGCCTCATGAATGGCGTCCTCACGAGCACGCCCGTGCTGGACCCACCCGGCGTGGGATTCAGCTTCCTGCAACCGGAGGACAAATGGCAGCGTCAGATTACCAACTCCGGTGGGGGCACAATGTGCCTCGACTGGGTCGTCGAGCGCTTCTTCTTGCGTGAGGCCCAGCGGATCGAGCGGGGGGAGATAGGTCTGGGTGCCCTGGTCGGCGCGGCCGTCGCCGCCACTCCGGCCGGCAATGACGGACTGGTCTTCCATCCCTACCTCAACACGGCTGGGGCCACCGCCCCTTTCGTCGACGTGAACGCCCGAGGCTCACTGGTGCACTTCAACCCCGGGACCACTCCGGCGCACCTCGTCCGCGCGGTCCTGGAAGGGACGGCCCTCGCGATCCGCGACTGCTACGAGGCGATGCCGGTCCCGGTTCGCGAGATCCGCTTGACCGGCGGCGGTGCGCGGAGCGCCGCCTGGAGCCAGATCATTGCCGACACCCTGCAGAAGGAGATCCTCGTGCCTGACGTCCCGGAATCGGGAGCCCTTGGCGTCGCGATGCTGGCCGGTGTCGCCGTCAAGCGGTACGCGAGTCTCGGCGAGGCCGCCCGGGTCCTCGTCGCGGACGGGCGTACCCACCAGCCGGACGCCCGGGCGGCACCTGTCTACGACGCCGCCTTCGCCGAGTACCGACGTCTGCTCAAGCCGCTCAGACAGGTGTGGTCCCGGTCGGCTGCGCACGTCGCCGGTGCTCTGCAGGAGTACGACGCATGATCGCCCGCACTGTCCTCGGGGACATCGAGCCCGACCAGCTCGGGGCCACGCTGTGCCACGAGCATCTCCTCACCCGGCCGCCGGCGTGGGCCCGTGAGCAAGACTCTGACATGGTTCTCGATGACTACGACAAAGCAGGTGCGGAGCTCGACGCGCTGGCTGCCGTCGGCGGCGGAGCACTGGTCGAGATGACGACCGCCGACTACGGGCGTGACGCGGCCGGGCTGCGAGCCATCGCGGAACGCAGCAGCGTGCACGTGATTGCCGCCACCGGCTACCAGAAGGGCACCTTTTACCCGCCGTCGGTCCATGAGGAGGACGCCGAGACGATTGCCGCCCGCTTCGTCAACGACGTGACGTCCGGCATGGACGGCACGGACGTCCGCGCCGGTGTCGTCAAGTTCGGCTCTTGCCGCACCGACGCGCTAATGGCTGAGGAGTTGGTGGTGCTCGAAGCGACCGCCCGCACCCAGCTGGCCACTGGTGTCCCGATCTCGACCCACACCCAGGCCGGCACGCTCGGGCTGGACCAGGTCGCCGGCTTCATTGCGCACGGTGTGCCGCCCTCTCGCATCCTGGTCGGGCACCTCGACCGCAACCTCGACCTCGGCTACCTGCGCGAGGTCGCGGCCACCGGCGTCTGGCTCGGCTTCGACCACTGGACGAAGCCGAAGTACCCGAACGACGAGCTTCGGGCGGACCTGTTGGGCAGGCTCCTCGACGAGGGCTTCACCCAGGTGATGGCGGCCGGTGACCTGGGCCGCCCCTCGTACCAGCCGGCCTACGGTGGCACGCCGGGTTTCGCCGCGGTGCTTACCGCAGTCGGTGGCCGAATTGGAGTCGAAGCCGCTGAGTTGGTCTTCGTGCGCAACCCCCGCGCGTTCTTCGCCTTCGACCCCAGGGGCGGCGCGTGAGCGCGGTCTGGGGGGTCCTCTTCGACCTCGACGGCACCCTCATTGACACCCGTGACGCGATCCTGCATGCCTACCGTCGGACCTTCGAGCAGGAGGTCGGTCGCCCGATGCCGAAGGAACTGGAGAATCCGCACGTGCTTATGGCACCCCGACCGATCGAGATATTCCGGAGCTGGGTCCCGGAGGGTGACTCGCTGCGCCTGGCCGCGGCGTACGGGCAGTTCTACCTCGCGGAGGGCTACCGGAAGGCGAGGCCCTTCCCCGACGTGGTTGAGCTTTTGACTGGCCTCGACGAGGCCGGGGTGCCCTTCGGGATCGTCACCAATAAGGGCCGTCCTCGCGCGGAGCAGGACCTCGCCTGGGTGGGGCTGCGCGCCGACCGCTTCCGGTGCGTGGTGACCGCCGAGGACTCCATCGAGCGCAAACCCGACCCGACCCCGATCCGCATTGGCGCTCGGCGCGCCGGTCTCGACCCCGGGGTCAGCTGGTACGTCGGCGACGGCCCCCAGGACGTGCTCGGCGGACGCGCCGCGGGCATGCGCACCGCAGGGGCCGGATACGGGTACTACGGACCCGAGGCGCTCCAGCTTCACCACCCCGACCTCCTGCTGCAGACGCCGACCGACCTGCTCACCGGCTTCCGCGCCGAGGAGGGAGCGCGATGAGCGATACCGGACCGGCCGGCACGTCCGCGGACCGACGGCTCGCCCTGGTGACCGGCGCCGCTCAAGGCCTCGGCCTGGCCACCGCGCGACGGCTGGCCTCAGACGGCTTCACGGTCCTGCTCGGAGACCTTGACGAGGGGCTCGCCGCGGACGCTGCTGCTGGCCTGGTGGACGAGGGGCTCGACGTTGCCGCGCTCCGGGTGGATGTCGCCGACGACGCCTCCGTCGCTGCGTGCATCGAGCGCGTTGCCGACAGGAGCCACACCCTCGACGTGCTGGTCAACAACGCGGGGATCATTTCCCGGCAGCCCGCCGAGAGCTTCGAGTCCGCCCAGTGGGATCGGGAGATTGGGGTGAATCTTGGCGGAACAATGCGCTGCTCGCGGGCGGCGTACCCACTGATGCTGCACGCCGCGGCGCCCGCGATTGTCAACCTGGCCTCCGTGGGGTCGACCTTCGGCCTGCCGCACCGGCTGGCTTACTCCACCGCCAAGACGGGTGTCGTGGGCCTCACCCGCACCCTCGCAGCCGAGTGGGGCAAGCGGGGCATCCGCGTCAACGCTGTAGCTCCCGGATACATGGAGTCGCCAATGATGCTTGGCGGCCTTGAGCGGGGCGTGCTCGACCGGGACCGGCTGCTGAGCCGCACCCCCCTGATGCGCTTCGGGCACGCCGACGAGGTTGCGTCCGTCATCTCGTTCCTGGTGTCTTCCGACGCCTCATTCGTTACGGGCGTCTGCCTCGCGGTCGACGGTGGCATCACGATTGACGGCACATTCCACGTGGACGAGTCCTACAAGAGCCTGTGAAGGAGAATCGTGAATGCAGAGTTGAAGGTCTCGACGAGATCGAGCCCGTCCGTGGCAGACATCAGGGAGGTGGCTCAGTCCCTCCGCCGAAGGATGCTGGTGATGGCCACCGACAAGGGAGAGGGCTACATCGCACAGGGGCTCGGCATTGCCGACCTCCTCGCAGTCGTCTACTGGCGTGAACTGGAGTTCGACGCCGCGGACCCTGCTTCGGAGGACCGGGACCGGTTCCTGCTCTCCACCGGCCACTACTCGATCGCGCTGTACGCCGTGCTCGCCGAACTGGGGGTGCTCGACGAGGAGGACATC
>JAABUM010006322.1_pt1 | contig 11696 bp, 18 predicted proteins | sample 5559161 | NCBI WGS metagenome assembly JAABUM01 (sample SAMN10711868, study PRJNA513369) | rock metagenome | isolation source: Antarctica rocks | place: Antarctica: Victoria Land, Siegfried Peak nord | reverse complement strand
GCCGGCGCGGCGCCGACGCTAAACAGGTGGCGGCGCGCGCGCGTCAGCGCCACGTTGAGGCGGCGCGCGTCCGAGGCAAAGGCGCCGGGTCGCGTCACAGCCGTCGACAGGATGATCACCTCCTTCTCCATGCCCTGCTCGGTCACAACAGCACATCACACCATCATATCCTGTCGCAGTGAACCAGGCACAGCAGCTCGTGATGCGACTAGGCTAGAGATTGGAAAGCCGGCAACATGCCTGCAGCTGGGACACAGTATGTTTCAGATGAAACGGGCCACGCAGAGTTTGCTAGCACGAAGCAGGATCGCCCGGCAACTGACGAGTCTCTGCACGAGGTGAAGTGCGCATGCCTGGAAGCTGTCCACAGTGGCAACCTGCACCGACTCCGGCGCTTCCGCCGGCTGTCCTTCCGTGTCGCCGCATTCTGCGGCCGGCGCGCCCTGTGATGGCTGCAGCGCGGCGCGCGCCATGCCGCCCAGCGCCGCTTGTATGCAGCGCACCTGCAGTTGATGTTCATCACCGGCTCTGATGGTGCCTCTTTGCTCGGGATCCGACACTACAGTGGGGCAGCATAATGCGTGCACTAGCAACCCCTTGTACTAGCAACCCCTTGTGCAAGGTGGCGCTGAGATTAAATGGCTTGCCGGCGGCTTGACCAGATGTGCACCCATGAAACAGGGTGTTGCGCCGTCACAGCCCAGCGGTGCGCGGCGCCGCACTTGGGCGAGGAAGAAGCAGATGACGTCGATGGACGCCGATAGCACCGCATCGAACAGTTCTAGTTGCGACAAATTATCGCTTTGAGGCCCACAGTGTACAGTTCGCCACCTGGGCACGGAAGAAGCAGATGACGCCAACGGAAGACGGCGGCACGCCCGCCTCGGCCAGCAGCGCCACCAGGCGCTTCACCGCCGTCGCCTCTGCAGCGTTGGATGCGCTGCGGGAATTGTCGTACGCCTCATTGCCCCTGCAGCAGGGTGGCCGGCAGCAAACGTGTCGAGGCTTTTGCTGTGAAGCTGCAGGAGTAATACAACCTGCCGGGTTGCGGCGCTGTGAATGCAGGCTGGACGGCTGCAGCAGCGCAAAGCCGCAAAGCCGCCAAGTCTATGTGATGATCACATAGCCACCGCTAGCATGTCAAGAGTTCACTGAGATATTGACAGCAGCCTCACCTGACGTCCAGCACCGCCAGAGGCGGGCAGCCGGGCAGCAGCGGCCGCCGCTCTGCCGCTGTCACGCCGTCCAGCAGCTTCCCGCCTGCAAGGCCAATGTGTCACTTCCGTTTCAAGAAATACAGATTATCTCGCAAACTCCAAGTAGCACAGCCTGTCTGGACTGGTGCAGCATGAGGTCACTCGGAAATGATGTCACCTGGGCTTGCTTGTCCTTCTCGGCACTCATCACGAACAAGAACCGTGCAGACAACCGCAGAAGACTGCCGCTGCAGAGCAGCAAGCCCAGCGCACCGTAGAACTGCCGGTTGGGCACCGCCGACAGGGCCGGGTGGCAGCGGTACTGCCGCCGCAGCAGGTGCGTCTGCGCGCTGGCGGCCACCAGCCGCTCGAACAGCGGCCGGCCGAGGCCGGCGCCACGCCCTCCCTGCAGCGCCTGCGGCGACGCCACCAGCGGCGGCAGCTGGCACGGGTCGCCCGCCGCCACCAGGAACCTGGTTTGCAGAACAGTGTAGGTTTGACGATATCCTCTAGCATCTCACGCATGTTGACTGCAGCACTGCAGCGCTACCAACTGCTTGTATCAGCCTGCGACGGGCAACCTTGAACTCCCAACCGCATTTGCTATCATTACAAACAGAGTTTGAGCGCGCGTTAAATTGTAAACCCTGAATTTAAACACAGCGCACCGGCACTCGCGGAAACTGATGGGCGAGAGTATCAACGTTCTCGACTACCCATTTGAAGCCTGCACTGCAGCATTCTCCGCACCAGCACTTGGAGCGGATAATCGGCACGAGCGGCTCCACCATCTGAAGGTGAATCCTAGACCCGACCAGGAATAGGTTCTAAAGCGCACCGGCACTTGGAGCGGTTGATGGGGGCGAGCTTCAGCGGCGAGCGATCCTCCCAGAATCAAATCCAGACCCGACCAGAAACAGGTTGTAGAAAGCGCACTGGCACTCCGAGAGGATGATGGCGTGAGCGCCAGCGGCTCCACAACTTCAGCTTTCAAGGGCTTCAAAAGTTTCGCAGCTTTCTGAACGCACCGGCACTTGAGCGGATGATGGGCGCAAGCGCCAGCGGCTCCACCATATTTATGTTGAACCCTGAATGCTGGATAATCAGCCGACAAGAGCGCACCGGCACTTGGAGCGGATGATCGGCACGAGCGCCAGCATGCCATGCCCGCTAGCTGTGACATCACGTCATTCGTTTGTGGCTTTGCACCTGGCAATTGTGCATCGCACCGGCACTTGGAGCGGATGATGGGCGCGAGCGCCAGCGGCTCCACCACCTGCGACGCCTCGTCCAGCAGCACGATGTCAAAGTGGACGCCCTGCAGCGCCTCGGCCACCAGCGAGGCGCAGCAGGTGGCGCCGACGACGCCCGCCGTCTTGAGGCGCTTGCGCCGCGCGGCCTCCGCCCCCTGCTGCACCGCCGCCAGCTCCCGTCTGCGGGCAGCGCGGCATCACGCAAATGCATCAGCGCCATGGACTGCTTGGACGGCTTAATCGTTTCGAATCTGTTTGCCGTGGTCAAGCTCATCACTTCGTGCCAGTACTGGGCAGGCACATGACTCGGATGGTCTGCGAACTTTCACGTCTTGCTTTCCGTCGCCAGGCACGATGATGGTGCAACACCCGCTGCTGGTGGTCGGCAAAAAAGCTGTGCGGGCAGTGGTTGCATAGCAGCATGATGCACTGGCTGATGGCGGCCTGGTTCAGGTTGCAGCAAACCAGCATGACGCACTGGATAATGGCGGCCTCCCGGGGGCAGATTGCGGCGGCGAGCATGTCCTTGAGCTCCGCCGCGGCGCCGCCGCGCTTGCTCTTGCTGTCGGCGGCGGCGTGCAGCGAATGCGGCAGCACGCCCTTGTCGATCCGCGGCAGGCTGCCCACGCGCAGGAAATCTGCGACATGAAACAAAAGCCTAAATAGTCGTGTATGGGACCATATCAAATCATCTGCCCTTGCGCTTGGGCACCCCATGGTGCATGCAAATAGAAGATCGCATTTGTGCACGAGAACTTACATTCCCGTGAACGCCACGAATGCAAGGACTTCCGACGCCGCTGAACATGCAACATGCATCCCCATCTTGACATCTTCAAGGCACCAGTAAGGATCAGGGCTGAAATTTTACGCATGCAGCAACCTGTGAAGCCGTGGGCGGCGAGCCCCAGCAGGATGCGATCCACGGCGGCATTGGTGTGCGCCGCCACCAGCACCCGGCCCCGCTGGGCGCCGGGCCCCCTGGCCTCCCGCAGGAAAAGGATCAGCGCCACCAGCAGCGTCGTCTTGCCTGTGGAAAACCAGAGGTATTAAATACCAGTCACGTGTGCACGTTTCAGAAATGCAAGGCAGGTTACATGCATGCATGCTTTTGGTACACCGGACGTGCACAAGCAGGCAGCACAGCTGACAGTAGCATATGCATGCGCAGCTGGCGTCGCTTGCATGCATGCAGTGCCTGCAGACGGACATTTGACACAACAGTGTTGGCTGACGAGAAGCCGGGATGGAAACAAATACCACTGCGCCAAACATGCCCCACCTGAACCGAATGGCCCATGCACGAGCACGATCGGGTCGTCCTGCATATTCAACGTTGCCCCGTCATAAAACCATCGGCAATGCAGCAGTCAGGCAGTAAGAGCCGCCAGCTTTCAGGGTCAGCAAATACACAATCAACACGTTACCGCACCTTGCAGGTAAGGGGCCTGGACCACCCCTGCACCGCCGCAAGCACCGCCGCCTGCTCCTCGTTCAGGCCATGCTCCGCCGCCGCCGCCCGCACCTCCTGCATCACGTTCCAAGCAGTCTTCTTTTGCTGCCAGGCCGTGGAGCAGAGCCATGCTCTTGTGTGGAGACATGCGTAGATGTCGCCGCTTCGACGATTCAACATGCCCACAGTGCTTGCTGCGATACCTGTTCTGCATCCCGCTGTCATGTACATGGAGACCTTCAGATCATGCATTGCTCACTCCTCACCTCCGACAGATTGGACATCGATCCGCTGCCGCCAGCCTCGCCTGTCGGCAGATCGTCCGCGCCGCCGCTGCCGCCGCCGCCGGGCGGCCGCCGCTGCCGCGCCGCCAATAGCAGCGACGGCAGCAGCGGCAGCGTGCCGGCCTGCACGCCCTGCAGCAGCGCGGCCGCGCCCAGCTCCGTCGCGGCGTTGGGGCCGTGCAGCGTGAACACTGGCTGGCTGCGGGTCAAGCCCGGCGGCCGCGGCCCCAGCAGCTCCACCTCCATCCTGCAACAGTTGGTGACTTCAAGTCTTTTCGCATTCCATGTGACTCGTACTTCAATTAAGTCGCAGTGAGCATTGTCTTGGCTGGCATTGCCTGCACAGGCTCCGCCGCAACACGACTCCTGCCCTCAGGCAGCATCAAAGTGGAACAGCAGAGCAGAGCGCTGCAGCCCTTGCAGTGCATGCGCGATGCTTTGACCGGCGCATTAGAACAGGGTCATGCAAAGAAGACGTGCCTGCCATCGGCGTTGGGACCGTGCCAGCAGCTCTGCGCCACAACCACCCAGTCGGTGGAACCCAGCCGCGACGCCGCTGTCAGCCGCTGGTGGTTACTGATCGCCCACAGGTCGCCCTTCCTGCCGCGGGCCATGCAAGATTACGTCATATTGCGTCCTGGCATGGAGCTGCTGTCACTGTCCCACCTGCAGGTCTGTGCGGTCTCGCAGCGCACGCGCTGGCAGCAGCAGCGATGACACGAAGAGAAGATTGTGAAATGAAGATTGTGGAGTGAAGATTGTGGAGTGAAGATTGCGAAGAGAAGATTGAGAAAGAAAATGAGAAAGAGAAGATTGACACAAGGCTCGTAAGAGGAGCAGCATCCGTTGATCAGCGGCTGCTGCAGAGCTGCAGTTCAGGTACACAAAGCAGGAAGACTGAAAGAGCAATGCCACATGTGGCACCTGTAAGCGGTGGACCGTTCCCGGCCGAACAGCAGCTCCAGGTAGTAGGTGTGCTTCGGGCCCGAGCCGCCGCCGCCGCCGCCCGCCGACTGCTGCTGCTTCGGCCCTTTGCCGCTGCTGCCGCCGCGAAAATCAGTGCGCTCCTTGTACGTCACCAGCCGCGCGTTCGCATAGTACAGCAGGCCTCCGCGGCGCAGCTGCCCCTGCAGCTCCTCGGGGCTCCTGCCCTGCGGCTGCGGCCGCGCGGCAGCCGCTGCACCCTGTGCACAGACAGGCTGCATGTAGGCATAGGTGAGGTGGATGATTGGCCCGCCCGTGCCGTCACAATGCATGCGCGCACCATGATGCAGTTGAGACAGGCATCAAGCTCACAGGGATGTCATTCTTGCAGCTCTCACCTGCGTCACTTGCGGCACGCCGCGCGCAGCCGAGGAGCGGCGAAGGGCCTCGTGGAAGCGGCTGGCCGTCTCCGCAAACCTGCGGCCAGTGGCAGTGCACCTGTCAACACCAGCCTGGAAAATTTGCATGCACGCATGGCAGCGCTGCATGGTTGTTTCACATACGAATTGCACGCCTCTCAAACGCCTCGGATCACATACGAAAGGTTGTGAAGCGAAAGACGATGCCAGCTGCCAGAGTCTGTGCAGCTGCCAGTATATTTCATATTTTCGACTCACCGCAGGCTGGCCTCCTCGGTCAGCGCGGACGACCAGACGCGCTGGTACTGCTGCAAGGACTGGAAGGTGTCTGGCACCGGAACCGTCCGCTGCAGCTGCTGCCCTGGTGCGGGAAACGCCACAGTGGCCGCCGCCGCCGCAATGCCGCCGTTTGCATGCCCGACAGCCGCCACCACTCCCGCGGTGGTTGGCGACGAGTCGGCCGCCTGGGGCGGCTGCTGTGGCCTCGGCACGGCAAAGGCTGCCCGCTGCGCCGACGTTCCGCCACTGGTCTTGCGGCCTGGCGGCGGCCGCGGCTGCAAGCCGGTGACGGCGACCGCAGCTGCTGCGGGCCGCCGCTCGTTTGTCGCGTCTGCGAGGGCGGCTGGCGGCAAGCTCGCTTCTTGCCAAGCGCTGGGCAGGCGGCGGCCGGCGTCTGGTGCCATGTCCCCGCCGCTGTTGCCGGTGCCACCGAGTGACAGGCTGCCTGCTGGCAGGGCTGGCTGCCGATTTGCTGCCTGCCACCTGTGCGCCGATACAGATGGCTGGTCGTCTTCCTCGTTCATAGCGTCAGCCAGGGTATCCATGTCGACGTCCCACCAGCTTGCAGGCGCCTCGCGGGCCGCATGGGTTTCGTCTCCGCCGCCGCCGCCGCCGCCAACGCCTTGGCGCAGCGGGCCGCCCGCATTGTCAGACGGCTGCGCCGGCGCCTGGCCCGGCGGCGGGCGCCGCAGCAGGCTACTGATTGCGGCGGCCGTGCCGCCAGGCGGCCATTGCGGTGACAGCTGTCGCTGACAGTCTCTGCGCTGAGCGGCGTCAGCTCCAGGGTGCTTCCCGAACGCCTGCAGGATGTCTTCATCTGCGAGTCCACCAGGCAAGGGCTGGCGCCACATCTCCTCAAACATACCGGAGGCTGCAAAGACTCCATCAGCACTGCCACGCAGATTGCAAAGCTCCTGCATGCATGCATGCGCGTTGTAACATATGCAGCAAGCAAGCGTATGTGGAACCTGATCGCCGGCGCTGCCGCTTGACCACCTCTGCTACCGGGGAGCTGTCTGCCGCATGCTGCTCCTGCACGGTGGCAGCCTCAGGCGCCGCAGGCACCGCCGCTGGCCGCGGCTTCTGAAAGCCGCGCTTGCGCCCCAGGGTCGGCCTGAGCACCGGCTGCGGCGGCTTCAGCACAAGCGGCTGCTGCTGGGGGCGTGGCCCGCTGGGCGCCGGCGCAGCTGCTGCACTGCCGCCGCCGACGCGGCCGTTTGTCGGGCCGCCGGCGCCCGGGCCATCTGCATGCGGAATTTCCTCCTCCTCCAGCAGATTCACCAGGAAGCCGTCGAAGCAGTCGATGCCTGTGCAACATCACAATCCGTTCAGGTGTCTTTAGAGTGCTGCTGAGTCCTTGCCGCGAAAGCATGCACAGGGACAGAAAACCTGCACAGCAGCCTCCGCAGCATGTATTCATCCTGGTGTCATTGCTGCAGAGTCCATGTCGCGAAGCTTGTTGATGCTAGTCACGCCAGAACGCACCATCAACATCGGCTGCGAGCTGTAGCGAGCGCGGCAGCGTCACTGAGCTGAGGATCTGAGTGCCATTGGCACTAATGAGTTTGGCGCGCCGGGTGTTGCTGACAGACAAGAAGCCGTCATGGTACGTCTTCACCTTCTTTTTTATCTGCCGGAAGGCATCGCAATGCTCAGCGTGCCGCTGCACAGTTGCATAGACGTCCAGTATAGACGTGCGGCATAGGCATGCCGCGCGGACGATGCCCCTCCATCATTCTTGGAGTGTTCGCCAGCTAGTCAATTCGACATCAGGCGCACAGGATTTTCAATCTGGTCTTGGCGCACTCAATACCGTATGAGGTAGGCTGCTGGCCTACCTGCTTGGTCCATATCACTGCAAAGCTGTGAGCCATTGTGCGTTGCCAGCTGGCTCGCACGCTTGCAGTCTCATGGACGCGGATCACGACCTGAAGCGCGTATGACACATGATTGAAGCATCTGTCAGCTGCTTGGAGGCTGCCGGGACAGGAAAATCTGTCGTATGACAGCTCCGAAGAGGTTGGATGGTGCACGGCAAATTTGTGGTTGCGCCAGTGTTTGCATCGTTGGTGAGCAGCTGGTTTGCGAAGCAGTGCTGCAACGTTGTGTCAGATTGCAATTCAGCAGTGCTGCTATGAACACGAAGCGACCAATGCAATCTTCAAAAAATGAATTGGCAGCTGGTGAGCTGGCGCAGCAGGTGAGGAGGTGTTGCTGTGTTCCAACAGCCATGCGTGTCCAGACCACATCCATTTGCGAGCAAGAGGTCACGGTGTGTGTTTCAATTGCATGAAATCCAGATTAGCAGGAGAAGACAGTGCAATGCACGTCATCTGCAGATGCCGCCGTAGAAAATCTAGCAGAGCCGCATCGACCAGCACTCACATCGTCTGCAAATGCACAAAGGCGACACCACTACGCCGTCCATAATCACGCACCAAGTGGGTACTGTCTACTGGCTGGTCCAATGTCATGCTAGATGGCCTGTGAACTCTGCTGGCAATGTCACAGCCATGTACCTATCTATGCTACTCACTGCGCAGCGGCATGCTGCCCATTGATGTCCACTCCTTTGTAAAAGCCTGGCACATGGCAATGCCCCCACGATGTACCTACTTCCACGATGTACCGACTGGCTTCACGGATCGTACTTCCGCAGCCCATCTAATGACCATGTGCACGCTGTGCAACAGTGAAGCGCGCTGCCTGCTGACGCGCCGCCAACTAGCCTGCTGCTGCTGACAGCTGAGAGAAATCACGTGCCCCCAACCGTCTGCCCCAGCCCGAGGATGGACCTCAGGACCGTTGTCCCTGACACGTACTTGTGTGCGCGCCGCGTCTTTGGGTTCCTGAACAGGTTCCACATCTTCCGCATGCGCGCGCCCTGGCCGGGGGTGAACCCCGTCTGGCAGTCGTCTGACGAGTAGTCCATAATCTGCATTGAAATGGAATCGCGCCCAACGGTGAGTTAAGCGATGGCCGGTTGCACTGACTGGCATGGCACCTCATCAGAACCGGCAACTGTGCATGCATCAGAACAAAATAAAGAACATGACGTTCATGCAAGGTTGCTTCAGAATAGATGTTGCTCACATTGTGGATCGGGTCCATGCCCGGTTTGCTCGTGCACGTGTTGCGCGGCGCGCAGCCGTAGCCGGGCGAGGCCTCGTACGGCGTGTCTGCATCCAGTGTGGAGTGCGCAGCCTGAGTCGCTGCCCAGCATGCACAGATGTTGGTTTCTATGTGAGATCAGTGCTGTTGTGTGTCGTCCAACTACAGCGGGGTTTGGTCCCTCTGGCCGGGTGATGTTCATCAGGGAACGCGCTGACCTGACACGCCGTCGCCTGGCTTCTGGCATTTGCCCTCGAATGTGTGATACAAGCCCAGCCAGTGGCCTGCGATTCAGCGGCTATGTGTTGGCTGGGGTATCACCGGTCTTGTCATCGCAGCACCCAGAGGCACACATGAGCAGGAACACTGGGCAGCGTCACCATGGCACTGTACAGCTATGCGTCATAGGCAGCAAGACGCACCGGTTTCGTGTGGGATGGTGGTGGTCAGCTTGCCTGAGGCGTTCCTGTCACAAGCAGACACGACATGTTCAGGCATTGCATGCAGACATGCATCGCGTCTTCAGAATGAAACTCGCGCCGTGCAGATCAAGATTCTCAGGCATGCATCAACGCATCCTGGCATGTTGACTTTCGTATCCGGAGTTGTGAGTCACCTGAACATCTCGGTCTGAGCAATCGTGATGCCGTCCAGGCCCAGCACCGGGGTGTATGAGTTGGTGTACGTCCCCAGGCTTTGCGGGTCATAAGGAAACCTGCTCGTGCAGCAACTCACAGTCACGCAAAGCAAATCTCGAGTGCTTTCATGCCAGGTTCTTGCCGGACGATGCACTTCTCAATGCAGGCTTGCTGTGGAGGACTGAGGTCACGGGAGCTCTTACCGTGCAAAGCCTGCAATGTACTCGTCTGAGGAATCTGTCTGCGGGTTCAGCAGCGAACCTGCGGCGAGCAACTGCATGCATCAATTCATGCTTACAGCACTCCTGACGTATTCAAAAAACATGCCGATGTCCTTGCCGCGATTGTGTGCTGGCAAAGCACGCAGACCCACCGAGCACCCACACGTTGAGGCTGTCCCAGGAGCCGCGGTGCGTCTTCGACTTGGCCGGCCACTCGCGCCTGCCGCCTTCGCCGATCATGCTGCTGTACAGTGTGTGGCTGGTGGTGCGCGTGACGCCCGCCAGCTTGAAACTGAAGCCGTGCTTGTTGTAGAAGAGATTCAGCTGGACAACCTGCGAGGGCAGCGCAGGTCGCTCAGCCGCATGCGGCAGTATCATGCGCTCTTGCGAATGCAGCATTACGCAACTGGAACACAGCCAGTCCGGGGCTTGCGGGCCGATGCTGCTGCTGATCTGAGCAGATGGCACACTCAGCACATTCAAAGGAGGCACTCCCACCTGCGCGCTGAGGTACGTCGTGGAGACGTCGCCTTGCGCCTGCGAGCTGCCGGCGCGGAATATGTGAAAGTACACGTTGATCTTCTGTAGCTTCGCGGCGGACTTACTCGCCATGTCCACCGGCGCCGGGTCCTTTTGCTTGAGCAGGTAGGCGTGCTGCACCTCGTTGGCTGCCTGGCTGAGCGGCGGCATGCTGCACCGCGGGCGGGTGGCACGCGCCGTCGCTGCCGCTGCTGTCAGGGCCGACGCTGGAGACGCTGCAGCGACCGCCAGCAGCACCGACAGCAGCACTGCCGCTGATCTGATGGTCGCTGTGCAGCGGGCCATGTTCGTCAGCCAGCCTCCTTCTCCCGTAAGTGGATAGCTGCGAGCAAGATCAACGGCAGGTTGGATCTTGCAGCGTCACGGTCGCACGCTGCATGTAAGTAGAGCTGCGGTCGCAAGAACAGGCAAATGTGGTGCCGCAGGCCAGACGTTGCATGCATCGCTTTTCCGGATCCGTACAACCACCCCGGGAAAATGAATGCAGCCGCACCGCCGCAAGCGTCTTGTAGATCAGGGCGGAACACGCATGGACGCGACGAGACCGCCCACAAAGGATGTATCTACAGATGTCGTCTAGATAAACTGTCAAGGTGCTGACGCCAGCAAGGGCATAGCGCGCAGCGCAGTGGTGCATGGTGCGCAGCCGAGTTCAAGGATACGCCACAGGGTCACTGAAGATAGAGCCGCACTTGCCTGCTAAGGACAGTGAATGGGCCAGAGGGGCCAGCACCGCCGCGCTTGACTGGCCAGTCCACCAGCCGTTGTGCCAAATGGCCTGTCTACACTCGAGCTCCCAGCATTTCTGGATATCAAGCCCAGTCTTGATCCGTCTCGAACTATCGTCTCTCCATCGCACCCAGTGCTGCAGGTCCTCGCCTGGAAACGCTGAACCCTACTCGTAGGCCGGGAGCCGCCACCAAAGGAAAGCCCAGAAAGCGGCGGCTCCTGGCTTGTGGCAGTTAAATGCGTGTTCGGGTCATGCTCGGGAGCTCTAGACGTGCAATCAAATATCACAGGCAGCTGAGATGGTGTTTCGCATGGGGTGTGAGGAGGACCACCACCCAAACACGGGGTGCGCAGACGAGGCATGGACAGCTGCTGCATGTACAGGAGTTGATCGCTCTGAGGTATCATCGGTATGGAAATTGAAGAAAAATGAAGCAGTGCCGCCATTGCTCTAGCGCAAGTAGCTCCGCGCTGGAGACTGGCCACGCCGCAGCAGCGGCAACAGCCTGGCTCCTGGGGTTGAGGCGGGTGAAAGTGCAAGTGTGTGGCGCTCTGCTCAGTCCACTGGCAGCGGGCCCGTTCTCATCGTCAGCCAGCGCGTCGTCGGCTCAGTTCAGCAGCTGTTCTTGCCTCGGTAGCGACTCGGTGA
>JAABUM010006320.1_pt1 | contig 11699 bp, 10 predicted proteins | sample 5559161 | NCBI WGS metagenome assembly JAABUM01 (sample SAMN10711868, study PRJNA513369) | rock metagenome | isolation source: Antarctica rocks | place: Antarctica: Victoria Land, Siegfried Peak nord | reverse complement strand
AAAGCCGGAGTCATCACCCGTGTCTGGCAACGCATCCTCGCACTCACCGCCGCGATCTGGCACAACGACAACATCGGCCACGCCATCAAGCGATCACTGACCGCCTACGACCACTGACCCTTGGAATCACTCATCTAGTCGTGGGCGTTGGGTAGTGGGTCTCCCTGCAAAGCGTCTGCCCCTTCGAGCAGAGCAGGAGCCTGGGCGAGGGCGTGGGGCCGAACGATTGATAGCACGACGGCGTACAGGACACCGAGTGCGATGAGGCAGACCGTCAGCCATGGCAGTGCGTTGTAGGGCGCGGATTGGCCGGGTCGCAGGTCGCCCCAGATGGGAATGGCGAGCACGATCAGGCCGATGATTGGTGTGAGCACCCAGAGCAGTGGGTTCTTCCGTACGCCGCGGCGGCGGAGCTTGGCGAACTGCACGATCAGGGCGACGTTGGCGATGACGTACATGATGATCAGTCCCAGGATGCCGAAGGTGCCTAGGAAACCTGATGCTGTGGCGGGATCGGTGAACGCGGTGGAGATCACCCCGATCGCCAGGCTGGGTGCGACGAAGGCGATGGCCGCGACCCAGGGGGTTTTGAATCGGGGGCTGATGGTGGCCAGGGTTCGGGGCCAAAGTCCGCCCCGGGCGCCGGCGAAGATGACCCGTGAGGTCTGGGTGTTGGCGGCGACGTAGGAGCTCGTGACGCTGGATAGGAACACCCAGGTGATGACCGGGGCCAGGAATGGGATGAATGTTTTCGAGGCGGTGTAGAACGGGTTGGCATCGGCGGAGAAGGTGTTCATGTTGCCGACCCCGAACGCGGTGACGATGGCGTACGAGCCGAAGACGTAGATCAGGCCGCTGATCACGACTGATCCGACGACCGCGATCGGCACGTTGCGGCGTGGGTTGCGGGTTTCCTCCGCGAGCGGGGCGGACGCCTCGAACCCTCCGAAAGCGAGGACGGCCAAGCTGAACGCGACGAAAATGTTTGATGCCCCAGCCCCAGTCGGCCACGTGAAGGGCTTGGCCGACAGCCCCTGCGAGCCGCCGCGGGTGAGCACCGCGACACCGAAGACGAGGAGCACCGCAACCTCGAACACATACAGCACGATCGTTGCCCGGATGCCGAACTGAAGACCGACGATGACGGGCAGGGTCACAATGATGCCGAAGATCACGGTGACGATCTGGGTGATGCCTGGAATGTCGGGATTGTTGAGAACATTCTGCACGATATAGCTGCCGACGAACACATAGATACCGCCGAAGGCGATCATGTAGCCGACCAACGCGATGACTCCGACGGCGGTCGCGACCCTGGGGCCGATGGACCGGGTGATGTAGGTGATGAACGAACCGGCGCTGGGGTAGATCGAGGCGAATTGGGCCAAGCTCAGTCCGGTGGCGACCATGCCTACCATGCTGATGAGGAACACCAGCGGCACTGAGGCGCCGGCCAGGGAGGCCATCACACCAGTGGTGAAAAATAGATTGAATGCCGGGGCGATCTGGGCCAGGCCCGGCATGAGGACGCCGAGCAGCCCGAGCTTTTTGGAACTGAGGGTTTCCGCGGCCGGAGCGCTGTTGCCGGTGCGGGCCATCAGGAGGTCCGTCCGTTCTGCTGAAGGAAGTCGACAAATGTCGCGTTGAAGGGATCGGGATGTTCCCAGATGCATCCGTGTCCGCCAGGAGTGGTAGCCCACGACGATCCTGGGATCAGCTCGTGCAGATCGTGGGAGAGCGCGGTGGGGATGAGGATGTCCTGCTCGCCGGCCAGGACCAGTGTCGGCGCGGTGATCTGGCCAAGTAGCTCGGTGGTGTCGAAGTTCTGGATGACGGCGAGTTGAGCGAGGTAGGCAGGGACTGACTGGTCCATGTATCGCATGGCCGTTTCAAATTCGGCTAGCTCATCTTGCCGAGTGCGGAAAAAGTCGAGCGTGAACGCCCACAGGGTGACATCCCGCATCACAAAGGGCACACCCAGCACTTGAGCGGCGTCGGCCCACATCGCGAACATGCGGGAGCAGAACGGCCCGGGGGCTGCGTAGGTGCAGGCCAGCGTTAGCGAGCGCAGGCCGCCGGGGTAGCTCAGCGCGTACTGCTGCGCCACCATGCCGCCCATCGACACACCCATGAGGTGAAAGTCGCGCACTTCGAGCCGGTCGACCAGGCCTTTGGCGTCGTCGGCGAGCAGCCGGGCGGTGTATGGGCCGGTCGGTTTGTCGCTGGCTCCGATGCCACGATTGTCGAATCGAAGGACCCGGAAGTCGGCGGCGAGCAGGGCCGGCACCTGATAGGCCCAGGTGTCAAGGTCATCGGCCAGACCGTTAATCAGAACTACGGTTTCGGGGCCGTCACCCTCGATGCGGTAATTGATGGTGGTGCCGTTGATACGTTCAGTGGGCACGCCGGTTGCCTTCCTGGCTGCGGGATGCGGATGCGGACGGGGGACGCCCGATGCGGGTGTGCAAGGCCCGTAGGGTCGTTTCGGTGAGGGAGAAATGCTCGGCCGCCCGGTCGGCGGCCAGTGCCGGGTCGTGGTCCATCACGGCCTGGGCGAGAAAGGGATGCTGCTGCAGCGCGCGGGCCCGCACCTGCTGGTTGTAAGGCTCGGCCTCGAACCCCAAGCTGACCTCACGCCGAATACGCAGGCTCAGGTCGGTCAGTTGCGTGTTGTGGGCGGCCACCGCGATCGCATGATGCACCTCAAGGTCGGCCAGGCGAGATGATTCCCGGTCGGTGCCTGCCTTCTCATATGCGCGCAGCGCCGCCTTGATCCGGCGGCCGTCGGCGCCGGAGCAGCGCTGCGCCGCGGTGCGGGCGATTTGCTGCTCGATCAGCGAACGCAGATCCAGGGTGACCTCCATCTGACTCCAGTCCGGTTCCAGGGTTCGACGCACCATCGCGTCGGACTCAGGCCTCCATTGCTCGGTGACGACCGTTCCCCCGCCGCGGCCCCGTCTGACCACGACATAGCCAAGAGCGGCCAGCCGGGCCAGAGCCTCACGAACAGTGGTGGGGCTGACCTCAAGCAAAGCCCCCAACTGTTGCACCGTCGGCAACTTCTGGCCCGGAACGAACTGCCCAAGAGCGATCGCAGTCACGAATCGGTCGGCTATCCGCGCCGCAGCCGTCTCGGCAGAAAGGGGACGCAGCGCACCGATGTCGCGGCTCACCTCGGGCGCGGTCACCGCAGTTGCTCGACCGGGTCGGCGGCGAACCAATCAGCCAGGAAACGGGCCACCGACCGCGCGCAATCCACGATGCTGCCAAGCTCTACCGCTTCGTCGGTGCCGTGCATATTGCGGGTGCGCGGACCGTAGGCGACGGCCGGCATGCCGAACTGATTGACATAGAAGCGGGCGTCGGTGGTGGAACCGATCATCACCTGATCCGGCGGCCGGCCAAACACACTCGCGTGCGCCCCAGACAACCGGGTGACCAGCTCAGCGTCGGGGTCCTGCGCATGTCGTTGCCCGCGGTATCCGGTCAACGCGAACCGCGGCGGATGCTCGACCAGCCACTGGTCAGACCTGATCCCCTCAACGACGGCGGCGCGAACGCGTTCAAGGGTTTCCTCGCTGCTCCAGCTCCCCGGATGCCCGACTCGTACCTGCAGCCGAGCGACCGCAGGAACACTGGAAGCCCAGTCCCCCGCATGCACGGTACCCACGTTGACGTTGTACGGGTGGCTCAGTGCGCTGAACGCGGCGTCGCCGCCGCGAAGGTGCGCGGCGTTCATCTGTTGTTCGAACCGCTGCAGGGCAGCGATCACGGCAGGGACCGCCGCGATAGGGTTCACCGACCGCAGGGCCGCCTCCGCGTGGCCGGCCCGCCCGTCGACCTCGATGGAAACCCAAATGATGCTGATGCCCCCCAGCAGCACGTTCAGGTCCGTGGGCTCGAGCAGCAGAGCCGCGTCCGCGGTGTACCCCGCGCGGCCGGCGGCCAAAGTGCCGTTACCAGTGCACTCCTCTTCAATTGCCGAGACCACGGTCAGCCGGCCGGTGAGCCACCCAGGCGCCATCTCATCCAGCGCCCACAGAGCTAGCAGCCCAGCCGCGAAACCGCCCTTCATGTCCCCCGCCCCACGGCCGATCAACCAGCCGTCGCGTTCAGTGGGCACAAACGGCGAACTGGACCACCGGTCGGCATCCTGAGCGGGCACCACGTCGACGTGACCGTTGAGAACAAGACTGCGCCTGCCGTCACCACGCTCCCCGACCACGTCATAGCGGCCCGCGTAACTGCGGGACGGCACACCAGCCGCCGGATCGGAGCCTATGGTCTCGGGAATCATCAGACGGGTGATGTCGAAACCCAACTGCTGCAGCTCGGCGGCAAGCACCTCCTGGGCCCCAGTTTCCTGCCCGACAGTGCTCGGCTCAGCGATAAGCCGACGCAGCACCCCGAAGGCGCGCGGCGCCAAAGCTGCGACCACCTCGTCGAGGCGCTGAACATCCATCCGCCCAACCTCCGCCAAAGGGCCAAACACTGACTGTTTAATGTAGCGGGTAGTGGTCGCTCCCGAAAGGGCGCCCACAATGGTGCCCACGGACAGGTCGAAGTGGCCGGCGATCATCAGTGCGGTCACTCCGACCGCCACGATTCCGTACTGGGCGGCCAGGCTGGTCACGTTGATACCGTTGTCCTGCGACAAGAACAGGTCCGGCCGCATGATGGTGAAGACCGCGAAGGCGGCGACCAGACCACCCAGCGACGCCAACTCCGGGCGCTGCAACGGCCGTCGCAACACGCTGGTGACCCGGCCCCGCCGGCGCTTCCCGTTGCCCACCGGGTTCGTCCTCGACGCAACGTCAGCATCTGACATGGTCACTCAACTCGTCTCCTGAACCTGCGTCGGGTGGCTGCGGTCAGCCGGCGCCCGCCGCCACCAGAGCGGCGATGGAATCGGCGTTGCCCTTGTCGACGATGGTCGGACCGGTCAGGAAGTAGTTGGCCTGCGTCAAGTGATACCGGATGTAGTGCACCAGCTCCAGTACCGAGATGTACCCGCGCCACCACCCCTGCTGATCCATGGTGAAGTCCAGATCACCTTTCTGAATCATGGAGACGATGTCGGGACTGACGTCGAAACCGGCCGTCTGCAAAGCCTTGCCCACGGCCTTCTTCGCGGCGACGATCCCCGCCGTGGCCGGCTGCCCGGTGGCCAGGACCGCGTCCACGTCCGGATGGGCCCGAAGATAAGCATCCACACTTGAGGCGGTCTTGCCCGGATCCGGGTCACCGGCCACGTGGTCATACTTGGCGTTCGCCTTCTTCGCGGAAGCGGCAGCACCGTCGCACCGTTGCGTCTGGGTCCCGTCGCCGACCTCTTCCTGCACGCAGATGATCGATTTAGCGCCCTTGCTGATGAACCGATCCGCGGCCATCGAGCCGGCGGCGTATTCGTCAGCGCCCACCCGGGACACGTAGACGTCCTTGGGATCCCGCAGCGGCTCGTCCTTCACCGACGGCGCCTGCGCGGGGCGCCGGTCACCGGCACGCGACCGGCCAAATCGGTCGGCCGTCGAAGAGGTCCGCCACGTCTGAACGTCCCGCATCCGTCGCGGGGGCCTGATCGCGACCCTCAGGAATGGCCGGTGGGAATCGTTGCGGGCGAAAGGGTGGAGGCCAGTGGAATACGAATCTCGGCGGTGGTCCCGCTTCCTTCCACCGATTCGATGTTGATGGTGCCGCCGTGCTGGTCGAGGATCCGGCGAACGATCGCCAGCCCGAGACCCGTTCCCTGTACTGCTTTGGCTGTCGCGTTGGACGCCCGAAAGAATCGGGTTCCCAGCTGATCCTTCTCGACCGCCGGGATACCGATGCCGTCGTCCGCACACACCACCACCGCAGAGTCCCCGTCCGTGCCGAGTCGCAGCTGGACTCGGCCACCGGTGCGGCTGAACTTCACCGCGTTGTCCAGCAGATTGCTGACGACCTGCTCGAGCTGTTCCCGGTCACCGCGGACTGTCACCGGGTCTAACCGCGAATCGAACGTCACGCCTATCTGACGGGAAGCCGCCTGCTGCGCCGCGACCGTCCGGGCTTCCTGGCAGATCTGATGGAGATCGACGGGTAGCTGCTCGGAACGCAACGTGCGGCTTTCGATGTTCGACAGGATCAGCAAATCGTCGATCAGCTGGCGGAGCCGAAAGGTATTGCGCCCGATGACAGCCAACACTTCGGTGACCTTCGGTGGGACCACGCCGGTATCGCCGTCCCGGATCAGTTCCAGATAGCCCGAGATCGAGGTGAGGGGGGTGCGGAGTTCGTGGGAGACCATGGACACGAAGTCGCTCTTCTGCAGATCCAGGGCAAGTACCTTCTGCACGGCCTCCCGTTCACGCTCGAACGTCCGCGCCTGCACGATCGCTCGTCCGATGTCGCGCCCCATCTGACCGAGGGCATCGGCCTCCGGAACCGACCAGGGACTACCGGTCGCCGCCCGCCCGAGAATGAGGTACCCGACACATTCCGCGCCGGCACCAAGAGGAACCACCACGACCGAGCTGATCCCGACCCGACCGGACATTTCCAGAATCGCCGCGAACGTCTCCGATTTCACCACGTTCGGGGACCGCTCCTCGCCGGCCTGCAACCGAAGCGTTTCCTGCCGGTGCCACAGCTCCGTCGCCAGGTCGCCGGCCATGGAGATCAAGGCGGGGGATGCCCTCATCCGGGGATCAGCGTCGGGGATGCACGCCCCGACCCCCGTTCCCGACACCTGGGCGCCTGGCAGGATGCGCAGCCAGATCGCGTCGGCTGACATGGCCCGGAAGATCGGCCCGATGATCCGACTTGTCACCTCGTCGGCGGCCAGCGTCTCGCGGACGTCCCGGGCGATGGTGACCACCGCTTCGGTGAGGCGATTTCGCTCGGCGACCTCCACCAGCGCAATGGAGTTTCCTCGAGTGAGCGAGTTGAAGCCGCGTGCGACGTCACGGACTTCCAGAACCCCGGTGTCTTCGTCGGCTCTGGCGCTCCGATCGCCGTCGCGCCACCCCCGCACCACCGCACTCAGGGCCATCAGTGGTGGAGCAACGCCGCGAATGATGCGGCGTGTGAGCGGAACGGCCACCGCCGGGCCCAAGATCCCGTGCATTGTGTTCGGCCGGACGCGTGACATCAGTGATCGGGCGGCTGCTTCCACGATTTTGCGGTCGTAGGTCAGCGCGAATTCGAAGAATCGGTTGTCGTCGCCGTCGCCGTTGGCGGGAGTGAGGTCGCGGGCGATGAGCGCGGCGGCGAAATGTGGCGCCAGGACGACAATGTCCCACTCCATGCGCACCGGGTCTCCGGGTTCCAGGTCGGCGCCGCGAACACCGGGAACGGGCTCGTCCTGCAGCTCGGCCCCGATGGCGGCGACGAAGCCGACCTGCTCGGCGAGATCCTGATAGCGGCGAGCTGTCGACGGCGTGAAGTGAGTGGCGTGTTGGAAGGTGGAGACCACGACGCAGGTCCGACCCAGGCGCCTCGCCTCCCGCTCGAGGTGTTTGCTGACCTGGATCAGCAACGCCTTGGTGGTGCGCCGCAACGTCACCGACTCCGGCAGGAATTGGAATGGCGACATCTCGACCGGGACCGGCTGCAGAGGCGGCAGGCGCAGCGCACGTGAGGGCCGCCCGGGCACCGGGCCTTCGGCAGGACGGCCGAACCACCAGCCCTGACCCAGGGTGGCGCCAAGCGCGCGGGCCTTGGCGAGGTGATCGGCGGTTTCGATGCCCTCCGCCAGAATGACCGAGCCGGTGCGCTCGGCGTAGGAGTTGACCGCATTCATGATCTCGGCCACCTTGCGGCCAGGGCGACGCTGTACCAATGCCATGTCGAGCTTGATGACGTCGGGCCGTAACAACGGCATGAACGCCAACGACAGGTCGTCCGCGCCCACGTCGTCCAGGGCGATCCGCCAACCCGCTGCCCGCAACCGCCGCACGGTCGCGAGCAGGTCCGCGGGCCGGACCGCCAAGGCCCGCTCGGTGATCTCCAGCATCAACTGAAAATTGCCCGGGCAGTCCTTGGCGATCGAAAGGAGACTGTCCAGCCGGGCCGGATCCACGACCTCGGGTTCGACGTTGATGAACAGCGTCAGCGGGGCGAGGATGCCGGTCCTGATGGCGCCGCGCAGAGCCGCCCGTTGGCACAAGCCGTCCAGCTCGGAGAGCCGCCCGGCGGCAGCCGCTGCGGCGAACAGGTGGTCCGGGCGTTGCAGGTCACCCACGGGTCCGCGGGCGAGCGCCTCGTAGGCGACGACGGCATCGCTGTCCAGGTCGACGATCGGCTGGAACACGCTGTACACCAGCTCTTTCGCGAGGATCTCGGCAATGCTGTTCACCGTGAGCCGGATTCGTGCTCGTCGATCCAGCGGCCTTCGGTCACCGCAGCGGAACCGTCCGGACAGTCCTGGCACGCGAGCGCACGGTCCTTGCCGGCGGCCTTGGCCGCATAGAGCGCGGTGTCGGCCAGGGCCAGCAATTCGCTGGACTTGGCCGCCGCCGAGCCCGGGAACCAGGTCGCGGCGCCGACGGAAACGGTGGCGTTCCAGCCGGCGGCCTGGCGGACGGTCACCCCCCGCACCGTCTGGACAAGCCGGTCAGCCACATCAAGAGCGGCCTGAGCATCGACGCCGGGCATGACCACGGCGAATTCCTCACCCCCGTAGCGGGCGAGGACGTCGCCGGCCCGGTGCAGGCAATTGGACAATGCCCGCGCGACCGCGATCAGCGCCGCATCACCCGCCTGGTGTCCGAAGGTGTCGTTGAATCGCTTGAAATTGTCGATGTCGATCATCAGGACGGACAGCGGCTGCAGAGCGCGCGTGCAGCGGCGCCACTGGGTACGCAGCGCCTGGTCGAACGCACGACGGTTCGGTACGCCGGTGAGTGCGTCGCTCATCACCATGCGGAGCATCTGCTCCTCCATGGCCTTCTCGGCAGTGACGTCCAGGACGAGACCGACCGCGCGCAGCGGTCGGCCGCGCCGATCCCGGGTCAGGACCTTACCACGCAGCGACAGATAGCGCAGGGTCGCGTCCTGGCCGACGCGCACGCCCACCTCAGCAACCCCCGACGCGGTCAGCGCCTGCACTGCCTCGAGAAGTCCGGCAGAATCCTCCGGGTTCACCGTGTCCGCCAGGTCCTGCGCGGTGATCGGCAGCGCGTCCGCGGCGACGCCCAGCAGCTCCGCGGCCTGCGGCTCCCAGGTGAAGACGCCCGTCTTGACGTCCAGGTCCCACAGCGCGGCGATGCTCTGCCCGAGGGCAAGGTCCAGGCTGGCCCGCAGGTCCAGCCGCTGGGCGAGCAAAAGGTGGAACTCGGTGGTGTTCCGGCCTGCGGCCCACCAGGTGTCGGTACCCGGCACCGGCCGCGCCACCCACTGCAGGTGCACGGCTCGTCTGTCGGCCTGCAGGAAGCGGTTCTCCATCATCACCTCGGGTTCCCCGCGTTCCAGGGCCGCGATCCCTCCAACGATCTGGACGAGGTCATCGGGATGGACGAATTCGAGCAGCGAACGACCGTTGACCTCATCCGTGCGGCGGCCCAGCAGCGTGGCGAAGGCCTCGTTCACCTCCCGCAGGTACCCGTCGTGACCGCCGAGCGAGAACAGCTCAACCTCGGTCTCCCGGGGGACGCTCAGGCCGTTGCGTGCGGTGGCGGACAAGTGGGGACTCACCGGGTCCGATTCTTCGCGTACAGCTTCAGCAGTGTCACTGCAACGCCGGCATTGGTGATCAGGTCGGGATTTACCAGCGGGTACTCGGTGGCCGGTGTGAAACCGTCGAGCTCGTCGGCGAGGTCCTCGTCGTCGACGTGCTCGAAACCCATCGTCCAGTCCGGGAACAGCGGTGCCGCGACCTCCGCATCCAGCAAGAGCCGCAGGTTGCTGTGCCTGTCGTCGGTCTCGATCCGGGCGTACGTCGCCGCCAGCGCCGCCGGGTCGCCTTCCAGGACCTGGAGGAAGCTCTGGCTGCTGTAGAGCAGCATTCCGCTCAGCCCGGCCGCCTCGTTGTTGCGGCGGGAGCCTTCCAGCAGCGTGACCAGCTCCCCAGGAGCGATGTCGTAGGTAGCTTGGCTGCAGTAGATGATTCGCTTCACGTACACCTCGAAGGGGGGTGAGCCAGGGATAGAAGACGACGGGGCGCGGTGCGGAAAGCCCCTCCGGTCGTACACCCATAGTAGCCAGTCAACTACAAAATGTGCACAGATGAGAGGGATCAAAAAAACGGTCGAACATCTGCCGTTGTTGGCCCAGATCTGCCGGCAGATCTCCCCTTTGGGAACGCGGTGAACGCGCTCAGATCCGGCCGCGCGTCCAGCGATACCCAACACTTCGCGGTAACCGTCGGCGTACACGCGGCCGCGCCCAAGGCATGAACCCGGGCGACCCGGCCCCTCGCGGACCTTCAGCACCACAGCGTCGGCGGCGACGAACGTGTACGAACCCTGACCTCGCGCCGGGCGGGCGGATCGCGCTGCTGGGCATGCCCGAACAGACGCACCCGATCGACACCACCATCCTGGTGACCAAAGACCTGGAAGTTCACGCCGTCCTGGGCGGCGCCGCCAACTACGCCACTACCGTCCAAACTATCGCCACCGGTGCCATCAACGCCGCGACCCTCATTGACACCACCTACGAACCTCCGACGTCCGTGCGGCATGTCGGCAACTCGCCGCAGCCGGACGCGATCGGCCGAAAGTCCTACTGCGCTTCCCGTCCGCGTCTTAGCAGGACCAGACGCCGACGGCCGCCGCAATGCACCGCTTGACCGCGGCGATCGCACCACGAAACCTCCCCAAACTGCGGCAAACGGAGCTACACCCGGTCAGCCAACTGACCAGCTGCACCTTCGCCGGCCGCGGCCCCTACCTCACCACCGCCTCCCACACCCTCACCGCCACCGAACCAGACGCAGACGCCGGAAAGCTGTTTGTCCTGCCCACCGAGTGGGCGATCACCGCGACGTACTTCAGCGGCCCCGCACACCATGCAGACTCACCGCGTCGGTAGTCCCCCGCCGCCCACCCGCCGACAACCCCGCGAAAGAGACATCCACCGTGGCAGACACCGCATTTCCCACCGACCGGACCGCCGTCGCTACCCGCGGGACATCGGCCGCGAAGTCGCCGACCGACTCGCCTCGCACGGCTCAATAAGTATTCGACGAACCAGCTCGTGTCGCGGTTCCGGGCGTGGACGACTTTCCCGCCGACCTGTTCGCCGTTCCACCCCTGCAGAAACGGTCCGGCTGTTCGACCTGTAAGACCTCGGGACAGAACGGTCACGTTTCGTGGGGGCGTGTCCCGGGTGTCAAGCCCGCCGCGGCGGGGTGCACATCTCCCGGATGCCACCGACGCCGGGCCGTCAGCCCGCAGCGGCGAAAGTGTGCGCAACGGCTGGCGACGGAGTGTCCAGCACCCAGGTCGGCCATGGCGGCTTTACCATCAGGCATCGAACGTTTGTGCTACTGACGGGAGTGTCGATGAGTGCAGCAGGCATCGCAGCACCTGCCCGACGCCAGCGCAGTCCAAAGCTGCGCTGGCCCGGACGGTCAAGGAGCAGCGCCGCGGTCACGCCCGAGCTGTGCTGGCCGCGTTGGCCCGTTCCCTACAAGGACGGCCCACCCCACAGATCCGCCAGATCGTGAAAACATCCCTCCAGCCATTGGGTGTTCGACTCTCCACCGTCGAACTGCAAAC
>JAABUM010006319.1_pt1 | contig 11701 bp, 10 predicted proteins | sample 5559161 | NCBI WGS metagenome assembly JAABUM01 (sample SAMN10711868, study PRJNA513369) | rock metagenome | isolation source: Antarctica rocks | place: Antarctica: Victoria Land, Siegfried Peak nord | reverse complement strand
GTGGCGCGAGGGTGGTAAGGTCGCCGTCTCGCCGCATCGCTCGTTGTCTTCCCGCGTCCGTACTGGCGTAGCCGATGGGGCGTGCGGCAGCAGGCCGTTCTCTGGCCCTTTATCAGACAGTTTCTGAGCGAAGTCCAGCCCCGGCGTTCCCCATCGGGGCCGCGTGGCAATAAGCGACCGACCACCCGCACCCGCAAGGGCAACCCGATGAGCTTCGCGCCATCTTCCCGCAGATTGATATTCGTGAGGTCGAGAGGGGCGTTTGTGGCCCGGATGAGCCTGTAGACGCGGATGAGCTTATCCGGCACTAAAGGGATGGTGGCGCTGGCCTCCCATGTCGCGCCGGTCAGGTCATCCGCGACGATGGCCGACACATGCCACACCGGCACCACCGACGCCCCCACCGTCGCCTCAGCGAACCGCACATCTTCGATGACAGCCGGGAACACGCCATCAACAGGGATGAACACGGGCGGCTGGTGCGGGCGCTTCACATAGTTGCGGGTCATCATTCCTCCCACAGCAGCGGCCAGTCGGAGCCGATGGCCGGGATAACCATCTCCACGCATTCCTGCCCGGTCACGATGCGGCAGCGCATCGGCAGCGATTCCGCCCCAGGGCCGGGGGACCAGTAATGGGCCGGGTGGTCGCGGTCGTCTGCGGGCGTGCGGTCGTCAAGTCGCAGGAACGTGACCCGGTTCTCGGGCAGGCGGTCGGGCAGTGCGGGCATGTCCGGGTACGCGGCGCGGCAGGCATCGTGCAGCCCGCGCAGCCGTGGCGTCGGGCGGCGGTCGGGCAGCAGGGCATCAACGCGCAGGCGCTCCGTCTTGCCGGTGATGGGGGACGTGGCTTCAAAGGTGAACCCCCACGCAAGGTCGGTGTCGCTGCCGTCCGCGAAGACACCGAGTTGCAGGTCCGCGCCGACCAGTTCGGCGTTGTGGATACCATCGGGGAAATTAGCGCGGTACGGCCCGGAGACGGTCAGCGCCAGGGTCGCGGGGTCGGTGGGTCGTTCGGCGTGGTTCATGGTCGCTCCTTGCAATAATTCATCGGCTCGGGTCGAATGCGGGATGGCCCGCAACGCCCATCGTGGGGCGTTGCGGGCCATTCGGGGTCTAGTCGGTCGTGGCGGTGAGGGCTTCCTTTGCGGCCTTCTTCGCCTTGTACACGGCGTATTCTGCCGCCATCTCCGCGTCGAGGGAGTCGAGGGAATAAACACAGTAGTCGCTGTTCAACTCCGCCTCCCACGCCGCCCAGTCCTCATCGGTGGGGTGGTAGGGGCCGTCAACCGCGCCGACACGGGCCACCTTGGCTTCTTCCACCGCTTCTTCCGCCGCTTCCTCGGCATCAAGGCGGGCTATCTCGGCGTCAAGGCGGGCCATCTCGGCGCGGTACGTGGCTTCCTCGGCTTCCGCCGCTTCTTCGTCGGCGCTGATGGCGACGGTCAGGGCAGCGGCCTCGGGGTTGTTCGCCACCAATTCCGCCAGTATCTCGGAGAGTTCGGCATCACGCCACGCGGCAAAATCCTCGGCGGTCGTTGGCGCGGTCGGCTGCTTGGTCGTGTGGCTCATGGTCACAACTCCTGATTTTTGATTCCGGTCTTTCAACATTTCCACGCACAGCGAAGCGTGCCCTCGGGCGGGCCGTTTCCTGGTCATGTTTCGTTCTCAGAGAGTAATCGAGTCGAAAGAGGTCAAAAGGGGCAGCACTTGCAGCGTACCTTTTTGCAGACTCGAAATCACTTGGTTGCTGTGAGCTGTGGGATGGCTAGATGGTCGTGTCGGGCTGGTCTACTTCGCTTTCGAGTTCCGCGATGAGAGCATCGCACGCCTCACGCGAAATCCGCCGCCCCTTACCATACTTGAAGCTCTTGAGCCGTTGCGACTTGATAAGTTCAAAGAGCTTCGTGCGGTTGGTGTTCAGGTAGACGATGGCCTTATTCACATCGAAGACGGCGGATGCGACGGGCAGGCGTTCTATTGCAACCATATATCCTCCTTCCTGCACGGGTGCGTCCCGTTGCTGTGGGAATTATTACACAAAAAGCCAAGGAAAACCATAATATAAACCCAAAGTAATGCCCGGCGAAACACCATACGGTGAGAACACCCCTTCGGGGGAAATCCGGTACAGAGGCTAGTACAAGAAACGGTACAAGGCCGGTTCCGTCCGGTCCCGTCAATCGTCGCCTTGCAGGGGCATTTTTCTTGCTAAATCAGCATAAAACGGGCCGGTTGCGTCCCTATTCGTCCGCGAAACCCATTTTTTTGTAAACAGCAGGTTAGGGGTTCGAGTCCCCTGGTCGGCTCCACGAAAAACCCAGTCATAGCGCCGAAAATGGCGGCACCGACGAGTTTATCGGTGCCGCCGTTTTCAACGTTTACCCCCATTCATACCCCAACCGCTTCGCCACCCCCGGTTACGCCGCCGCCCGCGCATGGGTGTGCCCGTTGCGGCGACGGCCAATCGTCGCGCTGGGCAACCGGCGCCGAGCGCCTTAACGCAAAAAAGGCCCATCCCGTTGGGCGCGTCGGGGCCGGGACGGCGTGCCGTCCCGTGTAATGGCCACCCCGGTCATCCGCCCGGCATCGTGTGTGGTTCGCGCTCGGCTCTTATGTTGAAGGCGCGATACACCAGCGACGGGCGGACCAAGGCACGCGGCAGCACGGGACTCTCGCCCTGGCGCACCCGCGGCCACAGCCCACCTGGTCGTGCCCGTTGGCGCGTGGTGCCTGCACCGGCGTGCGCACCACGGCGATGCCGCTCGCCTCCGCCACCTGGGCGAAGCGCGGGCCGTATTTGGCGTCGTTATCACGCACGAGGAAGCGCGGCTGCGCACCATAGGGCGTCGCCTCGCGTAGCTGCTGGGCGACCCGGGCGGCGGTCGGGTGGCGCGTCACGCCGACGTGGACGACCCGGCACGAGCCCAACTCGACGAGGAAGAAGGCGAACAGCGGCCGGCAGAGGACATCGGTCGCCTGGAGGAAGTCGCAGGCCCAGGTTTCGTGCGCGTGGTTGCGCAGGAAGGTCGCCCAGTTCTGCCCGCGCGGACGCGGCGAGGTCCGGCGCGTGTACTTCTGGATCGTCCGCTTGCTCGCGCGGATATCGAGCTTGAGCAGCTCACCCCGGATACGCGCCGCCCCCATAGCGGATTGTCGCGCGCCATCTGCCCGATGAGGGCGATCGTCGTGGCGGCCAGCGGCGAGGGGTGGGAGCGCGGCGCTGATTTCCGCCGCCAGAACAGGCGGAACCCCTGCCGGTGCCGGCGCAACGCCGTCTCGGGCCGGATGATCAGGAGCGCGCTCGCCCAGTTGCGCAGCCGACCGGCGAGCAGGACCAGCAGCCCGCGGTCCCGGGCAGTGAACGCCGGCCGCTTGGCCGCCCGGCTCAGGACGATGACCTGCTGACGCAGGAACGCGTTCTCCAGCAGGAGCTCCTGGCGGGGGCGAACGAGATCCGTCGCTCAACCCGTGGCTTGCGAGCACGGGCGCGGCGGCGTCCACCGGCGGACCCGCGCGCGAACCGCGGCGGCGCAGCGCCGGGCGAGTTGGCGCAGGCGCGCGAAGCCCCGGACAAGCATGCACACCTCCTGGGTGAAACGGTAGCTTCAAGGTGCCCGGATTCGCCGTGGCAATCTGTCCGCAACGGATTGTACTGTGTCGTCGGCCCGGCGATGCTCCCGCCAAGTCGCCTACTTGCTGAGTGGATGAGGTGAGTAGCCACTGCACCGCCCAGCGCGGGATAACCATCACGCGTCGCGCTGTAGGGTTGACAATACCCCGTTGACGGTGTGGCAGCGATCATCGGACAGGAAGTAAGACAAACACATTGACAAACGATATGAACGAGCGTAGTATGGGCGGGGGTGTATACAGCATACGAGCCGGGGAAGGATAGGGGATGGACGCACTGCTCGCGGCGATGCCGCCGACGCACAAGACCCTCGCCGCCTGGGCGACCGACCGGTTGCGGGAAGAGATCCTGTCCGGACGCCTCGCCCCGGGGCGACGCCTCTACGAGCAGGAGCTCGCCAGCGCCATGCACATCAGCCGCACCCCCGTCCGCGATGCGCTGCGCGCGCTCGAGCGCGAACACCTCGTGACCATCGCGCCGAACCACGAGACCGTCGTCACCGCGCACACCGCCGCCGACGTGCGCGAGATCTACCAGCTGCGGGCGGTGCTCGAGGGCTTGGCCGTGCGCTTGGCCATCGAGGCCGCCCCCGAGGCGGTCGCGGGGGCGCTCTGCGGGATCGTGCGCCGCATGGCGACGGCGCTCGCGGCGGGCGAGTACGACGCGCTGATCGACCTCGATCTCGCGTTCCATGGCGCGATCCTCGACGGCGCGCGGAATGGGCGCCTCGTCGACGCGGCGCGGCGCGTGCACGATCAGGTCCGGCGCTACCTCAGCGTCCCGCGCCGAGATCCCGACCCGGAGGAATATCGCCTGAGCTTCGCGGAGCACGCCGCCCTCGCTGCGGCGGTGCGGGACCGGCAACCCGACCGCGCGGAGACGCTGATGCGCGCGCACATCATCGATCGCGGCGAGTACATCGCGCGCGTCGTCGGCGGCCAGACCGCTCCTCAGGGAGCGGTGGGACCGGCGGACGCGGCGCGGCACCAACGGTATCCATAGGTCGTCCCGCCGGATGGCGCGGTGCGGCGTGGGGAAAGCAAGGGTGGCGACATGGGCAACCTGCTATGGGACGACGACGTGCGCCGGATCGGACGGCGCGCGGTATTGCGGGCGGGCACCTTCGCCCTCGCCGGGGGGGCGCTCGCCGCGTTCCTACAGGCCTGTGGCGGGACGACCGCGACGAGCACGACGGGCGCGACCGGGGGTGGTGCCGGGGTGACGCCCACGACGGGTGCGACCGGCGGCGCGAGCGCGACGGCCACGACCGCACCAGCGATCCCCTCTGCCGCGGGCACCGCCGGTGCCGCAGCGACCGCGCGCGGCGTGGCCACCGCGGCCGGTGCCGGCCCGGCGGTCGGCACCCCGAGCGGCGGGGTCGTGGGGGTGATCAACGCCCCCGACATGAAGAAATACGCCGGCGTCACCATCAACCTCGCCGTGCAGCAGCACACCGCGACCGACGCGATCAAGCAGCTGGCGGGCGGCTTCGAGCAGCAGACGGGGATCAAGGTCAGCTTCGAGCAGATCCCGCAGCAGCAGCTCGGCCAGAAGCAGATCACGGACATGTCCACCGGCACCGGGGCCTACGACGTCATCGGCTGGTTCCTGACCCCGGAGTACATCGCGAACAAGTGGATCGTGCCGGTCGACGACCTGCGCAAGAACGCGGCGATCACCGACGAGAAATTGCTGGCGCTCGACGACTTCTTCCCCAAGTTCCTCCAGTACTACCAGTACCAGGACAAGCTCTACGGGCTGCCCTTCTACGGCGAGAGCCTGATGCTCTACTACAACACCGAAGAGTTCGCGCGCGCCGGGATCACGAAGGCCCCCGACACCCTCGCCGACCTCGAGGACGCCTGCAAGAAGATCAAGGCGGGCGGGCGGATGGCCGGGCTCTCGCTGCGCGGCTCGCAGGAAGGCAACGCCGCTATCTACCCCTTCCTGGCCTGGCTCTACGGTCACGGGGGTTACTGGTTCAAGCAGAGCGGCGAGATCGGCCTGAACGCCCCCGAGGCGATCGAGGCCGCGGACAGTTGGGGCCGCTTCCTGCGCGACTACGGCCCGCCCGACGTCGCCAGCTATTTCTGGAACGAGGTCCAGCTGTCGATGCAGCAGGAGAAGGCGGCGATCGTCTACGACGCCACCAACTTCGGGCCGCGCCTGGAAGACCCGGCCCAGTCCAAGATCGCCGGGAAGATCGGCTACGCGCCGCTGCCGATGGTGCTGGGGCCGAACGGGCCGCGTGGGCCGAAGGCGACCGGCGGGCGCTTCGGCTACTCGGCCGGGACGTATGCCCTGAGCGTGCCGACCACCTCCAAGAAGCAGGAGGCCGCCTGGCTGTTCATCCAGTGGGCCACCAGCCCGGACGTGATGCTGGAGACGACACAGCTCGGGCTGCGCGGCGACCCCACCCGACGGTCGTCGCTCAACAGCCCGCGGTTCATCCAGAAGTATAACTTCGGGAACGGTGCCTGGGACAAGACCCTGGCCCAATCCTTCGAGTATGCCATGCCCGACTACTGGCCCCCGATCATCACCGGCACCGAGCTCGGCGACACGCTGGGGCTCGCGCTGTCGCAGATCCTCACCGGCCAGCAGTCGGCGGCGCAGGCGTTGAAGGACGCGAACGACAAGAGCGTGACCATCCAGAAGAAGGCCGGCCTGCTCAAGTGAGCGCGGGCGGGCCCTCGGCCACACGGTCGGGGACCCGCCCACGCCCGATCCGCACACGGGAGGGTGGAGATGGCGATGCTCAGCCGCCAGCGCGCGCCCGCACAAACCCTGACGCCGCGGCGCCGGTTCGGGCCGCAGCTCGGGCGCTATACCGGGTTGCTGTACGTGGCCCCGGCCACGCTGCTGCTGCTCCTGATCACGATCGTGCCCCTGGCCTACCTGCTCTACAACAGCCTGACCAGCTGGGACCTCCGCCGCGTGTACCTCGGCAAGGAATTCATCGGGCTCGAGAACTATCGCGCGATGTTCGCGGACGTACAATTCCGGGCCGCGGTCGGGGTGACACTCCTGCTCGCGGCCGGCGCGGTGCTCGTCGAGCTGGTCCTGGGGCTGCTGCTTGCGCTCCTCTTCAATCGCGAGTTCCCCGGCAAGCGCGTGATGCGCTCGCTCTTCCTGCTGCCGCTGATCACCACCTCGATCGTCGTCGGCCTGACCTGGCGCATGCTCTTCAACACCGACCTGGGGATGATCAATTACGTCCTGCGCACGCTGCACCTGCCGCAGCCACTCTGGCTCGCCGATCCGCACATGGCCCTGCTCAGCGTTGTGATCACGGACGCCTGGCACGTCACGCCGTTCGTGACGCTGATGTTCGTCGCCGGGTTACAATCGCTCTCGAACGAGCCATACGACGCGGCACGGGTCGACGGGGCGACGACCTGGCAGCAGTTCCGCTTCATCACGCTGCCGCTGCTCCGCCCGCTGATCTTCCTGGCGATGATCTTCCAGGTGACCGACGCGATCCGCATGTTCGACCTGATCTTTGTCATGACGGCCGGCGGCCCGGCCAACGCCACGCAGACCCTCAACATGTACGCCTACAAGGTGGGCTTCTCCTTCCTGAACATGGGCTACGGCTCGGCGCTGGCGGTGGTGCTGATGCTCGTCTGCATCGGGATCAGTTTCGTCCTCGTCCGCTATTCGGGCCTGGAATTGGAGGTGCGCTGATGCGGGCGATAGCGGTGCGACGGCGCTCGCCCGGGGCGCGCTGCCTCGATCTCCTCACCTACCTGGTCGTCCTGGCCTTCCTCCTGCCGATCCTCTGGTTGGTGTCGACGGCATTCAAGACGCGCACCGACGCGTTCGCCATGCCGCCGGTCTGGTTCTTCACCCCAACCCTGGCGAACTTCCGGGAGGTGCTGGGGCGGGCCGATTTCATCCACCAGTACGTGAACAGCATCATCGTCGCCAGCGTGACGACCGTGCTGGCCCTGCTCCTGGGCGTGCCGGCGGCCTATGGGCTGAGTCGCTTCCGCTTCCCCTTCCAGCGGGCGATCGCCTTCTGGATCCTGACAACCCGGCTGCTGCCGGCGATCGGGGTGCTCTTCCCGCTCTACGTCATCTTCAACCAGCTGCACCTGCTGGACACCTACCAGGGGCTGATCATCCTGCACCTCAGCTTCACCCTCGTCTTCGTGATCTGGATGATGCGCGGCTACTTCCTGCAGATCCCCCAGGAGCTGGAGGAGGCGGCGATGGTCGACGGCACGACCCGCCTCGGGGCGCTGACGCGCATCGTCCTGCCGCTGGCCGCGCCGGGGATGGCCGCCGTGGCGGTCTTCACGTTCATCGCCTCGTGGAACGAGTTCTTCTTCGCCCTGATCTTCACGCGCAACCAGGTGAAGACCGCCCCGGTCGCGCTCGTCGGCTTCATGAGCTTCGAGGGGATCAACTGGGGGCCGCTGGCGGCGGCGGGGCTACTGGTCCTCGCGCCGGTCTTTTTCTTCGCGGTCTTCGTCCTGAAGTACCTGGTCTCCGGGCTGTCGATGGGCGCGGTGAAGGGCTGATCGGCGGTCCGGCACAACGACGGGCGTGCTCACGCCAAACGTTCGGTGGTCGGCCACATGATCGTTGTCTGTAGGGGGTGGCATGCAACAGCGGACCATGGGCGATTCGGAGCTGGCCGTCTCGGCGATCGGCTTCGGCTGCTGGGAACTGGGCGGCACCTACGGCGCGTTCGACGAGCGCGAGACGAGCGCGGCAATCCACCGGGCGATCGACCTGGGGGTGAACCTGTTCGACACCGCGCGCTTCTACGGCTTCACCACCCTGGCCGGCGAGTCCGACCCGGCCAGCCCGACGCACGCGGGGCAGTCGGAGGAGCTGCTCGATCGCGCCCTCGGTGCGCGCCGCCGGGAGGTCCTGCTCGTCACCAAGGGGGGGCTGCCGACGCGGGCGGGCCAGTTGCACGCGCGCGACAGCCGCCACCGATCGATCGTCGACGACTGCGAGGCGAGCCTGCGGGCGCTCGGCACCGACTACATCGATCTCTACCTGATCCACTGGCCCGACCCGGCGACCCCGCTCGCGGAGACGATGGGCGCTCTGGTCGATCTCGTCGCCGCCGGGAAGGTGCGCCACATCGGCGTCTCCAACTTCACCGCGGCGCAGCTGCGCGAGAGCCGCGCCCTCGCCCCGATCGTCGCCAACCAGGTCGGCTACAACCTCTTCGACCGGCGCTGGGAACGCGAGATGTTCGCCACTGCCGCGGAGCTGGGGATCGAGATCATGGCCTATGGCCCCCTCGCGCACGGCCTCCTCACCGGCTCGTTCACCCCGGAGATGGCCTTCGACGCGAGCGATTGGCGGTCGCACGGCGTCATCTTCGGCCAGGCGCTCTTCCGGGGCGACAACTTCCGGCAGAATCTGGCGGTGGTCGAGCGACTGAAGGCGCTGGCGGCGCGCAAGGGCGTCGGGCTGCCCCGCCTGGCGCTGGCCTGGGTGCTCGGGCAGCCGCAGGTCGCGGTCGCCCTGACCGGCGCGCGTAATCCGCACGAGATCGAGGACAACGTGGCGGCGATCGATCTGGTGCTCTCGCCGGACGAGCGCGCCGCGATCGACGCGATCATGTCCGACGCCGCCGGACAGGTGGACGCCGTACCGGCCTGAGCCCCGACGAGGTCGGCCACGGACTCTGGGAGGAGGAGGTGCCATGATCGTACGAATGGTCATGCCGCGGGCGTTGGCGCGACTGGCGGCGCTGCTCCACACCCCCGCACACCGCGTTGCCGCCGCACCGTCCCCGGCCACCACCACCACCGGTGCAACCCTCACGACCACCGCCACGCCACCCTCCCAGGCGCGGGAGGTGGTACCTGCAGTGGCCGCTGGCGTGTTGCCTGCCCACGGTAGGGCCCGCACCGACACGGCACCACCCGCTCCGGCACCGTCAGGGCCGCGCCACGAGGAAGGCTTGGTGCACGTCCGGGCGCGGCGTTGGGGCCATGTACAGCGGGCGCTCGAGACGGCGCTACGCGAGGATCCCGAGCCGCGTGCCGCGGCCGACCTGACGAGCGTGCGCGAGGTACGCCGACAGTTACGGATAGTGCGCAAGTGGCCGTGCGACGTGCCCGCCCATGTGGCCCTCGGGCGGGCCTACATGGATCTGGACCTGGGTCCGGAGGCGGAGGCGGCATTCCTGCGGGCCATCGCGCTGGCGCCGACGGAGCCGGCGGCCTACGGCCACCTGGCCCTGGAATACGGCTATCGCGGCGAGCTGACGGCGGCGGAGCGCGCCTACGACCGGGCACGGGTGCTCGGCGCCGATCTGCCCCCCTTCGCCGCGCTCCTCGCCGAATGGTCGGCGCTGCCGGGGGCAGCGCCGACGGCGCGTGCGCCCGACGCGATCGCGGCTGGGGCCGGGGAGGGGGCCGCTTCACGGGCCTGCGGCCCCGACCAGGCCAAGATCCCGCCGCGTGCACGCGACGAGGGCAGGGGCTGAACGACATCAGGGATCGCCCGTACTCGCGGCGCAACACCCCGGGACGGGCGCACGTCGATAACGCCTGGCCGGCAACAGAGGAGGGCACCGACGATGCGGCACGACACGCATGACCGAGGGCCGAGGATCGGCGCCCCCCCCGGGGCGGATACGGTGCGCGAGGCTGAGCCGGACGTCCTCGTGATCGGGGCGGGTGCGGCGGGCGCGGCGGTCGCCTGGCGCCTGGCCGCTGCCGGGTGGCGGGTCGTCTGCCTCGAGCAGGGCGACTGGGTCGCGCCGGCGTCGCGACCGCCGCTGCACGAGGACTGGGAGTTGCGCCGCCTCACCGACTTCAACGCCGACCCGAACGTGCGGCAGCTCCCCGCCGACTACCCGATCAACGACACCGCCTCCGCCTTCACCCCGCTGATGTTCAACGCGGTCGGCGGCAGCACGATCCACTGGAGCGGCCACTTCCCGCGCTTCCACCCCTCCGATTTCCGGGTCCGCTCGCTCGACGGGGTGGCGGACGACTGGCCGCTCGACTACGCGGAGCTCGCCCCGTACTACGACCTCAACGACCGGATGATCGGCGTCGCGGGCCTGGCGGGGGACCCGGCCCAGCCTGCACGCACGGCGCGTCAGACGCCGCCGTTGCCGATCGGGCCCTTCGGCGCGGCGCTCGTGCGCGGCTTCGAGCACCTCGGCTGGCACTGGTGGCCCTCCGACTCCGCCATCATCACCGCCCCGTATGGCGACGAGCCCGGCCGCCGACCGTGCAACCTCTGCGGGCCGTGCGACCTGGGCTGCCCGATCGGGGCCCTCTCCAGCGCGGATGTCACTTATTGGCCGGCGGCATTGCGGCTGGGGGCGGAACTCCGGACGGGCTGCCGGGTGCGCGAGATCACGGTCGACGCGCGGGGCCGGGCGCGCGGGGCGCGCTACTACGATCGGGCAGGACGGATCCGCGAGCAGCGCGCCCCGGTGGTGATCGTCGCCTGCAACGGCATCGGCACCCCGCGCCTCCTCCTGAACTCGCGCTCGCGGCACTTCCCGGACGGGTTGGCGAACCGGAGCGGGCTGGTCGGCAAGCACCTGATGTTCCACGTCTTTGCCTCGGTGGGCGGCATCTTCCCCACCGCGCTCGACACCTTCAAGGGGCCGCTCGGCACCGGCCTCTTCAGCCACGAGTTCTACGAGACCGATCCGGCGCGCGGCTTCGTGCGCGGCTACCAGCTCCAGATGGGGCGCCAGTCGGGCCCGCTCAGCACGGCGCTCGGCGGACAGCCCGCGGCGCGGGTGCCCTGGGGAGCGGAGCACCACGCGGCGTTCGCGGCGCGCTACGGCAGCACGGGCTACCTGGGGGTGATGGGGGAGGACCTGCCGGAGCCGGCCAACGAGGTGGTGCTCGACCCGCACCTGACGGACGCGCACGGCATCCCCGCGCCGCTGGTGCGCTACCGCCTGAGCGCCAACAGCCAGCGGCTGCTCGCGCACGGCGTGGCCCGCGCGGGCGAGGCGCTGCGCGCGGCCGGGGCGACGGGGATCGTGAGCGCGAGCCCGCTCCGGCCCTCCGGCTGGCACCTGCTCGGCACCTGCCGGATGGGCGACGACCCGGGCGCGGCGGTC
>JAABUM010006316.1_pt1 | contig 11711 bp, 10 predicted proteins | sample 5559161 | NCBI WGS metagenome assembly JAABUM01 (sample SAMN10711868, study PRJNA513369) | rock metagenome | isolation source: Antarctica rocks | place: Antarctica: Victoria Land, Siegfried Peak nord | reverse complement strand
ACGCAGGTCAGTCCGAAGCACACGGTCAGCGCCTGCCCTCCTCCGACGTAGGCGGCACCGAGCATGCTGATGGAGCCGACGACGCTGGGGACGACGGGCACGTTGAGCCCGTTCGCCCCCAGGGCGCGACAGATCTCCCACACCCCGACACACACGCAGGCGGTCGCGAGGACGACGAAGAACTCCTTGCGGATGAACAGGGTGAGGATGACGAGGGCGCCGAGCGAGAGTCCGACGACGACCGCCGCGGGGAGGTTGCGCCCGGCGCGGGAGGACTTGACCGACTCGGCCTCGGTCGTGACCGGGGCGACGACGGCGTGCTCCTCGCGGGACCCGGCGGCTTCGCTGGGCTCCGCACGGGCTGGTTCCTCGTCGCTCATGGCGTCGTGCGGGCGGCCTAGACCTCCAGCAGCTCGTTTTCCTTGCCCTTGAGGAGCCCGTCGACGGTATCGACGTACTTCTTCGTCAGGGCGTCGAGCTCCTTCTCGCCGCGCGAGCCGTCGTCCTCGCCGACCTCGCCGTCCTTGACGAGCCGGTCGAGGTCGCTCTTGGCCCGACGGCGCACGTTGCGGATGGAGACCCGCGCCTCCTCGGCCTTGGTGTGGGCCAGCTTGATGTAGTCCCGGCGACGGTCCTCGGTGAGGATCGGCAGGACGCACCGGATGACGTGGCCGTCGTTGCTCGGGTTGATGCCGAGGTCGGAGTCGCGCAGCGTCTTCTCGATCTCGTGCATCGAGCCCTTGTCGAAGGGGCTGATGAGGATGGTCCGTGCCTCGGGCGTCTGGAAGGAGGCCAGCTGCTGCAGCGGCGTAGGGGCCCCGTAGTAGTCGACGAGCAGCTTGTTGAACATGCTCGGGTTGGCCCGCCCGGTGCGGATCCCCGTGAAGTCCTCCTTGGCGACCTCGACGGCCTTCTCCATCTTCTCCTCGGCCTCGAACAAGGTTTCCTCAATCATGCTCTGCGCACCTATCTCGTCGTCGTGCCGGTCAGCCACCCTCACTCAGGGGTGACGAGGGTGCCGATCTTCTCACCCCGAAGGGCTCGGGTGATGTTGCCCTCCCCCTCCATGCCGAACACGACCATGGGCAGCTTGTTGTCGTGGCACAGGCTGAAGGCCGCCTGGTCGACGACGCGCAGCCCGCGCTGGATCGCCTCATCGAAGGTGAGGGTGTCGATCTTGCGGGCGTCGGCGTTGGTCCTCGGGTCCGAGTCGTAGACGCCGTCCACCCTGTTCTTGCTCATGAGGACCGCGTCGCACTTGATCTCGAGCGCTCGCTGGGCGCTGACGGTGTCGGTGGAGAAGTACGGCATACCGGCTCCGGCACCGAAGATCACCGCCCGGCCCTTCTCGAGGTGCCTGATGGCCCGCCGCGGGATGTAGGGTTCGGCGACCTGTCCCATGGTGATCGCCGTCTGCACGCGGGTCTCCACGCCGGCCTTCTCGAGGAAGTCCTGCAGAGCCAGGCAGTTCATCACCGTGCCGAGCATGCCCATGTAGTCGGCGCGGGTCCGGTCCATACCCTGGCGCTGCAGCTCGGCGCCGCGGAAGAAGTTGCCGCCACCGATGACGATCGCCACCTGGACGCCGCCTTCGCGGACCGCTACGGCGATCTGCCCGGCGACTCCCCGGACGACGGCCGGGTCGAGCCCGATGTGTCCACCACCGAAGACCTCACCCGAGAGCTTGAGCAGGACCCGGCGGACGGGGGTGAGCTGGGCGTCGACAGTCACGTGGGTCTCCCGAGAGTGGTGTGCGGCGGTCACGCGATCCTTCCACACCCGTCCGGCCGCGAGGAACCCGGCGGCATGGCCGCTGGCTAGGGTTGGCTCATGGGCGAGGAACGCGAGACCATGCTGTGGAGCGACTTCGGGCGGGCGACGCGTGAGCTGGCCCAACGGGTCGCCGACGACTACGAGCCCGACATGATCCTGTCCATCGCCCGCGGCGGGCTGCTCATCGGCGGCGCCCTGGGTTACGCACTCGGCATCAAGAACACCTACACCATGAACGTCGAGTTCTACACCGGCGTCAACGAGCGCCTCGACGTGCCTCGGATCCTGCCGCCGGCGCCCGACTTCGTCGACCTGCACGACGCGAAGATCCTCATCGCCGACGACGTGGCCGACACCGGGCACACCCTGTGCAGCGTCGAGCAGTTCGTCGAGGGCAAGGTCGGCGAGGTGCGAACGGCGGTGCTCTACGAGAAGAGCCACTCGCTCGTCAGGTGCGACTACGTCTGGCGGTCCACCGACCTGTGGATCAACTTCCCGTGGAGCGACCAGCCCCCGGTGGGCCGCGCCGGACTCGCCGTCCTCGACGCCTGACCCCTGACCAGCCACGCGCAGCCTGGCTCCGTTGCCGGCACCGTGCCGGGTACGCGCAGCGGGACGAGAGTGCGCGCACCTGCCGAGCAGTCCCCGTCGTGTCCACCCGGTTCACGTCTGCCGGCGCTGCCCCGCTCTGCGGGGGCACGGCACAGCCACCACGAGGGCAGGTATGCCGGCCGCCCCGGGTGGGCGGCCGGCATACCGGACGTGGAGGCGGGGATCAGCCTCCGACGCGGAACCGGACGAAGGCCTTCGCCTCGGCGCCGGCTTCGGTGAGCACCTGCGCGACGGACTTCTTCTGGTCCTTGGCGAAGGGCTGCTCGGTGAGCACCTGCTCCTTGAAGAACCCGTTGAGCCGGCCCTCGACGATCCGGGGAAGGGCGGCCTCGGGCTTGCCCTCCTCCTTGGCGGTGGCCTCGGCGACCCGACGCTCGTTCTCCACAGTGTCGGCCGGGATCTCGTGGCGGTGCAGGACGGTGGGGGCGAACGCTGCCACGTGCATGGCGACGTCGCGGGCGACCTGGCCGTCGCCGCCCTCGGTGACGACGAGGACACCGATCTGCGCGGGCAGGTCGGGACTGGTCTTGTGCAGGTAGGACACGACGTTGTCGCCCTCGAGGCGGGTCACGCGGCGCACCTCGATCTTCTCGCCGATCGTCGCGTTGGCGTCGTCGAGCAGCTCCTTGACGGTGCGCCCGTCCTCGAGCTTGCTCGCGAGGAGCGTCCCGACGTCGCCGGCCCCGGTGCGAACGGCCTGCTCGAGGACCCGGTCGGCGAGCGCGAGGAACCTCTCGCCCTTGGCGACGAAGTCGGTCTCGCAGTTGACCTCGACGAGGGTGCCCACGCCGTCCTGGGCCCGGGCGGCGACGAGGCCGTTGGTGGCCGAACGGCTCTCGCGCTTCGTGACGCCCTTGAGGCCCTTGATGCGCAGCAGCTCGACAGCCCGGGCCTTGTCGCCGTCGGCCTCGTCGAGGGCCTTCTTGACGTCGAGCATGCCGGCGCCGGTCTGCTGGCGCAGCGCCTTGATGTCAGCGGCGGTGTAGTTCGCCATGTGGTGCTTCACTCTCTCCAGTCACGGTGGTGGTTGGTGTACGCATGGCGCGCGGGCCGGGCCGGGCCGTCGCGGCCCGGCCGGTCGCGGCGCTCAGGCGTTGGCATCCGCCGCGGCGTCGCTCGGGGCCGCGGAGGGCTCGCTCGGGGCCGCGGAGGGCTCGGCAATGTCGGCGGCGCCCGAGTCGGGCGCCTCGGCGCCCTCGACGGCCGCGGGTGCCTCAGCAGTTGGAGCTGCACCCTCGGGTGCGGGCACCGGGACGACCTCGGAGTCGGTGGCGCCGGCTTCGGCGTCCGCCGGGATACCAGGCTCGCCACCGGTGTCGGCCCTGGGAGCCTCGGCAGCGGCGGCCTCGGCGTAGAGGTCGCGCTCCCACTCGGCGAGCGGCTCCTCGACGCCCACGCCGTCGGAGTCCGTGCCCGACTTGCTGCCGGCGCGGGACACGATGCCCTCGGCGACGGCGTCCGCGATCACCCGGGTCAGCAGGGTGACCGAACGGATGGCGTCGTCGTTGCCCGGGATCTTGTAGTCGACCTCGTCGGGGTCACAGTTCGTGTCGAGGATCGCGATGACCGGCAGGCCGAGCTTGCGAGCCTCGTCGACAGCGAGGTGCTCCTTCTTGGTGTCGACGATCCACACGGCCGACGGGACCCTGGCCATGTTGCGGATGCCCCCCAGCGTCCGCTCGAGCTTGATCCGCTCGCGGCCGAGGATCAGCAGCTCCTTCTTGGTGCGCCCGGAGCGAGCCACCTCATCGGCGTTGATCTCCTCGAGCTCCTTGAGCCGGGTGAGGCGCTTGGAGATCGTGTTGAAGTTCGTCAGCATCCCACCGAGCCAGCGGTGGTTGACGTAGGGCATCCCGACGCGGGTCGCCTGGTCAGCGATCGGCTCCTGGGCCTGCTTCTTCGTCCCTACGAAGAGGATGGTGCCGCCGTGGGCGACGGTCTCCTTGACGAACTCGTAGGCGTTGTTGATGTAGGTCAGGGACTGTTGCAGGTCGATGATGTAGATGCCGTTGCGCTCGGTCATGATGAAGCGCTTCATCTTGGGGTTCCAGCGACGGGTCTGGTGCCCGAAGTGGACGCCGCTCTCGAGGAGCTGGCGCATGGTGACGACGGCCATGCCGTTGTTCTCCCTCGTGTCGTTGTCAGTTGCCTCGTGCCGGTGCGGCGCACCGGGCACGACCTGGCGCCTGCAACGCACCCCGCCGGCGGCTGGGCAGCGACATCGCTGACCGGCATACCGGACTGCCGTGGTGCGCCCCGACTTCAGGCCCTCAACGGACCGTCAGGCGGTGGAAGACGCGCGAATTCGACGCCTGCGTCTTCGGGAACCGCGTCAGCGGCTCGGGAACACAAGGAGTCGTGCTCCGATGATACGTCTTGCGGGGTACGGCCGCGAAATCCACCCGGCCTGCCGCAGGCACCGGGCTGACCCACCGGCAGCCCGGATATCGTGCTCCCGTCCGGGCCCACCGGTCGACGACCATCTCCCGACCCAGCACGGAGACCCGCCCATGAGCGAGTGGCTGCAGGCGCTGCCTGCCTTCCTCGTCGTCGTTGGCCTCGTGCTCCTGCCCGGCCTGGGCATGGCGTATGCCGTGGGGCTGCGCGGCCTGCTCGCGGGGGGCGCGGCGCCCGCGCTCGGGATGACGGTGCTCGCCTCCTCGCCGGTGGCGACGCAACTCCTCGGTCTCTCCTGGGGACCGGACCTGCTGCTTGCCTGGGTCGCCGGCTGGGTGCTGCTCGCCGTCGGGGTCGGCCTGCTCCTGCGCCGCTGGCGGCCGGTGCCCAGGACGGCTGAGCCACGCCGGACCGCCGTCCTCTCGGTGGCCGGGGTGGGCCTGGGCGTGCTCGCCGTGCTGACGGCGGTCCTTCCCGCGATCCGGACCCCGGGCGAGCTCGTCGACAGCACGGACGCCGTCGCCCACCTCAACCGGATCCGGTCCCTCCTCGACTCCGGCAACTTCTCCTCGCTTGCAGACTCGTTCTATCCCAGCGGTTTCCATGACGTCGCCGGCACGAGCATGCAGGTGCTGAGCCACCTCGACATCGTCGAGGCCACCAACCTCACCGCCCTGACGGCGGCTGCGGTCATCTGGCCCCTCGGGTGCGTCTCCCTCGCCCGGCATGTCCTCGGCCGCAGCCCCGTGGTCCTGCTCGGAGCGGGTCTGGCGTCGGCGGCCGTGACGACGTTCCCCTTCATGCTGCTCGGCTGGGGGGTCCTCTGGCCCAACCTGCTCGCCACGGCGATGCTTCCGGGCGTCCTCGCGCCCGCACTCGTCGCGACCCGGACCGTGCGCCCGACGCCCGGCACATCCCGGCCGGTGGCCGGTGTCGCGACCGCCCTCGCCGTGCCTGGCCTGACCCTGAGCCACCCGAACGGACTGGTCTCGCTGGTGCTGTTCCTCGTCCTCGTGCTGATGACGACGGCGGTGAACAACGCGGTCCGCACCCGTGGCCGGACGCGGATCGGGGAGCTCACCCGGTTGGCGATGCTGGTCGTGGGGGTGGGTGCCGTCCTCGTCCTCCTGCCGAGGATCTCGCGCCAGGTGGCCGACACCGCGAGCTATGTCTGGGTGGACAGCGCGGCCCTGGGACCGGCTTTGCGCGAGGTCACCCTGTTGTCGCTGCAGGTCGACCAGCCGGCCTGGGGACTGGGCATCGTGCTGCTGCTCGGGGCGGTGGCCTGCGCCCTGCGACGGAGCCGGCGGTGGATCGTCGTCGTCTACGCCGCCTGCGTCACCCTCTACGTCCTCGCGGCCACGAGCCACACGCCGGTGGGCGTGCTCCTGACGGGCTACTGGTACAACGACAAGGTGCGGTTTGCCGCCCTGGCCGCCGTGCCGGTGGTGCTCCTTGCGGTCGCCGGCATCCAGCTTCTCGCCCAGGGGCTGCACCGGGCGCTGGCGGCGATCACTCCCCCGCCCCGTCCCGGCGCCCGAGGCGACCGGCTCCTACCGGCCAGCGTCACCGCAGCAGCGCTGACCGCCTTCCTCTTCCTCAGCATCGGCCTCAGCCACGACGCCACCAGCGGCCTGACGCTGCGCTACTACCACCCGCCGGAACCCGACCGGGTGCTCATCACCGCGCAGGAGGACGCCGACCTCAGAAAGCTCGCCGCCCGCATCCCCCCCGGCGTGGTCACTGCGGGCGTCCCAGCCAACGGGTCGGCCTTCCTCTACGCCTTCCACGACCGACCCGTCCTCTTCGACTCGCTCCTGCTCAACCCTGATCCGGACAGCGCCGTCATCGCGCTGCACCTCAAGGAGGTCCTGGGCAACACGGCGGTCTGCGACGCCCTGCGGCGCAAGAACGTCCAGTACGCCGTCACCGGCCCGGTCCGCTACTGGCTCAGCCTCAGCTCCCGGACCACGGGACTGGCGGCGCTCGGTGGCACACCGGGGTTCGAGGAGGTGGGCCGGGCGGGACGCTACCGGTTGTACCGGATCAGGGCGTGCGGCTTCGGCTGGGAGCCGGTCCCCGAGCGCTGAAGCCGTCGGTCGTAGGGTGGCCGGCATGGCGGCCCTACTCGTGACACGCATGCAGGGATTCGGCACGACGATCTTTGCGGAGATGTCCGCCCTCGCCACCCGAACCGGCGCGATCAACCTCGGTCAGGGGTTCCCGGACACCGACGGGCCGCAGGTCATGCTCGATGCGGCCAAGGCGGCCATCGACGGTGGGCGCAACCAGTACCCGCCCGGCGCGGGCGTGCCCGAGCTCCTGCAGGCGGTCGCCGACCACCAGAGCCGGTTCTACGGCATACGGGTCGACCCCGGACGCGAGGTGCTCGTCACCGCCGGGGCGACCGAGGCGATCGCCTCGGTCGTCCTCGCCCTGTGCGAGCCGGGCGACGAGGTCGTCACCTTCGAGCCGTACTACGACTCCTACGCCGCCACCATCGCGCTCGCCGGGGCCACCCGCCGCACGTCGGTGCTGCGCTTCCCCGACTTCGCCGTGGACGAGGCGTCGCTGCGGGAGGCGTTCTCGGCGCGGACGCGGATCGTCCTGCTCAACACCCCGCACAACCCGACCGGCAAGGTCTTCACGCGCGCGGAGCTGGACCTGGTCTGCTCCCTGGCGCGAGAGCACGGCGCCTGGGTCGTCACCGACGAGGTCTACGAGCACCTGACCTTCGACGGACGCCAGCACATCCCCGTCGCGACCCTGCCCGGCATGGCCGACCGGACGATCACCATCTCCTCGGGCGGCAAGACGTTCTCGGCGACCGGGTGGAAGGTCGGGTGGCTGTGCGGCCCGGAGGAGGCCGTCGCCGCGGCCCGCACGGTCAAGCAGTTCCTCACCTTCGTCGCGTCCGGGCCCTTCCAACCGGCCATCGCCACCGCACTCGGCCTCGGCGACGAGGTGTATGCCGCAATGGCCGCCACCCTGGAGCGCAAGCGCGACCTGCTGTGTGCCGGTCTGTCGGCTGCCGGCCTGGCCGTGTCCCGTCCGGCCGGGACCTACTTCGTCATCGCCGACGCCGCCCCGCTGGGGGCGGTCGATGCCCTGCAGTTCTGCCACGAGCTGCCCCGGCTGTGCGGCGTGGTGGGGGTGCCGGTCTCCGTCTTCCACGACGACGTCGACGCGGCCCGGACGCTCGTGCGCTTCGCGTTCTGCAAGCAGGACGACGTGCTCGCCGAGGCGGCCGAACGGCTCGCGGCACTGGGCCGGCGCCTCGGCTGAGCGCCGTCCACAGGGCTCCCGCGCGAGGTCCCGCCCTCCACAGGGTCGCCCGGAAGGCACTCAGTCGGGGGCCGGCGCCCCGACGCTGGAGCAATGTCCGCGACCCAGCCCGCCGTCCGGCGCACCGCCTCTGTCCAGCGCGCCGTCGCCCTTCGCCGCGCCGGCGCGGCGCTCGTTCTGTCCATGCTGCTCGGCCCCCTGATCGGGCTCGTTCTCAGCGTGGCCGTGGCCAGCCCGTCGGCCGTGCCGCGGGATCCAGCCGGCACCGGCTCCGCCGCCGGTCTTGGCAGCGGGCAGCAGGCCGCGCCGACGGATGAGGCCACCACCACCGGCCCGGATGCTCGGACATCGAGCGGGCCGAGCACCGACCGGTGGGCGTGGCCCCTCGCACCAGACCCGGCTGTGCTCCAGCGCTTTGTGCCGCCGGAGCATCCGTGGTCGCCGGGCCATCGCGGCGTGGACCTGGCTGCGGTCGTGGGTCAGTCGGTCATGGCGCCGGAGGCGGGCGTCGTGACGTTCAGCGGGTCGATTGCCGGCAGAGGCGTGCTCGTGGTGGCCCATTCCGGTGGTCTGCGGAGCACGTTCGAACCGGTCGAGGGCTCGCTGCCGGCAGCGTCGCCGGTCGAGCGCGGCCAACAGGTGGCCACCGTGTCGGCGACACCGGGGCACTGCGTCCCCGCCACCTGCCTGCACTGGGGAGTGCTCCGGAGCGAGACCTACCTCGACCCCTTGGCCATGGTGGGCCTGCTCAGGGTGGTCCTCCTCCCGCTGAGCTGACCGGTTGCGCGGTCGCGGCCCCCCGCCTGTCGCTCGCCTGCGCTCGGACCGGTGACCTGCTGCCGCGTCAGGTGCCCGTTGGAACGGCCGGGCCGCGCAGCCCTCGAGGGACTTCGTCTGCTGCACCATCACGGGCCGCAACCGCATCCGACGCCGATGGGCCAATCACGGCACGGCGCAAGACCCGCTCGGATCTCGACGGCTCGTCGGTCGCGGCACGGACAGGTGGCTTCTCGCTACCTCTCATGCGCTCCTGGTCTCCTGTCCGTCCGGGACCGGAAACGGTCCTTCTGGTACGACAGACCCACCGAGGGCTCACTTCGCGTCCTCCGGGCGTGTTCTGCCGCGCGGGTCCAGGACCGCGGAGGGCGTCAGGCCCGGGGGTGGGCCTGCTCGAAGGACCGGCGCAGCCGTTCGACGGAGACGTGGGTGTAGATCTGCGTCGTCGCGAGGCTGGCGTGGCCGAGCATCTCCTGGACCATCCTCAGGTCCGCCCCGCCCTCGAGGAGGTGCGTCGCGGCGCTGTGCCGTAAGCCGTGCGGTCCGATGTCGGGCGCGTCGGCGACCTGGGTGAGCAGCAGGTGCACGACGTCGCGGACCTGGCGCGGGTCGACCCGCCGGCCGCGCCGGCCGAGGAACAGGGCTGGTCCGCTGCTCGACGTGGCGATCCGGGGGCGGGACGCCAGCCACCCGTCGAGGGTCCGGCGAGCCGGGATCCCGAACGGGACGGTCCGCTCCTTGGAGCCCTTGCCCATGACCCGGACGAGCAGCGAGCCGAGGTCCAGGTCGTCGACATCGAGCGCCACGAGCTCCCCGACCCGGATCCCGCTGGCGTAGAGCAGCTCCAGGACGGCGCGGTTGCGGATGTGTATCGGGTCTCCGTCGTCGCAGGCGATCGCCGCCACGTCGAGCAGTGCGGCGGCCTCGCTCTGGCGCAGCACCCCGGGGAGGGTCGTCGTCCGTCTCGGGGCGACGAGCCGCACCGAGGGGTCCTGCTCGATGCGACCCGTGCGGACCGCCCACCGCAGGAACGTGCGCGCGCCGGCCGCCCGCCGGGCGATCGTCGAGCGAGCGCTGCCCGCGTGGGACTGGTGGGCCAGCCAAGCGCGAAGGTCGGCGAGCCGCAGCGCGTCGAGCTCAACCGTCCCGCGCTCCCGGGCCACGAAGTCGAGCAGGTTGGCCACGTCCGAGACGTAGGCCCGGCTGGTGTGCGGGGAGTGGCCGCGTTCGGCCACCAGGTGTCGGGTGAACGCGTCGATGACCTCGGCCCCGTCCTGGTGTGCCATCACCTCCGTGTCGCTCACCTCGCCACCGTGACAAACCCGGGCGCCGTGGGCAAGTACCACCGCGGCGCGTTGGCAACCGGCGCGCAGACGGGGCGCTCAGAACGGACACTCGGGCAGGCCGGCGCTGGGACCGGGCGCTCGGGCTGGACACTCAGGCCCGAGCCTGGGCCGGGCGCTCGGGCCGGACACTCAGGCCCGAGCCTGGGCCGGGCGCTCGGGCCGGACACTCAGGCCCGCGCCTGGGCCGGGCGCTCGGGTGGTCGTTTCCGCCAGCCGTCCCCCTCCCGGACCACGAGCTCGAGCAGCTCGAGGCGGGCCAGGCTGCCGATCACGGCCGTCGGGACGAGCCCCGCGGCCACGGCGATGGACGCGACTGTGGCTGCCTTGTGGATGGGGACGGAGGCCAGGGCAAGCGCGTCGGCCGGATCCAGTCCGTCGGCGACCCGGACCGGCGCGCTGCGGCGCGGGGCGGCGTCCGCTCCGATCGCGCCGACGAGGTCGATCACCTCGCTGACGTCGGTGACGATCTCGGCCATCCCGTCCCGTCGGGCCTGATGACAGCCGGCGGACACCATGGAGGTGACCGGCCCCGGGACCACGCCCACGGGTCGGTTGTGCTCGGCTGCCGTGCGTGCGGTGTTGAGGGAACCGGACCGAAGGCCCGCCTCGACGACGATCGTCCCGGTCGTCATGGTGGCGATCAGGCGGTTCCGGAGGAGGAAGCGGGGCCTCGTCGGCGCGGAGCCGGGCGCCACCTCGGAGATGATGGCGCCTGTCTCGACGATCCGGTGAAGCAGGCCGTCATGGGCGACCGGGTAGGCCCGGTCGACCCCTCCGGCCAGCACCGCGACCGTCACCCCGTCCACCGCGAGGGCGCCCCGGTGGGCCGCGGCATCGATGCCGAAGGCTGCTCCCGAGACGACGGTGAACCCACGGTCCGCGATCCCGGCTCCGAAGTCCGCCGCCACGAGGTCGCCGTAGGACGTGCAGCTGCGGGCGCCGACCACCGCTACGGACCGTCTGGCCAGGACGCTCAGGTCGGCCGGGCCGCGCACCCACAGGCAGATCGGCGGGGCGTCGAGGTCGTCGACGCCGGACGGCCAGTCCTCGTCCCCGGGACACACGACCCGGGCTCCGGCGCGGTCGGCGACCTCGAGATCGCGCTCTACGTCGAGTCGCTCGGCTCGCAGGCGGAAGGTCTCCACGACCTCGTCCGACCCCTCGAGCGCCATCGCGAGCGCGGCGACGGCCCCGTGGACCCCGATGAGCGTGAGCGCGCGTACGTCGGCCGGCTCGGCCAGCCGGCTCCACGCCGCTCGAGCGCCACGGTCCTCCTCCAGCAACGGACTCCGGCGAACATTCACGCTGCCATCGCCTCCTGCTGCCTCATGCTCAGGGCCAGGCCGATGTGGTCCGCCGTCGGCCGGTCGTCGCCCCGCAGGTCGCTCAGGGTCCAGGCGAGCTTGAGGCACCGGTCGTAGGCGCGCATCGAGAAGCCCCCACGATCGAGCGCGGCGTCGAGGAAGCTGGTCACGCCTCTGGGCAGCCGCATCGCCCCGGTGCGAAACACCGGTCCCGGCA
>JAABUM010006313.1_pt1 | contig 11713 bp, 9 predicted proteins | sample 5559161 | NCBI WGS metagenome assembly JAABUM01 (sample SAMN10711868, study PRJNA513369) | rock metagenome | isolation source: Antarctica rocks | place: Antarctica: Victoria Land, Siegfried Peak nord | reverse complement strand
TGGCCGGGGTCGAGGCCGAGCGGGAGCTCGTCGTCGCCGACTATCTCTCCGACCGCGGCCCCCGCACCGCCGTGCAGGTCCTCGCTGAGCTCGACACGCTGCAGTCCACCGAGCTGCTCGACCTGGTCACGGTGGCGCGCGCGTTCGGCTTCAGCGGCGGACCCGACGCGCTCGACGTGACGGTCAGTCCCCGGGGATACCGGTTGCTCGCGAAGGTCCCGCGGCTGCCCCGGCTCGTGGTGGACCGACTGGTCGAGCACTTCGGCAACCTGCAGAAGCTGCTCGCCGCCAGCATCGACGACCTTCAGGTCGTGGACGGCGTCGGGGAGGGCAGGGCGCGCACTGTCCGCGAGGGCCTGTCCCGGCTGGCCGAGTCGAGCATCCTCGAGCGCTACGTCTGACGCGGATCGGCCCCTGCCCACGAGGCGCACGTTGTGGTCGCCCAGCCGCCTCCGTCGCGACCACAACGTGCGGCTCGGCCCCGCCGCTGCCCTCGAGGCGCACGGTGTGGTCGCCCAGCAGGCTCCGCGATCACCACAACGTGGAGATCGACGGCGGGGGCCGATGGCGGCGGCGGCCACGATCCGCGCGAGCGCGCACGCCGTGCAACTGCGCCCACGGTCCCAGACCCTTATCGCTCACGACAGGGTGAAGGAACCCCCGTCGACGGGGGGTAGGCCCTCGAGCTGGCCGCGCAGGCGGTAGGTCCCCGGTCCGGCGAGGGGAGGCTGCGGGGTGGGGCAGCTGGGCAGGCTGCGCCGGCGGTTCCAGGCGACGGGCAGGCCGACCGACTTGCCCGGCGCAAGGGTCTGCACGGCCGGCGTGGCGCTGGAGCAGTCGGCGCTGGACCAGATGCGCTCTGTCCCGGACAGGACCGTCAGCGTGCGGCGGGTCAACGCCAGGTCTCGCGTGCACGGCGCGGCGCCCGTGTTGGTCACCGTGACGGTGAGCTGCGGCAGGGAACCGAGGGGATAATTCGTGGCCCCTACCGCGGCGGTGACCTTGAGAGCCGTGTCGGCGCAGGGCGCGGGCGCCGCGGGAGTCGCGGGACCACTCGAAGGAGTCGCGGTTCGCGTCGCCGCCGCGGTTGCACCCATCGCCGCCGGACTCGCGGCCTTGCCCCCTCCCCCGCCGGCCAGCAGGCGGACGAGCAGGACGACGACCACCAACACGACGGCCGCGACGACCGCGCGGCGTACCCAATAGACCCGCGCCGACAGATGCCCCACCGGGTGCAGGAGCGGCGAGGGGTCCACGGTCGGAGACTACTGAGGGTGCCCACCGTCCACGGTCAGCTCGAGCCGGCCGGTGGGCTCGTGCGCGACGTCGTGCGCTGGTACGCCGACGCGGCGCGCGACCTGCCGTGGCGCCGGCCCGGCACGTCGCCCTACGCCGTCCTCGTCAGCGAGGTCATGCTCCAGCAGACGCCGGCGGCCCGGGTGGTGCAGCCCTTCTCGGCCTGGCTGGCCCGCTGGCCGGCGGTCGCGGACCTGGCCGGGGCGCCGAGCGGGGAGGCGGTGCGGCAGTGGGGGCGTCTGGGCTACCCGCGGCGGGCGTTGCGCCTGCACGCCGCCGCCCTCGCCTGCGTCGAGCGTCACGGCGGCGCGGTGCCGTCGACGGTGGCAGAACTCGAGGCGCTGCCGGGAGTGGGGCGCTACACCGCCCGGGCGGTCGCGGCCTTCGCCTTCGGTGTCCGGGTCCCCGTCGTCGACGTGAACGTGCGCCGCGTCGTGGCCCGCGCGGTCGAGGGGGTGGCGCAGGGCCCGGTGACGGTCGGCATCCGGGACCTGGCCCTGGTCGCCGGGCTGCTGCCCGCCGGCGGTGACGGGGTCCCTGCGCCGCTCGCCTCGGTGGCGCTGATGGAGCTTGGGGCGCTGGTGTGTACGGCGCGGACGCCCCACTGCTCAGCGTGTCCGGTGGCCGGACGGTGCGCGTGGCGCTTGGCGGGCGCGCCGCCATGGCAGGGGCCTGCCCGGCGGGCGCAGTCCTACGCCGGGACGGACCGCTTCGTCCGTGGCCGGCTGCTCGCGGTGCTGCGCGACTCGCCCTTGCCGGTCGAGGCGTCGGCGCTCGACGTGGTCTGGGCCGAACCCGTGCAGCGCGCCCGCGCCCTCGCCGGCCTGGTCGCTGACGGCTTGGCGAATGCCCTACCCGATGGCACCTTCACGCTGCCCGGAGCGGTCGAGCCCACGACCGCCACGCCCGCCACGCCCGCCCCGCCCGCCACGCCCGCCACGTCACCCGCCGCCGAGCACCTCGAGGCCGCGTCGCCCGGCCCCCATGTCACCCCTACCGCAGCGGTCACCCCTACCGCAGCGGCCGAGCACCTCCGAGCCGCGTCGCCAAGCCCCTGTCCCCGCGTGGGATGATCTTGTCGGCGGCGTTCCCCGCATGCCGCTCAGCCCACGGTTTCGTGGGATGGCGCCCGAGCCGGCGCCGTGCGGTCGCTGCTCAGCCCACGGGGTCGCCCGGTGGGCGAGTGGACAGCCGCAGACGGCGACGGGGCGGCCCTCCCGCAGGAGGACCGCCCCCATCGTCGTACGTGGGCCGCTTCCGTTGTGCCAGTGGCTATTTGGCCAGGTCGACCGGCGGCGCGTCGGGAACTTCGGTGCTGGGCTTGGGCTCGCCGCGGAAGGTGAACCGCTTCTCACCCGGCTTTTCCGGGTCGTCCTCGACGTCGGTGACGACGATCTCGCCTGCCTTGAGCGTGCCGTAGAGGATGCGCTCACTCAGCGCGTCCTCGATCTCGCGCTGGATCGTGCGCCGCAGCGGGCGAGCGCCGAGCACCGGGTCATAGCCGCGCTTGGCCAGCAGATTCTTCGCCGGCTGCGTGAGCTCGAGACCCATGTCCTTGTTCTTCAGCTGCGTATCCACCCGATTGAGCATGAGGTCGACGATCTGGATGATCTCGCCTTCGGTGAGCTGGTGGAACACCACGATGTCGTCGATGCGGTTGAGGAACTCCGGCCGGAAGTGCTGCTTGAGCTCCTCCAGCACCTTGGTCTTCATCCGCTCGTAGGACCCGGCGGCGTCGTTGTCCTTCGCGAAGCCGAGGTTGAATCCTTTCGAGATGTCGCGGGTGCCGAGGTTCGTCGTCATGATCAGCACGGTGTTCTTGAAGTCCACGACCCGGCCCTGGCTGTCGGTCAGCCGGCCGTCCTCGAGGATCTGCAGGAGCGTGTTGAAGACGTCCGGGTGGGCCTTCTCGACCTCGTCGAACAGCACCACGGAGAACGGCTTGCGGCGCACCTTCTCGGTGAGCTGCCCACCCTCCTCATAACCGACGTATCCGGGCGGCGAGCCCACCAGCCGCGAGACCGTGTGCTTCTCCATGAACTCACTCATGTCGAGCTGGATGAGCGAGTCCTCGTCACCGAACAGGAACTCGGCGAGGGTCTTCGACAGCTCCGTCTTCCCGACGCCCGAAGGCCCCGCGAAGATGAACGAGCCGCCAGGGCGCTTGGGGTCCTTCAGGCCAGCGCGGGTACGACGGATGGCCTGGCTGACCGCCTTGATCGCCGGCTCCTGGCCGATGACGCGGTGGTGCAGCTCACTCTCCATGCGCAGCAGGCGGGCGGTCTCCTCCTCGGTCAGCTTGAAGACCGGGATGCCCGTCCAGATGGCCAGGACCTCGGCGATCTGCTCGTCGTCAACCTCGGCGACGACGTCCATGTCGCCGGCCTTCCACTCCTTCTCGCGCTGGGCCTTGTCGGCGAGCAGCGTCTTCTCCCTGTCGCGCAGGCTCGCGGCCTTCTCGAAGTCCTGCGCGTCGATCGCCGACTCCTTGTCCCGGCGGACGTTGGCGATCTTCTCGTCGAACTCACGGAGGTCTGGCGGCGCGGTCATGCGGCGGATGCGCATGCGGGAGCCGGCCTCGTCGATGAGGTCGATCGCCTTGTCCGGCAGGAAGCGGTCGCTGATGTAGCGGTCGGCGAGGGTCGCGGCGGCGACCAGGGCACCGTCGGTGATGGAGACGCGGTGGTGCGCCTCGTAGCGGTCGCGCAGGCCCTTGAGGATCTCGATCGTGTGGGCCAGGCTGGGTTCACCGACCTGGATCGGCTGGAAGCGCCGCTCGAGCGCAGCGTCCTTCTCCAGGTGCTTGCGGTATTCGTCGAGGGTCGTCGCCCCGATGGTCTGCAGCTCCCCCCGGGCGAGCATGGGCTTGAGGATGCTGGCCGCGTCGATCGCGCCCTCGGCCGCGCCCGCACCGACGAGGGTGTGCAGCTCGTCGATGAAGAGGATGATGTCACCGCGGGTGCGGATCTCCTTGAGGACCTTCTTCAGCCGCTCCTCGAAGTCACCGCGATAGCGGCTGCCCGCGACCAGCGCGCCGAGGTCGAGCGTGTAGAGCTGCTTGTCCTTGAGCGTCTCCGGGACCTCGCCCTTGATGATCGCCTGCGCCAGGCCCTCCACCACGGCCGTCTTGCCGACGCCGGGCTCGCCGATCAGGACCGGGTTGTTCTTGGTACGCCGCGAGAGCACCTGCATGACACGCTCGATCTCCTTCTCGCGCCCGATGACCGGGTCGAGCTTGGACTCGCGCGCCGCCTGCGTGAGGTTGCGACCGAACTGGTCGAGCACGAGGCTCGTCGACGGCGTGCCCTCGGCGGCACCGCCACCGGCCGGCGCGCCGGAGCCCTCCTTGCCCTGATAACCGCTCAGCAGCTGGATCACCTGCTGGCGCACCCGGTTGAGGTCCGCGCCGAGCTTGACCAGCACCTGGGCGGCGACGCCCTCGCCCTCGCGGATGAGGCCGAGCAGGATGTGCTCCGTGCCGATGTAGTTGTGGCCGAGCTGCAGGGCCTCGCGCAGGCTGAGCTCCAGCACCTTCTTGGCCCGCGGCGTGAAGGGGATGTGGCCGCTCGGCGCCTGCTGGCCCTGGCCGATGATCTCCTCGACCTGGGAGCGGACGCCCTCCAACGAAATGCCCAGAGACTCCAGTGCCTTGGCCGCGACGCCCTCGCCCTCGTGGATGAGGCCGAGCAGGATGTGCTCCGTGCCGATGTAGTTGTGGTTGAGCATCCTGGCCTCTTCCTGGGCCAGGACAACGACGCGCCGCGCGCGGTCGGTGAAGCGTTCGAACATGGGGCGCTCCCTGCCAGCTGCGGTCAACCGAGCGGACCCTGGAGTGGGACCGTCCGTGCCGCTTATCGTATCCCCGGGTGCCGGGCTCAAGCTGGCTGGGACAACCGGCGCGCGCAGCGGTCGATTCCGAGCCCGGGGACCGGGGGCGCCGTGTTCAGCCCACGGCGCAAGACCCGGTCGCCGAGGTCAGTGCGCCGCCTCGTAGGCCGCGACGATCTCGCCGGACAGCCGCCCCCGCTCGCTGACCTTGAGGCCCTGCTCGCGGGCCCATGCGCGGACGTCGCCGACGGTGCCGCTGCCGGAGGTCGCGCTGCCGCTGGCGGCCCGGCGGGGGGAGGTGGCGGCGCGGCGTCCCGACGCGCCGGTGCCGCGGCCGGCCTTGCGCGCCGAACCGACGTAGGGCGCAAAGGCATCGCGCAGCGCCGCCGCGTTTGCCTCGTTCAGGTCAATCTCATAGGCGGTGCCGTCGAGAGCGAAGGAAACCGTCTCCGACGCCTCCCCCCCGTCGATGTCATCCGTGAGTTCGGTGGTGGTTCGGGTCACCTTGGCCATGTGTCCATCCCTTGTTCTGACACGACAACGCGGTCGCCATCGGTGTGAGACCCGATCTCACCACGCCGTGCATTCTCCGCGCAATCCGACACGCATTCCAGCGGGAGTCCGACGCGTTGTCGCGTGGCCAGCTCAGGGGTATCCGGGAACGGGAACGGCTCCTTGCCGCCTGACCCGCCCCGGTGACAAGGGCACCGGGGGTGGGGTCAGGACTCGCTGCGCACCAAGGGGAAGAGGACCACTTCGCGGATCGAGCGCAGGCCGGTGAGCAGCATGACGAGGCGGTCGACGCCCAGCCCCATCCCGCCCATCGGCGGGGCGCCGGTCTCCAGGGCCCGCAGGAAGTCCTCGTCGAGCTGCATCGCCTCGACATCGCCACCGGCCGCCCGCAGCGACTGGTGGGTCAGGCGCCGGCGCTGCTCGACCGGGTCGACGAGCTCGGAATACGCCGGCGCCAGCTCACGGCCGGCCACCACGAGATCCCACGCCTCGGCCAGTCGGGGGTCAGCCCGGTGCGGCCGGGCGAGCGGGCGCACCGACGCCGGGTAGTCCCGCACGAAGGTGGGCGCGAGCAGCGTCGGCTCGACCAGGTGCTCGTAGAGCTCGAGCAGGATCTCGCCCTCGCCCCACGCGGGTTGCAGCGCGACCCCTCGCCGGGTGGCGTGCCGGCGCAGGGCCTGCGCATCCGTGTCGGGCGTGACCTCCTCCCCGAGCGCTCCGGAGACGAGCGCGTGCACGGTCGCGGCGCGCCACGGCTCGGCCAGGTCGATCTGCCCGCCCGCCCCGTCGGGCACGACCGTCGACCCCAGCGCCCCCGCGGCTTCGAGCACCCACTCGCGGGTCTGGGTGGCCATGGTGTCGTAGTCGCCGTAGGCCTCGTAGGCCTCGAGCATCGTGAACTCCGGGTTGTGCGAGCTGTCCACGCCCTCGTTGCGGAACGTCTTGCCGATCTCGAAGACCCGGTCGACCCCACCGACGACGAGGCGCTTGAGATAGAGCTCGGTGGCGATGCGCAGATAGAGCGAGGTGTCCAGGGCGTTCATATGCGTGACGAACGGGCGGGCCGCCGCCCCGCCGTGCAGCGGCTGCAGCACGGGCGTCTCGACCTCGACGTAGCCGCGGCGGCGCAGCGACGTCCGCAGCGACCAGACCACGGCCGCGCGCGCCTCGAGTGCCGCTCGCGCCTCGGGCCGGACGACGAGATCGACGTACCGCTGCCTGGCCCGGGTCTCGAGGTCCGCCAGACCCTTGTGCTTGTCCGGCAGCGGGCGAAGCGACTTGCTGGTGAGCATCCACCCGGTGGCGAAGACACTGAGTTCTCCGCGCCGCGTTGTGCCGACCTCCCCCGTGACGCCCACGTGATCGCCCAGGTCGACCTCCGCGGCCCACCGCGTGAGGGCGTCGGCACCGGTGACGTCGAGCTTCAGCACCACCTGCAGGCGGCTGCCCTCCTCCTGGAGGGTGGCAAAGGTGATCTTCCCGCCCGGCCGGTTGAGCAGCACGCGGCCGGTCACCCCGACGACGCGACCGGTCATGGTGTCGGGCGGGAGGTCGCCGGCGTCCGCCCGCACCTCGGCGTAGGAGGCCGTGCGGGGGTAGCCGGGCGGGTAGGGCTCGCGGCCGTCGTCGAGAATGCGCTGGCGTTTGGCGCGCCGTACCCGCTGCTGCTCCTGCAGTTCCTCGTCGTCGGCAGCCGGCCCGATGGTTGCGTCCTCGGCGTCCAGGCGCGGCTCGAGGGGCTCAGTCACCGACGTTCTTCTCGAAGACCAGGCGCAGGCCGACCAGGGTCAGCTCCGGCTCGTGCCGGGTAATGGTGCGCGACTCCTCCAGCAGCAGTGGGGCGAGGCCGCCGGTGGCGATCACCGCTGTCGGCGTACCGATCTCGCCCACGATGCGGTCCACCAACCCGTCGACCTGGGCAGCGAAGCCATAGAGCATGCCCGACTGCAGCGCCTCGACGGTGCTCTTGCCGATCACGTTGCGGGGCCGGGCCATCTCCACCTTGAGGAGGCGGGCAGCCCGGGCGGCCAGCGCGTCGAAGCTCAGCTCGATGCCCGGCGCCAGTACCCCGCCCAGAAACTCCCCCTTCGGCCCGACGACGTCGAAGTTGGTCGAGGTGCCGAAGTCCACGACGATCGAGGGCCCGCCGAAGAGTGTGTACGCCGCGAGCGTGTTGACGATCCGGTCCGCACCGATCTCGCGCGGGTTGTCATAGTGCAGCTGCACGCCCGTCTTGACGCCCGGCTCGACGATGACGGCGGGCACGTCGCCGTACTGGCGGGCGAAGACCGCGCGCAGCTCGTGCTGCACCGACGGCACGGTGGAGCAGGCGGCGATGCCGGTGACGTGGTGGCCGTCGAGCAGCCCGCGGTAGAGCAGGGCCAGCTCGTCGCCGGTGGCGCGGGCGTCGGTCTTGACCCGCCAGCTGTCGATGAGCTCGTCGCCGGCGAAGACGCCGAGGACGGTGTTGGTGTTGCCGACGTCGACGGCAAGGAGCACGTCAGCCGCCGTCTGCGTCGGCGCCGCCGGGGGAGTTGACGACGCCAGGCGCGTCGAGGGCCCGCAGGTCGAGGCCGAGGTCGAGCACCGGTGCCGAGTGGGTGAGCGCGCCGACGGCGATGAAGTCGACGCCCGCCTGTCCGACCGCCCGCGCCGACGCGAGGGTCAGGCCGCCCGAGGCCTCCGTCCGCGTGCCGGCGGCTCGGCAGAGCGCGACCGACTCACGCGTCTGCTCCAGGGTCATGTTGTCCAGGAGCACCAGGTCGACGCCGCCGGCCGCGAGCACCTCCCGCACCTGCTGCACGGAGTCGCACTCGACCTCGACGGGCAGGTCGGGCCAGGTCTGCCGCACCAGCCGGAATGCCTCGGTGACCCCGCCAGCGGCCTGCACGTGGTTGTCCTTGACGAGCGCCGCGTCGGACAGCCCCATCCGGTGGTTGACGCCACCGCCGCAGCGCACGGCGTATTTCTCCAGTGCCCGCAGCCCCGGCGTCGTCTTGCGCGTGTCGCGCACGACCGCGCCCGTGCCGGCCAGCGCATCGGCCCAGCGGCGGGTCGCCGTGGCCACGCCGGACAGGTGGCAGAGCAGGTTGAGCATCGTGCGCTCGGCCGTGAGCAGCCCCCGCACGAGGCCATCGACGGTGAAGGCGCCGTCACCGGGCTGCACCGTCGTACCGTCCGCGGCCACCGAGCGCAGGACGAAGTCGCCGTCGGTCGCGACGTCGAGGACGGCGACGGCGACGGGTACGCCGGCGAGGACGCCGCTCTGGCGGGCCCGCGCCTCGGCCGTCCCGACGAGGTCGAAGGGCACGGTCGCCACGCTGGTCACGTCGACCCCGCCGCCGAGGTCCTCCGTCAGCGCCGCGCGCACGAGCGCGTCGACGGCCACCGCGTCGAGACCCGCCTCGACCAGCAGCCGCTCCGTGTCCTCCCGCACGGCTCGACGCTAGCGGGCTCCCCCGCGCCGTCCGACCACCCGTCCGGCAGCGGCGAAGGAGAAACGACTCCTCGTCGGCCGACGTCGGACGCGGAGCGAAACACGCGCGCCGTGGGCCCACGCGGGCGGGCGCTCGGGCAGGCTGTGCAGGTGACCATCTCGACCTCCGCCACGCCACGGCGCCGAGCCCGTCCGACGCAGCTGCCGGCGTACCAGGTGAAGATCACGCTCCTCGGCACGAAACCTCCGGTGTGGCGCCGTCTGGTGGTGCCCGGCCAGTGGCACCTGGGCCGGGTGCATGACGTTGTGCAGCTGGCCATGGGCTGGACCGACTCACACCTGCACCAGTTCGAGGTGGGGACGAGGCGCATCGGTGTGCCCGACGACGACGGCTGGGGAGAGCCCCCCGAGCGGGAGACCAGCGTCCGGCTCGCGGAGGTGCTGGCGGCCGTCGGGAGCTCGCTGGACTACGAGTACGACTTCGGGGACGGCTGGCGGCACCGCCTCGTGCTGGAGGCGGAGCTGCCGCACGAGACCACCGCACGATGCCTGGCCGGTCGACGGGCCTGCCCGCCCGAGGACTGTGGCGGGCCCTGGGGATTCCAGGAGCTGCTGGAGGCGCTCGCCGACCCGCGGCACGAGCGGCATGAGGAGCTCCGGGAGTGGGCGGGGGAGCACTTCGCGCCTGCGGAGTTCGACCTGGCAGGCACTGACGCCCGGTTGCGCTCGATGACCTGAGCAGCCGGCCTCCGCGCAGGCGCGAGTGGCCGCTGGTCAGCCCACCTCGAAGCCGTACGTCGTGAACCTCAAGGTGCGCGCGTTCTCGCTGACGGTGCGCACCTTGGCCTCGTCGAAACCGCCGGCCGCACTTGCGGTGATCTCCAGGGTCACGTCGAGCAGCACCCCGTCGACTGCCGCGAGCTGGGCCAGCACAGCGGAGACGATCTGATTGATGTCCCGGCTGTAGCGCTCGGGGTCGACCGACACCGACCCGTAGAAGCGGGTCGGCGCGGACGGCACCTCAGCGACAGCGGTCTGGCCATCACCGCGCCAGTCCGGCGCTGGTCGGTCGCCTCCAGCCTCACCGGGCGGGACGTTGCTCGTGCCGATCTCGCTTCTGGACAGAGCCTCTCGCTCGGCCGCGATGCGCTTGCCGTCGTCGTACGCACGAACCGCGACATCGGGGAGGACGAGCAGGGTCGTGTCGAGTACCTGACCGAGCGACCCCCCGTCGGCGTACCCGGGCAGGACCAGACCGCTGTAGCCCGCAGACTCCGACCACCCGGAGGCAACGGCGAAACCCGCACGCTCCCAGTCGAGCCCCTCGTCGAGCATCGTCACAACCGCGTGGTCGAGGACGGCGCGGTCCCGCAGCCGGGGCATGTAGGGGTAGCGGGTGCACAACCCCCACAGCTCGCCCACCGACAGATGACCGGTACGCCGCCAATGCTCCAGCAGGTGGGTGCGCAGCTCCGCGCCGAGCCCCCCGCCCCCCAGCGACGTATAGAGCTGGCCCGAGGAGCCGAGCTTGCCGCCGACTCGCGCCGCAAGCTCCGGCTCCGAGCCCGACACCAGCTGGGCGCTGACCACAGGGGGAGCGGTGGCCTGCTCCTGGACCTGAACTTCCCGCAGGCGCAGACGCGGGCGGCACCGGCCTCCTGCGGGTTCACCCCTTTCTTGCCCTGCATGAACGGGCAGGCGAGGTCACCCGGCATCGGAGGCGTGGCCAGGTCTGCTTCCTGCTCAACCTCGTGCTCACCGTCCTCGTTGTCGGACTGCTGCTCTCCATCGTTGCCGCAGTCACTTGGAAGACGCTGGCACCGCTGCCTGCACTTGGCTGACGGGCGGCGTCGGCGCCCACCGGCGACACGCCCAGCGGAGTCCGGGCGCGGGTAATGCGTCTCGCGTCAGCGCCGTAGCACGAGCCTGACCCGCTCGTCGACGCTTACGTCGTACTCCGGCTCGGTCCCGTTCCACGCCCGCATCCCGGCGACGATCTTGCGCGGTACGCCGAGGCCGAGGTGCTCGACGTAGCCGTAGTCCTGCAAGACGTCCTTGATCAGCTCGTTGCGAGCGGTGCGGACGCCCGCGAACATCGCCTCGACCGTGACCCCGTTGTGCAGCCGACCGGGACTGACCACCTCCACCCGGTCGGGGTAGACGCCGATCTCGACGTCGGTCCCCGCCAGTGCGTAGTCGCGGTGCACCAGGGCGTTGACGACAGCCTCGCGCACCACCTCGTCGGGAAAGCCCGGCGTCTCCACCCGCCGCACTCCCTCGAGACGTGCCGTCGGGGGGAGGGCGCGGCGGACGAAGGCGACCGCGCTGTCGGCGAGGCCGGGCTCGAAGACCTCGCCTGTCGGGGAGCGGAAGGGCACCAGCGGCTCGCGGAGCGACACCCTTTCGACGACCGCGTAGTCCTTCTCCACGCCCGGGTGGACGGCGGCATCGACCCGCGAGTGGGGGAGCACCCGCTGACCGGCACGTCCGAAGAGGACGACGGCGGCGACCGTGCTGACGGGGCCGGCATGCCCCTCGGTCATCAGCTCGGTCAACAACAGGAGACGATCCCAGCCAGCGCGATCGGTCTCCAGAGGTACGAGGTCGGGCTGGTCGCGCACCACGCGGAAGTACTGGTCG
>JAABUM010006311.1_pt1 | contig 11717 bp, 16 predicted proteins | sample 5559161 | NCBI WGS metagenome assembly JAABUM01 (sample SAMN10711868, study PRJNA513369) | rock metagenome | isolation source: Antarctica rocks | place: Antarctica: Victoria Land, Siegfried Peak nord | reverse complement strand
ACATGGTGTCTCAGAGAGGTTCGCTGTGCAGGAGTTGGTGGAACTCGAAATCCACGATCTTTACACAAAAAACAAAGTAGCATTCGCGATGGAAAAGAAAGGAAAGGTGCTGCAGGCTCGGCCATTAGTAAAGTCGGCGGCATCAACACACTTCTTACAGAGAGGAACGAAATTCAGAGGAAAAGTGCTGTGACGGTGGCGCACAAGCTGATGGAGGCATACGGCAGACAAAAAATTCGGTCCAAACCAAGCGGTGCAGATGTCCACGTGCTCAGTGCGAGTGTCGCAGGATACTCAATGGATCCCTGTACTGGTGCTGCCTAGCGATGTCTACCCTAATGCGGGACAATCGACATGAGAGTATGACGGAGCTGGCGGGAGGTGGCCGATCCGAGCATGTCCCCACGCCTCCGAAGCAAGATGCGGTGAGTGCCACACAGCTGCGCTACCGCAGCTGCTGCAGGCCGCCTTGTGTACAGAGGAGATGTCCTGTGCGTCCTGGTACGGACAGCTCCCTGCCAAACGAAAGGACGGTGCCGCGAAGCCGTGGTGAGAGATAGGAACAGATTCGACGCTGGAGGTGCCGTCCGACTTCTGCCGAGCACAGGGCGGCAGCGGCGCACAGCCGTAGCATGAGGCAACGCCGCCCGTGCGCGCAGCGCGCAGCGTCAGGTGACAACTCGCTCCGGTCCTCAGTTGTCCCTGGACGTCCAGAGGATGTCTGCGTGCAGGCAGGTGAAACGGGGAGGAAAGGAACAAGGTCGAACATGGAGCCGGAGCCTTGACGCCCACGCCCTGCCATGCAGCTCAGGCGGCACTACGGCAGCCGCGTCATGCGCTGCAGCCATGCGGGGTGGCATTCTGCTCTGGCGTCTTCTCCTTGATGTCAGTGCTCGCTGCCGCACGGCCGGCCACTGCCACGGGCGACGGCCGCCGGCGCGCCGCTGCGGCGGCGCGTCGACGGCCGAGTGTCCGCTAGCAGGGTTTCTCGAGGCGGGCGGGTGGCTCACTCCGCCGCTGACTTGATCACGTGGCGGCCGTTGGCCGGTGAGGGCGCCACATCGCAGCCACCGACGTTGCCGAGCCACCCTGTAGTGCCGCCGCCGTCAGCCATCTCGTAGGTGTGGTAGCCGGCTGACGAGTAGGCCTGGCTGCTGACGCCTAGCCTGCAGAGAGCAGGAGGAGACAGGTTGCTGTCTTTTGTAGGTTCAGCTGCAGCTGCATGCCTTGCTGATGACTACGCCTAGACCGTTCTCCACGCCTGGGCGTTCTCTACATGACAGCATGAAGGACACCACAACCCTGCACGGAGGAAGACCCTTTGACGAGTTGTACACAAGGGTTGTGTGGTGTGCACCGGGAGGAAGCGCGCGGCGGCGCGCCCGGAACCGCCAAACCGCGGCCATTGCCCCACGCCGTCTCGGAAGCGGCGGCGTCGGCGAAGGCGCGCCGCTCCTCCTCCTCCGCCACGGCGCTCTGCCAGCGCTGCAACGACGCCGCCTGCGCATCAGGCACGCGGCAGGTGAGGGACGAAGGAGTTTCAGCTTGCAGGAAGTCTGCCTCTGGCGCGCGTCGCTCGTCCTCCGCCACGGCGCTCTGCCAGCGCTGCGCCGACGCCGCCCTCGCAGGGGAGATGTAACCTTTTATAGGACGCTGGTTTTGGATTTTGTGGAGGAGCCATCGTACGGAGGATGGCCCACCAGCCATGATTTACCTCTGCTCCCATGCGCGGTGTGCACAGCGGGTGAGACTTTTGCTGAAGACTTTTGCTGAAGACTTTTGCTGGGCAGCACCCCTGGGGAGCAACGAGAGACCCACCTGCACCGAACATCAGACAGGACGTCGGACAGGAAACCCACCATGTACTGCGCCTCCAGCTCCTGCTTCGCTGCAACCACCGCCTGGCGCGCCTCCAGGGCTTCAAGGGTGCAAGGCAGCAAATTCTGGCAGCGGAAAGGGAGAAACCCCAGGGAACCACCCTAGTTTAAGGCAGTAAATTCTGGTCGCACATCAAGGTGAAACAATCCACCGTTGGTTTGAGCACCCCCTGCCCTGTACTGTACTTCCAGAACCTGCTGCGAAGCGACCATCTCCGCTCGGCGCGTCTCCATGGCAATCAGAATCAAGCCCCGAACGACGTGGCACGCTAGAAACCCACCCTGTATTGAATTTCCAGCTCCTGCTGCGCCGCGACGACCTCCGCTCGACGCGTCTCCAGCGCGCTGCACTCCGCCTCCATTGCCGCGGCCTCGTGTGCGGCGCGCGCCGCGGCGTGCAGCGTCGCGGCGTCGTGCTCGGCAATGGAGGCGCCCTGGTCGCCCCACCGCGAGTCCGGCGCCAACTGCGCGGCGAAGCTGCCGCTGCAGACGCACGGATGAAGGTTCTCCGGCATGTTTGGTTGACATCACCTTGGCTTGGCTTGCTTGTCACTGACTCCTGTGTTTGCATGTGGAGCATGCAGTGCTGGACTGCAGCTCGTTGGACTTGCGGGATCAGCCTCAGGGGTCGGCACCAGCATGTGTGCTGGATGAACATGCAGCCTGGGAGTCTCAGCTCTACACCTGGGCTGCGGCTGCTGACCGGGCGGCGAGGCGATGACGCCGCTGCGGCCCACGCCGGCGGCAGACGCGGGATCGTGCGGCCAGCTCTGGGACCTCAAGACACGCCCGTAGCTGTACAGCGGGCGGACCTCATCCCGGATGTGCGACCCTACCAGCTGCTGCGCCAGCCATAGCGGCTCTGGCGCCTGCCGTGCAGAAAAGATGTGGGCACATCAGTTGAAGCATCCTGCATCAGAACTTGATGTAACATTCGAATGCATGCAGATGGATGGTTGTACGCGCACACCAGCTGCTGCGCCAGCCACAGAGGCGCCAACATCTGTAGCATAACATCAAGGAGTTGCACTGTTCGTTTGTCTTATTGTGCTGTGTTCAATGTCTTGCCGTGCTGGAGGCACATTTTGCAATCCGCACACATGGCCTCCACACTGATCAGGCACAACTATTGCACGTGCTATGTCCCTGGAGCTGCTGCCTGGCTGCAAAGGGCATAAGACAGGCGCAGAGTCTGCCAGCTGCCACACACATGAGGCCTGCAGAGCAGCTACAGCTTTGTACGACCTGCCTTCGCGTGTGCCTGCTCGCCGTCCGTCCCACCGGCATATCCTCCTGCTACTTGCCAGGCTGAAGACTCCCCAACCAAGGTTTTGATACAAGGGAACTACACCTGGCCGGTGAAGGCATGCGCCTCTTCATCATCTGCGAAGCCCAGCTCCTGAGGCGTCAGCACGCCCACTGCCGCGCGGCGATGCAGTCGCGCCGTCGCCGCCATCACCTGCGAGCATGCAGTTCCATGGTTGCGGGGGTCTAGGAAGGGCTGCATTGCTGAGGCGTCCAGGCTGTGCACTTCGCTGGGCACCCATGCTGCACATACTGGCAAAGCGCAGCGCATGCAGCGCCTACAAAGAGGCCAGTTTGCTGCATCATTGTATGGCTTCATGTAGACATGCAGTCTGTCGTCAACGGGCCCTGCGCCTCAGGCTTTGCTCAGGCTTCGACAGGTTTTGGGTTGACACACCTCGGGACCCTGTTGCGCCTCCGGCGCGTCGGCCCCCTGCCAGGGTAGCACGGAAGCATGGCTGGCTGCGGACATGCCGTCGGGAGAGGGGCCGTCCCACGGCTCGGTGCCGTTGGGCGAGGCGCGGCATGAGCTGTGCGCCAGGCCCAGCGGCCGGCAGACGCCGCCGTCGCCGCCGCTGTACGCCGCCGCGGCCGGCTCGTAGATGGCGCCCTGCTGCTGCTGCTGCTGCTGCTGCTGCTGCTGCTGCTGCTCGTGCGCCTGCGCATGCTGGCGGCGTTCCAGGTGCTGCTGATGCGACTGCTGCTGTGGTAGCTGTTCCAGGTCCCGCGTATCCAGCGCCTGCATTCCGCGCTGCGCCGCCAGCGCCGCCTCCTGCTGCTGCAGCTGCGCCAGGTGGTGGCCACCATACTGGTGCTGCTGGAGCTGCTGCTGCTCCTGCTTCTCCGCCATGAGGTAGCCCTCGACATGGGGCGGCAGCAGCTCTGCCCAAGGGTCCGCCTCGGCGGCCAGCAGCGAAGACAGCGTGCTCATGCTGCGGCGCTTGGTGGGGCGCCGCCCCCAATTCACGGCCTGGGCATGTCAAATGTCAAATTTCAGATGTCAAAGCTCCATTTCCTCAGCTGTTGTGCAACATGTCGGTGCATCACCAGGCTGTCGTCAAAGCTGCACTCATGACCGTACCAAGAGGATCCGCGATGTGGGCGGGAAAAGCGGAGTCAGGTTGGTTTACGAGCACACATAGCGTTTCGGCCTGAGGGGTTGATGAAGAATGCATCGTTCTGCGTCCAGTACAAGCAGCAGCAGAGGCACCACCTCGTGGTGCACCATGTTGCCGCTGTACACGCGGTGCAGGTGCGGCGACGGCGGCTCACTGTCTTCCAGCCACTGCGGCAGGGACGAACCCAGCATCTTGGCCTGCAGTTCAAACATATATATGGTCATGGAATGGCGCAGTTTGCTTGCAGGGGGCTGTGAACGGACAGCTGCAAATGTCAGCCGGGCTGGGCCAGTCATGACGCTGCAGCATCCACTCTTGCTGGTTCGAACAGTGAGTGCTTGTAAAGGGCGCTACAGGATGAGTTTCCTGAACACACAGCCTCAAAACTGCCTCGCCCATCGCACCTGGGCATGGCTCATGGACGCCGAGCGGCGGCTGCGCACGCGTGCCTCGGTGAGCGCATCGCTGTGCGTGCGCATGTCGCGGCGCATGAGCCCCGACGCCACCCCACAGGCCGCCGTCGGCTCAGCTCTGCCGCCGCAGGTGAGGTTGGTGGCGCTGCTGCTCAGACGCTTCAGGGAGGAGGTCATGCCACCGCCGGCGGAAGGCGACGCGCGCTTCAAAGTTGGCGGAGTAGCGCCGCCAGCGCTGCCGCTGGCGGAGGAGCCGCCGCCACCGTCGCCGCCGATGGGCGCCCGCCGCATGAGGCTGGGGCGGCGCGCCGTGCGGCCGGCGCGGGTGGTGAAGGACGTCGTTGCGCCGTCGCCGCCCGCGGCTGTTGCCAGGGCCTCCTCGTCTTCCTCGTCCGAAGACGTGGAGCTGCTGCCGCGGCGCCCGTGCGCCGCCTGCCACTTGCGCCGCTGCCGGTCCTTGTGCGCCGCCAGCCGCTCGCGGCAGCTCCTGCAGTTTTTGGGGTGAGATCATCAGCACCGGACACCAGAAGAGATGAATCAGTAAAGCCGGGCGCGTGTTTTGAGCCGACCCAGCTAGGTGCCATTAGGTGCATACCTGCCCCTGTGGCCTGGCATGCATCATGCAACGCGGTGTTGGTCGGGACCCGCACGCTGCCCATGCCCGCACCGCGCCGCACATGAATTGGTTGCAGGTCAGAGCGACACGCAGGCATGTGGCCAACAAATCAGCACCTGCGGGGCCCATCAAAGGCGGTGACATCGTGGAAGCCGCAGCACTGCTGGCAAAAGCGCTTTGCCTCGCCGCTGAGCAACACCTGCATGGGCAGCATGGCACGCTGCGTGAAGCGCCAGGCGAGCTCGGCGCAGCTCAAGTGATCGACATGCCCGCTGACGGTGCGGCGTTGTACCGAAGGGCCAAAGGTACTCGGACCGTGTCAAACGGCAGGTATCCTAGGAAACCTCGCGCCCTCACGGCCGAGCACCGACGCTCGTTCTGCACGGGCAGGACCCACCTGGACAGCGAGGGCGTGCGTCTTGCAGCACCGGGAGCGGCGGTAGAAGCGCTTCTCGTGCGCCAGGGCTTGCCCACAGCCGTCCACCTGTACGGAGGAAGTTGAACCGATTCAGGCCTTGCCCGGGTACCCAGTTGCGGAGCAGAGAAATAAAAGCAGCGCGCCGATCACTGTTTCCGCACCCGGCAGGTGGGCACGCTGGAGGCGAGTTGCTGGTTTAGCCCTAATTTCGTCGGCTGATCCTCGCTGCTGGTCGCGGGTTCCGCGGCCACCGCAGGCGCAACGACACTCATGGGGAGCTCTATGGCGCGACACTGGCTGTGAGGTGGAACTCAGGCCGCGAGCGACCTGCAGGGACACATGTGGGCGTGCTCAGAAGAAGTGCAGGTCAGTCGGAAGCCCTTATCACATACGAGCGATGGCCGGATATTTGGCGATCAAAATACCAAGTTTTGAAGCCATCGCACTTGCCGCCGCCTGGACGTGGCCGCCTGCGGCCCGGAGCCTTCCTTGGTGTACGAAACTTGCCGTGCACTGGCAATGGGTAGTCGCGGGGCAGACCACCCAGGTATTGTGTCTAATACTCCGCAACAGGGCGTTGCGAGCTGCTGGAGCGTCCTCATAAGCACGTAAACACGCGCACGCCGTGACGCATCAATCCGAGTGATAAGTGGCATCGGTCACCACATATCGGCAAATCGTCCAGCCAGTGCACTTGATGCCTATGTTGGTCGGGGTGTCCCAGAATGCGAGCGACGGATCCAGCTGCAAACTGGGACGTAACCATAACATGCAAGAAGCTGACTGTGAGTGAACTGTGAGTTGCCAAAGCGGTGGACTCCCGTCTTTTTTGCACAGGGTGCTGTCCGCCGTCAAAAGTGCGATTACAGGCGCCGAAGGCTGATGGGAACGGCAGGCTCAGCTGGGCAGCACGCCACAAGCATCATTGCGCTGCCGCCGATCGATCGAAACAAGACCGCAGCGTGCTATCGCTAGACCATCGACGCCCCCTCCAGTGTTTGAGTAACCACAGCCTCAAGCCACCATACTTACGGTCTGCCGTGGTGCCCGAGGTGGACGCAGGGATCGTGCCGCCGGCTCCGGATTCATTGCACGTTCTACACAGCCAGCAGCTGTGGCCGCTATTGATTCCAGGCCGCCAAGCTCGTCAGCACTATTTGAGAGGGGCGTGAGTGCGGGCGACGCGGCAACGCTTACATTTGACTGTACGTTGCGGGTACTCACCGAACGCGCTGGTAACGAGGCTCCACAGAGCCTCGGTAGTGCCAGGTACTCCCGTTAGCGGTAGGTCCCTAGGCATAGGTGTGCACAAGCGCGACGCTGAGCGCGGACGTCTGTGGGCCTCCGCGATCAGAGACACAACAGATCAGGACTGCGGCAGACGCGTTGAAAGACGGGCTACAAGCTGTGAGAGTCTGGCGACGTCGTGCAGACGTGTGTAGTAGTAGTCCAAAACTGCCACGCAGTCGGGGGGATGCTACAAGCGGGGAAGGTTCGGTACCTTGCTGACGTAGGTTGTGACGTAGTAATTGAAGCCTGCTGATGCAGCACGCAACTGACACCGCCCCTGCTGCTTGGCCGCAAACACAGCATTGAAGATGTATAAAGGAGCACCTGCACAATATGCTCAGATATATTGATCAATGACGCATCGCATCAACAGGTCAGCGTGACTCACGGGGAGAATTGGTAGCGTGGGAAAAAACGCTTCAATGTATTCGCAACACCTACAGAGCACACCGCGCTGTGCGCCTTCAAACATATACAGAGCACACCGCACCGTGCGCGAACGAGGCACTGCTCAGTTGGTGCAGCTACCACACGAATAACGTGCCGCTGTCATGCGGCGGCGGCGGCAACACTCTTGAGAGCACGTCTCTAGGTTTGGCGTCTCGCAGGGCCGCGAGGTGACTCGGCCGCACGAAATCGTGCGTGTTTTGTCAGCGCTGCCTCCCGCGGCAAGCTTGTCGCGGCAGTGTTTTCCGAACAGCGTTTTTTTCGTGACTCGTGACTCAGCACGGAGCTGGGCGGATACCTTCGCCGCGCAGGTTCGCAAGAGTACCAAGCTACGCGGAGCAGTGGCACTGCGGCTCATCGCAGCTCAGCGTGGCGCGATAGGAGGAGCGAAATCGTGCAGGTGCCGCTGCAACGCCGGCCTGCGCAAGCCGGGGTGCAGCTTGGCTACGTGCAGCTACTTGGAGCGTGCTGCTTCGAGTAAAAGTTCAGCAAAGCAGCAACGGTAGTGATGCGTGCAGTTCCGTTTGAATGCGGTGCTGCGCGATGCAACGAGGCTGGTGGGTACCGGTACACCCACGTCAGCTCTGCGTGGCTGTACGGTGACTCAGGGGGTGGCATTTGGAGGGAACATGCCAGTTGTGGTGCCGTCGACATGAATGTAGCGAGCTATCCAGTGTGATGTACGATTGGAACATGCGGCGCATACAACGAAGCCCTCTCATCGTATGCCGCTTTAGCAATCCAAAGGTATTATTGCTGGCAGCCGCTGTCGCTGCCAGCAGTGCAGTGCAGTGGCAGCAGTGCAGTGCAGTGGCTGCACCCAACGAAAGTATGAGAATCGTCTGTGCCGAGGACTCCCCTAGGGATCGAAACGGAAATCTCTCCACGCTGCTGAAGCTATGCAAGTGCAGGGCTGGGGATTGCTGCTGCAGTGTCAGTCTGGGCACTCGACCAGACATGCTGCTGCTCCGAACCGCGGCCGCCGCGGACGGCGCTCCAGCCTTAGAGCCCTACTTGCCGGCGACTCCAATGCCAGAGTCGGCAGCCTATCAGACAACGTGCCGCTACCTGGCGGTAGCAACGACGGACAGCGCGGCTATACGAATCAGACGACCAATGCCCATGGCAAAGCCCTAATCAAGTTCTGCCAGCGGACCGGCCTGGCGCTGTGCACAGGCCGCATCCGCGGCGACGAACGAGGCAAGCCGACCTTCAAGCGGCGCGAGACCACGCAGCCGTCGCGGCTCGACCACCTGCCGGCGACGCCCGCGGCGTTTGATCAGCTCAGCAGCAGCAGCGTTGACGGAAAGCAGGAGGATCACAGCACTGGCCGCTGACGGCCTCGTGCACGATGGCCTTCACAGTCAAGACTCCGCCGCCGCCGGCAGCCCAGTGATGCGGCGACGCTGGTGCACCTCAGCAACGACAGCGGTCTGGCGGATGTCGTGGCGAGGAATGAGCAGCAAACTGTGCAGCAAGCTTCGGAACTGGTCTTCGGAGCTGTGGCGGACGTCGTGACAGCCAGCAGCATGCCGCTCCGTTGGATGCGGCCAGGGGCACCCTGCAGCGCCAAGCAGTTCTCGGACCCTGAGTTGACGCCCTCCGGTCTCAGATGTGGTGGCTGCGCCACCAGCCTGGACAAAGCATGCGGCTGAGGGTCCTGGAGAGCGAATGCAGGAGCCTTGTGCGGCGGAAGATGAGAGCGCTACAATCAGAAAATCTACGAACGGTGATGCAGCAGATCCAGCGGGAGCCGCATGCAGCCTACGGCACGCTGAAGGGCCCTTCAGCGTGCCCCGGGGCGTCCAAAGCCGCTGCCGCTGTTGACGCAGACAACTGACCTGTAGTAGCCATATGTAAAGAAGCTGGCGGCCTGTGACCACGAAGATGACCTGCAGCCGCTGAATCCAGCAGCCGCAGCCTTCCAGCCATCGGCTGCCGCCGCCGCCGCCAACATCCCGCCTGCAGCAGAGGCCGCCTTCCAGTGGCTGGACGACCGGCGCTCAGAAGCAGAAATGCTCAACGAGGCGTTCACGCCCCCGGAGGTGCAGCAGGCATTGCGAAAGCTGAACAATGGCAAAGCAGCTGGGCTGAGCGGCGAGCCGGCAGAGTTGCTGCGCTATGCGACGCTCAAGGCGCCAGATGGCAAGGTGAAAAATGTGCTGCTGCCCGCCCTGACGACGATTCTCAATGCCGCCTTCCTGTCGAGCGAGATCCCGGACCAGTGGAACACAAGCATGGTGACGCCGATATATAAGAAGGAAGATGCAACAGACACAACGAACTATCGCCCCATCGCCCCATCGCGGTGGGCGAGCCTGTCATGCGGTTGTTGGGCATCCTGCTCATGAGCTCATGAGCAGGATGCCCAATCTGTGAATTCCACCAAGCGGTCATTGATCAATTCACAATCACGCACGACCTGCGATCGCTGGTCCAGGCTGGCTTTCGCCCAGCGCTGTCCTGCCGCCATCCGCTCATGACGCTACAAATCTTCATCGTCAGCAAGTACAGCACAAGAAAGGGCAGCTGTTCTGCTGCTTTGTGGATCTGAAGGGCGCCTACGACGGTGTACCTCGCAAGCAGCTTTGGCAGACGCTGGCTGGGCTGGGTATTCATGGCAACATGCTGAAGGGCATCAAGGCGATGTATAATAACAGTCAGGTAGCTGCCAAGGTGGCAGGCCACCATGGTAACATGCACAAGTTGAAAAGTTGAAAAAGTTGAAAGTTGAAAGCTGACAGTTTGACGCCGTCTGCGCCTAGAAGGGCGTTAGGCGTGAACCAAGCGACAGGATTCCCAATCCCTTAGTTGCACAAGTCCTGCTCCAGCGGGTGTCGGCGCTCATGTACGCAGACGACATAGTCCTGATGTTGACGACGGCAGAGGGGCTGCAGCGTCTGATCAATGCGACGGCGCAGTACTGCCGTGGCATCAGCCAGGCAAAGACGGCAGTGGTGGTGTTCCGCAGCAAGTCGCACAAGGCGGCGTGGGAGCACACCTGGACATGTGACGGCGATCCACTGCAGCAGGGCGACGCCTGTAAGTATCTCGGCCTCGTCTTCACAGCGACCCGCGGCGTCGCCGGCGGCATGTTGGAGATGCAGCGGCGGCAAAACGCGGCAGCCGGGCTGCTGCGCCGGTGCTTCAAGCGGCTGAACTGTCACTATAGCATTGACGTCATGATGCAACTGTACCTGACGACAGTAGCGTCCACAGCATCCTACGGCTGTGAAGTTTGGGGTCTGCTGCATATGGTGGCGGAGTGTCGAACCGGGCGAAACAAATCGTTTGTTGAACTGGAGCCAGCTACGTACAGACGATGAGGGAGCTGTGCGGCGTTCGGCGCTCTGTCCCTACTGCAGTGCTCCTGCAGGAGCTTGGCGAGCTGCCGCTGGCGGTGGAATGGAAGCGGCAGGCGCTGCGGGAGTGCGCTGACCGCTCTGCCAGAAACCTCCATCTTCAAGCAGGTGGCCATGGACGATCTTGCGGCGGCGCAACAGTCCAACATAAAAAACTGGGCAGCTGGAATGTTGGCATGTGCGAAGCAGCATGGCATGGCGCTGACAGGCGCTGATGGCAGCATGATGGCAGCAGCAGATGAGGGCGCCATCGCAGCCGCGGCGGCTGCCGCGGCCGCGCTGGAGCAGCAGGAGTTTATGGACATGAACCCGAGGACAGCGCTGTCAGGCGGCATGAAGCGAACGACATACGCAGCATGGTTTTGGCGCCCTGGCTGGGCTCAGGGAGGCGAGTTCTGGCAGCTGGAGTTGTCGGCGCCACAGCTGCGCGCTGTTCAGAGCCTCCGCTTGGGATCGCACTCGTTGCCGGTTGAGACCGGCAGGTTTGCAAAGATAGACAGGCAGGACCGCTGCTGCACATTTTGTGACAGTGGGGCGGTCGGGGACGAGAAGTATTTGCTGATGCAATGTCCCGCGACACACGTTGTGCGGCAGCGCTTTTCTTGCCTGTTTGATCTGGCGGTGCCGCCGTGCATGCGTCAGCTGGTGTGGGGAGGCGACAGAATGATGGTTGCCAGATTCATGTTGGCATGCTTGGGGGAGGTGGGTCTCATCGGCTCATTTGAGATTTTCAGTGAGTGTCATCAACAATTTGCGACATGATGACACATGATGGTTTATTGGTGATTTGATGCCCTATCAGCCTGGGTGAGGCTGGCGGGTGTAATCTATGCATGTCCTTTCAAGCCCAAAAATGCAGCTGTATAGGTTG